>ENA-OWZO01000045-OWZO01000045.1-human-gut-metagenome-genome-assembly--contig:-NODE-45-length-118142-cov-28.026480_pt1 | contig 118142 bp, 129 predicted proteins | sample MGYA00249260_ERZ652115 | MGnify/ENA primary metagenome ERZ652115 (study PRJEB26925, sample SAMN05827127) | human gut metagenome | biome: ENVO:2100002; feature: ENVO:00000062; material: ENVO:00002003...
GTTGAGTATTAATTGATAATAGCTGCTTTAGAGAATTTTCTCCGGACGGCAGTGAACTGGATTGATAATCAAGAAGTTTGTCAATGGCTAAAAATTTCTCCTAGAACTTTGCAACATCTCAGAAATACTAGACAAATTCCTTTCGCACAATTGGGAAGGAAAATCTATTATAAGAAACAAGATATACTAGTATATATTGAAAAGCACTCGAAGTTATGAACAAAGTAATTACTGAAAAAGATGAACGGATAACAGCATTATACTGCAAGTTACAAAAAGCTACACAAAATATGGAACTAATAATAAATAATAAACTCTCCATATTAAGTGGGCATAGATACTTGACTGATGCAGAGTTAGCAAAATGCCTTAAGATTTCTCGTAGAACCTTACAGGAATATCGAAATAATGGAATTATTCCATTTTATCATGTTGGTGGAAAAATATTATACAGAGAAGCTGACATTGAGGAATTTCTTGAAACAAATAGACAAGAAGCTATTGAATAATTTGCACTTACTACCATTTAGTACTACAAGAAAACAATCTATAAGATTATTCATCATTATGTTCTAATAATATATCATGTTATATAGAATACAGCTTACTTCTATAAGTAAATCTAAGTATTAGAATATTATATGATATTCAATTTTATTTTCGTACCTTTGTATTATCTAATGATGATGAGCAATTTATTGCATAACCTTGAAATAAGAGACAGACTTATTCATGGGACTAAAAAAAAGAAATAAGTAGCATCTTTTTGATTTTCAGAGTATACAATTTTGGTTCGAATCCCTGAGGGTGTACCGAAGCCGTGAGGCAAAATGAGGAAAAGCTCTGAAAATCAATTGGTTTTCAGAGCTTTTTTTATGCCCTTTTCTTTAGGCTATCTGAAGATGGCAAGGAATTTCGGCGACTGACAAGACACAGGCCCCTCCCCTTTTGGGGCGAGGGATATGCCTCATGGGGCGTGGCGTATTCCGGAAGGCGGACATTCGGACAAGGATGAAACTGAAACCCTTTGACGAAGAGAGAAAAGAGCCGTTTGGCTTTTTACGTCTCCCTTGCGTGAAACTTACGTTTCCCGAGGCGGAAACGTAGGTTTCACACGGGGAAAACGTATGGTTCCGTGCCGGGAAACGTAAAAAACGACGAAGATGTTCCAGCTTGTCTCCTTTGCGTTTTCAGGATGGAATTGCCATGATTTTATCCGATGTTGCGGATAAACTTGGCCGGCACCCCTCCTACTATCGTATTGGCCGGCACATCCTTCGTCACAACGGCTCCCGCGGCAATCACGGCATTGTCGCCGATGGTGACTCCCTGCAGGATGGTACTGTTCGAGCCTACCCAGACCCGTTTCCCCAAGACGATGGGAGCCGGCGTCATGGCGGCACGGCGTTCCGGGTTCAGGTCGTGGTTCAGCGTGGCGAACACCACGTTGTGCCCTATCAGGCAGCCGTCGCCCAGGGTCACTCCGCCCTGGTCCTGAAAATGGCAGCAGGCATTGATGAACACGTTCTTTCCCACGTGGATATTCTTTCCGAAATCCGTGTAGAAAGGAGGAAACACCCGGAAGGTCTCGTCTACCGGACGTCCGAAAAGGCGGGACATCAGGGCCTGTATCTCTTCCATGGGATGGTAGGAGCCGTTCAGTTCGAAAGTCACTTTGCGGGCTTCGTCGCTCATCCGGTCCAGGAATTCCTGAATTTCAGGGGTGTCCAACGGGCGACGCTGGGCGACGTGCGTCAAAAAATCATTTAGTTCCATAGCTTTATGTGTGATAAATTATACGATGCAGTTTTCTACTCTACAAAGATACATCGGTTTGGGGAAATTTGCAGTAGACAGATTACGGATAATTTTACCCTGATTCCTTGTTCCCGGACAAAAAACTCCTTATTTGTATCAGTTTTTTCTGTGGGTTTTGTTTTTTATCGCGTACATTTGTGAAAACTTTAACCGAGATATCATGAGAAAAACGTATGCTATGCTGCTTCTCTTTATGATGATTTGCAGCACCGGATTTTCGCAGTACCGGAAATCCGTTTCCATTCTGGGAGATTCTTATTCCACGTTCGAGCATTATCTTCAGCCGGACACGAATACCGTGTGGTATTTCCACAAGCCGCTGAAGAAGAATGATGTGACCTCCGTCAGCCAGACGTGGTGGTACAAGTTCATTCAGGAAAGCGGATACCGCCTGTGTGTGAACAACTCTTTTTCGGGGGCTACCATCTGCCACACCGGCTACCGCAAGGCGGACTATTCCGACCGTTCGTTCGTGACGCGGATGGACAACCTGGGCTGCCCGGACATCATCCTGATATTCGGCGGTACGAACGACAGCTGGGCCGGAGCGCCCATCGGCGAATACCAGTATGCGGAGTGGACCAAGCAGGACTTGTACAGCTTCCGTCCGGCCATGGCTTATATGCTGGAGCACATCCGCTACCGCTATCCCAATGTGGAGGTGTATTTCCTGCTGAACTGCGACCTGAAGGCGGAAATCAATGAGTCCGTAAAGACCATCTGTGCACATTATCAGGTGCCCTGCATTGAGCTGAAAGGCATCGACAAGCAGAGCAGTCATCCTTCGGTAAAGGGCATGCAGCAAATCAACGAGCAGTTGAAGGCGTATTTTGCCGGTCGGCAATAATGTCGCAGAAACGGCCTGACGAATCCCGTCAGGCCGTTTCTGTAAATAATCCCAGTATCAGCTTCTCCAGCTTGTCTTTCACTTCGTCCATCGGGACTTCCCGCTTCAGTTCCGCCTGTAGCGAAGTGACTCCTTTGTCGATGAATCCGCAGGGATGGATGTAGCTGAAATACCTTAAATCTGTATTCACATTGAGGGCCAGTCCGTGCATCGTCACGAAATGGCTGCTTCTCACGCCCATGGCACAGATTTTACGCTCTTCGGGCGTACCGGTGGCCAGCCACACGCCCGTGGCCCCGTTCACTCTTCCGGCCTCAATGCCGTACTGTCCGCACAGGCGGATGACGGCTTCTTCCAGCAGGTGCAGGTATTCCTTCAGTCCCAGGTGGAAGTCTTCCAGGTTCAGAATCGGATAGCACACCCATTGCCCTGGTCCGTGGTAGGTGATGTCCCCTCCCCGGTCTACCTGGAACAGTTCGGCATGAATGGTTTGTAACTGCATGGGATTCAGCAGCATGTTGGCTGCCTTGCCGTGTTTGCCCAGCGTGTACACATGCGGATGCTGGCAGAAGACAATCCGGTTGGTATAGGGCTTTCCGTGGAGCTTCGCCTCAATCAGCTGGTCAAAAAGAGCAGTTTGTCGCTGCCAGGCTTCTGCATAGGAAATAAGTCCCCAGTTTTCTATTGTAATCATGGTATTCAATTCTTGATAGGTTACATTTTGCAAAGAAAAAGTTTTTCCGTGGGAATGGCAAAGATTTACAAAAAGAATTCCTTTTTCCATGACAATTCGGGAAGTTATGCTATATTTGTAGACATAGAAATCATCACTGATAATAAATTTCCGAATATGATGAAAAAAATACAGGGAGGAATCTTTTCCTCCATTTTATGTGGAGCGCTTTCCACAATGGTATTGCCGGGGTGTACCGGAAACCGGTCGGCAGAAGGAAGCCGCCTTTCTGTAGATTCCATTCCGATGGATACCACTGTGTATCTGGATGCGTCCAACCCCAAGGCTCCCCAATGTCAGATTAAAATCAATTTCAAATATTTACGTTCGGCCGAAGCGAACGATTCGCTGACGGAAGTCATCAACAAGGTGCTGGAGGAGGCGTTTTCGAGCGCCCATGCCGGAGCCGCTTCTCCGCAGGCCTTCGTGTCTGCCATCAAGGAAAGTCTGGCGAACGATTACCTGAAAGACGTGCAGAAGAATTATGAGACGGATGTGAAGAACGGCATGAAGGCGGACGAGATTCCCGACTGGTATAATTATGAGTATGAGATAAACTCTGAGCTTACGGAGGGAAAAGACAGCATCTGGAATTATTCGGTGACCACCTTCCAGTACACGGGAGGAGCACATCCCAGCAGTTGGGGGCACTGGGTCAACGTAGATGCCCGCAACGGACGCGAGCTGACCAAGGAGAAGGTGTTCCGCAAAGGAACGGACGAAGATATATGCAAACTGATATTCGTCAGACTGCTGGAGGAGGCGAACAGAAAGCTGGAGACCGATACGCTGACCTGTCTGGAAGGCTTGAACCAGATGGGCATCCTGCTGGACACGGATTTGTATGTGCCCGATAATTTCCGGCTCGGAAAAGACGGGGTGACTTTCCTCTACAACCAGTATGACATCGCTCCTCGCCCGATGGGACAGTTCGAACTGACGGTGCCCTATGAAGAAATAAACACTTACTTAATCAAGAAATAATCGTACATGGATATCATTTTGAAATATTTTCCCGACCTGACCGAGACGCAGAAACAGCAGTTTGCGGCGTTGTATGACTTGTACACCGACTGGAACAGCAAAATCAACGTGATTTCACGCAAGGACATCACCAATCTGTATGAACATCATGTGCTACATTCGCTGGGCATCGCGAAAATCATCCATTTCCGTCCGGCGACCGAGGTCATGGACCTGGGCACGGGAGGAGGTTTTCCCGGCATCCCGCTGGCCATCCTGTTTCCCGACACGCATTTCCATCTGGTGGACAGCATCGGCAAGAAGGTGAAGGTGGCCACGGAAATCGCGCAGGCCATCGGACTGAAGAACGTGACGACCCGCCACTGCCGCGCCGAAGAGGAGAAACAGCAGTTCGACTTTGTGGTGAGCCGGGCGGTGATGCCGCTCACCGACCTGCTGAAGATTATCCGGAAGAATATCCGGAAGGAACAGCACAATGCCCTCCCCAACGGACTGATTTGCCTGAAGGGCGGAGAATTGGACAGAGAGGTCATGCCGGTGAAGCACCAGACGCTCATTTATGACTTGAAGGACTATTTTGAAGAAGAATTTTTCGAGACCAAGAAAGTGGTATATGTAACCATTAACGGATAAATCGTATGCTGAAAATAAAATCATTTGAATTCAATATGTTTCCGGTCAACTGCTATGTGGTGTGGGACGAGGAGACATTGCAGGCAGCCGTCATTGATGCCGGATGCTATTACAAGGAAGAACAGCAGGCGTTGAAGAAGTTCATTGCAGACAACGGGCTGACGGTGTGCCATCTGCTGAACACGCACCTCCACCTGGACCATGTGTTCGGCAATGCGTTCATGCTCAGGGAGTTCGGGCTGCGCACGGAAGCCAGCGAGAAGGACGCGTTTCTCCTGCCGCGCATCGGGGAGTATTGCCGGATGTTCGGCTTCCCGCTGAACGAGGAAGCGCCTGCCATGGGCAACGCCCTCAATGACGGGGATGTCGTGCCGGTGGGCAACCAGGAACTGAAGGTGATTGCCGTGCCGGGTCATTCGCCGGGCGGGCTGGTGTTCTATTGCGAGGCACAGCACTGCATGTTCAGCGGTGATGTCTTGTTCCGGGGCAGCATCGGACGGGCCGACCTGGAAGGGGGCAACTTCGAACAGCTGCGCGACAGTGTCATGTCGCGGTTGCTGGTGCTTCCCGATGAAACAGTGGTCTATCCGGGACATGGAAACTCCACGACCATCGGCTATGAGAAGATGAACAATCCTTTCTTCCGTTGAAAAGCCGCTTTTTTACCTGAAACCATAAATCTTAGTATAAATCATGAAAACAACGACATTCGCAAACCGACACATCGGCATCGGGGAAAAAGAACTTCCCCTGATGCTGGAAAAAATTGGGGTCAAAAGCCTGGATGAACTGATTGACAAGACCATTCCGGCCAATATCCGGTTGAAGGAACCGCTGAAACTGGCTCCTGCCTTGACGGAACGTGAATTTGCCACGCACATCGGCCAACTGGCTGTCCAGAACAAATTATATAAGACGTACATCGGATGCGGGTGGTATGACACCGTGACTCCGGCGGTCATCCAGCGCAACGTGTTCGAGAATCCGGTGTGGTACACCTCCTACACCCCCTATCAGGCGGAAATCTCCCAGGGACGTCTGGAGGCCCTGCTGAACTTCCAGACGGTAATCAGTGACCTGACGGCCATGCCGCTGGCCAACTGTTCCTTGCTGGATGAGGCGACCGCGGCGGCGGAAGCGGCTACGATGATGCACGGACTCAGAAGCCGCGCCCAGCAGAAGGCCCAGGCCAACGTGCTGTTCGTCGACGAGGAAATCTTCCCGCAAGACCTGGCGGTAATCCGTACCCGTGCCCTTCCGCAGGGTATCACGGTCAAGGTGGGCAGTTACAAAAAGCTGGCCTTCACGCCCGATATGTTCGGCTGCATCGTGCAGTATCCGAACAACAGCGGAAGCATTGAAGACTACCGGGCCTTTACGGAACAGGCGCATGCCGCCGGATGCAAGGTGGCCGTGGCTGCCGATATCCTCTCGCTGGCCATCCTGGTGCCGCCCGGAGAATGGGGCGCCGACATCGTGTTCGGAAGCGCCCAGCGTCTGGGTACGCCGATGTTCTACGGAGGTCCTTCGGCAGCGTATTTCGCCACACGGGATGAGTACAAGCGTAACATGCCGGGACGCATCATCGGCTTGTCGAAGGACAAGTATGGCCGTCTGTGCTACCGTATGGCCTTGCAGACCCGCGAGCAGCACATCAAACGGGAAAAAGCCACTTCCAACATTTGTACGGCACAGGCCTTGCTGGCCACGATGTCGGGATTCTACGCCGTGTACCACGGACCGGAGGGTATCCGGGAGATTGCGGAGCAGGTGCATGCCGTGGCGGTCTGGCTGGCCGAACAGCTGGTCCGTCTGGGCTACAAGCTGCGTTACGACACGTTCTTCGATACCCTGAGAATCCAGTTGCCCGACCATGTGACGCTGCAGGAAGTACGTACCATCGCTTTGGGAAAGGAAATCAACCTGCGCTATTTCGGCAATGGAGACGTAGGTATCAGTGTGGACGAGACGACGACCGCGTCCGATGCCAAACGGCTTGTCAACCTCTTTGCCGTGGCGGCCGAAGAACCGATGCATGAAGCCAAACCGATTCCGGCAACGGCTCCCCTGCCGGAAGTCTTCCAGCGCAAGAGTGCGTACCTCACCCATGAGGTGTTCCATAAATACCACACGGAAACGGAGATGATGCGTTACATCAAGCGCCTGGAGCGCAAGGATATTTCGTTGGCTCACTCCATGATTTCACTGGGCTCCTGCACCATGAAGCTGAATGCGGCGGCCGAAATGTTGCCACTGAGCAATGCGGCTTGGATGAACATGCATCCGCTGGTACCGGAAGACCAGGCAGCAGGCTATCAGACGTTGATTCAGAACCTGTGCGAACAGCTGAAGACCATCACGGGCTTTGCGGGTGTGTCTCTCCAGCCGAATTCCGGAGCTGCGGGTGAATATACGGGATTGCGTGTCATCCGGAGCTATCTGGACAGCATCGGACAGGGACACCGTCATCTGGTCTTGATTCCGGCATCGGCCCACGGCACCAATCCGGCTTCTGCCGTACAGGCGGGTTATGAGCCGCTGACTTGCGCCTGCGATGAGCACGGAAACGTCGACCTGAACGACTTGCGGGAGAAGGCGGAAGCGCACAAGGACGAACTGGCGGCGCTGATGATTACGTATCCGTCTACCCACGGTATCTTTGAAGAGGAAATCAAGGAGATATGCCGGATTATCCATGCGTGCGGCGCACAGGTGTACATGGATGGCGCGAACATGAACGGACAGGTGGGCCTGACGAATCCGGGTACCATCGGGGCCGATTTGTGCCACCTGAACCTGCACAAGACCTTTGCCAGCCCGCACGGAGGTGGCGGTCCGGGTGTGGGGCCGATTTGTGTGTCCGAACATTTGGTGCCTTTCCTTCCGGGACACGTCAGTCTGGGCAACCCGACGAACGAAGTGTCGGCGGCACCTTACGGAAGTGCGGGTATCCTGCCTATCACCTACGGGTACATCTGCATGATGGGGGCCGAGGGACTGAAGAAAGCCACGCAGGTGGCCATTCTCAATGCGAACTACCTGGCTGCCTGCCTGAAGGATGCGTATGGAGTGGTGTACCGCGGCAAGAACGGTTTCGTGGGACACGAAATGATTCTGGAGTGCCGGAAGCTGCACGAGGAAAGCGGTATCTCGGAAAATGATATCTCCAAGCGTCTGATGGACTACGGTTACCATGCGCCTACCCTCTCCTTCCCGGTACACGGCACGCTGATGATTGAGCCGACCGAAAGTGAAAGCAAGGCCGAGCTGGACAACTTCATCGAGGTCATGGTACACATCCGGGAAGAGATTGCCGAGATTGAAAGTGGAAAGGCCGACAAGGAAGACAACGTGCTGGTGAACTCGCCGCATCCGGAATACGAGATTGTGGGCGACAACTGGACGCATCCTTACAGCCGCGAAAAGGCGGCCTATCCGATTCAGAGTGTGCGCGACAACAAGTTTTGGATCAATGTGGCCCGCATCGACAACACGTTGGGCGACCGGAAGCTGCTGCCTACGCGCTACGGGAGTTTTGAGTAAATCATTGTGAGGCGGTTCCGTTTTCCGGGCCGCTTCTGTGCGGAAATAAAAAGGGCCGTTGCATTTCTTCGTCTGTGAGGGAGGCAGCGGCTTTTTCCTTGCATATCGGCTGGAAGTCGGCTGTCTTCAGAAAGGAGGTGCCGGAAGGATGAAGCCGCTGGACTCTATCTGTCAAATTTAAAGCGTTTCTACTTTTTCGTAATAAAAATGAAAGTTCCTGTTGGGTTTTAGTTTATTATTTCTATATTTGTAAGCCAAATAACAGAAAACAACATGAGAAACACACAAATGTACTTGCATCCTGAGGTGGAAACGATGTCGAGACCGGACATCGAGAAACTTCAGTTGCAGCGGTTGAAAGCAACTATCAACCGTTGCATGCATTCTCCTTTTTACAAGGAACGCTTTCAGCAATGCGGAATCAAACCAGAAGATATACAGTCGTTGGAGGATTTGCAGCGTATCCCCTTCACCACCAAACAGGATTTGCGCGACCATTATCCCTTCGGACTCTCTGCCGTGCCGTTGGAGGAGGTGGTACGTCTACATTCGTCCAGTGGCACTACCGGCACTCCGACCGTCATCCTGCACACGCAGCACGATTTAGAGGAATGGGCCAATGCCGTGGCCCGCTGCCTGTATATGGTGGGACTCCGCAAGGGCGATATTTTCCAGAACTCTTCGGGCTACGGCATGTTTACCGGGGGACTGGGGTTCCAGTATGGGGCTGAACGCCTGGGCATGCTGACCGTTCCCGCGGCGGCCGGCAATACCAAACGCCAGATCAAGTTCATCACCGACTTCGGTACCACGGCCCTGCATGCCATTCCGAGCTATGCCGGACGCCTGTACGAGGTGATGCAGGAGATGCACATCGACCCGCGGCGGGATACGCACCTCAAGACCTTGATTATCGGGGCGGAACCTCATTCCGACGAGCAGCGCCGGCGCATAGAGAACATGCTGGGCGTCAAGGCCTACAATTCTTTCGGCATGTCGGAGATGTGTGGTCCGGGCGTGGCTTTTGAATGTCCGGAACAGAACGGACTCCACATCTGGGAGGACTATTACATTGTGGAGATTGTAGACCCCGTGACATTGGAACCGGTGCCCGAAGGCGAAGTGGGCGAACTGGTACTGACCACCATCAACCGGGAGGCGATGCCGTTGCTCCGCTACCGTACGCGCGACCTGACCCGTATCTTGCCGGGCGACTGTCCTTGCGGACGTCATCACAAACGGCTCGACCGGATGAAGGGACGCAGCGACGACATGATGATTCTCAAGGGTGTGAACATCTTCCCCATCCAGATTGAAAACATCTTGTTGCAGTTCAAGGAGCTGGGCAACGAGTACCTCATCACCCTGACCAACCTCGATGCCAACGACGAGATGACGGTGGAAGTGGAATTGAACGACTTTACCGACGATTACGGCTTCCTCCAGAATCTGACCAAGGAAATCACCCGCCAGCTGAAGGACGAGATTCTGATTACTCCGCGCGTCAAGCTCGTGCCCAAGGGAAGCCTGCCCGTACAGGAAGGCAAGGCTGTGCGCGTGAAAGATTTACGAAAGACATTGATTTAAAAAGAAAAAGATATGACCATACACCAGTTGTCTGTTTTTGTAGAGAACAAGTCGGGCACCCTTTTGCAAGTGCTCGAACTGTTGAAGGAAGCCCACATTCAGTTGATTGCTTCCACCATTTCCGATACCGTGGAATACGGCATTTACCGCATCATCTGTTCCGAACCCCTCCGGGCCTTCCACGTGTTGAAGGATGCCGGCATCTCGGCCAACGTGTCCGAGGTGTTTGCCATCAGTCTGGACAACGAACCGGGGCGGGCAGCCGACGCCATCCGCAGCTTCAGTGAGACGGGCATAGGTATCTCCTACCTCTATTCCTTCCTGTTGGGTGGAAAAGGTATCCTGGTGTTCCGCACCGACAATCCGGAAAAGACGCGTGAAGTCATTCTGGAACGCGGGTTGCGTTACATTGAAGAAAAAAACTTGACAGAGATGGGTTAACGGAACGTCAGGTGGCGGTTGCAGATGAAATTGACAGCGCCATAGACGAAGAGTCCGAGAAATTGTGCCAGATACTCGTTGCAGTGAAGAAGTTCCACGAGCATCAGCAGGAAAAGAAACTGTGCACTGTAGGCCAGTGCAAAAGCACCAATAAAAAATAGCATCTGATGCCAGATGCTATTTTTTTTGTCATCTGTTTCAAGCGGGAAAATCCAATATTTGCACCAAATGAAGTTGTGAATCTGTGCCACGATGTACGCACATATATTTGCGATAATGTAGCTTTCGCCCTCGATGTGCATCAATAGCCAGACCACCACCGCTGCAATCAAGGCATTGAGCGTACCTACTATGGCAAAGCGTATCACCCGTACAGATTCCTTCATTCAGTTCCTTTCTCTCGTTTTTCCTTTTGAAACGTGTCTTTTTTATTTGTTTTCGTCAAGATCTACTTTCAGATGCAGTTCATCCAGCTGTTTCTGGTCGAGGAATCCAGGAGCATCCAGCATCACGTCACGTCCGGAGTTGTTCTTCGGGAAGGCGATGCAGTCGCGGATAGAATCCAAGCCGGCAAACAGGGATACCCAGCGGTCGAGTCCGTAAGCCAGACCTCCGTGAGGGGGTGCACCGAACTTGAAGGCATTCATCAGGAAGCCGAACTGTTCCTGTGCCTTTTCCGGAGTGAAGCCCAGGATTTCGAACATCTTGGCCTGCAGTGCAGAGTCGTGGATACGGATAGAACCTCCACCTACTTCCACACCGTTGACTACCATGTCGTAGGCATCGGCACGAACGGCTGCCGGATCAGTATCCAGCAAAGGAATATCTTCGTCTTTCGGATGAGTGAACGGATGGTGCATAGCCATCAGACGGCCTTCTTCTTCGCTCCATTCGAACATCGGGAAATCCACCACCCACAGGCAAGCGAATTTGTTCTTGTCGCGCAGGCCCAGCTGGTTACCCATTTCCAGACGCAGTTCAGAAAGCTGCTTGCGGGTCTTCATGGCATCGTCGCCGCTCAGAATCAGGATCAGGTCACCCGGTTTGGCGCCGAAGGCTTCCTTCATCTTCTGCAGTACATCCTGGCTGTAGAATTTGTCGACGCTTGACTTCACTGTACCGTCGGCTTCGATGCGGGCATATACCATGCCTTTGGCACCAATCTGCGGACGTTTCACGAATTCAGTCAGGTGATCCAGCTGCTTGCGGGTATAGTGAGCGGCTCCTTCTGCGCAGATACCGCCGATGTAGGCTGCATTGTCGAATACAGAGAAACCGTAACCTTTCAGCACATCCATCAGTTCCACGAACTTCATGCCGAAACGCAAATCCGGTTTGTCGCTTCCGTAGTACTTCATGGCATCTGCCCACGGCATCCGCTGGAACGGTTCGGTCAGTTCCACGCCACGCAGTTCCTTGAACAGGTGCTTGGCCATGCCTTCAAACATGTTGATGATGTCTTCCTGTTCCACGAAACTCATTTCGCAGTCAATCTGAGTGAATTCCGGCTGACGGTCGGCACGCAGGTCTTCATCGCGGAAACATTTCACAATCTGGAAATAACGGTCGAAACCGGAAACCATCAGCAACTGCTTCAGGGTCTGCGGAGACTGAGGCAGAGCGTAGAACTGTCCCGGGTTCATACGGGAAGGCACTACGAAGTCGCGCGCACCTTCCGGAGTAGAACCGATCAGCATCGGAGTTTCCACTTCCAGGAAGCCTTTGCTGTCCAGGTAGCGGCGCACTTCCATCGTCATGCGGTGACGGAGTTCCAGGTTCTTGCGTACGGCTGTACGGCGCAAGTCCAGATAACGGTATTTCATACGAAGGTCATCTCCTCCGTCCGTATTGTCTTCAATGGTGAAAGGCGGTGTCTGTGCCGTGTTCAGAATATTCAGTTCCGATACGATGATTTCAATCTCTCCCGTCGGGATGTTGGCATTTTTGCTGGAGCGTTCGCTCACTGTTCCCTTTACCTGAATCACGTACTCACGTCCCAGGTGGTTGGCACGCTCACAAAGTTCTGCATTCACCTCGGTGTTGAACACCAGCTGCGTGATGCCATAACGGTCGCGGAGGTCCACGAATGTCATTCCTCCCATTTTACGTGAACGCTGCACCCATCCGGCCAGTGTCACGTTCTTGCCTGCGTCGGCGAGTCGCAACTCGCCGCAAGTATGACTTCTAAACATATCCTTATTTAAATGTTAGTTTTATCTTTTTGACAGGCAAAGGTAGCACGTATTTTTCATTTATGCAATAAAAACCCGTATCCAAAGGACAAATATGAATGAATAAAGAATGTATATTTTCGAAAAATCCACACGCGGTTGAAGGTTTATTCCAAAAAATATATATTTTTGCTCCACAATAATTCGATTAAGATCATTTTATTTCATTATTTTATGGCAACAGAACATGTAAAATGCCTGATCATCGGATCAGGACCTGCAGGATACACGGCAGCCATCTATACCAGCCGTGCCAATCTTTCTCCCGTACTTTATGAAGGTATCCAACCCGGTGGACAGCTGACTACTACTACCGAAGTGGAGAATTTCCCCGGCTATCCGGAAGGTGTGACCGGCCCCGTGCTGATGGACGACCTGAAGAAGCAGGCGGAACGCTTCGGAGCCGATATCCGTAACGGTATTGTCACAAAGGCCGACCTGAGCAAGGCACCCTACACTTTCGTGGTAGACGATGAAAAGGAAATCACCGCTGATACGGTCATCATTTCTACCGGTGCCACAGCCAAATACCTGGGACTGGAAGACGAAAAGAAATACGCCGGCATGGGCGTGAGCGCCTGCGCCACTTGCGACGGGTTCTTCTACCGCAAGAAAACCGTGGCTGTAGTAGGTGGCGGTGATACTGCCTGCGAAGAGGCAGTCTACCTGGCCGGACTGGCCAGCAAGGTGTACCTCGTGGTGCGCAAGCCCTATCTCCGTGCTTCCAAAATCATGCAGGAACGCGTGCTGAACCATCCGCATATTACCGTATTGTTTGAACACAATGCCGTAGGTCTGTTCGGCGAGAACGGTGTAGAAGGCATGCACGTAGTGAAACGTATGGGTGAACCCGACGAAGAACGCTACGACGTAGCCATCGACGGATTCTTCCTGGCCATCGGCCACAAACCTAATTCTGACATCTTCAAGCCGTGGGTAACCACCGATGAGACCGGTTACATCGTGACGGAAGGAAATACTCCCTGCACGGGCGTTCCGGGCGTATTCGCTGCCGGTGACGTAGCCGATCCGCATTATCGACAGGCTATCACAGCCGCCGGAAGCGGATGTAAGGCAGCCATTGAGGCAGAACGTTACCTCTCGGCCAACGGACTTCTCTAATCTTATTCACAATCTAATCAAAAAAATTACAATGAAGGTTTTTAAACTGAAAAGAACTGTGGCGGCAGTTATCTTGGTGGGAGGTGCCATGACGGCCTTCGCACAGCAGATGCCGCCCATTCCTACCGATCCCAATGTGCGCATCGGTAAGTTGGACAACGGATTGACCTATTACATCCGTCACAATGCGTTGCCGGAACATCAGGCCGACTTCTACATTGCGCAGAAGGTCGGTTCTATCCTGGAAGAAGACGACCAGCGCGGTCTGGCCCATTTCCTGGAGCACATGTGTTTCAACGGAACCACGCATTTCCCCGGCAACTTGCTCCGGGAGTATCTGGAAAGCATCGGCGTGAAATTCGGTGCCAACCTGAACGCTTATACTTCAGTAGATGAAACGGTGTACAATATCGATAATGTGCCGGTCATCCGCGACGGAATCATCGACTCTTGTCTGTTGATTCTGCACGACTGGGCCAACGACCTGACCCTCGACCCGAAGGAAATCGACAAGGAACGTGGGGTGATTCACGAAGAATGGCGTACCCGTACCGGTGCCATGATGCGTATGTACGAAAAGGTGTTCCCTGTCATCTATAAGGACAGCAAGTATGCCTACCGTCTGCCTATCGGAACCATGGAAGTGGTCGACAATTTCCCCTACCAGGCTTTGAGAGACTATTATGAGAAATGGTATCGTCCCGACCAGCAAGGCATCATCGTGGTGGGCGACATCAATGTGGACAGCATCGAAAACAAAATCAAGCGGATGTTCTCGCCCATCGAAATGCCGGCCAATGCAGCAGAACGCAAATACTTCCCTGTGCCCGACAACGACGAGCCGATTATCGCTGTGGCCAAGGACAAGGAGCAGCAGGTCCCTATCGTTTATCTGATGCACAAGCACGATGCCGTGCCCGATGACCAGAAAGGCAACATGGGATATCTGGTGATGAACTACATGATTTCTTCCATCGAAAGCATGCTCAACAGTCGTCTGAACGAATTGACCCAGCAGGCCAACCCGCCGTTCATCGAAGCCGGCGTGCAGGATGGCGATTTCATCGTGGCCAAGACTAAGGATGCATTCATGGCGTTGGCTGCTGCCAAGGAAGACGGCATCCTCCTGACTACCGAGGCCCTGATGCGCGAACTGGAACGTGTGCGTCAGTTCGGCTTTACGGCCAGCGAATATGCCCGTGCCAAGGCGGATTACCTGCGTGGACTGGAATCTGCCTATAACGAACGCAACAAGCAGCGTAACGGTGCTTACGTAAACGAATATGTACGCAACTTCATTGACAATGAACCGATTCCGGGCATCGAAAATGAATATGCCATTATGAACCAGGTGGTGCCGAACATTCCGGTAGACGCCATTAACCAGGTGATGAAACAGCTCATCACGGAAAAGAACGTAGTGCTCAGCGTGTTCTGTCCTGAAAAGGAAGGTATGAAATACCCGACGGAGACCGAACTGAAAGCCGTATTGGATAAGGTGAAAGCTGAAAAGCTGACTCCGTATGTGGACAAGGTTTCCGACGAACCGTTGATTAAGGATAAACCGCAGGCCGGAAAGGTGGTCAAGACAGAACAGGGCGTGTTCGGTTCTACCATCCTGACCCTGAGCAACGGTGTGCGCGTCATCCTGAAACCGACCGATTTCAAGGCCGACGAAGTACGTATGCAGGCCTTCAGTCCGGGTGGAACTTCTCAGTTCGACGACAAGGATGTACTGCAGTTTGCCCTGATCAGCCAGATTGCCTCTTTAGGAGGTTTGGGTAACTTCAACTCTGTAGATTTGGACAAGGTATTGGCTGGAAAGATGGCATCTGCCAGCGCACAAGTCAATACGCTGACGGAAGGATTGTCTGGTAGTTGCTCTCCGAAAGACCTTGAAACCATGCTTCAGCTGACTTACCTGCGCTTCACGGCACCGCGTATGGATCAGGAAGCCTTCACTTCTTTCATCACGCGTAACAAAGCGGCTCTGGCTAACCAGGAAGCTGACCCGATGACCGCGTTCAGCGACTCTATTACTGTGGCACTCTACAACCATCATCCGCGTGCTTTGTCTATGAAGGCCGACATGCTCGACAAGATTGACTACAACAAGGTAATGGAACTGTATAAGAACCGTTTTGCCGACGCCAGCGACTTTACGTTCATCCTGGTGGGTAACATCGATGAAAAGACAGCTACTCCGCTCATCGAACAGTACCTGGGTGCCCTGCCGGCTACGAAACGCAACGAACACTTCCGTGACACCAAGATGGATATCCGCAAGGGAATGTATGAGAACAACTTCGTGAAAGAACTGGAAACTCCGAAGGCCAGCGTGCTGATGGTTTATTCCGGCGACTGCAAGTATGACATGAAGAACAAGCTGCAGATGAGCATGCTCGGCCAGCTGCTCAACATGGTCTACCTGCGTACCGTACGTGAAGATGCCGGAGGAACCTACGGCGTACAGTGCAGCGGAAGCCTGAGCAAGTATCCGACCGAAGAAGGTGCCTTCCAGGTGTACTTCGATACCGACCCGAACCGTCGCGAAGATATGGTGAAACTCATCAACGAAGGCATTGAAGGATTCATTGCCAACGGTCCGGAGAGTGATGACCTGAGCAAGGTGAAGGAATACATGCTGAAGACCTACAAGCAGAACCAGAAAGAAAACGGTTACTGGATGGGTATCCTGAACACGTACTACTGGGAAAATCTGGATATGAATACCGGATACGAAGAAGCAGTGAACGCCATCACCGGCGACGACCTGAAAGCCTTTGCCAAGGCCTTCTTCGGACAGAAAAACGAAGTGGAAGTCAGCATGAGTTCTCCGGTAGAGAAATAAGGAAACAGTACTCCGCGTATGTTATTTACTGAAATACGGAGAAACCAAAAACTTGCTGCAAGGCGGAGTCCGATGTACGATCGGAACCGCTTTGCCAAGTTTCTGATTTATCTGTTTGTCACATTTTGGGCAGCGTACCTCGTTTTAATTGGGGTTTCGCTGCCCTTTGTTTTTGAAAAAGGGTTTTCCGGAATGGAACCCTATGATGTGCTCAATGCCTGCTTGCCGGGCATCCTGTGTTTGGATTTTCTGCTGCGTTTCCTTTTCCCGACTCCTACGCAGGAAATCAAACCCTATCTCTTGTGGCCGGTCAGAAAACGACAACTGATTAATGTCCTGCTCGTGCAGGTGGGACTGAAGGCGTTCAATCTGTTCTGGCTCTTTTTATTTGTACCTTTTGCGGCCATGACCGTGGTCCGTTTCTTCGGTATAGCCGGTGTGGTAGGCTATGCGGCAGGCATCTGGCTGTTGATGGTGGCCAATGCCTATTGGAGCGTGTTGGTGCGTACACTGCAACGCCGTCATACGGCTTGGGTACTTCTCCCACTCGGGTTCTATGGCCTGCAGTTACTGGCAGAATTCCTATTCCCGGAAGGAGGCATCAGCAGTTTCTTCATGACATTGGGCGAGGCCTTTATGCAAGGCCGCGTACTGGCCTATCTGGGCGTACTGGCCGTGATTGCGCTATTGGGCTTCCTGAACAGCCGGGTACAGATGGCTTGCATCTATAGCGAACTGAATCGCCGGGAAAAAGTGCCGCAAAGCAAACATGCCGGGCGCTACCGTTTCCTCGACCGTTTCGGACTGACGGGAGAATATATGAAACTGGAGCTGAAGATGATATTCCGCAACAAGGCTCCCCGGAAGAATTTCCAGCTGATGACCGTGGTCATCGTATTGTTTGCACTGAGCCTGCTGGGTCTCAGCCATACCGGTGAGAGAGAATTTTTCGCCCTGCACCTGTATGTGGTGTATTGCTTTACGGGATACGCCATCAGCATCTTGTCGCGTATCATGGCCTATGAAGGTAACTACCTCGACGGACTGCTGATGCACCGCGGCTCCCTGCTCTATCTGTTCCGGGCCAAATACTACGTGTACTCCCTGCTGCTGGTCATTCCGCTGGTGTGCATGGTGCCTGCGCTGATTTGGGGGAGCACCCCCGTCCTGCTGGTCTTCAGCCAGCTGGTCTACACGGCCGGTGTCACCCTTCCGGTCATCATGCTGCTGGCCCTTGTGAACCGGAAGACCGCTCCGCTGGACGCTTCCCTCATGGGAAAAGGCCAGTGGAACTCTCCCTATCAGGCCTTGAGCGTAGCTTTCGCCTTTTTCATGCCGATAGCCCTCTGCCGCATCCTGTTCTTATGGATGGAACCCTCTACGGCCTATCTGGTCTGTGCCCTGCTGGGCCTGCCGGGCATCCTGCTTCATCCCCTTTGGTGCAGGGCACTCTACCGGAGAGTGCTCCGGAAGCGACATTCACTTTTGGAGAATCTGCGCGAAACCAGGTAACTTTTTATTTGTAACCAATCCCAATGAATCCTTATGGAAATCAAGATACAGAACTTGAAAAAGACGTACGGCAGCAAGACGGCTGTCGATATTCCCGACTACACCCTGCAGGCGCCTGAAATACTGGGCCTGATGGGTAACAACGGTGCCGGAAAGACCACTCTCTTCCGTCTGATGCTCGATTTGCTGAAAGCCGACAGCGGAAGCGTGTGCCTGGATGGTACCGACGTGTCACAAAGTGAAGACTGGAAATTGCGTGTGGGAGCCTATATGGACGAGAGTTTTCTGATAGATTACCTCACCCCCGAAGAATATTTCCAGTTCTGCGGGCGCATGTATGGGTTCGATGCCGCTACCCTTCATGAGCGCATCCATCGCTATGAACGTTTTCTGGGCGATGAAATCCTGAAAGAAAAGAAATACATCCGCAACCTTTCGGCAGGAAACAAGCAGAAGATGGGTATCGTCACCGCCCTGCTTCACAATCCGGAACTCGTCATCCTGGACGAGCCGTTCAACTTCCTCGACCCTACTTCACAGTCGCTGCTCAAGCACTTGCTCCAGCATTATTACGAGGCACATAAAGCCACTATTCTTGTGTCCAGCCACAACCTGAGCCACACCGTGGACCTCAGTACCCGTATTGTGCTGCTGGAACAGGGGCACCTGCTTCGCGACCTCGACAATGCCGACGGTGCCGCAGGAAAAGAGCTGGAAGACTATTTCGAGGTGAAGGAATAAAATGAAACAATCTTCAACAGGTTCTAAAATACGCTAAGTCGATTATCAGGTAACGAGAATATTGTGTACATTTGTTTTAAAATAACATGATATGTACAGAAACCGTATCACTCGTTTTTCGGTGTGCATGCTTGTATTGGTGTGCATACTTTTGTTTTCATCGTGCGGCACCCGTGCCCCTCGCGTGGACTACCGGGAACTGGCACGTGCGGCTGTACGTCTGGAAATGGACATTGATGCCGACGACAACCACCGCCTGTATGTAGAAGCAGCCGACTGGATTGGCGTGCCCTACCGCCACGGAGGAAACACTCACCGGGGAACAGACTGCTCAGGCTTCACGTCGGCCGTCTACAAGAAAGTGTACCACAAGAAACTGCAGCGCAATTCGGAGGCTCAGCGGACAAAAGACTGCCGCAAGGTGAGCAAACGCAAGTTGCAGGAAGGCGACCTGGTGTTCTTCCACAACGGACGCTGCAAGAAGACCGCCAATCACGTAGGTATCTATTTGAAAGACGGAAAATTCATCCACGCCAGCACCAGTGCAGGGGTCATTGTCAGCCGGCTGGAAGAGCCCTACTACCGCAAATGCTGGATGCAGGGCGGACGAGTGAAAGGACTATAATACGCACACGACATGGACTACGCATCACATTTATCCTCCAAACTGACTTTATTCCTATGTACAGCCGGTATTCTTCCGGCCATGGCTCAGCAGCAGGAAAAGGAACTGCAGCTCAACATGGATGCCGTGAAAATGATTCAATTCGATTTTGACCCTGCGGGCAAACCGGAGAACAAGCCTCTGGAGGCTCCGCTCAACAAGAAATGGATGGACTTCAAGGTCGACCTGAAAGTGCCCCGCAGCCTGATTGATACCACCAAGGTGAAGAAACCCGAAGGATATGTCCGCATGGAGCCCTACACCATCTGGACCCGTTTCGGAGAAGACCCTGTGTACGACGTGCTGGTGGCCGGACGTCCCAAGAAATGGGAAATCTCCTGGACCCTGAATCCCAACCAAGTCTACAGGGATGAAAACTATGGGCGCAGCCTGATGCCTTCTACGGGAAGAATGTACAGAGACCTCAATGCACCGATAGGGCCGACTTTCGGCATCGGCGGGCTCGATTTCATCGGTTTCCTCTACGATAATCTGTCTCCCCGCGGACGGATGCTGGCCCACAACCGCAAGCATGCCAACGCCTGGAAGACGTATGCCGACTACGTGCCTACCGCAGCCGACAGCCTGAAGGTACCCAATTTCTACCGTTACACTGCTGCCCGGAAGGCCGATACCACCCGTACCGTTCTCCCCTTCCAGTCTGCCTTTTCGGGAGCCCCTCTCCTGCCTGTCTATGCCACTCCCGATTCCGTCAAGGCCACCCAGCCGGCAGCGAAGCCCGACACCCTGGAAGTGCAGAAAAAGAAAAACCCGCAACCAGCCCGGGAGGAGGATGCGGGAAACTTGTATGAGTATATTCGCCGGAAAGAAGCCGAAGACTCCATCCGGCGCAAAGAATTCTTGCGGAAAGACAAAATCAGAAACAACCAGTACGATGTGCAGCGCGAAATCCAGCGCCTGCGCGACCGGCAGAACTGACCTCGCCGCTTATTTCTTGAACACGAAGTACACAGCCAGAATCAGGCAGAAAAAGGCAGCCAGGTGATTCCACTTCAGTTCCATCTTGAACGCAATCATGGAGAATATCGTGAAGACCGTCAGCGTAATCACTTCCTGAATCACTTTCAGCTGCATGATGTCGAACGGTCCGCCGCTGTCCTTGAAACCCAGTCGGTTGGCCGGTACCTGCAAACAATATTCAAAAAAAGCAATGGCCCAGCTGAACGCAATCACCCCGATGAGCGGCAGCGCGGCAAACCAGCTGAACTCCTCACGCATCTTCAAGTGCCCGTACCAGGCAAACGTCATGAAGATGTTCGAAAAAATCAGTAAAACGATAGAATAAATTCCGTGCGATAGCATATCTTTTCCTTTATTTAAAAACCGGCTGCAAAGATACGCTTTTTAAATGAAAAAGACATGCTATCGAGGGTCCTTCTTTATTTATCCGTGCGCAGGAACTTCCACACGAGGGCACTGAAAGCTGCTCCCACAAACGGAGCCACGATGAAGAGCCAGAGCTGTTCGATGGCCTGTCCGCCTTCCATCAAGGCCGGTCCGATGCTGCGAGCCGGGTTCACGGAAGTACCCGTAATCGGGATACACACGATGTGAATCAGTATCAGCGTCAGTCCGATGGCCAGTCCCGCCAGATTGCCGACCCCTTTCTTTTCGTCTGTAGCGCCCAAGGCCACCAGCACAAAGATAAAGGTAAACACGGCTTCTGCCAGGAACGCCTGTCCCATGGCATCGGGTGCGAAACTGTTGGAGCCGGTTGCTGTCGGTCCTCCGTGCGCACCGGTCGATACCAGCAAGGTCAGAATCAGCGAACCGATGATGGCACCTACCACCTGAAAGAGCATGTACATCAGCGCCCGTTTGGTCTTCATTCCTCCAGAGAGCCACACTCCCAGCGTGATGGCCGGATTAATGTGGCAACCGGATATGTTTCCGATGGTATAAGCCATGGCGATGACGGAGAGTCCGAAAGCCATAGCCACTCCGATGGTTCCTACTCCGGCACCCACTGTGTCGGCCACTCCCCCGGCGAATACGGCACTGCCGCAACCCAGTAATACAAGAACCATTGTTCCGATTAATTCTGCTACATACTTTTTCATAGGCATTACATTTAAAATCTATGAGCCGTAATTTAGCACTTTATTTTGAAAAAAGCAAGAAAATGAATGATTTATTAACCTAAAAATCAGGGAGAAAGGATTCCGGTGGAAAACGCAAGTACGTTTTAAGCAAAACGCTTTGACGTTTGAACCAAAACGCAAGTGCGTTTGAAGTAAAACGTAAAGGCGTTTCAACTAAAACGCAAAGGCGTTTGGGAACAAACGTACTTGCGTTTTGCTGCAAATTATAGACTATTGATAATCAGATGATTATATGTGTGAATAAATGTGAATAGAATCAAAGTTTCGCTTCGTAGGTACGATACACCAGATAGCGCCCCTGTGCCAGGATGCGGAAACCGTGGTCGGTCACTTCGTTTAGGGTCCCCTGCCACCAGCTGTGGAAGTCATACAGCGGATACCGCAACCCTTCGCTCCGCAGCTGCACTGCATCCACATTGAATACCGACACCTGCTGACGAGGAAATCCGGTAAACTCCTCCGTATCTGCGGCCGGCACAAACGACCCGTAATCGGTCAGCATCGCCACCTCCAGTCCCATCCGCTGGTATTCCATGAGCAGGCTGATGTTTCCCAAGGTATGGTCTTCCCGCTTGCCCGTAGCCCCCACGAGGACAATCCGCCGGATGCCTTTGGCCGCCAGAAAGGTGACCGCTTTCGTCTGGTCGTTCGTCTCCTGCTCGGAGATGCGGTGTATCCGGTCGTGAAAACGCACCCGGTTCGTTTCCGAGAGCGAATCGCCGTCGCCCACTATCCAGCCGGGCACCCGTCCGCTGTCCACCAGCGCGTCTGCCCCTCCGTCGCAGCACACCACGCACGGCGAAGCATCCAGCACGGCTAGCGGAAACGGATGAGAAGGGAAATCGCCGTTGCCCACCACGACCGCTTCGGGCACAAAGGGCAGGACGGCCCGCATCCTTTCTTCCTTTGATAAATACATGTTATATTCGTTGTGTTCCATGTGACTTGCTCAATTTATTCGTTTTCAATCTGGGGTTCAGTCCTCATCGCTGCCCGCCATCTTCTCCATCCGAAAATGGCCACTACGGCATACACGCCGTAAAGCACTGCCGTGAAATACAATCCTTTATATACGTATAGTCCGCAGCACACCCAGTCGACCACCATCCATACTCCCCACTGTTCCACGTACTTTCGGGCCAGCATCCACATCCCCACCACACTCAGGGCCGTGGTGAAGCTGTCGGTCCAAGGCACATTGCTGTCGGTCCACTCAATCAGTATCCACGCGATGGCCAGCCAGCACACCGCGAACACGGCCGTCAGAGGCAGATACACCTTGCGCGGCATGGAAGTGATGGGCAGTTCCGCGGCAGGCTGTGCCGGGTCCGTTTTCTTCTTTTTCCAGCTCCAGACCATCCAGCCGTACACCGAGGCAAGCAGGTAGTAGACATTGATTCCGAAATCGGCATACAGTCCGGCCTGATAATACACCACCAGATAGATGGCCGGCATGATGATGGACACCGGCCACAGATAGATGCTGGCGCGATACTCCAGTGCCAGATAGACCAACCCTACGAGGGTTCCAAACAGTTCCAGGTAATTCATGGCGCAAAGATAGTGGAAAGCGGGGAAATGACCGTTTGGAGGAGGTTTTTTCTTGTAGGAAGGAATATTTTTGTATCTTTGGAAGTGATTGAACATTTTTGTTCAGCAGATTGAACATTTTGTGGAACCAGATTGAACATTTGAAAAATGGAATACAAAAGAGCGCAGTTTCAAGAGATTCTTGATCGCATAAATGAACAAAGAAGCAAAATACAGGTGATTGTAGGCCCTCGGCAGGTGGGGAAATCCACGCTTATCGGTCAGGTGTTAGAAGAATGTACACTCCCGTTCGACAGTTATTCTGCAGATGACGTGACAGGCGTGTCTGCCGACTGGCTTACTCAAGTATGGGAGTCACAAAGAATGAAAATGGCTGCACGTGGAGAATTCAAAAGATTGCTGGTCATAGACGAAATCCAAAAAATAAGAAATTGGAGTGAAACGGTAAAAGCCGAATGGGACCGTGATACCCGGGAGAAAAGACAGCTGATGGTGGTTTTGCTAGGTTCTTCCAGAATGTGGATAGAAAAAGGACTGACCGAATCTCTTGCCGGACGGTTTGAACTTATCCGTCTCTCCCACTGGACTTACACTGAAATGAGAGACTGTTTTGGATGGTCTTTGCCACAATATGTTTATTTTGGCGGTTATCCGGGTGCCGCACAATATATTCAGAATGAAACACGTTGGAGAAATTATGTGAAAGACGCATTGATTGAACCTTCCATTTCAAAAGATGTGTTGATGGATACCCGTATTATGAAACCCCAGCTCTTGAGGCAGTTGTTTGAGATAGGCAGCAGTTATAGTGGAGAACTACTTTCGCTTACCAAAGTAGCTGCCCAACTTCAGGATGCCGGAAATGTAACCACACTTGCCGGTTACCTGCATCTTCTGGATGAATGTGGTTTGCTTTGTGGACTGCAGAAATACGCAGAAGATGAAGCACGGAAATATAATTCTGTTCCCAAGTTTCAGGTTCATAACAGTGCGCTTCGGAATGTATATGCCGACGAAGATTTCTCAGAAGTGATAGAAGATGCCAAGTTATGGGGTCGATATGTGGAATCTGCTATTGGTGCACACCTTGTCAGTCAGGCGCAGATTTATGACTACAAAGTGTATTATTGGAGAGATAAGAAAGATGAAGTAGACTTCGTACTGCTTCGGAGGAACAAAAAGGTAGCCATTGAAGTGAAAAGTGGAAGAAGAACCACTAATCAAGGGCTGGCGGTTTTCTCGCAGTTATACCATCCGCACAAGGCTTTAGTGGTAGGTTCCGGAGGATTGCCTTTTGAGGATTTCTTGTCGATGGACCTTAATTTGTTGTTCAAGTAAAGTATAGCCCATTTAAAGGGATATTCAAGGGCTTTTTTACACTTTAAATCGCACTTTGAATGTTCATAAGATGATGTTTCTTATCTTTGTAAAAAGAAATGAGAACTAATCGATAGAAATAAATAATTTATGTTCTATAAACTAATTCAGAATAAATGTGACGAATGGATGAAATCACCAGATTGTACCATCCGTGAATTGATACAATATATTTATACGCAAAACAAGATGCGTGATGCCCAGATTGAGGCAATCAAAATATATCTGTTTTTAAAAATTGCTTGTGGTAACAGACCCTTGTGGCAATTATTCATTGAAGGACGTTTCAATAGTTCGGATTTTAACACTATGGAACTAACAGTAGAAGCCCGACAAATACTTACCACAAACAAAGCAGCTGCTGCGTTATTGGAATATTCGTTATTAACAGACAAAAATGGAAATCAGTTAGCACCAGAGTTAGAAAAAGTCATCAAATCGCAGAGTGAACACATAAATTATGAAGATGTCTTTAAGAAGATATTTTATGGCGTAAACTATACTGACTATCTTTTCAGCCTTCCTATGGGAGCTGGAAAGACTTACCTGATGGCAGCCTTTATTTACTTGGATTTATACTTTGCGCAGAACGAACCGGACAATCCAGCATTTGCCCATAACTTCATGGTATTAGCTCCTTCTGGTTTAAAATCGTCTATTATTCCGAGTTTAAAGAATATTCAGGAGTTCGATCCGACATGGATAATTCCTGAACCTACGGCTTCTAATATAAGAAGAATCATTAAGTTCGAGATTTTAGACGAACAGAAATCAGCCAAGAAAAGTAATCTGGTAAGAAATCCGAATGCCCAAAAGATAAATAACCATCAACCTTTAGAGGACTTGATGGGACTGGTTGCTATAACCAATGCGGAGAAAGTAATCCTCGACCGTGTAGATAAAGATGAAGATACTAATATATTCGACAAAGAAGAATTGGTTAAAATTCGCATAGCCAATGAATTGCGTGATATTATTGGAAAAATCCCCCATCTGGCTGTATTTATAGATGAAGTACACCATGCTGCAGATGGAGAAATTAAATTGCGCCGAGTAGTAGAAGAGTGGACTAAAAAACATTCTTTTTGTGGCGTATTGGGGTTTTCAGGTACTCCCTATCTTGAAAAAGTCGAAAGCGTCAAATTGACAGATTCTTTTTTGATAAAGAATACCGACCTTTCCAATGTGGTTTATTACTATCCTTTAATAAAAGGTGTGGGTAATTTCCTTAAAGTACCCGAAGTAAAATATGCCGATAATGATACGGAAACCATCGTAAAAAACGGAGTCAAGGAGTTTCTGGGTAAATATCGTAATACGGTTTATGCTAATGGTACTTGTGCCAAGTTAGCTATTTATTGCGGGAAGATAGAAACATTGGAGGAAGTAATTTATCCACTTGTCACTAGTATCGTTCCAGAATATGGTCTGAACCCAACAGAAGCGATTCTGAAATACCATGGTGGAAATAAAGTCTATTCACAACCGGAAGGCTCAGAGACGGAGTTTGCCTCACTTGATACTGATTTTTCAAAGATCCGTATTGTGTTGTTGGTTCAAATAGGTAAGGAAGGTTGGGACTGTAAAAGCCTGACTGGAGTTATCTTACCTCAAAAAGGAGTATGTCCTACAAATATGGTGTTGCAAACCAGCTGTCGCTGCTTGCGCCAAGTTGTAAAGAATACGGATGAAACAGCTTTGATATGGCTGAACAAATTCAATGCCGACACACTGAACAAGCAGCTAAAGCAGCAACAGAACATTTCTTTACAGGAATTCAATCAAGGCAAGTACCAGAAGAATATTCAGATAGAACGTTTCTCCAGAATGGACAAACTGAAAGTTCCGCCTATTGATTTCTACCAACTGAAGGTGTCCTATCAGACTCTGATAACAGAGGAACATCCGCATACAAATGAGAAACTGACAGATGAAAATATTTTCATTGAAGAGGATACTACTTTAATTCATGAACAAGACTTGGAAGGCAAAGCACTTGGGCATTACTTGGCCGAAACAGACACTGGCGAATACATTTCTTTCTGACAGTGGTTATATCTGATAGCAAAAGAAAGTTTCCGCACGCTGACTCTGGAAAGTCTGAAGAAATATGAAGACATCCTTAAATATATTTTTGAGCGCATTACAGTAAAAGATGAAATGGGAAATACGCGATATGACAATCATTACAATCAAGACAATATCCGTTCACTCATCCGTAAGGCTTTTGTACCCAAACGTGATTTCTCCGTCAAAGAGGAGATTGTTCCTTGTGAAGCAAGTCTGTTACAGATAGAGAAACTTGTTTCTCCTATTGCCGTGCAAGATGACAAACCATTTTTCCCTTCTCAAGACGTTGTCAAAACGATTGTGGATTGGGACGCTAATGCACAGAGTAAGGTATTATCACCTGAGGAATTGGCACTGATAGAGAAAATGAAAAAAATGGGATATCCCGTACCCGAGCCAACTGATCCACATCCAGAGCGTAAACAGACTTATCATTATCTGCCTTACCGTTTCGATAGTGGATTGGAGCGTGAATTTTTCAAGGACTCTGTTTTACCTATCTTGAAAGAATATAAATCTAAGTTGGAAATCTATTTCAATGGTGATGACACACTTACCGACTTTAAAATAGACTGTTATAAACAAACGGGTCAAGAATGGATATATATCGGCAAGTATGTGCCCGACTTTCTACTGCTAAGTCGCAAAGACGATGGTACGATCCAACAGATCATCATTATCGAAACGAAAGGTGAAGGTTTTGCAGCTAAATTCGCCGACCGCCGACAGTTTATGGAAACCGAGTTCATTCGTAAAAACAATGAACGTTTCGGATACGAACGTTTCCGCTTCTTATATCTTGAAGATACTCTTACTAAAGAAGAAAGAGAAACAAAGACAATAAAAGCAATAAAAGAGTTTTTCAACATTTAAACAACGAAATAATGGCAATAAAATACATTCCCTATTTCCCCAATACATTAGAAGGTCAAGCCGTGCTTGACAATTTTGTACGTACTAAACGTATTCTTCGCTATCGCGATAACGACCGTGTGGAAGAACGTATTCTTCAAGGAATGCCTCTCTACGAAACAGAGCTGCAAGAACGTGTAGGGAGAAACAAAGATAGAAATCTTGTGCTTCGTGGCGAATGTCTTTCTGCTTGTGCTTATCTGAAAGACAAAGGCATCACGGTGGACTTGGTTTATATTGACCCACCTTTTGCCAGCGGTGCCGATTATGCCAAAAAGGTGTATCTTCGTCGCAATCCCAAAGTGGCCGAAGCCATCCGTCAGGCTGAAAGCGAACTGGATATAGAAGAACTACGTTCGTTTGAGGAAAAAATGTATGGTGACATTTGGAACAAGGAAAGTTACCTCAACTGGATGTATGAAAACTTAATGGCTATCAAGTCGGTAATGAGCGATACGGCAAGTATTTATGTGCATCTGGATTATCATATTGGGCATTATGTAAAAATTTTAATGGATGAGGTGTTTGGAGAAGATAATTTTAAAAATGAAATAATTTGGCAAAGAGTATATTCCCATAATGACACAGATAAATATGGACATATACATGATGTGATATTTTATTATTCCAAATCCAATGATACAATTTGGAACATTCAATATACTCCTTATGATGAAAAATATCTAAAGATGTATTGTATGGATGATGGAGATGGACGAAAATATAAAGTAGAAAATACTTTAGGTCCAGGTGGACGCGGAGTCGTCTATACTTGGAATGGGCATACCCGTGCATGGCGATATTCAAAAGAGAATATGCAAAAGTTACACGATCAAGGACTATTATATTATACTTCATCAGGATTTCCCAAAAAGAAGATTTATTTAGACGAAATGCCAGGCAAACCAATACAGAGTATATGGACTGATATAAATTTAATTGCTGGACAAGCTAAAGAGTTAGTTGATTATGCTACTCAAAAACCTGAGGCCCTTCTAGAACGTATCATAAAGGCCAGTAGCAATAAAGGAATGGTAGTAGCAGATTTCTTTGGGGGCAGCGGTGTGACGGCTACCGTTGCAAACAGATTGGGACGCAAATTCATTCATGCGGATATTAACATCAACAGCATCCAGACAACGCGTGACCGTCTTCTGGCAGCCAAAGCAGAATTTGACGTCATGGAAATAAAAGACGGTATTTCGTTGTATCGTAACCCTGTACAGACTATGGAGCGCTTGAAGAAACTGATACCAGGCCTGCGGAACGAAGATGCGTTGGACAAGTTTTGGGAAGGCAGTATCGTAGATACCAAATATGGTATGACACCCGTCTATCTCCCAAATCTGATGAATGGCAGCACCCGTGTGTTGGACAAGCCCTTAATGAATCGCATCATCCATGAAGCCATGCCCGACTTGCCAGATAATACGAAGCGGGTCATCGTCTATTACATTGACATAGATAACCGTGAAGAGATTGAACACTTCATCCGTGAGCAAAGGAATCCACTTGTCACGATAGAGCTGCGCGATTTGAAACAGGTACTTGACAATGTAGTAGCAGAAGATTTTGCAGAATGGGAAGTTACCGAAGAATCAACCGGATTGTTTAACGGCTGGAAAGTTGAAATCAAACAGTTCCAGAGTGATCGTGTACGCCAAAAAATTAATGAAATAAACCAGAAAAATCAGCAACAAGTATTACATCAAAAGGCTAAAGGTAAAGAAAAAACTTTCACTCCTATCCTTATCAGTGATGATGGTCTTGAAACTATCGAATGGATAAGTCTGGATTGTACAACGGCCGAAAAGAGTGCACCCTGGCATAGCGATACTGAAATAAAAATCGACAAATTGGGGTATGTCATCAAAGACGGTGTGAAAACGGCAGAATATTGGGATGCTTGTATTCGTTGTGATCATAAGCCTTTGCAGATGAAAATTCGCAATATTTGTGGAGATGAAACTATTTATAATTTATAATTAAAACTAATGCAATGAAGGTTGTATATTTAATCGGTAATGGATTTGATTTAAATCTTGGTCTTAAAACTAGCTATAGCGACTTTTATACATATTACTTAAATAATAATATAAGTAATGATGTTCAGATTTCTCAACTAAAGTTACATTTAAAACATGACAAGAACAACGAGGGGAAATACAAATATTGGTCAGACCTTGAAACAGCAATGGGAGAATATGCAAAAGAGTTTTCTCGTAGGGACGATATGGAAAAGGTTTACAATGATTTGAATGACAACCTTCGTGATTATATTATATCTATTGAGCAAAGTGGTATTCAAGATGATATAGACCAAAATAAATTAAAAACAGATTTGGCACACCCAGAAAGATATTTAAGAGAAATCTTTAAAGAAGAGTTTCGTTCATTTGTCAGAAAATGGGAATCCCATACGTATGAAACTTATATCATATCATTTAATTATACAAACACAATAGAAGTAATATTAAATATGAAAGGAACTATAGATATAGGGTATACAATATATAATCGAATTAATCAACTTTATCCTATTATTCATATTCATGGATTATCCAATGCCCCCCTTATAGGGGTAAATGATGTATCACAAATCGGAAATGATTTGTTCAGAGATGACGTGGATGCGCAAGAATTTCTTTTAAAGCCTAAAATAAATGAGGCGGTTGGACATTTAAATGACAAAAAATCACTTAATCATATTAGCCAAGCCAACCTGATTTATTTATTTGGAGTATCATTAGGTGAAACTGATAAATTATGGTGGGAAGCCGTAGGAGAACGTTTAAAACATGATTGCAGGATTATCTATTTTGTTTATAATCCTGATGAACGCCCACGTCCTAACGAATTGACTAGGGTAAGGAAAAAATATAAAGAATTTCTTTTATCAAAAACCCAACTGACGCCTGAAGAAAGGAAGATGGCTTTCGATAAGATTTTTATAGTGCTTAATTCTGACATGTTTAATTTAAAAAGAAACAAGAATAATTGAACTTATTCTTGAATTCTATAGATATAAATATTTCAGTTATGAGCAAAACACAATAATCACCTACCTTATTGATGGCATCCCAAGGGTACGCAATATAGCCTTGGAGCAAACGACAGTATCCCGTTTATTCTTTAAAAGAAGAGGAAAAAATAGCGAAAAGAATATGGAATACTGAATACTGTGCATTACATCTTGACATTCGACTTTACTTTCTCTAGTCCTAGAACGATTATTAAGTTTTGTTTTAGATGAGCATCTAATGGTTGGACATAAAAATGGGAATACTATATAGAGAAATGTTAGAATAACAAAGCTGTAAAACATAAGATGAACATGACGGAATGAATAAAATAATTCTATAAGAATAGAAACATACATGAAAAATTTATGATAGGATATGGATTTAGAGAAGTTAGACGGGTTAAAGGTTTATATATTAGAGTCTCTTCGCCCCGAAGATAAAAGAACGGGAGAAGATTTAAGAGATAATTTGCGTCAAATATGGTATGACCAAAGACTATATGATTTTGACTGCCAATACTATTTAATATCTAATCGCAATGAATTTAGCATGCAAATGGCAGATATTGAGAAACAAGTATTGGAAAAGAATAAATTACCCATTATTCAGTTGGAATGTCATGGTTCCTCTGAGGGAATTTGTTTGTCTTCAGATGAAAAGGTTTGTTGGAAGGATTTATTTGATTGTCTCAGACCTATCAATATTGCGTCATGGAATTTCTTATTACTTAATTTGTCAATGTGTAATGGAGAAACAGTTATTAGATATATTGATCCCAAGCAACGTGCTCCATTTCGAGCTGTTACAGGATCTGAGGGAGAAGTGTTTCCTGACTTTCTGGAAAATGCTTGGACAACATTTTATACAAAAATGACAGACTCCTTTTTAGAGGATTACGGCTTGCATAAGTTAGCTCAAATGTCAGGCCTTGTCTATTATTCTCAGGACTTTATTTTTGATGCTCATTTTGATCTCGCAAATATGGATCCTGAATTGTTTATAGCACTGAGAAGTCAAGAAATGTATGAGATGTATAAAATAGGAGGCCCACTAGCGATGAACCCTGAGGTATATCGGCGATGGATAGCAAAACAACAAGTTAAAATTAAAGAAAAATATAAGAGTTTGTTTTGTTTTGAAGATTTGAAGCCATTCTATAAAGAAGTTTACGACAAGTGGCATCAGAAAAATAATAAAAGTGGTAAATAGAAGTTTTTGTGAACCTCTTTCCTGATTGACTTCCTCATCTTTGTTTCATCTTCCGCCATTCGGGTATAAATATCCGTAAAACGTATACACGGGCCATAATATAAAACGGTTAATTTTGCCACAGGAAATCAGAAAAATACAAACCGTTAAACGATTGCATGATGAAAATACAAATGCTCCTTGCGCTTGCCGCATGGGTAATAAACAGTACAACGATTATGGCACAGGAAACTATTAAACAGACGGCTGGACGCGACCAGCTGGGAGAATTTGCTCCCAAATTCGCGGAATTGAACGACGACGTACTTTTCGGGGAGGTGTGGAGCCGGACTGACAAACTCGGACTGCGTGACCGCAGCCTGGTGACCCTCACCTCACTCATCAGTCAGGGCATCACCGACAGCTCGCTGACTTACCACCTGCAGACGGCGAAGCAGAACGGCATCACCCGCACGGAAATCGCTGAAATCATTACGCACATCTCTTTCTATGCCGGATGGCCGAAGGCATGGGCCGCTTTCCGTCTGGCCAAGGAAGTGTGGGCGGAAGACACCACGGGAGACGATGCCAAGGCAGCTTTCCAGCGCGAGATGATTTTCCCTATCGGAGAACCCAACACGGCGTATGCGAAGTATTTCATCGGAAACAGTTACCTGGCTCCGGTGTCAAAGGAACAGGTGCCTGTGGCCAATGTGACCTTCGAGCCGGGATGCCGCAACAACTGGCACATCCACCGGGCGACCAAGGGCGGCGGACAGATGCTGATTGGCGTGGCCGGACGCGGCTGGTATCAGGAAGAAGGCAAACCGGCCGTACCGATTTTGCCGGGTACGGTGGTTCACATTCCGGCTGGTGTCAAGCACTGGCACGGGGCGGCAGCCGACAGCTGGTTCGCGCATCTGGCCTTTGAGGTGCCGGGCGAAAACACGTCGAACGAATGGCTGGAGCCGGTTTCCGACGAAGAATATGGCAAACTGCAATAATCCAATCCAAGTGTCACCGGTTACCTGCCGTCGGCGGGAAGCCGGTGACCTTTCACTCTCCTACCTTTGTTCTTTTTTACATCTCTTCGTTAAGCAATCTTATACACTACGGTATTCTGCAGCACCAGCGACTTGTTATGGGCAAAAAAGACCACTCCGTTGGTCGGGGCCTGAATTTCCATCAGGACATGGCCGTAGTAAGGGTCGATGACGGAAGCCATCACTTCTCCTTTCTTCACCACATCGCAAGCGTGTTTCATCTTGTACAGGATACCTGAAACGGGGGTTCTGACCGGCACCAGCTCATCTTCATCCAGCAGGCGGGAATTGTAGTCCGGACTGCTGTAGTCGGTATAGTCTATCAGTCCCGTGCGGTGCATAAAGCGGAAAATCGTATGCACACAGTCGGCCACGTCTTTTCCTTCCACGGTATCGTTTCCTCCACTGTAGAGGGAGAACGCTTTGGTGTTCCAGATTTGCCAATTATAGTTGAGCAAGGTGGTGTCGAACGGCAGCGGTTTGTAGAGGCAGACAAACGGGAGGCCGAAGAGGGCCGCCGTGGCCGTGTCCTCGTAACCGGTCCGGGTGATTCGCACGTGCGGTACAAAATCGCCCGGAACGTAGAAACTGGCCAACTGGATGCCGTAGGTGTATCCTTGGATGGCTTCGAAAAGAGCGGCTGCGATGCGCTGGGTGGTTTCTCCCTGATCATAGCCCGGGAACATCCGGTTGATGTCTGTATTGTCCATGGCCCAGAAGCGCTTCTCGATGTTCATGGAGAAAGGGTTGGCCGAAGGAACGACCAGAATCTCATGCCCGGGCACCAGCCGGCCTTCTTTCTCCAGTGCGGCCAACCGGTTTATGACCTGTGAGCAGATGTATTGTTGCTGTATCTCATTGCCACGCATGGCCCCTACCAGCGCAAGGCTCTTCTCTCCTTCTCCGAAACGAAATCCTTGGATGCGGAACGTGTCGCGGAAAGGAGATTCCATGCGGAAGATTATTTCATTTTTCATATCGGTTGCTTAAAATTGATGAATACGTGCCAGGAGGGATCCCTGATAGACGATGGGGTACGCGCGGAGGGTAAAAAGCAGTCCCCGGGTAGGGGCTTCTACAGTCTGGAAAACCTCTCCGGTGAGCGGGCTGACAATCTCGCCTATCTTCTCTCCTTTTTCTACAATCATGTTGTTCTTGATTTCAGTGAGGAAGACACCGGAGGCATCCGCATTGAGGAAGCTCACCCGGTTGCCTACAGAGACAACCGGAGTGGATATGGAGTTGGCTTCGGGAGCTTCGGCCCAGATGCCCAAAGTATGCATCAGGTTCAGGATACCGTTTACCAGCCGGTTGCCATATCCGTGGTTGATGCGCATGCCCACTCCCATCTCTACCACCAAGGTGGGAGTATCCAGACTGTTCAGTGAATGGGCCAAGGTAGCTTCCAGCACCGTAGCGGCCTCATGCACCCAGATGAAATCCACGTCGAGCAGCTTGGCATAAGGCACCAGCTTCTCCGCCGTATGTTCGTTGATGCGTACCTGCGGAATTTCCCGCAAGAAGATGTTGCTGGAATGGATATCGATTACCATATCCGCTCCCTGCAAATCACGCAGGAGGGTATAAGCCACCTGTTCGGTCATGGTTCCGTCCGGATTGCCGGGGAAGATGCGGTTCATGTCCAGGTCGAAGCCCGGGATGCCCCGGGTGATGGAGTCGATACCCAACGGATTCAGTGCCGGATAAATCTCCACGGTACCGTTCAGTTTCTCCAGATTTTGTTGTACGATTTGATTGAGCCGGAAACAGACATACTGGCCCTCCAGTTCGTCGCCGTGTGTACCCGTCACGATGCAGATATGTTTGCTTGAGTTTCCATGGTGGATGACATTCTTCTTTATCAATAACCGCTCGTCCACAGGAAGGGCGGTAGATACCACTGTTTTTATCATAATTCTTCTACAATTACTCGGATTTCGGTCTGTTCCGTAGGGTGACCGGTGTACACGCCACGGTTGACCCGGCAGTCCAGGGCATCGCGCCCATGCGCCAGTTTAATGTATCCGTATTCTATCAATTGGTTGTTTGTCGGGTCTATTCCTCTCCACTCTCCGTTTACGAGCACCTCTACCCAGGCATGGGTTACTCCCGTGCCCTGCATGAAACCGTTCACATAGCGTGCGGGTATGCCGCAGGCGCGGCACAGCGCAATCAGGATATGGGCATAATCCTGACACACGCCTTTCCGTTGCTGGAAGGCCTCCATGGCGGTTGTATTGATCTGCGTGGTGCCCGGGGCATAGCACATATAGTCGTGAATCTTTTCCGAAAGCCGCAGGGCGCAATCCAGCGCATCGTCTTTCTTCGGTCCCGCTTCTGCCAGAAAGGCTTTCAGGGAATCGGACACTCCGGTCAGGGCAGATTCCACCCGGAACACATCCCCCGATGTGAGCTCTGGGATGCAGTACGGGCTGAGCTTCGCTTCTCCGCTGCTGACAAAGATAAACGCATCGTGTGCCTCGGCCCGGCTACCGTATTGCAGCGGATTTCCCCAGGCATCGGCTCCATAAATCAAGTAGTCAGACGGATGGAGAAACATGTCGCGTTTCACCACCTGCTGACACGCATTGACACAAGGCATACACCTCAGACTGAAGAAATGGTTGGTGACCGGCGAGCTGAAGTGGATGATGGTCTGATAATTATATAGATATTTCTTTACAATCATGGTTTCCTTACATTATATTCTTACAACAAGACAAGATGGTTGATATATTTAAGTACGATTGACTTGTATCCCAGGTTGGAACAGTCGTACACATCTTCCCTTAACAGTTCGTCCAGGTGTTCCAGTATCATCGGGTCGAAAATGCCTTCCTCGGTCTCCGCACAAAGCTTCAAGGACTCGTATGCCTCTTCAATGCGATAGAAAGGATAGTCGAACCGGATGTGCATGTCCATGTTCTCCACGAGCTTGCCAATCCGCAGGAAATTGCGCACCCGTTCATCGAACACCCGTTCGTCAATCGAGCCCCAGAAGGCAAGCAAGTAGTCGGTAATCGGCTGAAGGTCGGTGATGTTGTCATCCTTTTTTTCGGCCGACTTCCGGATATACGACAACGAAAGTTCAATGTATGAAAGGGTTTCACTCATAATCTCCTCGCGCAGGACGATGGCGTTGTCATTGGCGGCGGTCAGTCCCGAAATCAGGGAACAGGGATTCTTGTCATCATACATATAGCCTATCCGGAAACTTTCCTTGTCCGGATAAGGGTTGCTGGTATCTAGTTTCTGATAATATTCCTCGTATTCCTTCGGCTTGCCGTCAATCATCTTGTCGTAGTAACGGCGCAGCAGGTGAAGGCTGATGTAAACTCTCTCTGTATATCGTCCAAGCCAGTACAGGCGGTTGGCCTTGATGGCTGAAATTGCATTGCATGTAATCATATTGTATGTGTTGTATTTGTTTTTTGAATCTGTTTATTCCTCCATTACCCACGTATCCTTGAATCCTCCTCCTTGGGAAGAATTGACCACAAAGGAGTTCGGGTTGCGTGAAAAACGGGTCAGTCCGCTTTTCCATACCCGGGTCTGTTCGCCGGAAATGACGAAAGCCCGTAAGTCGGCTTTCCGTTCCACCCGCTCATCGCCTTCCTGAATTTCCAGGTCCTTGAAGTCGATTACTTCCTGTGCAATCCAGCGGCGAGGCTCATCGATAATCAGCTGCTTCAGTTCCGCCAGTTTCTCGGGAGAAAGATCGCGGCCAAATACCACTCCGTATCCTCCGGCTTCGCTCACATCCTTGATGACCAGTTTCGCGATGTTGTCCAGAATATACTGGTAATCTTCCTTGTAGTACGGAAGATAGGTCGGCGCATTCTGCAGAATCGGTTTCTCGTTCAGGTAATACGTAATCATTTTAGGCACGAAATAGTAGATGCCTTTGTCGTCGGCCACTCCATTGCCCAGGGCATTGACCACCGCCACATTGCCTTTCCGATAGGCCTGCATGAGATGCGGAATACCTATCAGGGAGTCCGAATTGAAAGTCAGCGGGTCGAGGTATTCGTCGCTGATACGGCGATAGATGCATCCCACCTGCTGTCTTTCTTTGTACAGTCCCATGTAGTAGACGATGTCGTTCTCTACCACCAAATCTCCCGGGAAAGCCAAGGTAGCTCCTGTCTTCTCGGCCAGATACGAATGTTCAAAGAAGGCCGAATTATAGCGTCCGGGAGTCAGGATGACCGAAATGCCCCGTCCGTCGTTCATATAGTCCATCATCTCCTTCAGCAGACTGCTGTAGTCGCGATTGTCGGCCACCGCATTCTCCTGAAAAGTGAGTGGCGATACTTTCCGCGTGATGGTACGGGCTATCATCGGATAAGACGCGCCGGAAGGAATACGGAGGTTGTCCTCCAGCACAAACCAACGGTTGTCTTTTGCCTGCACCAGGTCGATACCCGAGATGTGCGAATAAATGTCATGGATGGGCGACACGCCTTCGCACTCCGGAAGGTATCCCTTGGACGAATAAATGAATTCAGCCGGTATAATACCGTCTTTGATAATTTCTTTTTCGTGATAGATGTCGTACAGGAACAAGTTCAACGCATCTACACGCTGTATGAGTCCCCTTTCCAGGTAATCCCAGTCTTCCTTGGTGATCACCCTCGGTATGGCATTAAAAGGGAACAGCTGTTCTTTAAAAACCCCGTTTTTGTACACCCCGAAACGCACACCAAAGCGTTCCATCCATTTGTTGACCGCGTCTCGGTTTTCAATCATTTTATCCATATCCTTACCTTTTTTAAATTATACCTTATCTCAATCTTTACTTGCGCTACGTTTGATTTCCCCTTTGCAAACGAGCGATTTCTTTTGTCCATGTTCTTGGGAGAAAGACATCCCATGTTTATCAATTTAATATTTGTGCTATCATTTTATTTTCATATTTTGTATAATTGTAGCATTATAAATATTGTTTTCGCGAATTATAAATAAAAAGATATTTAAACAAGTATTTTAACAGCAAAATGAAATTTAATTCTTATTGACCACAGGTGCCGTCCAAAGTGGAATATTCGTTGACTCCCCGTGGAAAATCCTTACTTTCCCATCTGAACGGACTGATACAATGGGCCAAGGAGCAGATGGACGACATCCTGCAGGATTGCCGGAATGAATCGGGCGGTCCAAGTATATGATACTGTCGCCGTTACTTACAGTGATGCGGGTGGACAAAAAAAATCTCCGTCGTGAATTCGGGATTTCTTCTTCGCAAAGAATGAATCCCTTGTTTCGCGACGGAGATGCAAATCCGAAAAACGGATCAGAATTTTTCAGCCAATGCGGCAGCCTGCTGGCAGCCGTCGGTTTTTTCAATTTCTCCTTCGTTCAATACACCGGGCACCAGCACCTCTCCTACCATGTCCCACTTCAGCAGTGCAGCCGAACGCTCCAAGGGAATACGTACACCGTCCATCACGGTAGGATCTTCCTCTTCACAACAGGTAATCAAGGCACATTTCTTCCCGGCAATGTCTTTCCCGCCCACTACGAGCGAGAACAGGCGGTCGATGACACCTTTAATCTGTGCCGGGATGGAATACCAATAAACCGGCATGGAGAATACCACGGCATCCGACTCCAGAATGGCCGGGGCAATGAGGTTGAAATCGTCGTCGAAAGAACAGGCTTTTCCTGTCTTGTAACACGTCATGCAGGCATGGCATCCGCCAATCTTCAGAAAAGCGGCATCAAAACGTTGGATGGTATGACCGCGCTGTTCGGCGGCTTTCACAAACGCCTCGGTCATGGCAAAACTGTTGCCCTTCTTGCGAGGGCTTCCGGTAATTACGGTAATTTTCAGGGCCGCTTTTTCCACGGCTTTATACTCTTCAATACTTGCTCTCATATTCCACAGTTTAAGGGGTTTATACTGCTGCAAATGTAGGGGACGGGGGCGATTCATACAAGTACCGAAAAATTATTCACCTACCGAAAAATTATTCGGTATGCAGGGGTTTCGGGAGTTATCCTTATCTTTGCGATTGTGTAATTGTTTACTCTTTAGAAACCATGTACGAAAGAAAAATACCTGTGGATTTGGACTGCCCGCTCCGGCTGACCATGAGCCTGATAGACTCCAAATGGAAATCGTGTATGCTGGATGAACTGCGGCATCGGTCGTTGCGCCCCAGCGAACTGCACAAACTCTTTCCGGAAGCGACGCCCCGGGTGCTCGACATCCAGTTGAAGGAGCTGGCAGAAGACGGACTCGTTTCCAAAACCACCTACCATGAGGTGCCTTTGCGGACGGAATATGCCTTGACCGAGTTGGGGCGCAGTCTGCTGCCGATTATCGATGCCATGATTGAATGGGGCAACCGGAATACGGAGGTGTTTGAACGCAAATACGGCGCTGCAAAGGAATGAGATTCCTTGCAACGCCGTATTTAATCATCTTATCGGTTCAGCCTGATTTTTTCGTGATAGAAATAGTTGACAAGCACGGGTTTCCCTTTTTCGGAACGTCCGTAGGGCAAATCGTTTACCCGATAGGGAAAGCTTTGTTGTGCGGCATAGGATGAAATCTCCTCTTCCAAGGCTTTCCAGTAATCCAGTCTTTTCTGGTTGTATATTTCCTCGTACAGCGGAAAGAGTGCGGGATGCTTCTCACGGATATACGCCATGATTTCTCCTTTGAACTGCCCGCGCAGATTCAGGTTTTCCAGCCAAATTAAATCGGCATATCCTTTTACTTCTTCGATAATCGCCTTCACATCGGTGATGCCGGGAAAGATAGGCGACACGAAACATACGGTACGGATGCCTGCCTCATAGACCTGCTGCATCGCACGCAAGCGGCGTTCGATGCTGACTGCCCGATCCATGTCCGCACGAAACTCCTCATCCAGTGTGTTGACCGACCAGGAAACTGTGACCTTGGGGAATTGCTTCAACAGGTTCAGGTCGCGCAGCACAAGGTCGGACTTCGTGCAAATCATCAGTTCGGCCTGTGTACCGCGAAGTTCTTCTAGCAAACGGCGGGTGTTTCGGAACTCGGCTTCGTAGGGGTTGTATCCGTCTGTCACGGAACCTATCACAATACGTTCACCATCGTATTTATGCGGGTTCGCTATCGGTTTCCAGTGCTTCACATCCAGAAACGTGCCCCACGGTTCAGTATGTCCGGTGAAGCGTTTCATGAACGAGGCGTAACAATATTTGCAGGCGTGCGGGCACCCCACGTATGGGTTCACCGAATAACCTCCGACGGGCAGAGAGGACTTGGTCATGACGCTCTGCACTTTAATTTCTTGAATGATTTCTGTATCCATCGCTTATAATGCTATATTTCTTTTTCAGCCAATACCGGATCGACCAATATACACTTGCCTGCGTAATGAATCTTCAATGTCGCATTGCGCACCAATTGAATGACTGCTGTCTTGTTTTTATCCATAGCCTTCTGTTTTTTTGTTCATCGCAAAAGTCGGTATATTTTGTTTCACTCCTCATACCCAAAAAGAAGGGAAACAGGCCATTTTGATAATTACATTCTTTATCTTTGCGTGTGAAACAATTTGGAAAAGTCATGAAAAAGAAAAATCTCAATTCGGAAAGACTTGTTAACGTCCCGTTCAACAAGACGCAATGCGGCGTGGATTTCTATATCAATACCGGACATAGTAGTGAGATTTGTGGAGTACTGACTGAGAATCTGACCTTCAAGACGGATTTCTTCGAATTTTTCTTTTTCCGGAAAGCCAACGGTTTTTTGGTGCTGAACAACAAACGGATAGCACTGCATGATGACATGGCGCTGCTTCTCTCTCCGCATCAGCAACAGGAATGGCACGTAGAGGAGGACGCTTTGGACTATACCTTTCTTATCTTCCGAGAGGATTTCATGCGCACTTTCATTGCCGACAAATTTTTTGCCTACCGTCTGCTGTATTGTTACCAGACAGATACTCCTCCTTACCTGTCACCCGTTTCCCAGCCGTTGTTTAGAGAATGTATGCAGTTGCTCGAGAAAATCAAGCAGGAACTGCAACATCCCACTGCCGACAGCTATAACCTGATTGTAGCTGTATTGTATTACCTGCTATTGGTAATCAACCGTGAATATGCTGCTACCTACCATCTTCCCATGGATGTTCCTAAAAATAACTATGCCTATCAGTTCAAGGAGCTGCTTGAAAAGCATATTTGCGACGTACAGCGCGTTCAGGAATATGCCGATATGCTCCATATCAGCCGGATTACCCTGAACCATGCCGTAATGGCTCAGTTCGGAGTATCTGCTTCTCATCTGCTCAAACAACGCTTGTTGGAAGAACTGAAAAATGAATTGTTATTCTCCGACAGCACCGTCAGTCAGCTGGCCGATGATTTCCACTTTTCCGACCCCAGCCATCTGATGCGTTTTTTTAAGCAGCAGACTGGTAAGACTTGTCTGCAATACCAGTCGGATTATCAGAACGGCATCTACGAATAATCTTAATACGCTCACTTCTATAGGTAAAGTTCGTTCGCTTTCCGCTGGGAACAGGCTTTCTTGAGCATCGCATTGACCAGAAACACCATCAGACCATTGATTTTGCGGGCAGAATGGGGACAGATTGCTACACAACGCATGCAGGAGATGCAGGCTTTCTTGTCCACTTCCCGGGAATTCGTCGGATTGATGGCTCCTACGGGACATTTCCGGGCACACACCCCACAGTTTATACAAGCTTTTGTGGGTTTCGGTACAATCCCCGTTGCTCCTGCCTTCCGATACGGACGGTGACCGGGAATCTTCGGTTCGCAAGTATCTCCGGAAGCGATTTTCTGCGCTATCTGACGGGCAAATGCCGCAAGCTGTGTCCGGTCTTCTTCGTCTGGCCGTCCGGCGGCATAGCGGCGGGCGATGGAGTGTTCGGCTACGGCCGCTACGGCTGCTACTACCTTAAATCCGGCCTGATGGGCGATGTCCTGTAATTCGACCAAGGTATCCTCGTAGGCACGGTTTCCATACACGCAAATGAGAATGGCGCTGGCATCGTGGCCTTGCAAACGGGCAATACGTGCGGCGGCAGTTTCGGGTACCCGTCCGCTATAAGAAGGTACGGCAATCAAGGCCACATCTTCCTTCGTCAATGAAATGCCGTCAAAATTCCCTTTGGCATCGGTCAAATCTATCTTGACAGCACTTTGGGCCAAGCCCTTCGTTACGGCTTCTGCTGCTTTCTGTGTACCTCCCGTGGGACTGAAACAAATCTCGTAATATTTCATTTTTCTTCTATTTTAAATGGAATGATTTCCGGTTATACTACAAACGAATCACGACTTTTCCGTCGGGATGTCCCTGCGACTGAAAGCGGATGGCTTCATCCGCCTGCTCAAGATGGAACACCTGCGGAGCGATTCTGGGGCGAATATGTCTTTCTTCCACCATACGGGTCACTTTTTCCAACTGTTCTCCATCGGCACGCACGAACATGAACCGGTATTCTTTTCCTTGTTTCCGGGCTTTGCGGTCGTAAGGAGCACCTACGGCGGCAAACAGCCATTTCTTGAAGAAAGAGAAACCGTTCCGTTCGGCATATTGCTTGTTGGGAGCAGTCCGCAGACTCAACAAACGTCCTCCTTTTTTCAGTACCGACAGCTCGTGGGCAAATTCCTTGGCCCCGATGCCATCAATCACATGATCCACTTCCGACAGCACTTCCCAATAATTTTCTTTCCGGTAATCGATGTAACGGTCGGCTCCTATACTCAGTAAGTGTGCCTTCGCCCGTTCGTTGCCCGTCACAATCACCCGCAATCCCAAGGCTTTGGCAATGGGCACAGCCATCTCGCCAAAACTTCCGGAACCTCCTGTAATCAAAACCGTTTGTCCGGGTTGCGCCTCCAGTTCTTCCGTAAAAGCCTGATAAGCTGTCAGCCCTGTCAGCGGAATGGCAGAAGCCGTCAGAAAGTCACAATCTTCCGGCATGAAAGCCAAGGCGTGCTGGTCTATGGCCACATATTCGGCAAAAGCCCCGATTTTGGCCAAGGGCAAACAGGCATACACTTTGTCGCCGGCTTTAAAGCGGGTCACATCGGCTCCTGTCCGTTCCACAATGCCAGCACATTCGTTGCCCAAGGTCAACGGCATGGGATAGTCTTGAATCACCCGGATACTTCCGGTCAGAATAAGCTGGTCCAATGGATTGACCGCAGCTGCCTGAACTTTTACCAATACATCCGACGGACCGATTTCCGGTATCGGAAGTGAGTTGAGGTGGATTTGAACTTCTTTCGAATATCTTTTAATTTGAGCTGCTTTCATTTGAGGTGTCATATTTTATACAAATATCAAGAAAATTCTTCATTTTAGATGCAAAAGTATGGAGAATAAGAAAATAGAAAGAGGTAAAAAAGTCTCAGAAAATAGTTACTTTTTCGCGATTTTCCTCCATGAAAGCAATTCCATCGGCCTGAAAAAGGATTCTTATCTGGGATGAAGGGACGATTATCTGTCATGCAGGTAAGGCAAAACGAAAGAATATTTACTAATTTTGTCCCACTTAGTCATGTAATGTATCATAAGGAACACAAACAAACTTGTAATTTACGAATCGAATGAAAAAAGTATATCTTTCTATTATAGGAATCAGTTTGGCCTGCCAAGCGGGTATGGCTCAAACGTCATCGCGTGATACGCTATCGCTTACAAACCAGATACACCAGATAGACGAGGTGGTGGTGACCGGTGCCCGCCACGAGACGGATGTGCGCCATCTGTCGCAGACCGTATCGGTGGTGGGGCGTGCCCAGATTGAACACTCCCTGCAACCGTCCTTATTGCCGGTGCTGACCGAGCAGGTTCCCGGACTCTTTGTCACCTCACGCGGGGTGATGGGATATGGCGTGTCCAACGGGGCGGCGGGAAGCATCTCCCTGCGCGGACTGAGTGGAGGAACGGCCCGGCTGATGGTCTTGATTGACGGCCATCCGCAATATGCCGGCATTTTCGGTCATCCGATAGCCGATGCCTATCAGTCGTTCCTGGCCGAACGGGTGGAAGTGTTGCGGGGCCCAGCGTCGGTGTTGTACGGCTCGAACGCCATGGGCGGCGTAATCAACATCGTGACGCGGAAGATGCAGGAAGACGGGGTGAACACCCATCTGCATGCGGGCTACGGTTCGTATAATACCTTGGAAACGGAACTGACCAACCGTGTCCGCAAGGGACGGTTTTCGAGCGTGGTATCCGGTTCGTACAACCGTACCGACGGGCATCGGGCCGACATGGGATTTGAACAGTATGGCGGCTATGCCAAGCTGGGATACGAGATGACCGATCATTGGAACGTGCGGGGTGATGCGAATGTGACGCATTTCAATGCTTCCTATCCGGGGCCGGTCAGTGCGCCGTTGCTCGACGGTGACCAGCGAATCACGCGAGGCATGACCTCGTTTGCCCTGGAGAATCATTACGAAAAGACTTCCGGGGGATTGAGTTTCTTCTACAACTGGGGAAACCATTGGATTAACGACGGATATACGCCTTCTGCCGGAGAAAGTCCTCAGGATGCCCGCTTCAATTCTCATGATTACATGACGGGGATATCCCTCTATCAAAGCACGCAGTTCTTTACGGGAAACCGTATCACACTGGGGTTCGACTGGTTCCGTTATGGAGGCCGTGCCTGGAATGAATATGTGAGCGGAGAAAAGGTGGGCACTACGTCCGATCTGGTGGACAAGCAGGAAGACGAACTGGCCGGCTACATCGACTTCCGGCAGGATTTTTGCTCTTGGCTGACTTTCAATGCGGGGTTGCGGGTGGACCATCATTCACGGGTGGGCACGGAATGGGTGCCGCAGGCCGGACTGGCTTTCCATTTGCCACAGGCTATGGAACTGAAGGCCTCGGCTTCGAAAGGCTTCCGCTACCCTATCCTGCGGGAAATGTACATGTTCCCGCCGCAGAATCCTGATTTGCAACCGGAATCGATGTGGAACTACGAACTGGCCTTCTCACAGCGGTTGATGGAGGGGCAGCTGTATTATGGAGTGAATTTGTTTTACATCAATGCCAGGAACCTGATACAGACACTGCCCAATCCGCACGGGAGTGGGATGCTGAACCAGAACACCGGAAAGATAGAAAATACAGGCGTCGAATTGCAGGCAGCTTACCGCATCAACCGCGCCTGGTCGGTAGACGGGAACTACAGTTACCTGCACATGGCGCATCCGGTCATCGCCGCTCCGGAACACAAACTTTACGCCGGGGCCAATTTCTCCCAAGGCCGCTGGAACGTATCGACAGGACTGCAATACATCGCGGGACTCTATACCCAGACCGCCCCCGTAGTGACAGAAAACTTCGTACTGTGGAACGTGCGGGCTTCTTTCCGGGCTACCCGCTGGCTGGACATCTGGGCACGTGGCGAAAACCTGCTGGCCCAGCGATACGAAATCAATGCCGGATATCCTATGCCGCGCGCCACGGTGATGGCCGGAGTAAACCTCAATTTTTAGGAAATCAGGCTCTTGTTACGTGAAGAAACTGGAAGAATAAGTTTGGGAGATTCGCAAGTTCTCCCTATTTTTGCTCTCATTATGAAAAAGACTGTAACCTCTCTGTTACTGTCATGGACCATCGGTTCATGCGGTACCTCTCTCCTGCAGGCACAGACTGCTGTGGAAAAAGGCCTGCAAAGTATTAACCGACCTTCGGCCGAAGCCATCGTAGGCTTTCTGGCAGACGATGCCCTGCAAGGACGCGAAGCCGGTATGAACGGGTCGCGTGTGGCCGCCCGCTATTTGGTTTCCTGCCTTCAGGAAGCCGGGATTTCTCCCCTTTATGGTGATTCTTATTATCAGCCCTTTGAGGCCTGCGCCAAGGAAAGGCAGCAGAAAGGCCGCTGGCAGGTACATCCCGATTCCATCGCCCAATTGAAGCAGCTGACGCACCGTTCCCTCCGGATGGCCAACGTGCTGGGAATGATTCCCGGAGAACGGACCGACGAGTATGTAGTGGTCGGTGCCCATTTCGATCATCTAGGCATTGACGAGACACTGGCGGATGACAAGATTTACAACGGAGCCGACGACAACGCATCGGGAGTGTCGGCGGTGCTACAGATTGCCCGTGCCTTTCAGGCCAGTGGCAAGAAACCGCTGCGCAACGTGATCATCGCCTTCTGGGACGGAGAAGAGAAAGGCTTGCTCGGCTCCCAGTATTTCATGCAGCATTGTGATTTCGTGAAGGAGATTAAAGGTTATCTGAATTTTGACATGATCGGGCGGAACCATTTCCCGGAACAGCCCGAACATGTGGTGTATTTCTATACGGAGGCGCATCCGGCCTTGGGACAGTGGCTGAAAGACGACATCGTCCGTTACAAGCTGAAACTGAAGCCTGACTACCGTCCTTGGGACCGTCCGGTGGGAGGAAGCGACAATGCCTCGTTTGCCGTGCACGACATTCCCATCATCTGGTATCATACGGACGGACATCCGGACTACCACCAGCCTTCCGACCATGCAGACAAGCTGAACTGGGAGAAGGTGGTGGAAATCACGAAAGCTTCTTTTCTCAATGCCTGGAATCTGGCCAACGAGAAATCCTATTAAGCCATTATCAGATGCCGAACAGTTGCATGTCCGCTTCGGGGGTAGTAATACCTCCGATGCCGAACTGTTCGACCAGTACCTTGGCTACGTTCGGTGAGAGGAAGGCCGGCAATGTGGGTCCCAGGTGAATGTGTTTTACGCCCAGACTCAGCAGGGCCAGCAGGACGATGACCGCCTTCTGTTCGTACCAGGCAATGTTGTACACAATGGGCAGTTCGTTGATGTCGTTCAACTGGAAGACTTCCTTCAGTTTCAGGGCAATCACGGCCAGTGAGTAGCTGTCGTTGCATTGTCCGGCATCGAGTACCCGAGGGATTCCCTGAATGTCGCCCAACGGCAGTTTGTTGTAACGGTACTTGGCGCAACCCGCCGTGAGGATGACCGTATCTTTCGGAAGGGCCTGTGCAAAGTCGGCATAGTAATCGCGGCTCTTCATGCGTCCGTCACATCCCGCCATGACCACAAACTTGCGAATGGCTCCGCTCTTTACCGCTTCTACCACCTTATCGGCCAGCTGCATCACCTGATTATGAGCAAATCCACCGACAATCTCTCCCTGTTCCAGTTCCACGGGTGGCTGGCACTGCTTGGCCATTGCGATGACCTCCGAGAAATCCTTGTGGCCTTCGGCATCCGTAGCGATGTGCTTGCAGCCCGGATAGCCTGTCGAGTTGGCCGTAAACATCCGCTCTTTATACGTCGCATTCTCCAGCGGCGGCACGATACAGTTGGTGGTGAACACAATCGGACCGTTGAAGGCCGTAAACTCCTCGCGCTGCTTCCACCAGGCGTTTCCGTAGTTGCCCACAAAATGCTTGTATTGCTTGAACGCCGGATAATAGTGTCCCGGAAGCATCTCGCTATGCGTGTACACATCCACTCCCGTACCTTCGGTCTGGCGCAGCAGGTCTTCCAAATCGTGCAAGTCGTGTCCGCTGATCAGGATACCCGGATTCTTGCCTACCCCGATGTTCACCTTTGTCAGTTCCGGATGACCGTAGCGGGTGGTGTTCGCCTGATCCAGCAACGCCATCACCTGCACCCCGTGCTGTCCGGCTTCGAGAACCAGCGCCACCAGTTCATCGGCTCCCATAGCCTGTACAGTGATACGGGCCAGCGCCGATTGCATGAACGCATGGATGGCTTCATCGGCAAAGCCCAGTCGCATGGCATGTTCGTGGTAAGCGGCCATCCCTTTCAGTCCGTACATCAGCAGTTCCTTCAATGAGCGCAGGTCTTCGTTCGGCTCTCTCAGCACCCCTACGGAAGCCGATTTGGCCAGATAGTCCGCTTCCCCACCGTTCCAGGTCAGTTCGTCCACCTCCGGCAAGGCGATGCCGGCATCGGCAGCACGTGCTTTCAAGCGGTCGCGCAGCTCCAAGCCTTTGCGCACGCGGGCCAGGATACTTTCGTCATCAAAATTGGCATTGGTAATCGTAGAGAAAAGTGCGTCGGTAACAAAACCGTTTGTGTCGGCTTCCACCTCAAGGCCTTTCGTGCGCAAGGCATCGGCGGCTACGGATACTCCACGCACCACAAACAGCAGTAAATCCATGTAACGTGCGGTGGTATCTTTCTTTCCGCACACACCTTTCAACACACATCCTGTGCCCTTGGCAGCTTCCTGGCACTGGTAGCAAAACATGTTTCCTTCCATATTCTTTCTTGGGTTATTGTTGATTTTTCATTAAGTTTGCACAAAGATGAGGAATCCCCCGCGGGATTTCTGTCACCTATGTGACACGGAACCCAAAGAAAAGTTAAAAGAAAGATGCATACCGAAGTTTTGACACGAATGAACCTCTTTGAAGGATGCGAGAAAGAAGCCCTTCACCAACTGCTGCGTGAGGCGCCGAACAGTTTGCGCATATATAAGGAAGGAGAATACATCGCCCGTCAGGGAGACGCATGCCGCTCCTTGTTTATTCTGATGAAAGGGAATGTGAAGACGCAAATGGAAAATGCAGAAGGCAAACAGCTTACCATCGACTGGATCAAGGCACCCGACATTCTGGCTCCGGCCTTCATCTATGCCTCGGAGAACCGTTTCCCGGTGAATGTGGAAGCCACGGAACTCTGCGAGGTGCTTGTCATGGACCGTGCCCGTTTCGAGGCTTTCATGCATGCCCAGCCGGCCGTGATGCGGAATTTTATCGCCATCATTTCCGACCGGAGCCTGTTCCTGAGCCGCAAGCTGAATGAATTCGCCTTGCAGAGCCTGAAATCACGCTTGCTGAATTACCTGCAAATGCACGGCGGCATCCACAACCAGCAGGAAGTGGCCTTTATTTTGGGAGTGGCCCGTCCGTCACTGGCCCGCGCCCTGTCAGAACTGATTGCCGAGGGAAAAATCACCATGACGGGTAAGCAGGTGGTACTGAATACCCCTAAATGAAATTTAACCAAGCGATTCCTCTTCACTCTCTGCCGGAAGGAGGTCGCGCTGGATATTGTTCATACTCCCCCACAGGCTGTAACGTGCTTCCGGATTCATGGCTTCCAACCGGGCCAGCACCTCTTTCATGTCCGAACGATGGGAGTCTTTTTCATACGGGCAATTCTTCACCTGCTTGCGGAAACCCCGGAGAGCAGCCATTTCCTTCAAGTCGGCTTCGTGTACCAGACACATCGGACGGATAATCGTCATGTCGAACTTGCGCATCACGAGCCGCGGCGGCATGGTACTGAAAGCCCCCTGGAAGGTCATGTTCATGAGCAAAGTCTCCAGAATGTCGTCCATGTGGTGTCCCAACGCGATTTTGTTGCATCCGTGCTCCTTGGCCACGGTGAAGAGCGCTTTCCGCCGGTTCCACGAACACAGAAAACACGGCGATTTCCGGTTGTCCGTCGACGGGTCGAACTCTGTTTCATAGCACACATACGGTACCCCCAGGTTCTCGGCATATTCGCGCAGATAAGTCTGGTCGGACTCGTAGGCGATGTTCTTCATCACCACGTGAGCCGCCACCACCGAAAATTTGGGTTTGTAGATGCGCGAACGCAAAGCCAGCAACTCCAGCAAGGCCAGTGAATCTTTTCCACCCGAAAGGCCCACCAGGATTCGGTCGCCTTCCTCTATCAGGTTATATTTCATGATCCCTTTCATGAACCGCTGGTTGATGCGGCGCATCAGGCGGTCTTCTTCCGTCATTTTTCCCATACGTATGCTACTAAAAACGGCGGCGAAATTACGAAAAACGTCCGAATAACGGGAAGCGGTTACGCTTTTTTATGAACTGCATCGTGACGGGAATACACATTATTTGTTATATTCGCAAAATCAAAACGCGCAAAGTTTCACGTAAAGAGAAAAATTGGGAACAGAAAATGGTATAATTCCCAGAATATTCCTACATTTGAGAAACTTTTAGACACAGAAACGATGAAAAAAAGATACATACTTCCTCTACTGGCGCTTTGCTGTGCCGGAGGAGTTTCCGCACAGACCTTGAGCCAAGCACAAAAATGGTTCAACGACAAGGAGTTTGACAAGGCGAAACCCGTCTTTCAACGGCTGGTGAAACAATCTCCTTCGAACGCCAACTACAACTTCTGGTACGGTGCCTGCTGCTACGAGACCGGCGAACTGCAGGAATCTGTACCCTATCTGGAAAAAAGTGCTGAACGCAAGGTTATCAACGGTTTTCTCTACCTGAGTAAAGCCTATTTCGACTTGTACCGCTTTGATGAAGCCATCGAAAATCTGGAAGACCATATTTATTGGATGGAACGCAAGAACCGCGACACCTCCGAACTGGACACACTGATGAACCGCTACCGCATGGGAGCCCGCATGATGCGGGGTGTGGAGAATGTGGCCGTCATCGACAGCTTTGTGGTCGACAAAAACGACTTCCTTCAGGCCTATAAAATCAATGAAGAATCCGGAAAGGTGGCCTTTACCGGCGAAAGCGACTGTACGGAATTCACCAACGGGATGAAGGACAAGAAAATCCTTGCCCACCGTGTGCCGGGAACAAACGAAAAAGCCCTCTATACCAGTGTCACGCTGGGAGGTGACTGGAGTGTGCCCGAGAAGGTCAAAGGCTTGGACGAGGCAGGTACCGACCTGAACTATCCGTTCATCAATCCCGACGGAGTGACCCTTTACTATGCGGCCAAAGGAGAAGAAAGCCTGGGAGGCTATGATATCTTCATCACCCGTTATGATTCGGAAGATGGAAGTTACCTGAAGCCGGACAACATGGGATTCCCGTTCAATTCTCCGTTCAATGACTACCTGTATGTCATCGACGACTTCAACAACCTGGGATGGTTTGCTTCCGACCGCTACCAGCCCGAAGGCAAAGTCTGTGTGTATGTCTTTGCACCTAACAGCTCCAAGCAAGTGTACGACTACGATACGACCGACCCCGGACTGCTGACCAATGTAGCGATGCTGAACGGTATCCAGCACACTTGTGGCGATGCCGACAAAGTCCGGATAGCCAAGCAACAACTGGCACAGGTGATGTACGGTGAAAACGAGAAGGAAAAGAAAGGCGATTTCCGCTTTGTGGTAGACGACCACGACATCTATCATACCCTTGCTGATTTCCGCTCGGAAGAGGCACGGAAAAAATACCAGCTGCTCCAGCAGAAAGAAAAAGACCTGAAAGCCATGGACGAGGCCCTCGTACAAATCCGGGCCAATTATGCATCCGGCAATACGGAACTGAAGAACAAGCTGACACCGGGTATCCTCGACCGCGAAAAACGGGTGAAAGAGCTGCGCGAAGAAATTGAAGCGCTTACGCTTGACATTCGGAATACGGAAATCAAGAAACTGAAGAACCTCTAATAAAAATATACACATACCATGGAAACACTGATTATCATCGCACTCATCATCGGAGGCCTGATACTCTTTGCCATCGAAGTCTTCCTGATTCCCGGCATCAGCGTGGCGGGAGTCGGAGCTGCGGTGTGCATCCTCTATGCCATCTATTCCGCCTTTACCTCGCTCGGTTCACAGGCCGGATTCCTCACCATCGGAGTCTCTCTGCTGGGCATCATCGGCGTGACGTGGTGGTTCATGCGTTCCAAGACCGTCGACCGCCTGTCGCTGAAGAAAACCCTCGACTACCGTCCCTCTCCCTTTGAGGGAATGGACCTGAAACCCGGTGACAAAGGTATAAGCGTCACCCGCCTGACCCTGATTGGCAACGCCGACTTCAACGGACACATCATCGAGGTACAGTCGGCCGACGGATTCATCGACGAGAAGACGCCGGTAGAGATTGTCCGCATCAACGAGACCACGGTGTACGTGAAACATGCGTAAACTTCACGTTCACCCTTCTTCTTGTATTCACTTTTAAATCTAACGTATATGATTAATCCCGCTTATCTCCCCTTTATTCTGGCCGGAGGTGTCATCATCTTCCTGGTCATTTTCTTCCACTACGTGCCTTTCTTCCTCTGGCTCTCGGCCAAGGTGTCGGGCGTCAAGATTTCGCTCATCCAGCTGTTCCTGATGCGCATCCGTAACGTGCCGCCCTACGTCATCGTACCCGCCATGATTGAAGCCCACAAGGCCGGACTGAGCAACATTACCCGTGATGACCTGGAAGCTCACTATATGGCCGGGGGACACGTGGAAAAAGTGGTACACGCTTTGGTATCAGCTTCAAAAGCCAACATCGAACTCTCTTTCAAAATGGCCACCAGCATCGACCTGGCGGGACGCGACGTGTTCGAAGCCGTACAGATGTCCGTCAACCCGAAAGTGATTGATACCCCTCCCGTCACTGCCGTGGCCAAGGACGGTATCCAGCTCATTGCCAAGGCCCGCGTGACCGTACGCGCCAACATCCGCCAGCTGGTGGGTGGAGCCGGTGAAGACACCGTACTGGCCCGTGTAGGCGAAGGCATCGTTTCTTCCATCGGTTCATCCGAAAACCATAAGTCGGTACTCGAAAACCCCGACTCCATCTCCAAGCTCGTGCTGCGCAAGGGGCTGGATGCCGGTACCGCTTTCGAAATCCTTTCCATTGATATTGCCGACATCGACATCGGCCGTAACATCGGAGCTTCCCTGCAGATTGATCAGGCCAACGCCGACAAGAACATCGCCCAGGCCAAGGCCGAGGAACGCCGCGCCATGGCCGTAGCCCTGGAACAGGAAATGAAAGCCAAAGCCGAGGAAGCCCGTGCCAACGTGATTCAGGCCGAAGCCGAAGTGCCCAAAGCCATGGCCGAAGCTTTCCGAAGCGGCAACCTGGGTATCATGGACTACTACCGGATGAAGAACATCCAGGCCGATACCGACATGCGGAGCAGTATTGCCCGACCGGATTCCCATCCTGCCGGACACGAGCCCATCGGTAAATAAGAAGACATAAACTTTACTTGACTAAAAACGTAACACACATGAAAAAGTATTTTCCCCCTTCAGAACTGATCATCAACGAAGACGGTTCTGTATTCCATCTCCACGTGAAACCGGAACACCTGGCCGACAAAGTTATCCTGGTGGGCGACCCCGGACGCGTGGCCCTCGTAGCTTCCCACTTTGACACCCGCGAATGTGAAGTGGAAAGCCGTGAGTTTCATACCATCACCGGTACCTACAAAGGCAAACGCATCATGGTGACCTCCACCGGTATCGGGTGCGACAACATCGACATCGTGATGAATGAAATCGATGCGCTGGCCAACATCAACTTCCAGACCCGCGAAGAAAACGACACCTTCCGACAGCTGGAAATCGTGCGCATCGGTACTTGCGGCGGTCTGCAATCCTACACGCCCGTAGGCACCTTCATCTGTTCCGAAGTCTCTGTGGGATTCGACGGCCTCCTGAACTTTTACGAAGGACGTAATGCCGTGTGCGACCTGCCCATGGAACGTGCCCTGCTCAACCACCTGGGCTGGACAGGCAACCTCTGCGCCCCGGCTCCCTACGTGATTCATGCCGACAAGGAACTGGTGGACCGCATCGCCGGCACCGACATGGTACGCGGCGTGACCGTGGCCTGTGGTGGTTTCTTCGGTCCGCAAGGTCGTCAGCTCCGTATCCCCTTGGCCGACCCACACCAGAACGAGAAAATCGAAAGTTTCGAGTACCAGGGACAACGCATCACCAACTTCGAAATGGAAAGTTCTGCCCTGGCCGGACTGGCCCGTCTGCAAGGCCATAAAGCCACCACCGTGTGCATGGTCATAGCCAACCGCGTGGCCAAAGAAGCCAACACCGGATACAAGAGCAAAATCGACGACCTGATTAAAGTCGTCCTTGAACGAATCTAGTAAACTAATTATCAATCAACAGGTTCCCTTCTTTGGAAGAGAACCTGTTTTTCTGTCTGAAAAATCATCTACATGGAAGCAAGTTTCAAATCCACCCTTACCGACAAGCGCCAGCGTTACGCGCAATTCCTTGAACAATTCGCCCCCCTGATTGAAGGCGAGAAAAACGAAATCAGTGTATTGGCCAACACCAGTGCCGCCCTGAAAGAAGCCTTCGGATTCTTCTGGATAGGCTTCTACCTGGTACACGAAGGCGAGCTTCACCTTGGCCCGTTCCAAGGCAGCGTGGCCTGCTACCGGATCAAGAAAGGCCGCGGTGTATGCGGTACCGCCTGGGCCGAAGCCCGTACCCAAGTCGTGCCCGACGTGGACCAGTTCCCCGGCCATATCGCTTGCAGTTCCCTCTCCCGCTCCGAAATCGTCGTGCCGATGACGGTCAACGGAGAAGTCCGGGGCGTGCTCGACATCGACAGCGACCAGTTGGCTACCTTCGATGAAACCGACCGCGAATACCTCGAAAAAGTGGTCGACCTGCTGGTGAAAACCCTCTACCAGCCCGCATAAATCTGTCGGCTCCCCTTCCGGATGTAACCCGAAAACCGTATCTTTGCAAGGATTTTAAAAGCAATACACACGTGAACATACTACAAACCCAAGATACCATCTGTGCCATCGCTACCGCCCAAGGCGGAGCCATCGGCACCATCCGCGTGTCGGGTCCGGAAGCCATCACCCTCACCGACCGCATTTTCAAGCCCGTTTCCGGTAAACCGCTGGCCGAACGCGAACCTTATACCCTCACCTTCGGCCATATCCTTACCCCCGAAGGAGAGATTATCGACGAAGTGCTGGTCAGCCTTTTCCGAGGCCCTCATTCTTATACGGGAGAAGACTCCACGGAAATCTCCTGCCACGGTTCGAGCTACATTCTCCAGCAGGTGATGCAGCTCCTTATCCGGCAAGGATGCCGTGCCGCCGGACCGGGAGAATACACCCAGCGTGCCTTCCTGAACGGTAAGATGGATTTGAGCCAGGCCGAAGCTGTGGCCGACCTCATCGCCTCTACCTCTGCCGCCACCCATCGCATGGCCATGAACCAGATGCGCGGCGGATTCAGTCGGGAACTGGCCACCCTGCGCGACAAGCTGCTCCACCTCACCTCCCTCATGGAGCTGGAGCTTGATTTCAGCGACCACGAGGAATTGGAATTTGCCGACCGTTCGGAGCTGGAAGACATCGCCCGTCAGATTGAGCACGTCATCCATCACTTGGTGGATACGTTCAGCGTAGGAAATGCCCTCAAAAACGGCGTCCCCGTGGCCATCGTAGGCGAAACCAATGCCGGGAAGTCTACCCTGCTGAATGCCCTCCTGAACGAAGAACGCGCCATCGTGAGCGACATTCACGGTACCACGCGCGACGTCATCGAGGATACGATGAACCTGGGCGGCATCACCTTCCGCTTTATCGATACGGCGGGTATCCGTGAAACGACCGACACCATCGAAAGTCTGGGTATCGAACGGAGTTTCCAGAAACTGGACCAAGCCGATATCGTGCTTTGGGTGATCGACGCCACTTGTGCCGAGGCACAATACCGCGAACTGGCCGGCAAGATTCTGCCCCGCTGCGAAGGCAAGCACCTGGTGATTGTGCTTAACAAGGCGGATTTGCTTTCATCGGCAGAACCTTCTACGGATAATACTGCTTCTTCGACGGATGCACAGCTTGCTCGCCTGAAAGCGGCTCTCCCCGATTTGCCGGAGGACGTATGTGTGCTTTCTCTTTCGGCCAAGCAGAAAGAGGGACTTTCTCAGCTTCAGAAGCAGTTGGTGGACTTCGCTGCCCTGCCCGACCTCTCACAGAACGATGTGGTGGTGAGCAACATCCGCCACTACGAGGCCTTGAGTCATGCGCTGGAAGCAATCCACCGCGTACAGGGCGGACTGGCCCTACATCTCTCCGGTGACTTGGTTTCACAAGACCTCCGTGAGTGTCTCTTCCACCTGGCAGAGATTGTGGGCGGGGAAATCACGACTGATGAGGTGCTGGGGAATATTTTCAAGCATTTTTGCATCGGAAAGTAAGGCGGATTTTGGCTGCAAATGACATCGCACTCCAATAGCATACGAATAGCCTATAAATGCACTACTATCAATGATTTAACAATACAAATAAAAATAAGATTTTTCCGTTTTAATGCTGTGCGTATGCCAAAAATATGCTACTTTTGTGTTACTATTCTGTTACCGATATGATTTGGGTAACAGAAGTAACAAATAACTCAACGTGCAGGATATGGATAAGACAGTAAAAGAGCCTATAAAGATTAGGCAAAAGAAATTGGCTAACGGTAATATAAGCCTTTATCTCGACATCTATCTGAACGGCAAAAGGCATTATGAGTTCTTGCGGCTTTACCTCATCCCAGAGCGGAGCAGAGCCGACAAGGAGAAAAACAAGCAGACCATGCAACTTGCAAACTCTATCAAGGCAATGAGGCAGGTCGAAGTGCAGAACCATGAATACGGTTTCAAATCCGATTATGCGGAACAGACCTTATTCTATGATTATTATGTGGCAATGACAGAAAAGAGGCACGGAGAAGACAGCAAAGGAAATTGGGGCAATTGGCGGTCGTGCTTGAAGCATCTCGAAAAGTATGACCATAATCTGAAAAAGCTGACTTTTGCAGACATCACCCCGAAATGGGTGCAGGGCTTCAAGGATTATTTGGAAAACGAGGCTTGTGCATGGGGCTGTGATTATCGTGAGCGCATCAAAGACCATCCCCTATCCCGAAATTCAAAGACAAGCTATTTCCGAAAGCTGAAAGCGTGTCTTAATCAGGCATACGAGGAGCGCATCATTGCGCACAATCCGATGAGGGGCATAGAGGGCATCAAGCCGGAGGAGGGAAAAAGAATGTACCTGACAATCGAGGAGGTGAAAAAGCTCGCACAGACGGAATGCGAATATCCGAATATCAAAAGGGCTTTTCTTTTCTCCTGCCTTACAGGATTGCGCCGAAGCGACATCATCAATCTTACATGGGGTGAGATACAGCAGCAGGGCGAATATGTGAGAATTATCTTTAAGCAGAAGAAAACGAAAGGACAGGAATATCTTGATATATCGCCACAGGCGGCAGAACTTCTCGGAGAGAGGGGCAAGCCAAACGACCACCCGTTTACCGACATCCATTCTCCAAGCTGCACCAATGAGGCAATCAAACGGTGGGTGCTTCGAGCTGGCATCCAAAAGGAGATAACATTTCATTGCGGACGGCATACCTTCGCCGTGATGATGCTCGACCTCGGCACGGATATATATACGGTCAGCAAGCTACTCGGACACCGTTATCTGACAACCACGCAGATTTACGCAAAGGTGCTTGACAAGAACAAACAGGCGGCAGTATCAAAGATACCCGACATCTTCAAAGATGAAGATTGAGAGATTTAAGAAAAGGCATCGGTTTCGATGCCTTTTTCTGTTTCTATATCATCCGACAAACATTGTGCCTTTGCCAGTCAAAAGCCAATTTGCCGATACACCGCAATCTCGGATGAGCGGCACGAGCCAACCGACTTCAAAGAAGCCTCGCCCCATATCTTTGCGTTGAGCATAGAAATGACGCTTATCTATCTTATTATCGGTGCAGAATATGGATATATTCTTTATCAGCTTATTATCCAATGAGGCTTGAAAAGCTAAAAAGAACCGCTCCATGATAGAAATTGTATCGGCATTATATACTCTCCTCCTACTCATTGCTTATAATAGGTTTTATCATCAAGGACAAAAGATGTGCTGTTGATGATAGTTATATCATGCGTCTCATATCTGCCATATACGCTTATTGGATAAAACCAAAGTTCAGGCTGTGCGCCCTCATAAGGAATATCAATAATATATCGCCATTCGGTGCTGATTGGCATATCTCCGAAATACTCTACTTCCTCACATTCGCCATATACCATTACCTTTTTATCAATATCTACATATTCGCCTGGTATTGTAAAATCCTCTTCTTGGGGAGCATGATAAGGCGCAAATGTTATCTCATGGATATTTTTATCATCATCATTATTGACGAATGTTCCATTAAGCACAGAAGCAATCTCTTTGGCTTGCTGTTCTGTTGCGCTTTCGATTGGCTCATCATCATCGGAGCATGATGTGAAAGCGCAAATCATCATTATTATAATAGGTATAATCTTTTTCATATCATCATCATTTAATCGTTTCACATTTGAGCCAAAGAGCATTATCGTAGAGCTTTTCAAGCTCCGCACTCGGTTCATTATATACTCTGCATCGGTCTATCTCTTTCCCTATTTTCAATAATAGAGCCGAAACCACATTGTCTGATAACTCATTCTTTATATAAGCTCTTTGAGCGTCTATAAAATCCAAATATAAAGATGGCGTTTTCATATTAAACCTCCTTGTTAAATAACTTGCATTTTCTCAATTATCGCCAAAAGGCGGTCGATTTGCTCTTGTGATTTCGCAACGAGCTTTCTTTGTTCGGCAATCTCATCAATAGCCTTATCGAGTGTCGGAGAGGAATTTACATTATTGCCGTTTCCTGCAACTTGTGTATTATTGTCGCCGTTGGCATTTTGCGATATTCCGCTCTTTATCATTTCTCCCTCTCCATACAGCAGCCAATCCCTGTTCAATTCGGGGAATGCCGTCAGAACATTGTTCAGCTTATCAGCACCAAATCCTTTTCGCATTGAAGTGACATATCCTGTAGATAAACCGCATTTAATCTCAAAGGATTTCATCGTAATGCCCTTGTATTTCACAAATTCTATCGTTCTGTCTTTCACACTTTTATCCATATTGCCAAGTATTAAAAAGTTTTAACATCAGAACATTCTCAGAAAATTGCTTTGATATTTCAGAGATATGTTCTATCTTTGCAGAGCAATAAGGAAAGTTATTGCTGCATTGAAAAATGATTTTTGGTGCAAAAATAATAAATAAGTGCTTAATAGGCGAATAATTAACGGTAAAAATACTTTGAGTTATGAGGCAAAAGAGCTTTATCGAGCTTTACCAAGAAGCTAAAAGCAGACCGACACCTGCACAGGAGTTCATTTCGGAGATTGCGACATTGACGCATCGTTCCGAGATGACCGTCAGGATGTGGATTTCAGGCAAGCAAGTGCCTGATGAGCTTGCACAGGCTACTATCGCCCAAAGATACAATGTAAGCGTTGATAGCTTATTTCCGAGGCGAGAGGAGGCGCAAGCTATATGAAAGCGTTTTTGAACTGGCGATACTATGTATTGCTTTTCTTAGGATTTGTCGCAATTATAGGGATTTTCGGGGTTCCTGACGATGATAGCCCTACATGGTTCGGCGACATGATATTTTCAAAGGTGGTCGGCTTCGGTGCTGGCTATGCAATGTATCGAATTATCGAGAATTGGAGTAAGAATAATCTCATACCCGAACTTGATAAACTGACGAAAGAGGAGGACGATTTATGGGAGTAGAAGAAAGATTGGCAAGAATTGAACGGCTAATGGTAATCGGCTCAAAATCGGTTCTTGATACAAGCGAGGTCGCCTTAATGCTCAACCTTTCCGAGAGCCGTGTGAGGCATCTTGTCAGCGAGAGGAACATACCGCATTACAAGCAAGGTCGGCTCACCTATTTCAAAAAATCGGAGATTGAGGAATGGCAGCTACAACAGCGCATCCCGACAAACGATGAGGTCAAGCAAAAAGCGATGACTTACGCCGTAACGCATCCAAAGTTTTAATAATCAAATAATTCAACGTGCAATGAAGAATATCATTATCAAGAGAATGCACTTGCTGAATTTCAAGGCATTCAAGGATTTTTCGATTGAGTTCAACGAGCATATCACGACCATTCAAGGGCGTAATGGCTCTGGAAAGACTACAATCTTTGACGCTTTCACATGGTTGCTCTTTGGCAAGAACAGCGATGACCGCAAAGACTTTGGCATCAAGACCAAAGATGCAGACGGCAATGTGATTGAAAATGTACCTCACGAGGTATCGGCAGTTCTTTTGGTGAACGGCGAGGAAATCACCCTTTGCCGCCGACTGGTAGAGAAATGGCAAAAGAAAAGAGGCTCGGCGGTTGCGGAGTTCACAGGCAATACAGAGGAGCGTCTTTTTAACGATGTGCCTTGCTCTGTCAAGGAATGGAGCGAGAAGATAGACAATATCTGCACAGAGCAAGTATTTAAGTTCATCACCAATCCGCTTTACTTCAATCAACAAAAGACCGATGTTCAGAGAGCGATGCTTTTCCGCATGGCTGGCAATATATCCGATGATGAGATTGCAGCAGATAGCGAGGATTTCAGAGCATTGCTTGACAAGCTCACGGGCAAGACACTTGACGAATATAAGAAAGAGATTGCAGCAAAGAAAAAGCGCATCAAAGCAGAGACTGACACCATACCCGACCGTATAGATGAACGTAAGAGGGATATGCCCGAAGCATCGGATTGGGATGCTATCAACGCTTCCATTGCTGAAAAGAAACAGCAGAAAGAGGAGTATGAGGCTCAAATCGCAGATGCTTCACAAGCATACTCCGCTGCCAATGATGAGCGGATGCAGAAAGTAAAGATGCTTTCTGACCTCAAACAGCAAAGGGCAACTCTTGAAAACGACATCAAAAACAAGGTGCAAGCTGGCTACCATAAAGCATTGCAGGAAAAGAGGGAGGTTGATTATAAAATCTCTGACCTATCACAAGAAATCAATCGGAAAAAGGAGCAGCTTGCAAGGGATAGAAAGAATTTGGAAAGCTGGGCGGCATACCGTGAAAAGCTGATTGCAGAATGGAAAGAAATCAATGCCGAAACATTGCAATTCAACGAGGATGAATTTCGCTGTCCTACCTGTCACAGACCGTTTGAGCCTGATGAGATTGAGGCAAAGCAGCAGGAAATGACGCAGCGGTTCAATGCACGAAAAGCAAACGAACTGGCAGAGAATAGCAAGGTAGGAAAAGCAAATACCGAGCGTATGCACGAGTTGGAAGCATCAATCAAGGAAACGGAAGCAGCTATTGCAGCCAAGACCGAAGAACTTGAAAATATGAGGTATCACGCTGCCTGCAATGTCAATCCTATATGCCCTGATGCAACTCCTACCATTGAGGCTGATGCTGCATGGCTGCAATTATCGAAGCAGATTGCAGAGATTGAAGCCGAAACGCAAAAGCCTATCGAAATGGCAAATAATGCTGACCTTAAAGAGAGATGCAAGCAAATAGACAACGAGATTTATGCTCTCAATGCCATACTTGCAAATAAAGGCATCATCGAGCGGAATAACGCTCGTATCGCAGAGCTTGAAAAGCAGTTGCGCACCCAATCCGAGGAGCTTGCAGAGTTGGAGGGCATCGAGTTCACGATTGCGGAGTTCACCAAAGCAAGGATTGAGGCTGTTGATAAGCGGATAAACGGCATGTTCTCTCTTGTCAAGTTCAAGATGTATGAAAAGCAGATAAACGGCGGCGAGGTGGAGACTTGCATTGCAACCGTTGACGGCATCCCTTATTCAGACCTTAATGATGCAAAGAAAGTGAATGCAGGACTTGACATAATTAATGCGATATGCAAGTTTGAGGGCATCACCGCTCCTATCTTCTGTGATAATGCAGAAAGCGTAAACAAGTTGCTTGATACTGCATCACAGCAGATACGCCTTGTCGTGACCTTTGACGAAAATCTTATCATCAAAAATAATGTTCAACGTGATTTATTCAATTAACAATGGAGACAAAAGAATTTAGCAGCGAGTTCTTGAAGAAAGTAAAGGACTTTGCAACAGAATTGCAGAATGGTTGCGAAAGCGACAAAGTAAATCGAGGCTTTGTTTTGCTCGTGGCAGAAACGCCGAAAGAGGGAGAAAAGCCTGATACCGAACAATTGATTGCATTAGGAGGCAATGGATTTGAGATAATCAAGTGCATTTCCGAACTGGCGACACAAGATGCTACCCGTACCTTATTTAAAGAGGGTGTGAAAATGGGTGCTGTCAAGGCTATTGCAAAAGCTATAATCAACGATAAATAATTTTCATCATGGCAAACAATCAATTACAGAAATCAACCTCCGCACAATTTGCGGCGGTTCTGAAAGCGGAGAGCGTGCAGCAGCAGTTCAAGAACGCTCTCGGAGAGCATAAGGATGCTTTCGTTGCATCGCTCATCGACCTATACAATGGTGATAAATCATTGCAGATGTGCAATACCAATGCTCTTGTATGCGAGGCATTGAGGGCAGCGACATTAAGGCTGCCGCTCAACAAGGCACTCGGCTTTGCTTACATCGTGGTTTATAATAACAGCGTGAAGCGCGTTGATGAGAACGGAAACGATGTGATAGACCCTCAAACGCACAAGCCTATATATGACAAAGTTCCTACCCCTACTTTTATACCCGGATATAAAGGGTATATCCAGCTTGCAATGCGCACAGGGCAGTACAAGACAATCAATGCTGATTATGTCTACGAGGGAGAGTTGCGCAAAGTAAACAAACTCACAGGAGAAATCGCGTTCGACGGCGAGAAGAAAAGCGACAAGATTGTAGGCTACTTCTGTTATTTCGAGCTTCTCAACGGATTTTCAAAGACGCTCTATGTGCCTGTCGAGGATATGGCGAAGTATGCAAAACGATACTCACCCTCTATCGGCTACAAGACCACGATTGAGCAGCTTATCGCCAAAGCAAATGACGGTATCGTTGCAAAGAAAGTCGGTTGGGAGGGCAATTTCAACGATATGGCATTAAAGACCGTCATCCGCCGTTTGCTGTCGAAATACGGTTATCTCTCTGTCGAGATGCAGAACGCAATATCAGGCGACATGGAGGGAGCGGACTTTGCAGACCGCAACGGATTGCTTGCCGATGGAGCTAATAAGATAGCGATTGCCGATAATGTCATGTATGAGGAGGTAGATACCGAAACAGGGGAAATCAAGCAAACAAAAGCGGAGGGAAATGCCGCCGCTCCTACAACTGATGCTCCCGATTACTAATCTTAAATGTATTTGGCTATGGTCTTAAAGTGTTTGGGCAGTTCATCGTCTGGGAATTGCTATATGCTGCGTTCCTTGCTTTCTGATGAGGTTTTGATTATCGAGGCTGGCATGCCTATGTCAGAGGTGAAAAAAGCTCTCAAATTCAAGATAAGCAATATCAAGGGCTGTGTGGTGAGCCATGCACATAATGACCATGCCAAATACATTAGGGAGTTTCTGAAATGCGGTATCAAAGTTCTTGCCCTGCCTGATGTGTTCGCACGTCAAGGCATCATGAGTCCTTTTTGCAAAGAGATTGAGCCGATGCACGGCTACAAGGTCGGAGGGTTCAAGATATTGCCCTTGTCGGTCGTGCATGATGTGCCGTGTGTCGGCTTTATCATTGAGCATGAGGAGATGGGTAAGCTGGTTTTCATCACCGATACGATGATGCTTGAATATAAGCTGCCAAAGCTCAATCATATAATGCTTGAAGCGAACTATGCAGACGAAATCCTGCAATACAACATTGACAATGGCATCGTGCCTGTCTCAATGCGTGATAGGCTTCTGCACTCTCACATGGAATTGCAGACCACGAAAGAGATATTGCGAGCCAATGACCTTTCAGCGGTAAATGAAGTGATTTTGCTGCATCTAAGCTCAAATAATAGCGATGCTAAGCAATTCCAAAGGGAGGTGCAGGAAACAGCGGGAAAGCCTGTCTATGTGGCTAAATCAGGCATGGAAATAAATCTTAACAAAGAGCCGTATTGATATGAGAACGATACCGAACGATATTGTGCAGACTTTACTCCGCACATTGCCGCTTATTCTCGACAACATGGATGAGAAAGCGGTGCAGACGAAACTACGGCTGAATAACGCCGTGAGATTAACGAAAAAGATTGTCAAACGATTAGAAAAGATAGAATGCGATGCTAATAGTGAAACAGGATGATAGCCGCAAGGAAGAAGATGGTCAGATATTCGTTGAGCTTACTAAAAACAGAGGGCTTGATGTTGTGAATTGCGACCGTCTCGGCTATTGGTGCGACAAAGCGCATCTGTCGCACTTTATAATCGAATGCGCAAGTTGCTTTACAGAAAACGAACTAAAAGATATTTTGAAAATGAACAAAGAAACGATTGAAATCAAGAAAGACAACGTGCTTGCAGTTTACAATACGGCACGCAACACAAATGATTATGGTACGCTCCATGCACTTGAATCATTGTTCGGGATAGACTTTTTCAAGCCGAAAGACATTAAAGAACGCATCAAGACCTTTGATGACGCTATCCAAGAACTCGGAGAGGAGCATCCATACGTCAAGGCTTACAGAGAATGGATGAAGGTAAGGCTCGCCAATCAAAAAGACATCGAAGCCTATCTCAAACTCCGCATCATTGCCGCCGCTCTCAACGAGGGCTGGGAGCCGAAATTTACCAAAGATGAATGGCGATACTTTCCGTGGTTCTATATCTACTCAAAAGAGGAGCTTGAAGAAATGGATGAGGAGGAAAGAAGCCGTGTCGTTGGTCGTGCGGGCAGCCATGCGAATGCGAGTGGCGGTCTCGCCTATGCGAGCGCGAATAGCGCATCTTCGTACTCGAATACGCATAGCGGCTCTCGGCTTGCCTTCAAATCTGAGGAGCTTGCAGTTTATTGCGGACAGCAGTTCATTGATATTTGGGTAGATTTCATTTGCTGATGAACGATGGACGGGTGGATAAAGATAAACAGGAAGATAGCCGAACATTGGCTGTGGCAGGATGCCGAAAGGCTTAAATGGTGGCTTGATTTGCTTTTCATGGCAGCGTGGGAAGATAAAGAAGTCTTGCACGATGCCCATAAATTCACCCTGCATCGTGGGCAGATGATTGCATCAATTTCTTTCCTCGCAGAGAGATGGGGACGCAACAATAATACTGTCATCAAGTATCTAAAATTGCTTGAAGCTGAAAACATGATAATTCGCAAAGTGCTACATAGGCAAACAGCTATCATAACTATCTGCAATTATGAAAGTTATCAAGATAAAGGCAGCAATACAATAGATAGGCAAATAGATAGCAAAGCAAATACCATAGTAGACAGCATAAATGAGGGTCGTTTAGGTTCTTTAATAGATAGCATAACAGATACCATAACTCCCTGTAATAAAAGCGATTGCGAACAATCAAATGATGATGCAGTAGATAGCATAGTAAATAGGCAAGTAAACACCATAGTAGACGGAATTAAAGAAATAAAAGAAATTAAAGAAAATAATAGAGAGGGGAAAAGGCGAAAACCGCCTTTTCATCCTCCCTCTCTTGAAGATGTAAAATCTTATGTTCAAGAAAAAGGATATTCAGTCGATGCAGAGCAGTTCGTCAATTTCTACGAGAGCAAAGGTTGGATGGTCGGGAAGAATAAAATGTCTAATTGGCACGCTGCAATCGCAACGTGGCAGAAACGAGAAAAAGAGCGTTATGGAAATTTTCAGCAAAAATCAGAAAATAGACGTGGAAGCCTTGAAGTCACGGCTACTGGCGAGAAAGATTACTCAACCTCGTTTTAAGTGGGAAATGACGCAGGAGCAAGCAACAGACATTCTTTTGGCTGCATATCAGGCAGAGGTCGAGTTCAGGCATCGTGCTTTTGTTCCTGATGAGCGCACGAAAGAGAATTGCCGAAAGCTGGCTGCGTTCCTCACAGCGGATAACAGCAAGTTCGGGGTGATGCTTTGTGGCATCTGCGGCAATGGAAAAACAACGATGCTCTACGCTTTCCGCTCTGCAATGAACTTGCTATCGGATTGCAGGATTTTCGGCGATGAGCGCAAAGGCATCCGAGTGATTGACGCAAAGGAGATAGCGGCCTACGCCAAAGAGCCGAGAGCATTTCACGAAATACGCTCAACACCGATGCTCGGCATTGAGGATATGGGCAGGGAAGCAACGGAGGTGATAGATTTCGGGAATGTGCTAAATCCCGTGATTGACCTGTTGGAATACCGATATAATCAGCAACTGTTCACTTTCATCACGACCAACCTCAAAGCAGATGAAGTCAGAAAGAAATACGGAGACAGGATTGCCGACCGCTTCAATGAAATGTTGGAGGTAATCATCTTCGGAAATACGACCTATCGCAAATAAAGCGATTTAAGCGCGTGTTTTTCTTCGAGGCTTATAGTTGGTCGGGCAAGCGGAGAAAATGCGGTAGCGAGCAGGAAACAAAGCAAAAACAATAAAATTCAACAAGCAATGGAGATAAGACTTAAATCAGATGCGGTCAGACAGCGGATTGCGGAGCTTAAAAGCAAGCTGGCATCCTGCAATGACCCGAAAGAAAAGACGCGCATACGAAAGGCGTTGCGGTCTTTGAAAATAAAGCTCACGGAGATAGAGGGCTTTATACCTAAGCGGAAAGATTATATCGTCAGGACAAAATTTGTCTTTGAGGGAACTTTCAAAGTGTATGCGACATCGAAAGACGAAGCATTGCAGATAGTGAGAGAGAATTGCGGAATGACGTGCGGAAACATTCAAGCTACCGTTCCTAATGTTCTCGATTGGAGTTTTAGTATGCACCCGACTAAAATAGCAAAGTGATGAAAAATATACCGAACAAAATATATCTCAATCTCGGCTTGCAAGAAGATAGCACCGATATTGATTTCAATGAACTTAGTGAAATCACATGGTCACAAGACAAGGTTGATGCTGATGACATCGAGTATGTGCGCAAAGAGCCTGTTGATTGGGAAGCTCGGAGATTTGAGCTTGTGAGAGAAAGCCTAAAAAGCATCCTCTCTGACCCTGAATGCGAGATTACGCCTGATAAGCTTGCTAATAGCTGCGTTAGCGTTGCAGATGCAATAATCGCAAAGATGAAAGGAGGCTCAAAATGAAAGGAGAAAGACAATGTGAGATTTGCGGTAAATACAAGCCGTTAAATGAGTTCTCAAAATCATATCCTCACCGATGCAAGCCTTGTGTTGCAGAGCAGACAAGATTATCTCGCAAAGAGAAGAAAATGCAGCCAATTATCAAATCTGAAATTGATTGGGAGCACCGTAGGTACGAGACTGCAAAAGCTGCAATGATTGGTCTTATGGCTGGGCATAATGCTATATATGAAGCTAAGAAATTAGCCCCAATGGCTATTGAATATGCCGATGCCCTTATAGCTGAATTGAAGAAAGGAGGTCAATAATGAGCGATAAAATACCAACTGTAGACCACGAGGGAGTTCTTAAAATCATGGATTTGGAGATTAAGGTTCTGACGCTTGATAATGGGCAGCGAATAATACCAGAGGATGATTTCAAGAAAGCTCTTAAATGGCTCGGATTGACAGAAGATGATTTGAAACAAATAATTCAAAAGCAATGAGATACGCATTGAGAAAACAAGATAAGATTGCATCTGTATTCGGTGATGATTACTTGAAAAATCACATCATACAGAGCCTTGATAGCTTTTTCGCAAACAGCGATGATGACCGAATTATCGGAGGCATTGATTTGGATGCTTATCAAGCCACTTCGGGTGAAAGCTATGCTGTGTTGAGATGCAATGACCTTGCAGACGGTAACGCGATGCTGGAGTTTGCAGTGATAGGTCAGCAGTTCGATGTATTAAAACTCTCCTTTTTAGGACGAATGAAAGGATAAAGCTATGGATGAACAATACGAAAGCATAAAAAACAAGCTGAAAAAGCTGTTGGCACTCGCAGAACGAGGGGTGCAGGGAGAAGCCGAGAATGCCCGAAAATTGCTTGAAAAGCTATGCAAGGAATACGGCGTATCTATGGAGGAGCTATTGGATGAAAATCAACTGAAATTCTATCGCTTCAACATCGGAAGGAATGCGCTGTATAAAGACCTATTCGTGCAATGCTATTGCAAGGTAGCTCAAAAAGGCTCATTGAGCTATCATCAGGCATCAAGAAGCCAAATCGAAGTAGAGATGACGGCTTTGCAATATGCAGAGCTGGCGAGCCTCTTTGAATGGCATAAAGCCAATTTCGATAAAGACTTTGAGGACATGAAGAAGAATATCCTACTCGCCTACTGCCGAAAGCATCATCTTTACAGCGATGTCAAGCCTGATAATGATAGAGAGCTAACAGAGGATGAGCGTAAACGGCTAATCAAAGTGCTGTTCATGCAAGAGAGCTTAAACGATAATCAATATCACAAACTTTTAGAGCAAGGAGGTAAGAAATGACACTCAACGAATATCAGAAAAAGGCACTCGAAACGGCTCAATATCCGCAAGAGCATAAAATCATCTATCCGACACTCGGATTGACGGGAGAAGCTGGAGAAGTATCAGACAAGGTAAAAAAGGTATTGCGTGATTTCAAAGGCGACTTCTCGGAAAGCATACGATATGAATTGGCAAAGGAACTCGGCGATGTGCTTTGGTATATCGCTACCCTCTCTCGTGATTTGGGATATACGCTTGAAGAAATTGGAGAAATGAACAACGCCAAGCTGGCATCCAGAAAGCAGAGGGGAAAGATTGGCGGCAGCGGAGATAATAGATGAAAACGCTCTTTATTGACGTGATGCTGAAAGGTCGTTTCGTCTGCACATTGCGATACAGGTATTGCCCTATCTTCCCGATAGATAGCAAAGATTTGCATGACTTCGTGATAAGCAAGCGTCCGACATTGAGAAATCAACCATTTAACGTAGTATTTGACTTATGATTACATCTGAAATAATCAGCACATCGGTTATAGCGACAATGTTTTTCATCAACACATGGTGCGTTTGCTTTATCTGCATCTTCGTCAGTAAATGGCTTCGCAGATTGGAGAATAAAGTTGATGAGCTTAAAGCATACGTAAATCTGCACAGGCTCGCTTATATGGAGCTTTTGAAACGGCTCAAAGACGAAGCTATCAAGCGAGATGACTTTAAGTCTGCAATGGAAATACAGCGCATGATTAACGAGGAAATGGAAAGGAGGGAGAAATGAAAAAGCTCGAAAATCAGACCGTGTTCCAATGCTCCTATTGTTCTCGGATTTCCAAGAGTGCCGCAGGGATTTATCAGCATGAGCGGTTCTGCAAGAAAAATCCGCACAATCAGTTGCTTTGCGCCTCCTGCATCCATTGCCAAAGGGTGGAAACTTTAAGCGAGGAGGGCGAGAAGTGCGAGATATGCCCTCACCGTGATGATATTTACGGAGATTGCACAGGTTGCGATAGCCGAATACGATACACGGATTTCATCTGTGCTATTGACGGCAGTAAGATGTACGCTCCTAATAAAATCAGGAGAAAAACAGCTTTCGAGGAGATAAAGAAGCGTTGCGACAAACCAATGGTCGATTCAACGCAGGAATGTAAAAATTATAAATACCAAGGATTATGACAAGCGAAGAATTAAAGAAATACAAGCAGCCTATGCCGCTGGCTATATCAAAGCTCCCGATTGAATTCATAGAGGAGCATATCGAAGATGAATATGGAGTTTATGAAACTGGCTTTTTCCAGTATAAGGGCAAAGAGATTTTCATAAACAAAGAATTGGGCCTTTGGCATCTATCCGTTGCCGCAAAGCACACTCTCGGCTATTATGAGCTTAAAGAGATACGATACAAGTTCATGCCTGATAATATGCAAGTCGCCAAATCTTACCACCGCGTAAGGAGTTTATCAATCTGCATGAGTTCTGTTTCCACCTTTATGAATTGAATGCAAATGAACAATAACAGTAAGCCATTGGCATCGCTTTTTGGAGGCTCGTGCAAGATGTATTACAACGACAAGCCTATACTCTTTGATGATATAAAGCAAAAATCATTTGAGGAGATACGGGAGGAGCAGTTTAAGAAAGATGTTGCCGAAAGCACCTCAAAGCTGATTTCAGAGTTTACGGTAAACGAGCAAATAAGCATCGCTTTCGTGCCTCTCATCTTTAATCACATCGCATGGATATACGCGATGAAAGCCGTGCAAAAGAGCGTAGATTACCGCGTTGAGATATTGAAGAAAATCACCCGAAAAGTGAGGGCTTTGCGGATTGATTACGAGCGTGAGGTTTCAAAAGACCTCGACTATCGGCATCAAAGTCATATCGAGGAAGAGACGGAGCGGTTCGTTGCAGAGTTTCAAAGAGATTTCACGATACTCTACTTCTCCGTAAATCAAGAGTTCAAGAGAAAGATGCCCGATTGGCCATACGATGATTTGCGCACATACGCCATCATGTCAATGCTGATGATACGCTTCGTGGATGAGCATAACAGGCAAATGGATAAGCTGATTGCATCACGTCTCGGCAAATCAAATCCAAGCGTCAGGATGCCGATAATGGATGCTCTGCACTCCTGCATGGATGCCTTTGCGGGAGAGGTCGGGAAGTTCGATTACTCGGACCATGATGTTGTGATGGCTATGAGGGTAATAGAAAACGATATTAAGAAGATAGAATTTAATATACTATGAATGATATTGAATTATTCAACGATAGTTTCCAGAACTATAAGTCGTACCAAATACCGAAAGCGCAACTCATCCTTACCGATGTGCCTTATGTCCTCGGCAAGAACGCTTACGCAAGCAATCCCTCATGGTATATTGACGGTGATAACAAGAACGGAGAAAGCGATAAGGCAGGAAAGCAATTCTTTTCTTCTGACAGCGAGTTCCGTCCTGCCGAGTTCATGCACTTTTGCTCGAAGATGCTCATCAAAGAGCCGAAGCAATCGGGAAAGTCGCCGTGCATGGTGCTTTTCTGTGAGTTCGAGCAGCAATTCAAGTTCATAGAACTGGGCAAGAAATACGGATTGAACAATTATATCAACCTTGTGTTCCGAAAGGATTTCTCGGCGCAAGTCCTGAAAGCCAACATGAAGATTGTCGGCAACTGCGAATATGGTCTTGTGCTGTATCGGGATAAGCTGCCCAAGTTCAATAACTTCGGTCACATGATATTTAATTGCTTTGATTGGAAGCGTGATAATGATACGCCAAAGGTTCATCCCACGCAAAAGCCTGTTCCGCTGTTGGAGAATATAATACAGATTTTCACCGACAAGGGCGATGTGGTGATTGACCCATGCGCTGGCAGCGGCACGACCTTGCTTGCCGCCGCCAATCTCGAACGTAAGGCGTATGGCTTTGAAGTAAACAGGGATTTCTGCAATGCAGCCAAGACAAAGGTATTGAGGCGCATTCAAAGGAAACTATTTGTATAACATCTAAAACTTAAAGATTATGACACAATGGATTGAAACGAAAGTCCGCTACGAGAAAACAATGGAGAACGGTATGCAGAAGAAAGTGACAGAGCCGTATTTGGTAGATGCCCTTTCTTTCACGGAGGCAGAGAGCCGTATCATCGAGGAGATAACGCCTTTCATGTCGGGCGAGTTCACCGTTTCGGCGGTCAAGAAAAGCAATATCACGGAGATATTTTGGAATGACAGCGAGAGTGCCGATAAGTGGTTCAAGGTAAAGGTCAATTTCATCACAATCAACGAAAAGACGATGCAGGAGAAAAAGACCGCCTCTTACATGCTCGTGCAAGCAGCCGACCTCCGTTCCGCATTAAAGAGCTTCGATGAGGGTATGAAAGGAACAATGGCAGACTATCAAATAGCGTCAATCGCCGAAACTCTGCTTATGGATGTCTATAAGGCTGATTTATCTAAATCTCCCGAAAAAGAAAGCGAGAAAGCCGATGGATGCTGAAACGTTTTTTGATAGAGTAGCGTTGATGCGGAGGTATCAGAAAGATTACTTCCGCACACGCTCCTCCTCAGCATTGAGGCAAAGCAAAGCCCTCGAAAAGGAGATTGATAATGAGATAGAGCGAGTGCAGCGGATTACAGGCAAGATGCCGAAAATACCGACACAGCAAGATTTATTCAAATAAGAGAAAAGCATGGTGACAGGAGAAGATTATACGATGTCTGATATTGCAGACCCTTACGATGATATGGATTATCTGTTGGAGTGCAAAGGGGAATATGTGGATATGCAGCTAATTGAGGATGATGCAGACGATTATCCGCTCTACATCGAAAGGCTGCATCCGAGAAAGGATTATCAAAGAAAGCCGTTTTGGCTGCGTATCCGCTCAAATCCTTTCAGAACTGACTACCACTAAGGGCGAGCGGAGATAAAGCGAAATAACGCTGTTTCTGTGCGAAATTTAGCTATTGTTCAACGGTAAACGATAAATCAATATGGCAAAGAAGAAAATAATCATCACGCTATCAAGGCTCTTTCCTGTGACGCATAGCAGGAAAGGTCAGCCGACCAACTATGCGGAGCTTCTGAATGCAGGAAAAAAACTGCATACCATAAGGGCGAACTATGACCTATGGAAAGTCAATGAGGAAAAAATGCGCACAGGCAATTATTATCTATCCGTGCGCCAATGGTCAGGCAGACCGTATCACTCAAAGCAAATCGAAGTGGCGCAAATCAAAACACCTATCACGGTGCAGCGCATAATGCTGACGAACACTCCCGATATAAAACAAGAACCGATGTCGGCGATAATAGACGGAAAAATCTTCACTTACGAGGAATGCAAGGCTCTTGCAAGGAATGACGGACTAAGCATCCAAGATTTCAGAGAGTGGTTTTTCGGCAAAGAGCTTGAACGCATTTCGACTTTCGATGGCTGCATAATCCAGTTTACGGATTTCAAATACTGAAAAGCCCTCTATTACTAACAAGTAAGTATATATATTATACACAATATAAACGATAAAATAATAACTACGTAGATATGGCTTCGATAAATCAAGCAACGATAATCGGCTTTATCGGTGATGAGCCGAAAGTAAGCATGACGCAAGCAGGGAAAAAGGTTGCGAGCTTTGCGGTAGCGACAACAGAAAAGGGATATACCGCTCAAAATGGAACGACCTATCCTGACCGTACCGAATGGCATAATGTCGTGCTGTGGGGAAAGCTCGCAGAGGTAGCGGAGAAGTTCTTGCATAAAGGCAGCAGCGTGTTTGTGCAAGGGAAGATGCGCACAAGGTCTTATGAAGATAAGAACGGTATCAAACGGTATGTAACAGAGATTGAGGGCGATATAATGCAGATGCTCGACCGAAAAGCTGACGGCAATCAAAGCGGAGTTCAGCAGCAAAGCGCACCAGTTTCTCAAACTCCGAGTAATCCGAGTGCTTATAAAAAGGAGGATGACGATTTGCCATTTTGAGGTATGAGACACATTGAGAGCGTAATTCAGCAATCGTGCGTTGCATGGTTCAGGCTTCAATATCCTAAGCTCGCTTTATTGCTGTTTGCCGTTCCGAATGGAGGGGCAAGGCGAAAGATTGAGGGAGCGATTATGAAAGCCGAGGGAACGACAAGGGGTGTTTCAGACCTATTGCTTCTGTTCCCTGCAAAGGGCTTTCACGGATTGTGCATTGAGATGAAAACGCCGAAAGGGAAACAGCAGCCATCGCAAAAGATATGGCAGAGACAGGTCGAATGGGCAGGATATAAATACGTCATTTGCCGTTCAGTAGATGAGTTTATATCGGAGGTAAATGCTTATTTACGACCTAAAACTTAATTTTTTCTCTAAAATAGTGCTTGTTAGGCACTATTTTTATTACTTTTGTCGGAAATAAGAAACTAAAAATCACAGAATAATGAAAGAAAAAGAAGCCAAAAGCAGAGATATTGATACCGCCTTTATCTCGATTGGGCTTGACAAGCTCGAAATGAATGAGGGGCAGATTGAGGGTTTGCCCTGCAATCCTCGTGACATCACCAGCGATAAGTTGGAGAAGCTGAAAAAGGATTTGCAGGAATATCCCGAAATGCTGAAACTCCGTGGATTGCTTGTATATCCTTTCGGCGACAAGTATGTAATCATCGGCGGCAATATGAGGTATCGGGCTATGCAAGAACTCGGTTTTACGACCGCTCCCTGCATCGTCATTCCGCAATCCACAACCGTTGAGCAGCTTAAAGCCTACACCATCCTCGATAATAGCGGCTTTGGTAAATGGGATTGGGATTTGCTCGCAAACGAATGGGATGCACAGCAGCTTACCGAATGGGGAGTTGATTTGCCTATCATGGAAAGCGAGATAAATCCTGATGAGTTTTTTGACAAGGTCGAAAACGCTGAGGAAAAAGAGAAAGGCGATAAGATAACCGTTTCGATACCCAATGAGCTTGCCGATGAGAAAGATAGCATCAAATCAATCATCGAGGAGGCTTTGCAGGATTATTCGGGCATCAAGGTAAAGTAAGATGAAAATCTTTCTTTCAGGGCATTACTCGAATGACTTTCTCAAAGAGATTGCAGGGAGTTTGATACTTGATAGACTTATGAAAGTGCGTCTTGTGAATATATCTGCCACTTCGGGGGGGGGTAATTTATGATTTACTCAAATCTATCATAACAGGCTCACAACACAGAAAAATAAACGAAGAAGCGATGAGAGTATTTCTAAGCAGCAATAATAACAATGCTTCGTATTCGGGAGTGCGGTATCTGTATATCTGCCTCTACCCGATTTTGAAAGGCAGACTGTGGCTTTATGAGGCATTCAATTATTATGCGGAGAAAGTTCCAGATAATGACTTAAAACGTGATTTGATGAATATATATCTTGCTGGCGGCATAAGCGGAAATCTGCGTGATTTTTGGTCTAAGGTTATGAAAGTATATCAGTCCTCGCCTAATCGGAAAGATGAGGTGGTCGGTCTGATGAAGTCTTTTTTGGACGGTTCAGAAACAAGCGATATGAAACTCTATTTGGCAGGCGACAATAACAAGAAAAAGATATTGCGTGAGACGCTTTTCAGTTCGGATGCTTTCTTTATGGGTGAAAATGCGCTCGCAACAATCAATGTTCTTGAAAGCTATTACTACCTACGGAAGAATGAGGAGTTTATGACGATTGTCCGTCATTTCGGCTCGTTCTTGCTTGATAGCGGAGCTTTCACGTTCATGCAGGGAACTCACCAAGGAAAGGTGGATTGGGATAAGTATGTAGAGGATTACGCATCTTTCATCAATCGCTTTAATGTAAAGCTATTCTTTGAGCTTGATATTGATAGCGTGGTCGGTCTTGCCGAAGTGGAGAGATTGCGCTTCAAACTCGAAAAGCTGACAGGAAAGAAGCCTATCCCAGTATGGCACAAGAATAGAGGCAAAGAGTATTTCATCAAGATGTGCGAGAACTATCCCTATGTGGCGATAGGCGGCATCGTAACGAAAGAGATACCGAGAAAGCTCTATGAGCAAGGCTTTCCGTGGTTCATCAAGACAGCACATGAGCATGGAGCAAAGATACACGGATTGGGATATACCACAGTCGCCAATCTGAAAAAATACCGCTTTGATAGCGTGGATAGCACCGCATGGCTTTATGGCAATCGTGGCGGCTATCTCTATAAGTTCAATCCAAAGACTGGACTAATGGAGCAAATCAACGGCAGCGGCAAATGCCGTCTCAAATCAAGGGAGGGAGCGGTAAACAACTTTAATGAGTGGGTCAAGTTCAGTGCCTACGCAGAGAAAAATCTATAAGTCAAACAATTTATAAGTTTTCAAGATATGGAAGAAAAGAAATCACTCATCATCTTATCGGGCGGTATGGATAGCGTTACGTTGCTTTATGATAAAGCACAGGAGATTGCGCTTGCCGTTACTTTCGATTATGGCAGCAATCACAATAAGCGAGAAACCGAATGCGCTGCCTATCATTGCAAGAAGCTCGGCATCGAGCATATTGTTATTCCGCTCGACTTCATTCATCAGTATTTCAAATCCTCGCTGTTGGAGGGTGCAGATGCAGTTCCAGAGGGGCATTACGCATCCGAGAATATGAAATCTACCGTTGTGCCTTTCCGCAACGGCATTATGCTTTCAATCGCTTGCGGACTGGCAGAAAGCAGAGGGTTGAAGCGCGTGTGCATTGCTAATCATTTTGGCGACCATGCAATCTATCCCGATTGCCGCTCTAACTTCATTGCTCACATGAATGCTGCAATGGAACGAGGAACTTATCAACGCATCACGGTTGATGCTCCCTATACTGGAATGACAAAGACCGATATTGCGAAGATTGGCAAAACGCTCGGCATTGATTATTCAAAGACATATTCTTGCTATAAAGGCGGTGAGAAGCATTGCGGGAAATGCGGAACTTGCGTTGAGCGCAAAGAGGCTTTCAGGGAAGCAGGGATTGAAGACCCGACAGAGTATGAAGATTAACGGACTTAAATAAATCAGCATCATGTATTACGTTTCAAAGACTATGGAGATTGCAGGGGCGCACAGCCTTAAACTCTCCTATCCAAGCAAATGCCAAAGATTGCACGGGCATAACTGGATTGTTACTGTATATTGCAAGGCAAAAGAATTGAATAAGGATGGCATGGTTTGCGACTTCAAGCATATCAAAGATAAGATACACGGCTATCTCGACCACGGCAACCTTAACAAGCTCCTGCCTTTCAATCCGACCGCCGAGAACATCGCAAAATGGATTACTGACCAAATCCCTGAATGCTACAAGGCAAAGGTTCAGGAAAGCAGCGGCAATATCGCTATCTACCGTGTGGATAGCTCAAAGGATGAGGAGGAAGAAGCATGAGGGTAAACGAGATTTTCTACTCATTACAGGGCGAGGGAGCTTATACAGGCTCGGCAGCGATATTCATACGCTTGTCAGGATGCAATTTGGCTTGCGGATTTTGCGATACAAAGCACCAGCCTTATAAAGAGCTTACCAAAGAGGAGATAATGCAGGAAATCGCAGGATTTGCAGCAAAGCATATCGTTTTCACAGGTGGTGAGCCGTCTTTGCAGCTTGACGCGGAAACCTTGCATTTCTTCAAGGCTCACGGCTATTTCATCCAAGTTGAGACCAACGGCACGAGAAAGATGCCGCTCACTTGCATTGATTGGGTGACTTGCTCGCCAAAGGGAGATTATTGCAAGAACGCAGAAATCAAGCAAGAGCATATTGATGAAGTCAAGGTTGTTTTTGACGGAAAGACCGACCCTGAAAAGTATTTGTCGCTCAAAGCAAAGCTCTATTTCCTGCAACCTTGTGATGTGGGCGATGCAGAACAGAACGAAAAGATAACGCAGCAATGCGTTGAGTATATCCTTGCGCATCCGCAATGGCATCTGTCGTTGCAGACACAGAAAATCTTAAAAGTCAGATGATATGGAAAAGATAACGTTTGATGAATACAAAGACGCAATTTGCGCTCTTGTGAGCAAGATTGCGGAAAGCGGAAAGCAATACAAAGCCTTATTCCCTATTCCACGAGGCGGCTATTATCCAGCAATCATGTTGAGTAATATGCTGCACATTCCTATCGTGCAAGACCTCGGACGTGATGTGCCTACGCTGATAGTCGATGATATTGTTGATAGCGGCAAAACGCTTGAACCATATACAGGCTATGATAAGGCGGTAGTCTATGCAAAGGACTATGCAAAGGATAAGGTCACGTTCTACGGCGAAATCAAAGACGGATGGTTGCTGATACCCGATGAGAAAGATTGCGGCATTGAAGACCATATCCGCAGGATGATTGAATATATAGGCGAAGACCCGACACGTCAAGGATTGCTCGGCACTCCCGACCGCATCGTGCGGATGTGGAAAGAGATATTCAGAGGATACGACCCGACAAAAAAGCCAAAGATTACCACTTTCCCGAATGATGATAAAATCTCGGATATTGTCTTTGATAGCGGTGATTATTACTCAATGTGCGAGCATCATATTTTGCCGTTTTTTGGCAAATACTACTTCGCTTATATCCCTAACCCTAATGGGCGCATACTCGGCATTAGCAAAGTTGCGAGGGTCGTAGGCTATTGCGCTGCCCGATTGCAGCTTCAGGAAAGATTAGCTCACGATGTGGTCAATATGCTTTCGGAGGCTTTGAATAACGATGCTCTCGGCTTCGCTATTGCGATGAAAGGCACTCACCTATGCAAGTCTATGCGTGGCGTGAGAAATGCTGGCAAAATGAGCGTGGCGCATTTTACGGGCGTGTTCAATTTCAATCCCGAACTACGCAGAGAGTTTTACAAGCTAATTGATATGCAAGATGGCTAAGTATAGTGCAGCAAAGGTCGCCCAATGCGAGGAATGGGTAAAGCAACATGGGCTTATGGAATATGGAGGCGCAATGCTGAAAGAGTTTTGCGAGGAAATGGATATTGATAACAAGACCTACTACAAATGGATGCAGGTCAAAGATGAGTTCCGTGAGGCTATCAATCGGGCAAAAGAGCATTTCAAAAGCAGATTGACGCACGACCTCACCGTATCGCTTGCCGAAGCGGCAAAAGGCTATGAGCGTGAGGAAACGGAAACCGAATATATACCAAATCCCAATGGCAGCAACTCTCCTATCATCCGAAAGATGAAAAAGAAGCATGTCCATTATCAGCCTAATGTTGCCGCCGCCATATTCTTGCTCACCAATCTTGACCCAGAGCATTATCAGAATAGGCAACGCAGCGACATGGTAATCAAGAAAGATGAAGAAAAACAAATGACGATTGAAGAAATCAATGCAGAAATCGCACGGCTTGAAAAACTGGATAAGGAATGAAATCATCTACAATCGAGATAAAGAAGAAAGTGATGAGATTGAGGCGAGAGAAATTGAAGCTCGAAGCCCCAACCTCATTTTCTCGTTTTCTCGGTTATAGCAATCCAAAGTATGAGCTGGAGTGGTTTCACAAGGAAATCGCAGACCATTGCCAAATGCTGTTAGAGGGTAAGATAAAGAATTTAATGGTGTTCATGCCGCCGCAGCACGGAAAGAGCGAAATCATATCACGCAACTTTCCTGCATTCGCTTTCGGGCAAAATCCCGATTTGAAGATTGTCGGCAGTTCGTATTCGGCTGACCTTGCGGAACAGTTCTCACGAGCGATACAGCGCACCATTGATAGCAGGGAATATCACGAGATTTTTCCTGATACCTATCTCAACGGCTCTGATGGGAGGTATGTAAAGAACTGCATCCGTAATGTGGATTTTTTCGAGCTTGTAGGACATAGAGGCTTTTATAAGGCGGTCGGAGTTGGCGGCGCATTGACTGGTACGCCTGTTGATATTGCTATCATTGACGACCCTGTGAAAGATGCAAATGAGGCAAACTCCGTGACCTATCGGCAAAGAGTATGGGATTGGTATAATACAGTCCTTACTACCCGACTGCACAATCATTCAAGACAGCTTTTCATTATGACACGCTGGCATGAAGATGATTTGGCAGGGCGCATCTTGAAAGCAGAGCCGAATGAATGGGTGGTTTTATCTATCCCTGCAATATGCGAACAAGAGCATGACGGGGGCAAGAGCGAAAGGCATATCGGCGATGCACTGTGGCCGTCACATCATTCTATCGAGAAGCTGTTGAAACAAAAGGCTCGTGCGCCGCGTGAGTTCTCTGCATTGTATCAACAGCACCCGACCATTGAGGGCGGTAATATCGTCAAGCGTCATTGGTTCAAGAAAATCTCATTGGCTGAATTTCGGTCTTTGCGATTCAATGAGCCTATGCACTTCTATCTTGATACAGCGTACAATAAGAAAAAGCAAGGGCAGGATAACGACCCAAGCGGCATTCTCGCAGCTTGCAGGATAAGGAATTGTATCTATATCTACAATGCAATGAAAGTCTGGAAAGAGATGCCCGACCTGTTGCGGTTCTTGCCTGACTTCATGAGCGCAAACGAGGCATCGGATGAAAGCAAGCTCCATGTCGAGCCGAAAGCCAACGGAGAAAGCGTCATCCAAATGCTGAAAGAAATATCTACCCTCAATGTGAAAGAGACCGAAACGCCCAAAGATAGCAAAGAGGTGCGTTTGAGGGCGGTATCGCCACGCATCGAATGCGGCAGGGTCTTTCTCGTTGATGGCGATTGGAACGAGGAGTTTCTTGATGAAGTATGCGGTTTCCCGACACAGCCACATGATGAGTTCGTGGATATACTCGGATATGCAATCAATGACCTCTATATGGATAAAGATAATGAGATTGACTACGATAATCTAAGTAAGAGTGTTTTCGGTATCTAAAACTTAAACGATATGGTTTTATTTGATTTGTTTCGCAATTATCTCAACGCTTTGATTGGCAACAATCAGGAGTTCGAGGAGTTATTGGCTGCAAAGGATATTTCGGCAGTCAAAGACAAGATGTCAAGCAGGGATGAGCTTATCATTCCTGCAATGAAAGAGTATGATACATTCTCTCACGAGATAATGAAGCGAGAGGATAAAATCATAACCGACAAGAAAGGCAACTTTCTACGCAAAGAGCCTGTATGGAAGCTGCCTATCCCTTACCCCGTTTATATCAATGAAATCTCGCTTGTCTTTCTTTATGGGCGACCTGTGAAATGGACGCAGTCAAGCACGGGAACAGATAAGGCTTTCGAGGCTTTCACCGATGTTATCAAGCGCACTCGATTTGATAGCAAGATAAGGCAATGCAAGCGTCTTGCAGGAGCGGAAACCGAAAGTGCGATGCTTTTCCGAGTGTTCCGTGATGATGACGGGAAAGCGGATGTGCAGATACGAGTTCTTGCACGGAGCAAAGGTGATGAAATATATACGCGGTGGGACCAGTACGAAAATCTTTTATCCGTGGCGTGGGGCTACTATCTCAAAGAAGAAAACGATGAAGTAGTATATCATTTCGATGTTTTCACAAAAGACATCATATATCGTTGCTCAAAGCAATCTATCGGCTGGAAAGTAATCGAGGAAACGAACTTTATCGGAAAGATACCTATCATCTTGTTTCAGCAGGAAAAGGAATGGAAAGGCGTAGAGCAGCTTATCCACCGTGAGGAATATATTGCATCACGGACGGCTGACGTGAACGATTACTTTGCCGACCCCGTAGAAATCATTGCAGCGGATGTGGTGAAGAATATGCCCGAAAAGAAAGAAGCAGGGAAATTGCTCATCACTAACGACAAGGATGGCGTGGATAAGGCTGCAAAGTATCTGACATGGGATAGTGCGCCGCAATCAAAGAAAGATGAATTGGATTGGCTGCAAAGTCAGATATTATCAAAGTCTTTCACCCCGAATATCACACTCGATACGCTCAAATCAATATCGCAGCTTTCGGCAAAGGCTTTGCGCACGGTAATGATGCTTGCCGATATAAAGGCATCAAAGCATAAAGAGGTGCATGATGAACTTTTAGACCGAACAGCATCACTCATCACGGCTATCATTGGTAATGTGCTTGACGTTTCTCTGCATTCGGAGTGCGAGAACCTTGTTGTCAGCCATGAGTTCCAAGAGCCGTTTGGCGAGGATATAGCCGATGATTTGGATAACATCATCAAGAGCATTGATGCAGGCATCACCTCCACCGAAACAGGCATTGAGCTTAATCCTCTCATCAAAGACCATGCGCTTGAAAAGAAACGCCTTGAAGAAGAAAAAGCAGAACGCCTCGAAGAACAGCAATCTATCTTTGAAGATGGTGAGGGTGCAGGAGCGCAATCATTCTCGGACGGAAGCGATGATAAGAACAAAAAAGGCAATAAGAAAGGCGATGACGAATAATGGCTAAAAAAGCAACCGACCCGAAATCAGAGACCGCAAAGCGCATCCAAAGGACGGAGGCATACGCGGAGAAAGTGAGAAAGATGTTCGCCCAAGCGGTGAATGAAATCCTTGCTTTCAATAAATCTGTGCCTAAACTTGATGATGGGGTAATGTACAGTTTTGACGGAACGAGCCAAAAGATGCAGCAGAAAGTCGAAGACTTATTAAGGCAGCTTCATTCCTCTGTGACGCTTGCTATTCAGCAGGGTATCACGCTTGAATGGGAGCAAGCGAATGCAGAATGCGACAAGCTCGTTACATCTATTTTCGGCAAGGAGGCTTTATCAAATCCCAAGCTAAATGCAATTACCGACCGAAACAAGGCGGCAATGGACGCTTTTATTCAAAGGACAGAAAACGGCTTGAACCTATCCGACAGGGTATGGAAAACCGTGCGTCAACTTCGGGAAGAAATGGAGGTCGCTATGACAGTAGCCATTGGAGAGGGGCAATCGGCATCACAGATGAGCCGAAAGGTGCGTGAGTATCTGAACGACCCTGATTTGATGTTTCGCCGTTTCAGGTATAAGGATGAAAACGGCAAATGGCGGCGCAAATGGAAAAAGCGCATTAAGGATGAAAAGACAGGCAAATACAAATGGATAGATTACGATAGGGATGATTATAAAACAGGTGCAGGGGTTTATAAATCCTCTGCCAAGAACGCAATGCGCGTAACGAGGACTGAAACCAATATCGCTTATCGCCGTGCGGATAATGAACGATGGCAGCAAATGGACTTCGTTCTCGGTCAAAAGATACAGCTGTCAAAGAACCACCAGATAAGGGATATATGCGACAAGCTGCAAGGCATCTATCCGAAAGATTTTATCTTTGACGGATGGCATCCGCAATGCTTTTGCTTTGTCACTCCCGTTCTTGTCGATGAGGACGAAATGGAAAAGATGAATGAGGCTTTTCTTGACGGCAAGGAATACATGCCGAAAGGCAAGCAAATAACGGAATATCCCGATGAATTTAAGGAATGGGTGCGAGATAATGCTGATAATATAGCGAAATCTCGCAGCAGAGGCACAGAACCCTATTTTATTCGCAATAACTCATACGCGATTGATGAAATCCTCAATCCGAAACAAAAAGAGCTTACAACGCTTGAAAAAGCGAAATTGCGCCATGATGCAAGAACTCCAGAGCAAATCGAAGCTATCAAGAACCGATGGGCAGAGCGTCAGCATAAACATGAGCTTATCAAGAAAACGGCTGATAATGTCCTCAAAGTGGCTTCCGATTATGGGGAGGTCGATTACTCTAAGCTGCAACAGTTCATTGCGGCAGGAAACCTCACAGAAATGCAGTCAGAGACAAGAATTGTCGCCAAGCAGATTGCATCTATCAAGAAGCAAGAGGCGGCATTGTCTGACCTGATACCTGATACTCACGGCTGGCATAAGCAGTTCTCTATGTCTGAACTGCAAGCGGTATATGATGCAGTCAAGGCGAAACTTGACGGTTGGTCATCGCTCACATTGGAGGAACAGGCAAAGAAGCTGCAATTTGAAATCAAGTATGTTGCCGACCCATCGAAATACAAGGCAGGGGCAATCAAGTATCCGACATGGGAGGTATCGCAATCGGCATACATCAAGGAGCTTGCATCGGTAAATTACAAGATTGATTACAATGCACAAGCTGCAATACTTGATGAGATTGATAAATGGTCAAAGGCTCATCCAAAGAGCCTGAAAGTAAAATCATTGCTCGATGAAGCTACATCTGTATGGACTGCCAAGGCTGATATGCTCACAATCAAAGAAAAGGTTGCAGCAGCCAAAACCGAAATGGATAAGCGCATCGCCGAGCAAGCTCGCAGAGATGCGAAGAAAGCCGCAAAAAGCAGCGGATTTGATGCTGATGCTTATTCCAAAGCCCGAAAGAATGCCGCTATGTGGGCGAAAGATACACAAGAAGCAGATAGCAAGCTCCGCGATAAATGTGGTGAAGTTTGGAAAAATGCAACTGCAAAAGAAAAAGACGGTATCAATGGATATACAGAAGAATATCATAATATCAATGAGCCGTTGCGCGGCTTGACTTATTATGGCCCTGCATCAAAAACACAACGAGGGCTTGACCGTATTCCGCATATCGAAAGCATCATCAATAAATCAAGCTATGACTTTGATATGTGGGTGCAGCGAGGAGATGACCTTGTAGCACTTAAAAAATTTGGCTTATCGAACTATGCAGCTGCAAGTGATGCAGAAATCAAGGCTCTTGTAGGGAAAGAGGGAGTTGAGGGCGCATTTTGGTCGGCAGGAGTTGCAAAAGGGAAAGGATTTAGCGGCGAGGTTATCTTCAATATCTATATGCCGCGAGGAACGAAAGCTATGTATTGCGAACCGTTCTCATATTATGGGCATGGCGTAAATGGGAAAAAGGGAATGAATTACGATGACGGTATTAAGTGGGATGGAAATAATAAACAAAAAGAATTTGGTAGTGAATCTGAAATACTTATACAACGAGGAACGAAATTTAGGGTAACAAAAGTCGAGAAAGGCAAAAATGGAATATGGTATATTGATTTGGATGTAATAGAGCAAAATCCTGTGCCGTTCCCGTATATTGGAGGCTATCCGTTCAAGTAAAAAGAAAGAGGCGATTATGCCTCTTTCTTATATTCATTCAGATAGAATTTCTTGAAAGCCTTTGCATCCTCACGCAAGCCATAACCACCGAGCCAATGACCGTAGCGATTAAAGAGCAGGGCTTTCAATGTTGCAGGAATGCCGTCACGCATTTCAAACTCTGATAGCCCTGCGGCGATATATTCATCAAGCATATCACCGAGGGTATCATCATTCTCATCAACGCTCTTGTCAATCCATGCACGCTCATAATCCCAAAAGAGAGCTTTATTGCCGCTCTTATAGGGGTTTTCCTTTTCGCCTTTGTAATATCGGCAGAAAGGCAAATAATCTTTCTTTTCCATTTATGTATAGTTCTTTTGATTAAGCAAATGAAAGAAGTCGCCAATCACATTCAGCATATCGGTTGGCAGCATATCAAAGACTTTATCGCTTATCTCTTTCGGCACATCCCACATCGCTTCTGCCAATGAGCCTACTATCGCCCCTATTGTATCGCTATCACCGCCGTATGAGATAGCATTGCGGATTGCATCCTCAAAGCCATACGAAACAAGGATTGCGTGCAAACAGAGCGGCACCGTTCCTTGGCAAGTTTCATCGAATTTTCCTGTCGGCTGCACCTGAATAAAATCGGGATAGTATTTTTGCATTGCAATCCTGAACTTCCGCAAATCATGGGTCGTTCGCAAAATATAGATACCATGGGCGACCGCCACAGCACCTTTGATGCCCTCTGGGTGATTATGGGAGATTGCAGCGGTGAGTTCCGCTTGCTTCTTTATCTCTTTCAAATCATCGAAAGCATAAGCCACAGGCGCAACCCTCATAGCAGAACCATTGCCGAAGCTATTATACGGTTGTGGATTATCTGACGCAATCCAACGGGCAAAAGATGCTCCATATCCACCCATCGGATGTGGATATTTTCTGCACCACTCCAAAACGCTATCACGATAGCTTTTGCCTTTCAAGATAGCGTCCGCAATAGCAATCGTGCAGATAGTATCATCTGTAAAATTGCTCTCTTTCGTAAAAAGCTCAAACTTGTAGTCTGATGTATTATTAAATTCAAATCGTGAGCCTACAATATCTCCAATTATAGCACCTAACATAGCATCTTATTTTTTAGTCCTAACACTTGCTTTCCGCACAAGATGACCGATGCGGATAGTCACTTTCTTATTCTCGTATTCGCTCTTGCCTCTAATGGCGTTTGTGAGCGATTTATATTCAATGCCGACAGCCTCTTTCGGCACTACATCATATATCGCTTTCAATGAGCTAAAATATAGGTCGGTCATACCGATATAAGGCTCTTTGAAAGTCAGATGCACCACTTTTGTTTCCATTATGCAAAATTACCGCTTTTCTTGCGATTTCCCACGCTTCCAGCCGAGAAATGAGATATTTATCGGTCAAGCAAAGAAAAGCGCAGGAAAAGCGGTTTATCATAGTTCTTTTATTTGATACCATTCAACATCAGGCTCTTTCAGACCAAAAAAATCAACGAGCTTTCTTCTGTCTATATTGCCGACATACTCTGTAACGATTGGCTTTTCAAGCCCGACCTCCTTAATCGTGATTTGATAATGCTTGCTCATCTTCTTCCTCGTTTATGATTTCACAATTCTCACAGCGTAGCCATCTGATGCCCGATTCCTCGCTATCGTCTGGCACATTATCGAAAAACTCATCTTCATCTACTCCGATTAGTTGTTCTTGAAAATCGACCGACACAACAAAAAATGTCTTATTAGTAGGGATATGGCAGATAACCGTTCCTACACCAAACCGCTTTTGATTAAATTCCTCCCTTGTCATATCATCATCCTATTACCTTGCAATTCTCGCATCTAAGCCATTTCACGTTTACGCATACATCACCTGGCTTTGGATTGATGTTTGAGTAGTATTTCTCTTCCGAGACACCGATAAGATGCTCTCCAAAATCAACGGCTATAACATCAAACAGCCTATCTGTCAAGGTATGCAGAATGATTGTGCCTCTATTGAACCTTGTCTGATTAAATTTCTTCTGTGTCATAGCGCATTATATTTTATCGTCCGTTTCTGTATTTGTTATTTCGCTTGTAGGAACTTCGCTCAAAGGCGATAGCTTGATTAAACCAAGTTTATTCGTGACATCCTCCATCGTTGCAGAGCCGTGCAATGCAGAACAAAGCTGTTTCATATCAAAACGCTCTATCGGCAAACCAGCGGCATGGGATGCAGCGATAAGGAGTTTGAATGCTTCAAGTACCTTTTTATAGTCTTTCTGTGACTTCGTTTCTCCGCTGATATTCTTTCCTGTGGCGATTGATTTGCCCTTGCTCTTTGCATCTGCAACGGCATCCTTTACCGCCGCAATCTGTGCGCTCTCATCCTCTTTGTTCAGCCCTACGATTTGGCGTACCGCACTCGTGCTGATTTCTCCTTTCTCCAACTTTTCCTGTATTTCAGGAGCAAGGTCAAGGAGAGATAGGCAGCGTCCGATGAACGTGGAGCTTTTGCAGAACTTAGCGGCGATTTCACTTTGAGTATAGCCGAACTTATCACGGAAGCGTTGGAACATTATCGCTTGCTCATACTCCGTGAAGTTCTTGCCCTCATTGCGCATCATCTGTTCGATAAGCAAATCTTCTTCTTTCGTATTGCGAGGCAAGAAGATAGCTTTGATACGCTTGATGTCCGCTCCCTCTGAAATGGCGGCAAGAGTGGCTCTCAATCTCCGTTCACCATCAACAAGGCGGTATTTCTCGTTTCCGCTCTCATCTTTGAAAGGAACGACCGTTATAGGATTGAGAACGCCTTGTGCTTTGATTTGCTCTTTAAGCTCATCCAGAGCAAAATCCCTGCGGACGTTGAAATTATCTATCACGACCACATTACGAGGGTCGATGCTGTATATGTCGGTTCTTTTGGTGATATTGATTTCTTCCATAATCTCAATTATTGATTGTTTAATATAAGTCGTTTGCTGAAAGCTCATTAAATTCTAATACCTCCTGCCCATTATGCTTTGTGAAAGAAAGCTCGTAAAAGCCCATGCCGAAAGAGTATTTAGGCAATAGTTCCGATGCTTTCTCTTGCGTGATTTCACGCGCTCTTGTTCCTCGATATGCCCAACCATAACGATAAATGCAAGGTTTTCCGCTTCTCACCCATTCTTCGGCTTGCTTTTTCAAATCTTCATTTTTGCTCATAATCATTTTGCTTTATAGTAGATACTCGGTTCATTTGTCACGTTATAAATATAGCTTCCACAGCGCACCAAAAGCGCATTCCTGCCATAATACAGACGCTTCATGCCTGTTATCGAGCCTGTCTTGTGAAAGTTCGGGAAGCGGCTTATCTTGACCGCTTCCCCTCTTTCTACTGATAGATACTTCGTTCTCATAATCCAAAATGCTCATCAAGAAATGCCGTCATTGCTCGGTTCTGCGGCAGCAAGGCAGGAATATCCATGCTGTTTGCTTTGTAGAGGTCTGTGGCTGCATTGTATATATCCCAAACCGTGACGCTTTGATTGCGATGATAGCGTACCAAAAGGCTTTCGGTAAATTTCGAGATTTGCGCCTGATTAAGCGGATATACCCTTGTCTCTTTGATTTCGCTCTCGTGGGTATCGCATTTCACCCGTAGGGCGGTCAGCATACCGATGAGCAAGAAAAGCTGTTGCGCATCTACCTGTATGGATTGCATCTTTTCAATTTTCTCACGCTCGGTGACGATGATATGCCGTGCATCAATCAACCATGACTTGACCGTATCAAGCACTTCGGGTATTGATACGCCATTTCCCCTGCCTGTGCCTTTCTCCGAATAGGTAGCAATATACTGTGTTGGAGATAGCATACATTGATTGTGGCATATCTTAACCATATTCCCGAAGCCGACCTGAATACCTTTCTGATGAAATGCAACGGCAAGGTTCGTAGTCTTTTCTTCGTCATCAAAGTTCGTCAGGCGGATGTTCGCAAAGACGCGGCGCAAAATATGAGCTTCAACGGCTCGCTCGCCATATTGAGCTTCAACTTGCGGAAGCAGCACAACGCCGGGTGTATTGCGGTCTTTGTTCTGTGCTGCAAAGAGGTCGTAAACCTCTACGTTGTAGCTTTGCTCCTTGCACATGCCGATGATTTCATTGAGCAATGCGTAATGATAGATGCCTCGCAATGGATTGCCGTAAACATCATTCTCTTTGTGAGTGCGCTCCAGTTGGTCGAGCGTCAAGGTCTGAACTTTTGCTTTCTCAAAATCGAAAAACTTGTTGTTTAATGTAGTCTCCATATTCGTTGATGTTTAATGATTAAATGATTATTGTTATTTCCTATGTGGCAAAATTATAGACTATTATGAAGATAGGCACGGAATTATGGGTAACAAACCTTACTAAACTTGTAAAGTATCTTACTTGCAATCAGGCAGATACGGTTTATCGGCATCCCATTTGCAAGGCGTACTCATTGATTTGCTCTATTGTCAGCCATTCGGGCTTTATTGGCAATATATCCCATAATCTCCGCATCTCGTCTATTTGCTTTTGCTCATCTCCTGCCCAAATTCGAGATGGCTGACGGTAACGCCAATCTCCCTCCGAAAGATAGCCTATGCAATCTCCCTGCAATCGAGAAAGCATCATATACTCATGCTTGAACTTATCTTGCAATCTCTCATCCTCTGTAATCGGATTGATGATTTCATATTTCGCTTTTAAGGGATGGTTCGGTTCTCCGTCTATATCATCAGAGGGAGAGCATGTATAAAGCTGCGGATTATCTAAACGACCGTTCTCTATATCAAGGTAGAACTTTCCGCTCTCCTCATCCTTGTAGGCTATATGCCCCCAATAGTTCTTGCCAACTCTTTTTAATCTCAATATCTTTTCCATGATTGCATCCTTTTAGATTTCGTATAAATAAACTTTTTCATTATCAAGAGTTATGATTATCGCTGAATGCTCGATATATGATATTTCTTGAAACGAATACAGATAGGTCTTTTGAGGATAGATTAAGCCCTCTTTGATGCAATCAGTAACGACTTTTATTTGCCTACCACTTGCGATAGAACAGTTCTTTATCATCCCCGCTCTGTCTAATGCTATTAAAATATCTTTTGCTTTCATTGCTGATTGATTTTGTGAGGGCGATTGCTCGCCCTCGGTTAAACTTATGCTACTTGACTGTTAATGTATTCGTTAATTTCGTATATAAGAGTGCTGATAGGCTTCAAATCGGTGCAGCCCTTTACATAATTGTATTCCGTGATGTAGATGTCCGCTTTATCAAGAGCTTTGATGACTTTTGAAGAAAGCACCTGTTTCGGGCTTGCATCCCAACCTTTGCGATAAGCAAGCTCTCTAAGCAACTCCCGTGTGGAAGCGAGGAGCGAAATATGCTCGTACTTCTCTTGCTTTTCTTTTTCAGCCTTTCGATAAGCGGCAATGCGCTTTGCATTCATCTTTGCCCACATCTTGCAGAACTCGTCCTTTTCGAGGTCACTGTTCATATAGACTACTTCGATTGCTGCGTATTCCTGTGCGGAAACTTGCATCTTAACTCGGTCTTGAAATTCTTTCTGTGTCATATCTCTTATATTTATTATTTTTAGTGCCTATCAAGCATCTTTTGATGTTGCAAAGATATAGACAATAATCATAATAGGCTACTATTTAATGGCAAAATAATCTTACTAAAACGGTAATAAAACCTACTAAGCGTCATAACTCGCTATATTTCACACAAATAAATTTTATCATTTTTCGTGCTTATAAAGCACATTTCTCGATTTTTTCTTTTACTTTTGTGGCTGATAGATATAAAATACCGATTATGAATAAGAAATTAAGAGAAGCCTTATCATTGAAATGCAAGGATATGGGCTTGACAGACAAGGCACTCGACGAACTTGCAGAATTGGGTTCGGAGGGTCTTGCTGACGATGCTTCCGATGAGGACATCAACAAGAAAGTGGATTTGCTTGTGCCTTATGCCAAAGCAATGCAAGGCGAAATCACAAGAAAGACGCGAGGTACGCAATCTACCAAGAAGCAATCTACCAAGAAAGGAGAGGGCAACGGAGAGGGCGAAAATGGCGATGATGAAGTGCCTGAATGGTTCAAGTCGCAGATGAAGAGCAGAGATGAACAAATGCAGAAATTACAGGAGGAAAACGAAGCTCTCAAAGCTGAAAAGGCAAAGAGCCAACGGCAAGCGGAAATCGCCGAAAAGGCTAAGAAACTCGGTATTCCCGACTACTTGATGAAGCGAGTATCATTTGCAGATGATGCAGACCTCGACAAGGAGTTGGCGGATTACAAGCAGGAATTAGTCACAAACAACCTCATGCCGAAAGAGCAGACGCATGAGACAGGCAAGATTGAAGAAGCAATGAAAAACGCTGCAAAGGCATGGGCTGGCAATCTGCCTGACAAGTAAGCTCTATTTATTCACTTTAATCTGAAACAAAATGGCTATTGATTTCAAAAGAACGAAGCTCGCAGGTCATTTTCCAGAAATTTGGCGCGGCGAATGCAAGATGCTGCCCGGAGGTTTCAAGCCTGTGCAGGATTTCCCTGTCGGCACCGTTTTGCAGCGCGGAACGCCTGTTTACGTCAATTTTGAGGAAATGACAGCAGCCGTTTGCAAGACTGCAAAAGTCCTTTCGGGAGGCACAACAACCGCTCCTCGCGTTGGCAAGGGGCATTATTTCGTTGTCGGTGATGTAGTCACCAAAGATGGTGACGGCACAGCCTCTCCGACCATCTCGAAGATTGATACAAGCAATGCCGATTACGATGTGCTTACCCTCTCGGCTGCATATACAGGATTGGCAGAGGGCGATGTTCTCGTTGAGAGCGAAACCTTTTCATCTGACCCTGTTTCAGCCAAATATGAGCCTAACATGGTATTGGGCGCAAAGAAAGAGTTTGACGGCAAAGGTCTGCCGACACTTGATGTCGCTTACGAGGCTGTCGTGCTTTATCCGAGCCTGATGTTCCCTGTTTTGTCATCGTGGCTTAACGGCTGTTGCTTGAAAGCAAATCCAAACATTCTATTCATTAAACAGTAACTATCATGCCCGAATTACTTTATAGCTCAATTTTCGGCGAATTGACACGCAACGTGCAAATTCGCTTTGATGCTGTGTCGGAGCTTAACAAAAGGCTCTTTGACAACGTGATTTTCGAGCAGTACCTCGATTGGGATACGCCTACAATCGGACTGAACTTTGAGGAGCTTATCGGTCAATACCATATTACCGTAGCCGCTCCGACTATCGGAGAAAACTCAAATGAGCCGATTTTGGGTACAGAGGGGCTTGAAACGTTGAAAGAAACCATCCTCCGTCACGCAATCACGCTGCCTATGACGATGCAGGACTATCGTAAGGTCTTGCAGATACTCGACAGCAAATCATTGTCCGATAAGGTCAAGACACAGCAGCTTGTCACCCTGATGTTCGGCAACGTGCAGACGGTAGTCAAATCCGTTCTCGGCAAGCTGGATATGCTATTCCTGCGTCCGCTCTCCAATGAGGGAGTGATGACGCTTGACGAAACAACCAACCCAGAGGGCGGTGCAAGAGGAAACATCAGCTTCAATCAGCCAAGCGAGAATATTGCGTCATCCAAGACCAAATGGATTGATAGCAATCTTGATACGGTGGATTGCTTCGAGGACATCCAAGCGATGATTGATGCAGCACAGGATAAGGTCGTTCTTTCCAAGTGCTTGCTCGCTCCTCGCAAAATCTCCTATATGTGCCGAAGCAAGAAGATGAAGCAGATGATTTGGGGTACGGATAAGAGTTCACGCATCGTGCAGTTGAAAGACATCAACGCATATATGCAGGAAAACAACTATCCTATCTTCGAGCCTATCCGCCGTCAGGTGATGATACAGAACGGTACGCAGAAGATACCTTACTCTCCGTGGAATGATAAGAACCTTGTCTTTATCCCAGAGGGCAAGTTGGGCATCGTCAAGAACGCATGGGCAAACAATGAGTTGAAGCCTGAAACTGGTGTCGCTTACTCCAATTACGGACGCATCCGCGTATCGCAATGGGGCGTTGGCGAAACGCAGAACAGCAACAGTGTTGAGTTTACTAAAGCGGAAGTCATGGCATTGCCCGTGATTACAGAGATGAATGGCATTTATACCCTCAAAACCGAAGATTGACCGTGACTAATCTAAGAGCATTGAGCAGTCTGTGTAATGCGATAGCAAACACATTCTATCCCGATAAAGCCACGCTCGAACTGGTGCTTTTCAATGAGGGCATCGAACCGAATGCGGAGGCAGCACCGAAAGACCCTAAAATCTTTCGGGCAGCCGTCCGTCTCATCCACGGCTATGTGGAAAGCAGCCGAAGCGAAAACGGCGTATCTACATCAGTCAGAGAGGATGCTATCAAAGAAAGCCTTGCCATTTGGTGCAGGCATTATGGGCTTAATGCCGAAGATGAGTTAAGCGATTATCTAAGGGTCATTGAGAATGGTACAAACCTTTGGTAGATATGAGGATTAACGGCACATTGAGATATGAGATACTTATCGGAGGCGGTATCAATGAATATGGCGAGCCTATCCCTGCACGTTCTGAATGGAGCGAGCCGATAGATTGCTCTATCAAGACCAACTCCGACAATCGGATAGGGAGATATGAAGACGGAGTTTTCCGTATGGCATCATTTACGATAATGATTGAGCTTGCAGAATTTCCGTATAACAGCGTCAAACTTGAAAGATTGGGAGAATATCTCGGAGAGTATCAAGTAATCAATGCCGAGCCGCTAACGAGCGTAGGACGCACTAAAATCACCGTGTAATGGCAAAAATAGTCACTACTCACAGCAAATATAAGAATGTCATCGTCAGCAAGACTGATATGCGAAAGCTGAAACAGGGATTGCAACGTAAGATGAGCGACATTGTAAAGCATCTTGTTAAGCAACTCTCCTATATCGGAGAGGAGTGCATAAAGATTGCTCGTGAGAACGGCAAATACAATGACATCACAGGTAATTTGCGCTCCTCAATCGGATATGTAGTCCTTTTGGACGGAAAGCCTGTCATCTATGGGCAGAATAAGCAATACAAGGGCAAGAAAGGCAACGGAGAGGCTGGCCCTCCTGCCGCCGATGCGCTCTTGAAAAAATTGCAGGCTAAGTTCCCGTGGGGCGTGGTGCTTATCGTCTGTGCAGGGATGAAATATGCGGCGTATGTTGAAGCGATACATCATAAAGATGTCCTCACGTCTGCCGAATTGAGAGCCGATGCACTTGCAAAAAAATTACTCAAAGGTCTAACAGAAGCGAAATGATTAAGACGGAACAACAGATTGAGCGGGATTTCTATACCCTTATCGTAAACAGCCCTCTCGGAGAGGCGGTCAATAAAAGAGTTTATCGTGATGGGATGAGACCTGCCAATGCAACGACCGAAGATTTGGTTATCAAATTCCTTTCAGGGATTGATGAGCAAGTGCAGACGGGCGTTGTCATCCTTAATCTGTATGTGCCTGATGTAGCTTGCTCCGAAAGCGGAATTAAAGTAAAGGATGCTGCCCGCATAGCCGTATTGGAGGAACTTATCTTGTCTTTCGTGAATGACAATACAGATACCGAGTATTGGTTGCAGACTGACGGCACGCCTATCTCAATGTTCAATGAGGATATAAAACAGCATCTGATTTATTCAAGAATTAAGTTTAACCGCATAACAGTAGATTGAATTATGGCAAAGAAAAAGAAAATCATAATGTCGTGGTCGAAATGCAAGATTGAAGTCGGCGAAACTGGTGAGGATGAGGCAATGGCTACAACCCTCACCGATATTGGCACAATCAATGATAAATCGACCACCCTTGCAACAGAGGACGGCGAAACGCTGACCGCCACCGCAACAGGCGGCATCGTGGTAGCCGAGGAGGAGGGCGAGCCTGTCGTTACCCTTACCACTCGTGTAAAGGAGATGGATTTCGATACGGAAAAGATGTTCACAGGCGCAGTGGTTTCAGGAGAGGAACTTACGGTAAAGACCAATGTAGTAAGCAAAGACTTTTCCGTAAAGCTGACCCCGAAAAACATCGGCTCTATCGGCATCAAGGCAAGACGCACTCATGTTTCTTTCCGTCCTGGTTCATCGGAAGAAGAAGGCTCTTATGTTGATTTGAAATTCAAGATTTTGGCTTGCTCTGACGGAGAGCTTTACAAGAAGTTCCGTGTAAAGGATACTGATTGGCAAGAAGCAGCGGTTCCGGGAGAAGGTGGTTAATCAACCTATCTTATTGCGTAATGGCTGGCGTGTGGAATAGACACCCCTTTGCATTTCGGGAGGATAGAAATGCCTAATGCAGGGATTAGCAGATGGAGGCTTGCCGCATTTCGATGCGGAGTGCGTTGGTTCGATTCCGACCCCTGCCCCAATTATAGCATATCAATATGGAACAGAAAGAGACTATCGAAAGCCGTGTTGCATCGGCGATACTTGAAAAGCCTATCGGCGAGATTGCGATTGGCGGCAAGACCTATAAGATTGCGCCGCCAAGCATCGGCACGCTCATACTCATATCGGAGATTATAGCGACTTTGCCTGTCGTGAAAGATGCTCCGAAAGACAAGCAACTGAACGCCGTGCTTCATTATGCCAAAGATTATAGAAAACTCGGAGAAATTGGTGCTATTTTGATACTCGGAGCAAATGGACTGACCGAAAAGGTGACACGAAAAGTAGAAATAGTGCATAAGCGATTTTTCGGCTTAATCAAGAGAAAAGAAATCAAAGAAATAGTGGAAGTCATTGATAGAAAGGCAGAACTCGCAGATGCAATCATCAAGACCGTAGGTGCAAAGACCTTGTATGACACAATTGTTCAACGGTTAAGCGATTTGGAGATAGGCTATTTTTTCTCCATTACCACTTCCCTAAGCGAGGCAAATATCATACAGCCAACAAAGGAAGTGGGCTAAACGATAGCATTTGGGCAACCGTCCTCGGCATTGCAAAGACATTGGGCGTTACCGAAAAATACGCTTTGTATAATATCAGCTATGTAAACGCTGTGATGTATAGCAGAGCCTTGCCGATGCCTGATGATGAAAAAGAGGATGATAAGCCTTTATATGACGATAGCAAGGATGCGAACAATCCTGATAATTTCAAAGATTTTACTGACGATGAAGAAATTGTGAAAGCATGAATACGGAAGACGGAGCTTTAAGTTTTGGAACAGCGGTCGATTTGCAAGGTCTTGAATCAGGCATTACCCAGATTGAGGCTAAAATTGCAGCAATGGAAAGCCGCATGAATACCAATATAGACGGCATTGGGAAAGCGGTAAGCAAGACCAATGACGGCATCAAAGCATCCATGCAGGATATATCCAACGAGAGCATGAGTTTGAGTAATGTTCTCGGCAATGTTGCGAAAGCAGCCGCAAGCATCGGCGTGGCTTTCACCGCTCAATCTCTAATACAGCAAATAATCAATGTCAGAGGCGAGTTCCAGCAACTTGAAGTCGCATTTCGTACCATGCTCGGCAGCGAGGAAAAAGCAACCGAACTGATGACACAGTTGCTTGACACCGCCGCTAAAACTCCGTTTGACCTGCAAAGCATCTCCAATGGCGCAAGACAGTTGCTCGCCTATGGTGAGAATGTGAACAATGTAAACGATGACCTTATAAGGCTCGGAAACATTGCCGCAGGACTATCACAGCCGCTTAATGATTTGGTCTATCTCTACGGTACTACGATGACGCAGGGCAGACTATATACCGCCGACCTTAATCAATTCACAGGCAGAGGCATCCCGATGATTAGAGAACTTGCTAATGTGCTCGGAGTTGCTGAAAGCAAAGTGAGAGAATTGGTTGAGGAGGGTAAGGTTGGATTTCCCGAAGTTCAAAAGGTCATCCAAAATCTTACCAATGAGGGCGGTATGTTCTACAATCTCATGGAGGAGCAGAGCAAGACCATCACAGGTCAGATTTCCAATATCGGCGATGCTATATCTTCTATGTTCAATGACATAGGAAAACAATCAGAGGGCATCATCAATGATGCACTCGGCGTTGTATCATCCCTTGTCGCCAATTATGAGCAGGTCGGTCGTGTGCTTTTAAGTCTTGTCGCTACTTATGGCGTATATCGTACCGCTTGCATGGCTGTTGCCGCTGCACATGCTTTGCAGGCGGCAGGAGTTGGTGCTTTGACCGCAGCCGAGGCAATTCATTATGGTTGGCTTGTCGTTGTTGAGAAAGCGCAAAAGTTGCTCAATGCGACAATGCTTGCCAATCCCTATGTGCTTATCGCTACCCTCATAGCAGGAGTAGTCGCCGCTTTAATTTCGATGAAAACCGAAACAGAGCTTATGCGAGAAGCGGAAGAAGATTATCAGGCAGCAAAGCAAAAGACTATCGAAGCAGAAGAGGAGCATAAACGCAAAATCGAGGAGCTTTGCGCCGTTGCTGGCGATGAAGCCGTTGCAACTGATACGCGTCGTGAGGCTTTGAATAAGCTCGAAATGAAATATCCTGATATTTTCGCTAAATATGATACAGAATACGAGAAACTGAAAAACATCAAGAAAATCAAGGAGGAAATTGCAGAGCTTGAAGCAGGTCAGTCTATTACACGTCCTCAAAACGAATTAAACAGTGTAGAAACAAGGATTGCAGAGCTTGAAAAAAAGAAAGCCGATGTGCAATATGTGACAGGATATTCTACGGCAGGTGCTTATACGATGAAAGTCGGCGGTCTAAATAGAAATGAGGAAGCTGAACTTAAAAATCTATACAACAAACGTAAAAGCCTTAAAACGCAAGTCAGAAAAGAGGATGTCAATGCCTATTTCGAGAACTTGACAGGAATAAGTAATGAGACGCTCGAACAGCAAATCAAACAACGAAAGAACTTGCTCGCTCTCATGCAGACGCAAGAAAAGCAATACGGCACAATAACGCAGGGAAACGCACGTCTGACTGGCACTTTCTCCCGTGATGAGCTGCAATATCAGCTTAACAAACTGCAATCGGAGCAGAACCGCCGCAATCTGCCAAAAGGTTCAAGTTCTGATTGGGGAGCATCTGCACGAAAGAATTACGAAAAAGCATTGAAAGAGTATAATGATTTCCTTGCCGACACATCCAATAATCTTACACAAGAGGATTATGAGAAGAAAGCAAAGGAACTGAAAGACGCTTTATCTACCGCTAAAAAGGCTTATGATGCTACCAAACCGTCTGAAAACAAGGATGCAGACAAGAGAAAAAAGCAAGCCGAAAAAGAGGAGAAAGAGGAGCAACGCCGTGCTGAAAAGAAACGCAAGCTCGGTCAAGAACTCGTGCAGATTGAGCAAGAAACGAAAGCAGCAGAAGTAGAGGCTATGGAGGAGGGTTTGGCAAAGAAGCTCGCCATGATAGACCTCGAATATACCGAACAGAAAAACAAACTCAACAAGCAGGAAAGCGATTGGAAAAAGGAAAACAAAGAAGCTGGCGTAACGGTTGGCTCAAATGGTTTAACGCAAGACCAGACAGATGCTTTGGATGCAGCCCGAAAATTGAATGAGGAAAAGCAAAAGAAAGCGACCGAAAAAGCCTTGCAGGAAGAAGCCGATTTGCAAACCGAAGCAATGAACAACTATTATATCAAGTACGGCAATATGCAGGAGAAAATACTTGCACTTACAGAGGAGTATGCCCGAAAGATAAGGGATGCAAAGACCAAAGGCGATACGCTTTCCCTTCAAAAGGAACTTGAAGATGCCATCAGCAATGTAAAGCTCGATAATCTGAAAAGCTCTATAAATTGGGAGGCTGTTTTTGGCAATATCGGCGAGCAATCCATATCGTCATTGCAATATGCGCTTGAAAAAATAAAGTCGGTAGATACTTCTTCTATGAATGTGTCAGATATAAAGGATTTGCAAGAGGCTATGACAAAGATTGAAGATGAGATTGCATCACGCAATCCGTTCACCGCTCTTGCAAAGTCCTTGCAGGACATCAGCAAGTATAAAGAGGAATTTGTCACCGCTATCAATGACTATGCAACCGCACAGAAAGAACTGACGGCGGCACAAGCGGAATATGATGCTGCATTGGCATACGAGCAGCAGTTGAAAGCACAGGTTGCCGAGGGTACTCTTTCAGAAGATAGCGAGAAATATAAAGATGCCCTCAATGCAACCGCAGAGGCTCAAAATAAGCTCAATCAAGCTACCGAAAAAAGCAACAAAGCAGAGCAAAATGCGCTTAAAGCCCGAAATAACATCACGGTATCTTATAAGAACTTCGCTACGCAGTTGAAATCTGTAAATACCGTGATAAAAGACGTGGGCAGCAAAGCGTCAAATCTTGCATCTGTATTTTCCGATGACGTGGCGGACAGCATAGATAAGTCGATAGGATTTATCTCTGAAATGCTGGATGCTACCTCTACCGTCATTGATGCTATCGGCGACACGGGTAAGAGCGTAGCATCTGCAATGCAGACCACCGCACAAGCGACAGGCACGGCGGTACAAGGTACGGCAACAGCGACCGCAGCAGCCATTTCCACCGTAGAGAAAGCATCTGTTATCCTTGCAGTCATTTCGGCAGCATTGCAGATTGCGACCGCCATTGCTAATCTATTCAATGATGACGATGAGAAGCAAGAGGAGATTGAATGTTTGCAAGAGCGTATCGACCAACTGCAATGGGAGCTTGATAATGCTGATGCCGTGCGTTTGCAAGCAAATACAGGCGATGCCCTGCAAAAGCTGAAGAATATCCTCTCTCAAACAGAAGATGAGGTATTGAAGCTGCATAATGTGACAGAAAGGTTTGGCTTATTTTGGGGCAATAAAATCGGTAAACTTATCTATCAAAATGAGATATATGAGAAATCAATCCAAAAGATTGCAGATGCCTATGCAGGAGTAGCATATACCGCAGATAAAGCACTCGGAGAAGATAAATATAAAGATGCCCGTGCGCAACTTGAAAACCTTGCAGAACAACAGATATTGCTGCAAAATCAGATAAATGCCGAGAATGATAAGAAAGACAGCGATAGCGGTCAGATTGCAGAGTGGCAGCGTCAAATTCAAGAGAATGCCGAACAAATGGCTACAATCATCAATGAGATGCTTGAAGATATTATCGGCTATACCGCAGAGGATTTGGCAAGCGAACTCGGACAGGCTTTTATCGAAGCAGCAAGGCAGGGCGAGGATGCGATGGAGGCATGGCACGATAAGGTCAAGGATATTGTCGCCGATGTCCTGCAAAGGATGCTTATACAGAAATATCTTGAAGCACCTATCGGAGCGATATTCGATAAGTATAAGACAAAATGGTTCGGGAGTGATGGCAGCTTTAACGGAGGCATTCAGACCGTCATTGATTCGATGGGGCAGTTTGCAAACGACCTCAATATGGTAGGCACTCAATTTGAGCAGATATGGGAGGCTTTGCCTGATACCGTCACAGTCTGGTTCTCTGGCGATGAGGAACGACAAGGCACAGAGAAAGGCATTGCAACCGCCTCACAGGATAGCGTTGATGAAAATAATGCACGGCTCACGACCATACAAGGGCATACCTACTCTATCAATCAAGGCGTAATCGAGCTTAACCGCACAAGCAACGCAATGCTTGAAAAGCTGACAGGGATTGAAGAAAATACATCGAGAATGAATGATAAACTTGATACGATGAACATCAATATCAGAAATATCAGAAGCGATGTAGGAGATATACAGACCAAAGGAATAAAAGTTCGCACATGATATGAAAGAGCTTATCAAGAAAATACAGAAAGAATGGCAGAAAGCCAAAGATGAAGCGCAAATGATATGCGCCTCTATCGGAAACAAAGAGCTTGCTCAAAAGCTCGCAGACTGCACCATGTTCAAGGGAACAGAGAATTTGGAGCAGCTTATCAGGCTTATGTTCACACCGCAAGGCATCGAGTTCCTTACCCGATATAATTTTCCCGATTTAGCGACTTTCCGCAAGTTCAAGAAATACCATCCCGAAAGATACGGCGTGTATATTGACTGCGGCGAAATTTCGCTTTCAGAGGCTCGCCGCGTCTTTTTGGTGGGTAACTCATCCGCTATGCTGAACTATCGGGAAACCGCAGGAAACCGAGTTTATTTGATGCACGGCGCACGAGCCTCCATCATTGCATCGGGATATGCCGTTGTCAAGATTGAAAATGATGCAAAATCGAGCGTGTCATATATCACCAAAGATAAAGCGATAGTAAGATGACGCAGCAAGGCAAATTATTGGTTGACGGAGAAGATGCCTTTCTCGAATACGGCATTTTCGTTGAGCAGTATGGGTATAAGGCACTCATACAGATGCCCTCATTCAAAAAGCTCGACAGCACCGAATGGCCAGAGTTTGACGGTGAGGAAGTCGATTTAACCGCTCCCGTACTTGATACAAAGACTTTCAATATCCAGTTCTGCATCACCAATGTAAGGTATGCAGAAGATTTTTTCAATGATATATCACAAGGCGCATATCATACATTCTATTTCGCGGACTTGAAAAAGAGCTATAAATTGAGGCTGACATCGAACGGCACATTTTCCTCTTTTATCAAGCTCGGAAAGCTGACATTATCGTTTGCCGATGATTTCCCTGCCGTTCCCGATGAAAGTCCATACGAATTTGGAGATACGGAAGTCGCCCAATTCGGATATGAGCTTGACGGCATTGATATGTCGCAGTTCGGCTCTTACATCCTCAAAGGAACAGATGACAGCTTACGAAAGACCCCGAATGTGAGGTCTAATCTATCCGTCAGCACACAAGATACCGCAGGAGTGAGCTATGACAGCCAAAGCGTATTTTTCAAGACCAAAGACGCGACTTTGAAGCTATTGATAAGAACCGATGATATAGATGAGTTTTGGAAGCGTTGGAATGCGCTTTTTTCAGTCCTGATGCAGCCCGAAGCACGACAATTCCTATTCGGAGAGATGGACGCTTTATATGATTGCTATTACAGCAAGAACAGCGTTACCAAGTTCGAGATATTGAATAACGGTCATGTATGGTGCGAATTTTCCGTTGTGCTGACTTTCACCGATTGCAGACCGATAAGTCAATATATGCTCCTTGCTACGGAGGATGACGATTGGGTGATTACAGAGGATAAGGAAGACCCTGCACGCATATTGATACGACCTCGAAGCGGCATATCCTACCTTATAACGCAATCGGGAGAGTTTATCGTGACCGAGGACGGCAATAGCAGAATTTATGTAAACAATTAAAATTTTGGATTTATGGCAGACCAAAAGAAAAGAATTTCCGAATTGCCGTTAGTCGGTTCGACTGACGGATTGATGACATTGGGTGTCAATGCTCAAAACGAGAGCGTTAAAGTGCCTCTCGGCGATTTGCTCAAATCGTATAATAATGCCGTGACGGAAGCAGCGGATGCCAAGAGTAAGGCGACCGCAGCCCAATCCGCAGCGACAGAAGCAAAGACCGCAGCCAATAATGCAGCAACAGCAGCACAAGAGGCGAAAACAGCGGCAGAACAAGCAGCAGAGCAATCAGGCACAGCACTTGAAACCGCTAATGCAGCAAAGACCGCAGCCAATAATTCGGGATTATCGCATTTTGACGGTATCATCCCGACCGCTACGATACAGCAAGCAAGCACAGTTCTAAGCGGACAGGTCATTTATGTTGAGAATAAGCGGGTTTTCGCTTTATATGCTACTGATGGCAAGTATTATAATAATTGGGCTGGTGCCGATAGCTATCTTAATTTCAATCGTACAGAAATCCTTAAAAATAAGGTTTATACTTTCAATAACCTCATTTACGTTTGGGATGATAGCGAGAACAATCTTGTCGTGGCAGGAGGTAATGAGGAGGAGATTAAGCAGCTCATCGAAAAGACTGTTGCGCCCCGAATGTTCATCAATGCTAATGTGCTTTTGTCGCTGAATGAAGCATCGACCATACAATCAATACGGCAGCTTATCAATGCTCGTGAGGATGCAGCGATATACAAAGTGAGCGGTGTCGTAATCACATTCAAGACCGAAAGCGGATGGGAAAGCTGGCAATGGATAGGCAACGACTGGTCAAGCGATGATGCGTGGCGCAAGTTCGGAGGCTCTGCAACGGTTGGGAACTGTTATAATGTCACCAATGATGCACCGCTCGCAATGGGATATTATACGCTTGAAACAGCAATCGCAAAAGCGTATGAGAAAGGATATACCACGGTCGGCATACAAATCACGTTCGCAATCGGTGAGATGTCATGGAAAACATATCAATATATCGGTGCTGACAGCTCACAAGTCAATTTCAATAATCCGAATAATTGGCTTGACCTTGCAGGGATGTCGGCAGGAGATGAGATGCTTATCAATGTGGATTATCTATGCGGAGCTTGCACGGCTGCATCTTTCTATACGCTTGAATATGCAATCGCAGCAATCAAGAATTTGCAGACCTCGACAGGCATCACCTACGCAAAAAGCGGTCTTGTCATCACCTACAAGACTGCCGATAACACATGGGAGACAAAGCAGTTCAAGGGAGAGCCTACCGATTTCGGAGAGGCTGCATTGTGGCAGGATTTCGGAGGCGGTGCAAGCACCGAGATTGAGACGAAAGATGAGCCAGAGGTGGGAGGCAAAGACGCTTTCTCCACAGGCGGCGCATACGACCTTATTCCGACAGACCTCAATGTAAATACCGAGGAGGAGGGCGTTATCAAAATAGCTATGGTGAACGCCAAAGGCGAGACGGTCGGCAATGAGCAGCAATTTGCAGTCGGAACAGGAAGCGGTGAAAGTTCGGGAACTATCGTCACCATTATACCCGAAAGCTCTCCTTTATACGGTCAGGCAGGAGGCTCAATAATCCTCAATGCTGCAATCCGAAGCGTCACCACGCAAGGAGGGGAAGAGCTTGCCAACCTTATTGAGAGAGTCGAACTTTACGATAGAGATACCAATCAGATTCTCGAAACATACCGCCTCAATCAGGCATCGTCAGCCGATAATGAGACCTTTGATTTCTCTTTCGACCTTTCGGCATATTTCTCACAGGCATCACAGCGCAAGTTCCGTCTTATCGCATACGATGACAGCGAACACAGTGGAAGCCGAAATATCAATGTGACGGCGGTTGATGTGACTATCAGAAGTGAGCAGACTTTGAATTATACCGCTTCTACCGTGATACAGGAGGGCGGCGCAATTAAGAGTTTGCCGATGTATCGTTTCCCGAATAATGCGAGCGATAAGGGCATTCTCTGCACGACCGAAATATATCTCAATAGCGAATGGAAAGAACTCGGAACGGCTACCGTTTCAGATACCTACTCCCACTCCGTCAGCATCAATCCCAATAACTGCCTCGGCACTGTGCTGAAACACGGCGCATATCCTTTGCGCATTCACGGCGTGGATATAGCATCAGGCGTTGTCGGCAATTATCTCTATACGGCGGTTATGGTGGTAGAGCAAAGCAATACCACTCCTATTGTCGTGACCCGATGGCTGACAGAAAAGCAGACAGCAGAGGTAAAGCAATACGAAACCATTTCAATGGATTTTGCAGCTTATAATCCGCTTGCACAGCAGATTGAGGTTGAGATTATAGAAACGATAGGACAGCAGGAAACGGTAAAGCAAACGACCCTCGCCTATCGTTCAATGACTTATACCTATACGCAACGAGTATCAGGCTATCAGACTGACGGGAGCGTTACAATCAATCTGAAAGCCAAAGCAAGCAATCAGACTTCGGCAACAGCCTCTTTCAAGGTATCGGGAACATTGCTCGATATTGAGCCTGTTACCGCACAGCTTATGGTCGATATGGACTTTTCGGGCAGGAGCAATGCGGACGCAGACAAAAGCATCACCGACAACGGCTATACTTTGTCTGTAATCGGAGCGAATTATTCGACCAACGGATTTGTCAAAGACAGCTTCGGTACAGAGGAATATGGCACAGAAAATGACAGCGGATTGATGGCTTTGCGTATCGCAGAGAATGTGAAAGCCTCGCTCGATTATTCGCCGTTCAATCAAGCGGCGATTGAGACAAACGGATTGGCGATACAATTCCGCATCCGTGTGCGTCATGTGGCAGATGATGAAGCAAAGCTCATTTCCTGCATCGCTAACGGTTTCGGCTTTTATGTGACAGGAAAGAATGTGGTATTCACGACCGATAATGCCGCAACGGTTGCGCATACCATAACCTCTGCAATCAAGGATGACAGCATTACCGATGTCGCAATAGTAATCGAGCCTACAAGCCAAGCACCATACGCTGGCATTGGAGTTGCGAAAATGTATTTCGATGGCGAGCTTATCGGAGCTTGCTATTATGACAGCGGAACTCTCGGTCGCCATGCAACGCCTATCTCCTTTGACGGTACGGATGGTGATTTATATCTGTATAATATCAGGGCATGGGAAACCTATTATTCATTTGAGCAGAGCTTCGACAATTATTTGCTCAAACTCGCCGATGCTGATAGTATGATTACGGAATACAATTACAATCAGGTAATGGCTTCACAGTCGGCAGAGGGCAAGCCAGCGACCAATCGCCCGCAAGCTGCCTCATTATTCAATATCGGCATTCCTTATTTTGTGCTATGTAAAAACGCAAGCACCGCTAATACATCGGACAATTATCCCGATTATTTGGAAAGTCTGGACGGCGATAAGAAAACCACTCGAATACTTGATGTATATGCTTATTTCCCTGATAGACCTTGGCAGGATTTCAAGGCTATCGGCGTAACGGTAAGCAATCAGGGAACAACGTCATCCATGCGCCCGATAAAGAATATCAAAATGAAACTCAAATCAGCAACAATCACGCTATTGCACGAACGCAGCGAGTTTTCAGGCGATGACCTTTTGAAATACGATGAATGTGCGACTAATGCCGCCAATCACCGTGTGCAGCCGATAGAAACATCTGTGCCTACCAATATCATCACGGTAAAGGTCGATTATTCAGAGAGCGGCGGCGCAAATAACGGCGCATCAACGCAGCTATTCAATGAATTGCAAAGAGCATTGGGAGCAAATTATATGACCCCTGCACAGAATGCCTATACAGGGAAATATGTGCTGAATACCTCGATTGACAGCATACCGTGCGCTTTTTTCCGAACCGATGAACATTCATCTGACGCGACTTCTCCGTCTTACGGATATTTCCATGCAAAAGGGAATTGGAATGATGACAAAGGAGATGCCGCAGTATTCGGATTTGAAGATGTGGAGGGCTATAATGAGGGCTGTTTGAATTATGGCGACTTTATAGAGCTTATCGCAGCTAAGAATCAGATTTTGTCAGATTTCAATTCCTCGATTGATAAGGGCGAATGGGATACGTCAGAGGTCTATGTTTTGAGCGAGTTTTGCGGTCCTAATCACATGGTATTCCGCTATCAGGACGGCGCATGGAAAGAAACAACAGGCACGATGACCTATACAGGCGGTCGTTGGCGCATCACGGGCGATGTGGTAAACCCAGTTGAAAATTACGAGCTTCTTGCCTATAACGCTATGGACTGGTTTCAAGGTGTTAAGAGTGTTGATGATATGCTCGCCCCGAAAAGCGATGATGACAGCACCCCCGTATGGCTGAATTACTTTGAGAGCCGTTATCCCGATAATGACGATTTGAACCAAGCCTACGAGGACGGTAGGAAAGTTCCCTATTCGCTTTATAAGTGGCTTGAATGGTGCGAGCAATGCAATCAGAACTTGACGGAGGCTGACGGAAACATTATGCTTGACGGAAGCAGCGTAAGCGGAACGACCGCAAACCGCTTGCTGAAATTTAAGCATGAATTGCACAAGGTCGCAAACGTACATTCGATGATTTGCTACCACATCTTTACCGACTATATAGCAGCAGTAGACCAACGAAGCAAAAATATGATGGTCGGCTTCTATCTTGATACGGACGGTGTGACAAGAATGTACCTCAATCACCTCTATGACGGTGATACAATCCTCGGCTCTGATAATGATTGTGGTCTGACAATCCCTGCCGAACTTGACCCGAATAATGACCCCAATGGATATTATCAGGGTCACGACAGCGTATTGTTCACACAACTTGCTAAATCAGATTATATTTGGCTGAAAGACTATGTAAGCGACAGCGATACCGCCGACACAACAAAGACCGTGACGGTCGCCTCGATTGCAGCTACTATGAGAAGCCTGCAACTTGAATCAGGGTTGCGTCCGTTCTCACCTGAGGGCATCCGCAAGTATTGGATTACCGACAGATTGCAGAAATGGCCGAAACTCGTGTCAAGTTATGACGGCATACGAAAGTATATTGAGCATTCAAAGTCAAGCGATAACTACTTCTATGCGCTGCACGGATTGAGCATACAGCGTTTGGAGGATTATGTAGCTACCCGTTTCCTTTATCGTGACGGCTACTACCAATGCGGAGATACTTTCTCCTCTGCAATTTCAATGCGATGCACGGGTACGAACATGAGTGTGACAATCAAGGCTGCAAAAGCAGGATTTTTCGGCATCGGAGTAGACCAAGCAAGCAGCGCAAGAGAAAGCGTTTATCTTGATGAGGGTGAAAGCGCAACATTGCACTCGGGCAATACGAACCTCGGAAGCGGTGTGATGCTTTATATCTACGGAGCGGAGCGCATTGCAGAACTTGACATCCGCAACGCAACGCCGAAGCAATCAGGATGGGATATATCAGAATTGACGCTTATCAAAAAGCTCATAATCGGCGGTGACGGTTATTCTCCTGCAACCAATACGGGCGAGGAGCTTAATACGCTCAATCTCGGTCAGCTTCCATTCCTCGAAGAATTGGATGTACGCAATTTCCCGATAAAAGCGATTGACGCGACTTATTGCCCTCGCCTGAAAAAGCTGTTGGCAAAAGGCTCATCCTTGCAGACATTCACCCCTGCCGAAACTTCGCCGATTGAGACAATGCAGTTACCCGAAACGATGACCGCCCTATCTCTGGTAAATCTGCCTAATCTGACTTATCCGAACGGTGGTCTGACTATTGAGGGAGTGATGAGCATACAGCGTTTGCAGCTTTCGGGATGCAGCGGGATTGATGCCATGTCATTGCTTACAGCGGTAGTCGGAGGCGGTGCAAGCGTAAAAGAGATTTCGATGCCCGATTTGGAAATTACCGCCGATACCACGATACTTGACGCGCTCAAAGCATCAGGAGCGAAAGGCATTGGCTCTGACCTCGACAATGCTTGTGACGGTCTGACAGGACAATGGATATTGACGCATCTTATCGAAGATACGGCTTTCAATGAGCTTGCAGACTATTTCCCCGCCCTCGACTTGCATAATGCTCAATTTACTATGGTCGTGTTTGATGATACGGTGAACGACCCGAAGAATATCACCAATCTTGACAATAATACGACAGGAGAAATCTATGAGGCGAGCGGACACATGCTGAAAATTCGGGAGAAGCTGATACCAGTAAAGGGGAAGCTCGAAGCATCAACAGGCAAATGGAAAGGAGAGCGCATCAGCGAAAGCAATTACCAGCAGCTTGCAGACGGAACGGAGTTTGATTATAAGGATGAATTAGGTGATGGCTTTGATGTATTCATGCGCTGCCCTGCATTATGGTACAAGGGCATCAATGACTTCAAGAACCAAAAGAAGTATATTGCATGGTCATCACTCACGGATGAGCCTCTTTCTACCGCACATAAAACGAACCGAAAGCAACTTAAAAACATTGTCCGCAATGAGAATATGGCAATCATCATTACTGATGTCACGCCAAATGAAAGCACATTGGAAACATCGGGAGTATTGACGGAAACACCCAGCTATAATGTATATCAGTTGGATGTCGAGGGCATGAAGCAAGTAAGATGGCCGGGGTTGAATAATTCCGCTATCGGTGCCGTGTTCCTCAATGCGCAAGGCATCATCATATCAAAGTATAATATGGCGGTCAGCGGCAATATGTTTGATTTCATTGACGGTGATTATATCTTCATTGATGTGCCGAGCGGAGCAAAGACTTTCGCATTTACCGCTTTGGCTGCAAATTCAGAGCTTGAAGCGATTGCAGTCGATAGTTCGGAAATAGAGGCGATTGAGCCTGATTGGGTGCATAGTGAAGCATGGCTCGGAGGCGTATATGAGGCTTCGGTTGATAATTTGCGGCAACTCCGCTCTGTCAGCGGCGCAACGGTGCAGCGAGGCAACGGAACATCGGCGACTTCTACCGAATGGACTTATGAAGATGACGGAACGCCTAAGAATACGCCTGTCGGAACGCTGAACTATACCTATAAGGACTTTATGAACCTCGCAATGAGACGTGGCAATGGCTTCCAGCTTATAGACTATGAAATGAGCAAACTGATGGCTATCCTTTGGTATTCGCTCAATGGAACGAGGGATGCACAGCTAATGTGCGGATATGGTAAAGGGGCAGGCGGCACGACTGGATATACCGATGCTCTCGGAAATGCAGACAGCGACCGAACCATAATCGGCAGCAATGGCGGAAATAAAGTCCTCGGCTTTGAAAGTTTTATGGCTTGCACATGGGAGGTGATGGATAATGTCGCAGTCAATGTGCCGTCATGGGAAAATTATAAAAAAGATAGATGTGTAGAGAACAGTGCATATCCATTGGATGATGTTTGGCATATCTACGACCCGATAGCCAAGACCGAAAGAGAGGTGCAGGGATTGAACTCTAATTCGGGATATTGCATCGGCAGGGTAAGGCATGGCAGATATTGTGATATTATAGCATCAAAGATAACAACCGATAACTCTGTATGGGCTTCAAATTATTGCGATGCTAATTATTATACCAACAGCCGTGGCCGTGTCGTTGGTCGTGCGTACAACAATGCGTTTGCGAATGGCGGTCTCGCCTTTGCGAGCGCGAATAACGCATCTTCGTACTCGAGTACGAATAACGGCTCTCGGCTTGCCTTCCGTGGTGAAATTGAGATAACAAATGAATAAAGCAATGAAACGAAAAGAGCGACAAAGCGTGAGCGTGGCGGTCGATAGACCGCCCCCTCCCTAAAATATCAGGACGAAAAGGCAGAGGGTTTCAATCGCCGTGTCGTTGGTCGTGCGAACAACAATGCGAATGCGAATGGCGGTCTCGCCTATGCGAACGCGAATAACGCATCTTCGAACTCGAATACGAATAACGGCTCTCGGCTTGCAAACAGAAAAAAAGATATTCACCAAAATCGCCCCTATACGATGATGCTACGGGATAGCATGGACGCAAGGGCGAGAAACCCGAACCTCAGTAACAGCGATACTATATCGGAAAACTGAAAAATGACTATTGCAGGTAGAGGTTGGTAGGTCAATTCTCGAACACCTTAGACCTGCGGAAACTGAAGGTATATCACAATGAAGCGTGAGGGATTTATCATAGAAGAAATTATCGAGCAAAGCAATCTCGAACAATCTTTTGATACGGTCGTGCGAGGAACAGCCCGAAAAGAGATGTATGAGGGCAAATGGCTCATCGAGCATCGGGAGGAGTTTCTTGCAATTGTAAAACAAGAGATATTATCGGGAAAAATATCGCTATTTCCTCACCATAGAAAGCCGACAGATGCAGAACTGAAAAATCATGGATGCAAGACAAAGACCATTATAGAGGGTGGAAAGGTCAGGAACATTCAGGTTTATTGCATGGCGGCTCGTATCAAAGTAAATGCGGTGATGACCGTTGTCGATAAGCATCTTCGCAAAAGGTATATCCGCACGACCTCCGCATCAATCAAAGGCAGAGGGATGCACGAGCTTAAAGCCTATATCGTAAATGATATGAAGCTATATCCCGATATAAGGTATTGGTATAAGTTCGACATCCGAAAGTTTTATGATACCGTAAAGCAGGATTTCGCTATGTATGCCCTGCAAAGAGTTTTCAAGGATAAACTCTTGCTATCTATTATGGAGCAGTTTGTACGGCTGATGCCAGAGGGAATGAGCATGGGATTACGAGCCTCGCAAGGCGTGTGCAATCTCTTATTATCCGTCTTTCTCGACCATTATCTGAAAGACCGATACGGGGTAAAGCATTTCTACCGATATTGCGATGATGGCTTGATAGGCAGCGGTACGAAACTCTATCTGTGGGAGTGCAGGGGTATAGTGCATGAACAGGTAGAGTGTATCGGGCAGGAGATAAAAAAGAACGAGCGCGTCTTTCCTATTGAGGAGGGCTTAGACTTCCTCGGATTTGTGATATACCCAACGCATTCAAAGCTGCGGAAGCGGATAAAGCAGAACTTCGCCCGTAAGCTGAAAAAAGTAAAAAGCAGAAAACGGAGGCAGGAGATAATCGGCTCTGTATGGGGCATGGCGAAGCATTGTAAAAGCTGGCATCTTATGGAAACGCTGTTATATCCCTCCGAATTGAACAAACTAAAAAAGAAAAGGATGAAAGATTTTGCATCATTGAATGTGACATATACGCCGAAAGACGGAAAGAAGCGGTTTGCAAACGGCACGACCCAATTAAGGCAGCTTGTAAACGTAAGGATTGAGGTACTTGATTTTGAGCGTGACGTGCAGACTAAATTCGGATTGCGCTGGCTTGTGCAGTTCAGAGATACAAGAAACGGCAGTTTGAGCAAGTTCTTTACTGATTGCGATGAGATGAAAAGCAATCTCGACAAATTGGAAGAAATGGGTGAAATACCATTTTCTACCGTGATAGCGGCTGAATACTTCGGCGATAATAAGGTCAAATATAAATTTACATAAAAAGATTGAGATATGGGCAAGACAGATTTTTTTAAGGTAAGCGCAACAGAGCGTCAAGACCAAGTTGTAAAGTTAAGCGATAATAATTATCTCCTTATATTCGGGTATGGCAGAGTAAATGGAGATGATGAGCAAGGCTATAATTGGCGCAAGTATTATGACCATAAGCCCGATGAATTGGAACTTAAAGAGGACATCACAGCTTTAATCGACCATTTCACCGATGAGCGCATATTGACAGGCTTCCAATGGAACGGCGGCAATGTCTATCTATCGCAAGAAAATCAAATGAATTTCAAAGCCGCATACGACCTCGCCGTTCAGACACAGGGAGCGACCTTGCCGATAAAGTTTAAGCTCGGAGAGGATGAAGATTGCAATCCGATATATCACACATTTGCCGAATTGTCGGAATTTACCGATTTCTATACGAAAGCGGTTGCATTCATCGTCACCGCCTTAAATGAGGGATGGAACGAGAAAGATAGTGTAGATTATCAAAAGCTGATTGCAGATGAGTAACGGTTGCGGATGCTCCAAAGGCTTGCTCAAATACTTCAAGCCTCCCTATGCCAAGACATTCTATGTGCCTTGCTGTATGCACGATGATGATTACGACAAGGGAGGCAATGAGCAAGACCGAAAGACAGCGGATAGATGCTTATTTTCTCGGATGACAAAGATATCGTTAAGACAGCATACAAATCCGTGGAAAATTGTTTGGCTTGTGCTGATTGCATTGCTCTATTATATCAGCATCAGGATATTTGGACGGTTTTATTTCAATTACAATAAAGAATGAGTTATGATTACCCTGCATTGTGGAAGCAGCACTTATGATATACAAGTCGATGATACGAGCTACCGTTATCGGGCTTTGATGGCGAAACCGCAGCTTGTATTAAAGTTCTCTTTGTCGGAATATATAGACATCCCTGTGGGGGCATGGTGCATGTTCCAGAACGAGAAATTTGTTTTAAGGGCTGAATCGAACCTCAAAAAGAGCGGAACTCGGAATATCACCTATGATATGACGCTCGGTCAAGATGAGGACGATTTGGGCTTGTATAAAATGCGCAACAGCGTGGATGGACGCTTGAAATACTCAATGTGCGCAAAGCCTCACGAGCTTATCGAGGAGATTGTAAAAAACCTCAATAATCGTGCAGGAAACGGTGTTTGGAGTGTCGGCACTTGCATTGATGCTAATGAAAAGACAATCGAGTTCAATCATGTCTATATTGACGATGCCTTGCAATCGGTCGCCGATTTGTTCGAGACCGAATGGGAGATTGTCAATCATGTAATCTCGCTCCATAAGGTAGAGTATTTCAAGGATGACCCTTTGCCGTTGAGCTATGGCAAGGGCAATGGATTTGTGCCGGGTGTCGGCAGAACCACGCAAAGCGATGAGATGCCTATCAAGCGTCTTTATACGCAAGGTGGAGAGCGGAATATCGACCGCTCGAAGTATGGCTCACCCGAACTTCTGTTGCCGAAAGGTCAGACACTCGAATATGAGGGCAGGATTTATAAATCAGACGCGCAAGGCTATTATATTGAGCGCATCGACAAGATTTCAGATGCAGTCAAGGAGGATAGTCTTGATTGCTCCGATATATACCCCTCACGCGAGGGAACGGTGAGCGGCGTTGAAGTCATTGATGCCGATAATAACTTTTATGACTTTATCGACAATTCAATACCGAGCAATCTCAATTTCAATGATTATATCATTGCAGGAGAAACGCCGACAATCGTATTCCAGTCGGGAATGCTTTCAGGCGATGACAAGCAGTTCGAGTTCAAATACAAGCACGCAGAGCGTAGATTTGAGCTTGTACCGCAGGAGATAGACGGTGTCACCATGCCGAACGAGAGCTATAAACCCGCAGTTGGAGATACTTATGCTGTATTCGGAATTATGCTGCCCGATAGCTATATCTGTAATAATCTTACCAAAGAGGGCGCATCGTGGGATATGTTCCGTGAGGCGGCTCGTAAGCTCTATGAGAATGAAGACCAAAAATTCACTTTCAGCGGAGAGTTGCAGAGATTATGGGCAAAGCGTAATTGGCTCAATGTAGGAGGCTATATGAAAGTAGGGGCATATATCCTTTTTTCAGATGAGCAATTTGCAAAAGAGGGCGTTTCGATTAGGATTACAGGCATCAAAGACTATGTAAATTCGCCTTATTCGCCCTCTCTTGAAATATCAAATTCCGTATCGGGCAAGAGCTTGTCATCACAGCTTAAAGAGATAGATAATCAGGAGGTGGTAATCAATGATACGAAGAAAGGCATACTCCAATTTACTAAGCGGCGTTTCCGTGATGCTCTTGAAACGATTGAGATGCTTAATGATTCATTGCTCGACTTCTCCGTTGCGGTCAATCCCGTTGCGGTGCAGACAATGGCGGCACTTATAGGCGATGAGAGCTTGCAGTTCCGTTTCGTGAACAGCAAAAGCAATCTAACGCCTGTCGCTTACAATATCACATATGATAATACGACAAAGCAACTTCATTGTCCGCACGGCTTTTTGCAGCACATGACGCTCGGCATCACCTCGATTTCAAGCTCGCATAAATCAGCAGAATATAAGGTTTGGGAAATAAGCGAATACCTCTCACCTGTCCTGACCGCAGCGGATAACAAGTATTATCTCTATGCCAAGGTGAGCCGTAATGATACCAACGCTAAAGGAACTTTCGTCTTGTCTGAAACAGCAATCGCAATGGATGACGTGGACGGATATTATCATTTGCTTGTCGGGGTGCTGAACTCTGAAAGCAACGGAGAGAGAAGCTATGTTGATTTATACGGCTTTACGGAGATATTGCCTGGTCGCATCACAACCGATAGGATTGTAAGCTCTGACGGGATTAGCTTCATTGATTTACTCAATAATGCGGTGCATATCGGTGATGATAAGTCTTATATAGACTGGAACAATCTTGTAAGCCAAGTCCTATCATTGAAAAATGTATCAATAGAGACCGTAAATAGCAATGGAACTATAATGTATTCTTTTAGCGGAATAGACGGCTCTGGGCAATTAGCGAAAGGAAACATAGTTTGGGATAAGAGCGGAAATGTCAAGATGCAGAATTTGTCATTGCAAGGCTCATTGCGAAATCCATTCGTGAGAGAAACAGACTCAATAGATATAGTCATAGGAGGCGATAGCGTACCATCTACACATGATAATGTCGTTCCTATTGCTGTTGGAGGCGGTTGGATAACCGCTGGCTCATTGGAATGGAGCAAAGAACAAAGCGGCAGAAGAATGTGCATCGCTAATTACCGTTGGGGCAGCGACATAACAGACGGAATGATTCAATATGATGCTCCAACTGGAAAATACTTTTATGAGAATGGCGTAGGAAAGGAAAGCCTAAAAGTATCGCGTGAGTGCGTAGAACTTATGGGATATGGGACAAAAGATGAGTTCTACGGTTGGATTGTATTAAATCGCACCGACCTTATGACCGCAAATTGCTATGGTAAAGAAATTAAGGCTTTGGCGATGGGCGTAGTGACAGGCACTAACTCTGGGGCATCTATCAATTATAAGACTTTTGACCGTTCCACAATGAGTGTAGAGCGATTAGCGGAAGGTCGATATAAAATAACATTCGATAGCCATTGGTTCAATTCAGCAAACGATGCCCTTATCATGGCGACAGGATTAGGATACGCTGTTAACAGCTCATCCTCCCCAATAAAGCCGACAGTAACAGAAAGGGGAACTACTTATGCTATCATTGACATAAGCGATGATTCCAGCCGTAATGATGGCTCTTTCATCTTCTTTATCCATAATATGAATGACTGGCTATATCAGTAAATAATAGGGCTATGAAAATAATATATAATAATATCCTGCCATTCAAAGGATTTAAGGCAATAAACCTATTCGGAGTGCTATTTGCTCGCAAAGGAGCGAACATCACTCAAACGACAATCAATCACGAAAGCATCCATACAGAGCAGATGAAAGAATTGCTTTATCTTTTGTTCTATATATGGTATATCATTGAGTGGCTGATTAGGCTATTTTTGAAAGGGAATGCTTATCGGAATATCTCTTTTGAAAGAGAAGCCTATGCAAACGAGAATGATGCTGATTATCTATCAAGTAGAAAGCATTTTGCATTTTTGAAGCATCTAAAATAAAATTGTCCGCAAATTAGTGCCTATTAAGCACTAATTTGTTTACCTTTGCATTGTGGCACATCCTTAATTAAGAAGTTTAATTGCAATGAATAAGATTATTACATGGCTTAAAACAAGCAATCGTTGGAAACATCTTGTCGGCGGCATCCTGATTGGATTTGGTGCTGACAGCAACTATTGCGCTGCCTATGCTGGCATAGGCGTTGCCGCCACGCTTGAATTGAAAGACAAGCTCTGGGGCGGCAAATGGGATTGGATAGACTTTGGCTTGACAGTCGGAGGTGTGGTTGTCGGACGCTTAATCAGGATTGCCGTATGAGCGAGGTGCAGCATGTGACAGAGGTAGCGAAAGATATAAGCGACTACGGCATAATGATTGTCATTTGTGCCATATTCCTTTTGCTCGCATCGGGATTGATGATTACCTGTTTTCGATGGTTCAAGTCGGTAATCGAGAATATCTTAAACGATTATTCAGACAAGTTGACACATTTGCAGGAGTTAGCAACAAAGAACGGTGAAGCGATGGTTGATATTGCGGAGGGCTTGATACCCGAAACGCAACTTCGCATCAAGAGCATATCGGGAGTATTCTTTGATTTGGCGGTCGAAAAGGTATGCCGACTTATCAAGAAAATCAGGGAAGAAAATCATATCGTGGATAAAGAGGCGACAAAGACCAAAATCCATACGCTCCTGCATAATCTCTATGAAGACCGAAATAGTCGTTTTGATAATTTCCGATATAGAGGCAAAAGGCTTTCGGAGTATTGCAATCCTGACTGGATTGAATGGGTTGCACAAGTTATCGAAAGCGAGCTTTACAATGAGGCAGGAGCAAATAATGGCCGTGCCTACACCAATGTAAAAGCGGTCTATGACAATATCAAACTTGATTTTTATCACAGAATTACCAATCAATTATGACAATGAAGATACTTATAGATAACGGACACGGGGTAGATACCGCAGGAAAGCGGTCGCCCGATGGAAGATTGAGGGAATACGCATACGCTCGTGAGATTGCTTTGCGGCTTGAAAAGGCACTCAAAGCAAGGGGATATGATGCAGAGCGAATTGTGACGGAAGAAAGCGACATCCCTTTGAGCGAGCGAGTAAAGCGAGCAAACAGAATTTATGCCGATACTGGAAAGAAAGCAATCCTTGTCTCAATCCATTGCAATGCGGCTGGGGCTGACGGCAAATGGCACGATGCTTGCGGATGGGGAGCTTATATCTCGCAGAACGCATCAAAGAACAGTAAAGCACTTGCTTGTTGCTTGATTGATGCAGCAGGAGAAAAAGGATTGAAAGTCCGCAGATATTCGCCCGATGAGCCTTACTGGACGCAGAGCCTCGCAATATGCCGAGATACAAACTGCCCCGCAGTCCTGACAGAGAACCTATTTCAAGACAATAAGGCTGACGTAGATTATCTTTTGAGCGAGGAGGGAAAGTCTGCAATCACAGCGTTGCATGTAAATGGTATAATCAAATACATTGAGCAATGAAGCATCTGTTTATTATCCTTATGCTAATAGCGTTTTCCTTTGTGCTGACAGCTTGCGCAACGGCTCAAAAGGTAATCCAAAAGGAAACGCAAAACAAGAGCGTAGAAACGAAATATGAGCGTATATATATTCGTGATACGGTTATGCTGGAAATACCGCATCAGATTTCATCTGTTGTCACTCCTGATACTACATCAACGCTTGAAAATGATTTTGCTATCTCGAAGGCATCCATAGATACATTAGGCAGGCTTCATCATTTGCTCGAAACGAAACAGCAGGAAAAGCCCGTACCGACAGATAAGGAGATTATATATCGTGACAGCATAGTATATGTTGATAAGGAGGTCGAAGTGCCTGTAATGGTCGAAAAGGATTTGACTGCATGGCAGGAGTTCCGCTTAAAATGGTTCAATGCGCTTGTGGCGGTATTGCTTGCTTTGCTTATATGGACTTTCAGAACGCCGTTAAAGAATTTGATACGGAGATTCACTGCTGTCCGGAGAAATTTTACCACAGCGTAAGCTGCCTATGACCATCACCCTCCGGAACATTAGTAGTGAGGTCGGTTTGATTAAATATATCTTTGATGTCGCCTCTTTTGAAGAGAACTTGCCCAATAGAATTTGAAATGGAATGAAGACTTGGATTCAACATATAATGTTTCTTCGCAATGATAAGCAGAAGATAGTCACAGATAGCAATCCATATCTGTGTGTACACGGCATTTTGGGTAGTTCCATAGAATGTCTTTATGTGCAGATGCTGCTTTATCCATTTGAAGAACAACTCAATCTGCCATCTCTCCCTGTACAACTCGGCAATGGTCAATGCCTCAAGCTTGAAGTTATTGGTGAGGAAACGGTAGACTGTATTTGTGCTGAAGTCTTCATACACAACAAGTCTAAGAGAATCGGGATACTTCCTGGAAGTCAGTGCCCCAGTCAATTTGATCGCTTCATCAGAGAGAAGTCCGGCAGATTGATCTACCTCTCTACTGTCAATAACATCGTAAAGCATATTTTCTTTTGCTCTTGTTACAAAAAAGGCATTATTAAGATGAAAATGCCGGAACAAAGAGTCAAACTTGACATATCCCTTGTCCATAAGATAGTAAGAGCTTGCTTCTACAGGTATCTTATCCATAATTCGGGAATCGTGAACTGCTCCTTCTGTCAGATGGACAAATGTCGGGATGGAACCCCTAAGATCCATCAAGGTATGCATCTTGATTGCTCCTCTCTCATGATGAAACTTAGACCATGGACAAAGCTTCAGACACAGCTCAATAGTGCTGCTGTCAAAGGCATAGACCATTTCATCCAGATCAAGTCTAAGTTTCTGCCCTTTATATGCTTCCTTTGCCTGTCGTATCAGAACTTGTGCAAAGTCCTTATAGATACGCCAATCCTTCTTTTCATTCGCTTCAGCCAAGGTGGATTTGGGCATTACCTTGATACCAGAACGGTAAAGATCGGGCGAACAAAGGTTAAGTGTTGTCTCTATGTCTCTCAGCCCGGATCTGTCAGTGAACTGGGCAAAGCTCATTACCA
>ENA-OWZO01000047-OWZO01000047.1-human-gut-metagenome-genome-assembly--contig:-NODE-47-length-116640-cov-38.774276_pt1 | contig 116640 bp, 85 predicted proteins | sample MGYA00249260_ERZ652115 | MGnify/ENA primary metagenome ERZ652115 (study PRJEB26925, sample SAMN05827127) | human gut metagenome | biome: ENVO:2100002; feature: ENVO:00000062; material: ENVO:00002003...
CCAACGACCCTCTGATTAACAGTCAGATGCTCTAACCGACTGAGCTACTGAAGAAGGTTTTTCCTTAATTGCGCTGCAAAGGTAGTAGGATATTTTGAATTATGCAATATCTTTGCAAAAAAAATAAAGCAAAATGGATAAAATATTAGGAATGGGCAATGCGTTGGTAGATGTTTTGGTGAGAATTGATGACGATTCTTTATTGGAGAAGCTCCATCTGCCCAAAGGAAGCATGCAGTTGATACAGGAAGATACGCTGGCCGAGATACGTAAATCCACTGCCGGCATGAAGATACACCGGGCCACGGGCGGTTCGGCCAGCAACACGGTAAGTGCCTTGGCCGCCCTGGGGGCCACTCCCGGATTTATCGGGAAAATCGGAAAGGACGAGACCGGGCAGTTCTTCGACGACACCCTCCGGCAGCGGGGAGTGAAAACCGCGCTGAAAACCTGCGACCTGCCTTCCGGCATTGCCTCCACGTTCATTTCGTCCGACGGGGAACGCACGTTCGGCACCTATCTGGGAGCAGCTGCCACCCTGCATGCCGACGACCTGTCGCGCGATATGTTTACCGGTTATGATTATCTCTATATCGAAGGCTATCTGCTGCAAGACCACGACCTGATGCTGCGGGCCATGCAGCTGGCCAAGGAAGAAGGCCTTCAGGTGTGTCTCGACATGGCCAGCTACAATGTGGTGGAAGCCGAACGCGACTTCTTTGACCATCTGATTGTGAAATACGTAGACATCGTGTTTGCCAATGAGAGCGAGGCACGGGCCTATACAGGCAAGGAACCCCACGAAGCCTTGGAAGAAATCGCCTCCAAGTGCAGCATTGCCGTGGTGAAGACCGGAAAAGAAGGCTCTCTCGTGAAGAAAGGTACCGAAGTCATCCAGCTGCTGTCGTGTCCGATTGAGGGCGTGGTGGATACCACCGGTGCCGGCGATTTCTATGCCGCCGGTTTCATGTACGGCCTGACCTGCGGCTATTCGCTGGAAAAATGCGTGCAAATCAGCACCATCCTGGCCACGGCTGTGATTCAGGAGGTGGGCACCACCCTGCCCGGAAAGAAATGGGACGAAATTAAGTTAAATATTGACGCACTTCTGCAAGTCTGACCGGAATAATGTGTTTATTTGCAGGAAGAAATAAATTGAAAACAAACGACGTATGAATGCAAGAAAAATGCTGGCCGGAGCCTTCATTGTGATGCTGGGCATGGGGATGACCAGTTTCAAGGAAGACGACCGCAATTTTCAGATATCGAAAAATCTGGACATCTTCAACTCCATTTTCAAGGAACTGGACATGTTCTATGTCGATACCGTGAATGCCGAGAAAATGATTCAGACCGGGGTGGAAGGCATGCTTTCGCTGACCGACCCCTATACGGAATACTATCCTGAAGAAGAGGTGAGCAGCCTCAAGGAGATGACGACCGGAAAATACGGGGGCATCGGAGCGGCCATCCGCTACTATGAAGCCAAAGACCGCATCGCGGTGGTAGAGCCTACCGAGGGCATGCCGGCAGCTGAGGCTGGCGTGAAGGCGGGCGACATCATCCTCTCGGTGGGAGGAAAGGAGATGGTGCGCGGCAACATGAAGCCCCAGGAGTTTTCTTCGAAAGTGAGCGAAGCCCTGCGTGGAGAGCCGGGCACTTCGTTCGTGCTGAAAGTGCTGCGCCCGTTGAAGAACGACAGCACGGTGATGGAGTTCAAGCTCACCCGTAAGAACATCCGTACCAATCCCGTGCCCTATTACGGCATGGTGAAAGACAGCATCGGCTATCTGGCCCTGTCCAGCTTCACCGAAAATTCTGCCAAGGACTTCAAGAAAGCCTTCATCGAACTGAAACAGAAAGGCGCCAAGTCGCTGATTATCGACCTGCGCGACAACGGAGGAGGTTCCTTGTCGGAAGCGGTAGACATCGTCAATCTTTACGTGCCGAAGGGACAGGAGATTGTGGTGACCAAAGGCAAGTTGCGTCAGGCACAGGGTTCCTACAAGACCCAGAACGAGCCGGTCGACACCCAGATTCCGCTGGCCATCCTGGTGAACGGTTCCACGGCTTCGGCTTCTGAAATCGTGAGCGGTTCGTTGCAGGATTTGGACCGTGCGGTGATTATCGGTGCGCGCACCTTCGGAAAAGGACTGGTACAGACCATCCGTCCGTTGCCCTACAACGGTACGCTGAAAGTGACTACCTCCAAATATTATATTCCCAGCGGACGTTGCATCCAGGCCATCGACTATGCCAAGAAGAACGCCGACGGTTCCGTAGCCCGTACGCCCGACAGTCTGACCACCGTATTCCACACTGCCGCCGGACGTGAGGTACGCGACGGGGGAGGTATCCGTCCCGACATCGAAGTGAAGGGCGACAAGATTCCGAACATCGTGTTCTACCTGATGAACGATGACTTGATTTTCGATTATGCTACCCAATATTGCTGGGACCATCCCACACTGGCTTCGGTAGACGATTTCAAGTTGACCGATGCCGACTACGAGGCGTTCAAGAAACTGGTGAAGTCGCGTAATTTCACCTACGACCGCCAGAGCGAGAAGCTGTTGAAGAGCCTGAAGGAAGTGGCCGAGTTTGAGGGTTACATGACCGAAGCGTCCGAAGAATTCAAGGCCTTGGAGAAGAAACTCAACCACAACCTGGACCGCGACCTGGACTATTTCGCCAAACCGATTAAGGAATATCTTTCACAGGAAATCGTGACCCGCTATTTCTACCAGCGTGGAGCCGTGATGGAACGGTTGAAAGATGATACTGACCTGGAGAAAGCCATCGAAGTATTGCAAAATCCCGTCCGTTACCGGGAGATTCTTTCGGCACCGGTAAAGACAGACGAACCGGCCAAGAAGGAAGAACCGAAGAAATAAGGCCTCAGAAGGGCTTCTGGAGGGCCTTCAGGTAAGGCCCGGAAAACGCAAGGACGTTTTGTTTCAAACGCAAGTGCATTTGGAGTAAAACGTCCTTACGTTTTGATTGAAACGTCCTTGCGTTTTGGAGAAAACGTAAAGGCGTTTGAGTTGAAACGCTTCGGCGTTTTTATTTGTCTCATGTACAGTTTGTTCCATACTAAATTTTTAAAAAAAACTCACATTAGTTTATCAAAGAAGATTTGTTGTATTTTTGTAGAAAATATATGACGTATGGAAAGTTCGAAAACAGCCACAACTATACAAGAACAGATTGAGACTTTAAGGGAAAGAGGTATGAGTATTGACGATGAAGGGAAAGCCATTGAGAATCTTTCTGACATCGGTTATTATCGGTTAGGTTTTTATTGGTTTCCCTTTGAGAAAACATATCCACGAAAGGAACAAAGAGATCATACATTCAAAGAGGGAACAAATTTTGATTATGTCATAAAGCTTTATTACTTTGATTTTGATTTGAGAAACCTTTTCTTGCGTTATATAAGTAGAATTGAAATAAATTTCAGGACTACTTTAATTTATATGATTTCGAATAAGTACAAGGACGATTCATTCTGGTACATCAATCCAAAGGTATTAAAGCAGGACTTTATTGATAGTGACCTTTTTCAGAAGTCCATTAAAGATGTGAATAGCGAGCCTGTGATAAAACAGGATTTAAAAACGCATAAAAGAAAATATGCTCCTGCATGGAAAGCTATTGAATATATGAGTTTTGGTGTTGTCATTTCCATATATGATAATCTACTGGATGGTGGTTTGAAACATGGTATTTCAGTTGCTTATGGAATGCAGTCTCCATCTCAGTTTTCAAATTATATCAATACAGTGCGTAGACTCAGGAATTATTGTGCTCATGGAAAAGTTCTTTTTGACATGACACTTCCCGAAGCAATCAGCAATGGACCTCTGGGGTATTTAGGTAATCAAAAGAACATATTGGTTGGTGCCTATAAGGTATTTTGTTACTTCTTGGGCAGAATATCACAAAATAGAGTTACAGAGATGAAATCGGAGTTGTTAAAGGCATTTAATCGTGTTACATATCCAACTGTGAAGGATATCATATATAACAACTCTGGATTCAGGCCAAATGATTTATAAGTTAATTTTTGGTGGGAAAAGAAATTCTTTTTATCTTTGTCCCAGATAAAGTGCACTTGTCAGCTATAGGCTTTCATACTGCACTATAAAAGGAACTGATAAGGGACTGCCCTATAGGGTAGTCCTTTTTTTATGGTTACAAGACAATTTTATCTCTTTCAGTTTATAAGTAGAGTTAGCCAATTTCCCAGTGAACGGTAATCTCTGAAAAGGATATAAACTCAGTTATTGACCATAAGTATAAGCCCTGTACCTCTTTTGGTGACAATCTCTATATGAGGGTCTTCCGCAAACAGCTTTCTTAATTTGGTGATGAACACATCGAGGCTGCGTGAGGCAAAATAATCCTTGTCAGTATTCCAGAAACGGCCCAAAATGGTCTCTCTTGTTACCACATCACCTTTATTTTGCGCGAGCAACTGTAAAATCTGAGCTTCTCTTACGGTAAGATCCGTTTTATCGCCCGATTCGTGATTATAGAGTGTGGCATGTTCGGCATCCAGCGTATAATGGCCGAACCTGCACAATCCTTCTTCGTTGCGGGTCTTGCTTCCTTCCTTCATTTTCAGGATGGCGTGCAGATGTGCATCCAGTTCATCGGGGATGAACGGTTTCTTCACGTAATTATTGACGCCGATATCATATCCTTTTCTGACATCCTTGGGAGAGGTAAGTGCGGAAGCAAAAAGAATGGGGGTATCCACGTCGGTTGCCCGTATGCGCCGCACCATTTCAAAGCCATCCATCACCGGCATATCAATGTCGGAGATGATGATGTCGGGGCGATGTGCCTTCCAGGCTTCCAATCCCTCTTCCCCATTACAAGCGGTAATCACCTCATATCCCCCGATGATGTCCTGGAGGCCGGACTGTACGATGTATGACAGATTCTTGTCGTCTTCTACCAATAACAGTTTTATCATTGTTTTTGCAATTATGAAACAAATGTATGGAAATATGTGGAATATACGGCATCTCAGAAACAGATTTTGTGTATATCGTCAGTCTTTGCAAATATAATATTGGGATTACCAACCTAAATTGAAACGCCGAAGTATTAACATAAAGATAACGTAAGGATAACCTAAAGGCTAAAGATTCCACCTTACCTTTGCAATAGTCAAATTAAAAAGTATGTAACAATGAAAATATTTACAAGGAAAACGAATCGGCAAAAGGCATTGATTTCATACGGAAGAGGGCCCGAAGGGGAAGAAGTGATGATAAACATCACGGAACCTAAACGGATAAATGTAAAAACCATTGTGGCCTTCGTTATTATCCTGCCAGTGATGATGTGGCTGTTTTCTGCCATTTATGGAGTTGACAGCCTGAATGTCACTTCGGCGAACTATTTCAGTAAAGGCAGGTATGTAATACTCTCCAGTGTGCTTTGTGGTGTCTTGTTGAACTGGTTAATACAGGCTGTCGTTTATGTTATTGTCAGTCCTAAGTCAGATAGAAAATTTGCGACAAGATTCTTCAAACATTATAATACCTTACGCTTCTTTTGTGAAGGAAATTTGAAGGTCATTCATTTCCGTATAGCGAATATACTTGCTCACTGTATCTGTGGATATATCCCATTACTGTCAGGTTTTATCATAGGGGACGTTTCCGTATGTTACTTTGGCCTTCTATCAATGATGTTCTTCTTTGATGAGACCAGCCTTGTATGGAGACTGCGTCGTTACAGCGGGCAGGCTTTGTGCAGATATAAGACAGATGAAGCATAACTTTATGGGGTATGACAGACAATATTTCAATTTATCTGGCACTACGCTCAAAACAGATTGTGCGTCTATTTGCAGGCATCGGACCGTTCCGGTGTCTGTTTCTTATCGGTATCGCTGCCATCCTGTTTTATGCTTTTGCGAAAGTAACAAGCGTATGGATATTGCCAGTGTGTTATCTGCTCATACTTTGGCTGTATCATAACAGTAGAAAAGACAAGGAGTTTCTGTCTTTACAGGTGCAAGGAATCAAAGGATTGTTTACGGCAGAATATTTATTCCTCGCTTTACCGTTTATTATTTCGGGGATAATTGCTGCAAATTACATTTCTTTACCGGTTATCATACTGATTGCGGTAGTTATGCCGTGGATTCACCCTGTCAGGTTTCATTCTATAGTTCTGCCTATACCCTTATTATACAATGGGGATTTGTTGTATAGAAGGATGTTCCGGAAACAAGTATCCCTGTATGCGGTATTGCTCTTTCTGGCTTTCATGGGAGTACTGCATGATAATGTCAATCTCTGTAAAGTATGCCTGATATTGTGGGGAGCAATTCAGGGAACGGCATATATGGTGACGCCACAGAAGCATGAACTCTCTGTCTATAACAGTTTCGGAATGTATCAGCTGATACTGGTCAAATCAGGGCTGAGGAATATCTTTATCACCATGTTCCCGTTCATAGTACTTATGCTTATGCTGATACACGACTCAGAAGCTATACTTTTCTGTCTTGCATTGTTCTCTTCGACATTGTTATACCAGTGGAATATGGGCATGGCAAGATTCTCCTTTGAGACACAAACAGTAATGGGAATATACTGGCTGCTTTTCCCGTTGCCGCTGTTTTTAGTTTCGATTATGAACCCAGTTGTATTGATTCCTTATTTGGCTTTGAATATAGGCCTTACACTTTCTCTAAAGAAAAAATATAAACATATATGGAACTGATATATATAAAAGAATTGAGCAAGGCATACGGTAAGACGAGAGTGCTTGATAACCTTTCCGTTTCTTACGAATCCGGGAAAATCTACGGACTGGTGGGAGAAAACGGAGCCGGAAAAACAACACTTTTCAACTGCATCATGGGAGTAACTGATTATGAAGGCGAGATAAGGAAGTCATCACCAATGACTGTTGGTTATATGTCGGCTGAAAACTTCTTCTATTCCCTTATTACCGGAAAAGAATATCTTGAATTCTGTATCAAAGCTAAAGGGAAGAAGATGGATGCTAAAGCCATAGATTCATTGAATAAAGTCTTTCAACTGCCACTGGAAAGATTCGCTTCGGACTATTCCACAGGAATGAAGAAAAAGCTTGCACTTATGTCCCTGCTCCTTCAGGATAATGACCTGTACATCCTTGACGAACCTTTCAACGGGGTAGATCTTTATGGGTGTATCCAACTTAAAAGAATCATACGCGAGCTGAAGGAAAAAGGGAAGACTGTCATAATCTCATCGCATCTTATCAATACGTTGCATGAACTTTGTGATGAGATTGATTTTCTGGATGATCATACCATTCGGAAAAGATATATTCATGCATCAATTGATGAGATAGAGCAGGATATTCTTAACAGGAAACATTAACCTAAAGATAATGTAGTGATAACATAAACTCTTATTCTTTGCGCATACCTTTGCAGCATAAGTATAATGTAATATTATTTATAGCCTATGAAGAAAAGTTCTTATAAATATGGTCGTATATTTTATTATGGATTAGTGGTGGGTGCTGTAATTGGAATACTTATAATGTCGTATTTCCTTATATGCTATAATACATCATTATAAAGATTCACGATGGTTATGAAAATGAAGTTTATAATTTCAGGCATTCTGATTGCTGCTATCGGACTGGTACTGTCGCACACATATCGTCCGTATGTATATGAGAACCATATCAATGATTATCATCTGGCAGATGTGATAGGCAGTATCGTTTGCGTACCGGCTGCGGTATTATGCGTCTATGGCATTGATAACAGATATTCGATAAAGCAATACACAATTGGGGCTGCAGTAGTCTATATTGCATACGAGTTTCTCGGTCTTTTTCATATACATGGTACCTTCGATGTATATGATATTATTGCCATAATAATAAGCAGCCTTGTGTTTTATCGGATATGCTTGTTATTTGGAGTTTCAAGCGGCAGATAGATGGTAAATTCCGTGAACTCTCCTTCTGTGCTGTTGACGAATATTCTTCCCTCATGCGCTTTTATTACCTGGTCAACAAAGTTCAGGCCCAGTCCGAAACCTGAAGCTCCGTTTCTTCGGCTGCGCCTTGCCGCCGCTGCACGTTCATACTTCTGGAAAATGACTTTCTGGTCGGCTTCGGATATGCCCAGACCATTGTCGCGTACTTTCAGGATGGTGTAGCGCTCGCTTTCTTCAGTGGTGATGCTTATTTCTACACTCTCCTTTGAGTATTTGATGGCATTGTCAATCAGATTGCTTAATGCTTCACCCAGATAATCGTTGTCGGCATAAGCTGTTTTGGCCTGCAAGCTGATTATAAAGTTTACGGGTTTCTGTGCTTTGGCCTTGAATTTTTCTGTCAGTTTCTCTATTATTGGAGTAAGCTCAACTTCTGTTTTGTTCATCTCCAGTTTATGGTTCTCCAGTTTTGAAATGGTCAGTATCTTGTTGGTGAGAGCAAACAGATGTTCTGCTTCGCTTTCCGCTATGTTCATGTATTTGTTCTTTATCTCCGGTTTGCCTTCCAGTCTTCCGCTTTTCAACATATCCTGCACCATCATAATTGTGCTTAGAGGTGTTTTCATATCGTGTATCATAGCGTATGAGAAGTCTTCGCGGATTTGTAAAATAACTTGCAGCCTTGAGATGATTTTTATTTGGAAAATAATACACGCTATTATAAAGCTTAGTACAATGATGGTGATTATAATAAGTAAATTTATTTTCCCGAAAAGAAACTTGTATGGATTTAGGATTACAAGTTGAACACCTTGTGATGAGTCTGCTGTAATATTTATGATCTCAGATTTTATTTCCCTCCATGGTAAAGCACTTGGATTGGGATTGCTTGAAGATAATATTTTATTATCGGAAATTCTTATTTTATGTACGGAAATCGAACATGGCAAATCAATGTCATTAAACATATCAGATGCTATAGAGTCTATTTTTGATAAAGACATCTTTAAGCCTATATTAGACAAGCCTTCGTTGAGACTGACTATTTCAGGTGCCAAATCATTTTTTTTAGCATCTGCTGGAATACTTACACCCACAATCTCAGTACCCTTAGGTGCTTCTTTAAATCTAATTGATATTTCTCTTCTTATCGCTTTTATCAGTATGGAATTACTCTCTTTATATAAATTATTTTCCAGAGCTACGTATGTATTATACAGCCATAATATTTGAAGTATTATTATTGCAAATGCTCCGATAAAAACGAAGACGCTAATATTCTTGTATTTCATATATATTGTATTTGCTTATTGCAAATATAGAGATATTTGAAAATTGACATATAATTATTGGACAGCATTGTTTTCACGGAGTAAATAGACACTATAGTATTTAACCTAAAGATAACGTAGCGATAACATAAACTCTTGTGCTTTGCGCCTACCTTTGCAGCATAAGAAATAACAAATCAAGTATAATTTGAAAATTAAATTATTATGATAGCAGAATTAATCGTTTCAGCAGTAGCATCAGTGTCTTTGTTAACACCAAAGGTCGTTTATAATGTATCCTCAGATGATAAGAAAGTGACAAATATTGAGGCCTATTCGGTAAGTGAAGGTAAATATCTTAAGCGTCTGTATAAGATAAACTTTATTTATAATGCAGAGGGTGAGGTTACAAATAAGAATACTTATCAGTGGGATGAAAGAAATTCCGGTTATATATTGAAGGATACTGAGAAGTTTTCCAAATAAAATCCTTCAACTTCTCTCTTATAAAAGTTTAACTCTATAATCTCTGGTATTCTGTATGGTTTATGCTGGATATCAGGGATATATAAAAGTTTAGCATGTTCTATCAATATACCTAAAAATATAAGTTATACAATGGATAAGACTAAAATCTGGAAAATAATTGCATCAATTTTTATGTTGATAGTTATTGGAATCCTATTAAAGAATATCAATATATCTAATATAAGTTATATTGTTTTCGTTCCTGTTATTTTATTACTAGGAATGATTTTTGAAAAACGAAATATTTACAGGGGATGGTTGATTTCAACAATTTTTGCTGTTTTATATTCCTTCCTATGGTATTTCTTTAACCCGGAAAAAGCGTTAGCTGCTATCGCTTGGATTTCAGCAGGTTCATTTATCTCATTGATAGTGATTTTTTTACTTAAACATATTAGAAAGGTTCGATAGAGTATTTGTTGTTAAAATTAGAGTAAGTCTGATGAATTCAGAATAAGGTAAGCCGTGTGTCAATCGTTCTCGTTACATTGACACACGGCTTATCTGGAAAGCAGCAATTACACTTAAATATTTTTGTGTTTTACTGATTATGTCTGTTGTTTGGAGTTTCAAGCGGCAGATAGATGGTAAATTCCGTGAACTCTCCTTCTGTGCTGTTGACGAATATTCTTCCCTCATGCGCTTTTATTACCTGGTCAACAAAGTTCAGGCCCAGTCCGAAGCCTGAAGCTCCGTTTCGGCGACTGCGCTTTGCTGCCGCAGCACGTTCATACTTCTGGAAAATGACTTTCTGGTCGGCTTCGGATATGCCCAGCCCATTGTCACGCACTTTCAGGATGGTGTAGCGTTCGCTTTCTTCCGTCGTGATGTGTATTTCCACACTCTCCTTTGAGTATTTGATGGCATTATCAATCAGATTGCTTAATACTTCACCCAGATATTCAGCATCGGCATAGGCAGTTTCGGCTTTTATATCTGTAATGAAATTCACTGCCTTTTGCGATTTCGCCTTGAATTTTTCGGTCAGTTTCTCTATTATAGGAGTAAGCTCAACTTCTGTCTTGTTCATCTCCAGTTTATGGTTCTCCAACTTTGAGATGGTAAGTATCTTGTTAGTGAGAGCAAACAGATGTTCTGTTTCGCTTTCTGCTATGTTCATGTATTTGTTCTTTATCTCCGGTTTGCCTTCCAGTCTTCCGCTTTTCAACATATCCTGCACCATCATAATAGTACTTAGAGGTGTTTTCATGTCATGTACCATGGCGTATGAGAAGTCTTCACGGATTTGGGAGATCTTATTTATCTTTGATATTATTCTTACTTGGTATATTATGCAGAATACTACAAAAATGAGAAGTAATGTTGTAGATACAAGGAGTATCCCCATCTTTCCGAAAAAAAGGTTATTGGGGTTTACGAATTGCGCCTGTATAACTATGGAATAATCTTTTCTTAGAGGTACTTTATCTGTTTGTAAAGAAAATAATGAGGAAGGTTTATTCCCGATATATTGTATGATGGTATCATTTTTTGAAATAGATATCATACATTCGCTTGGATAGTTATTCTTCAATAATAACTGTTTGTATATATGATTAATAGAGTCAAGGATTATTGGGCTTTTTAGTTGTTCTAAAGATTCTTGCATATAAACAAACTCTGGAAGATTCCTATTTTTATCTTCCTCTGTTCTACTTTGAACCTTAGTTCCAACTGGTAAATTTTGTAATCTGGAGAATGTTTCTTCCATAATGGCCTGTTCCAGCATATTTGTAGATTTAATCCTCAGTTCATCCTTAACAAAATTATAAGAATTAACTAACCATACAAGTTGAACTAATAATACAATTGATAGACCTAATATTGTAATAAATCTGATATAATATGTTTTCATTTAGCTGTTTTATTGCAAAGTTAACAACATTAAGTATATATAATCAAAGTTCCTGCTGAAAACTTCTTAACCTAAAGATAACGTAGCGATAACATAAACTTTTGTGCTTTGCGCCTACCTTTGCAGCATAAGAATAACGAAATAACATAAAACATTTCAATTATGAGAAGAATAATGAGACTGGCTTTTGTAGCCATTGCAGGTTTTGCCTGCATGCCGGCAGTTGTAAGGGCACAGCAGATGCCTCCGGTACCGGTAGATAAGGAAGTGAGAATCGGTAAACTGGATAACGGACTTACATACTATATCCGTCACAATGAATATCCGAAGAACCAGGTGGACTTCTATATCGCCCAGAAGGTGGGTAGTATCCTGGAAGAGGACGACCAGCGCGGATTGGCGCATTTTCTTGAACACATGTGTTTCAACGGGACCAAGAACTTTCCGGGAAACTCTATGGTCAAGTGGCTGGAGTCTGTAGGTGTGAAGTTCGGTTATAACCTGAATGCCTATACCAGCATTGATGAAACTGTATATCGTATCTCCAGTGTACCTACGGAACGTATCGGGGTGCAGGACTCCTGTCTGATGATTCTGTCCGACTGGGCTGACGGCCTGTTGCTGAATGGCAAGGACATTGACGAGGAAAGGGCTGTTATCCATGAGGAATGGAGAAGCCAGCTGCCTCCAAATATGAGAATCTTGGAGAAACTGCTTCCGGAGCTTTATCCGGACAGCAGATACGGACACCGTCTTCCTATAGGAACCATGGAAGTGGTGGACCATTTTCCGCATCAGGCTTTGCGCGACTATTATGAAAAGTGGTATCGCCCGGACCTTCAGGGAATAGTCGTAGTGGGTGACATTGATGTGGACCGCATAGAAGGCAAGATCAAGGAACTGTTCTCAAAGATTGAGAAGCCTGTCAATCCGGCAGAGAGGGTTTACTACCCTGTGGCCGACAATGAAAAGCCGATTGTAGCTTTCGGCTCGGATAAGGAGCAGGATAAATATGTGGCTCAGATTATGTTCAAGTATGATGCCTTGCCTGATTCATTGAAGGGCACAATGGCGGATATCACAACTGCTTATCTGCTCGATATGGCCCAGATGATGCTTCAGATAAGACTGAACGAACTGGGACAGAAAGCTGATGCTCCGTTTGCGGCGGCTTCTGCATTTTACGGTGAGTTTATTATGGCAAAGACGAAACAGGCTTTCCAATTTGCTATGCTTCCAAAAGGTAACAGTTTCGACGAAGGGCTGAAGGCGGTCTATCGTGAAGCTCTCCGTGCAAAGAGGGGAGGATTTACCGCCACTGAATATGCGCGTTGCCGCACGGAATACCTGTCTCAGCTTGAAAAGGCATATAATAACCGCAACCAGCAGGAGAACAAGACGCTGGCAGAATCGTATGTGCGTAATTTCATCGACAAGAAGCCGATACCGGGTATCGAGACGGAATATCAGATGATGAGCATGATTGTGAACCAGATTCCTGTGGAAGCTGTCAATCAGGTGTTTTCGCAGATTGTTTCGGACAAGAATCTGGTGGTTCTCGGTATGATGCCTGCACGCGAAGGTGAGGCCTGTCCCAAGGATGAAGATATACTCGCATTGCTTTCTCAGGTGAAAGCCGAAAACATTGCTCCTTACGTGGATAATGTGAAGGATGAGCCTCTGGTAAGCGAGTTGCCGGCAGCCGGAAAGGTGGTGAAGGAAAACATGCTTTCTGATTTCGGGGCCAAGGAATGGATTCTTTCAAACGGTGCCAAGGTGATATTGAAAAAGACCGACTTCAAGGCGGATGAAATCAATATGATGGCCGTGGCAAAAGGCGGTACTTCGGTTTATGGAAACGACAAGACTGCGGACTTGATGTTTATGCCTGCTGTATTGGAACAGCATGGTCTGGGCAGTTTCACTAATTCGGAGCTGACCAAGCTGATGGCCGGCAAGCAGGTTTCGCTCAAAGTAAGTCTGGATGATTATGTACGCAGACTGTCGGGAAATACGACTCCTAAGGACCTGAAGACTTACATGGAGATGATTTACATGACTTTCACCGGACTGACAGTAACACCGGATGAATTTACCGCCATGCAGAATCTTTATAAAGGAGTTATTCAGAATCAGGAACAGAATCCGAGCTTCGTATTCCAGAAGAAGGTGCAGGAGTTCCTTTACGCTTCGCCCAACAAGCAGGTGTTCGGTGTGAGTGACATTGAGAAGGCAAACCGTGAGAATATCCTTTCCATCATCCGTGAGCAGCTTGCCAATGCAGCTGAGTTTACCTTCGTATTCAGTGGAAACTTTGATGAAGCGGAATTAAAGACACTGGTTGAGCAGTACATCGCCACCTTGCCGTCGGTGAAGGGAAAGAAACAGGAATTGAAGTATAACCCTGCGGTTGAAATCAAGTCGGGCAACGAGGAAAAGGAATTTTCCCTGAAGATGGAAGTGCCTCAGGGTAGTGCGGCAGTTATCATTAGCGGAAAGATGCCTTACTCGTTCAAGAACAGGCTGATGGCTTCCATGTCGGCACAGATTATCTCTGCCCGTCTTTTGAGTGAAGTCCGCGAGAAAGAGGGAGCTGTTTACAGTATATATACGCAGGGCTCTCAGGACCGGTTGTCTGAAGTGTCAGTTGTCTATCAGACCATATTCCAGGTGAAGCCTGAAAAGAAAGACCGTGCGCTTGAAATCATCCGCAGCGAGTTTGAGAATTTGGCAAAGGAAACGCCCGTGGAAGAACTTGACAAGGTGAAGGAGTTTATGGTGAAGCAAATTACTGGAGACGAACAAACCAACAGCTACTGGTGCTCCATGATGGCCGGCAACGAGCTTCTGCCTTCTGAAGTCTGTGTGAAGGCGGAACAGGTCATCCAGTCCATCACCCCGAAAGAAATCTCCGGCTATGTGAATGAAGTAATGAAGCAGAATAACTATAGGGTTCTGGTAATGATGCCTGAGAGTAAGTAGGATATTTTTTCAAAGGAAGCACATATTCTATTTTTATTCTGCCTAAAACAAAACCGTCTGCATGCCTTGAAGAAAATCGTCACGATGCATGCAGACGGTTGTGATGTGTAGGCTAGGGAGAATCAGTCTCTATAATCTCCGTTTGCCTTAATCAGTTCAATCAGTTTTTCCACGGCCTGTTCTTCCGGAATGTTTTTTTCAATACATTCCTTCTTTTTGTACAGGCTGATTTTGCCTCTTCCGGCACCTACATAGCCATAGTCGGCATCGGCCATTTCTCCCGGGCCGTTGACGATACAGCCCATGATACCGATTTTCAGTCCCTTGAGATGGGAAGTGGCTGCCTTGATACGGGCGATGGTCGATTCCAGGTCGTACAGGGTACGTCCGCAGCCCGGACAAGAGATGTATTCGGTCTTGGAAGTACGGATACGTCCTGCTTGCAGGATACCGAAGGCAGTTTCGTCCACTTTCAGGTTGCTGATTTGGTTGCCGTGGTTGTAGAGCAGGATACCGTCGCACGGCCCGTCGATAATCAGGGCGCCCATGTCGGCGGCCGACTTGATTTGCAAGTCTTCCGTTTCACTTTCCTGATAAAGTTGGAAGAATACCAGCGGGTTTTTCAGTCCCTGGTTCATCAGCTGATGGGCCAATGCACGGAACTCACCGAGACGGTTGTAATGGTTGCTTTGGGCCACGATAACTACTTCCGGATGCAGGCGCAGACACGCCATCACCTCTTCGTTCAATCCGAGGTAGGAAGTGAAGAGGAATTTCATCTTGGCCGGATGGTGATGCAGTTCGATGAGCTGCTGGTAGTTGAAAGCCGGATAGGTATGTTCGCTGCCGTCCCAGGCACAGGCATCCACGATGTAGCCGATGTCGGCTCTCCGGTTTTCCGGCAAGCGCTGTCCGCAGTATAGGTAGTCGGGTTTGAACTGTTCGCTCACTTCCAGGTCGTTGTTCAGACGGGCGGAGATGACCACGGGAAGCTGGTCGCCTCCGATGTTACCTACGGCTACGGTTTGTCTGCGGCTGGGATGCGTGTAGTTGAACTCCGGAGCTTCTGTGGCCGGAATGTAAGGGTGTCCTTCGCGTTTCAGCACGTAATCCACCAGCTTGCGGGCCACCGGAATTTCGGCTTCGGGGGCTTCGCTCAGGGATACGCGGATGGTGTCGCCCAGTCCGTCGCACAGCAGGGCACCGATGCCCAGGGCCGATTTGATGCGTCCGTCTTCTCCGTCACCGGCTTCTGTTACTCCTAGGTGGAGCGGGAAGGCCATGCCCTCTTTTTCCATCTGTTCCACCAGCAGGCGGACGGTACGTACCATGATGACCGTGTTCGAAGCCTTGATGGAGATGACCACGTTCGTGAAATTCTGTTCCACGCAGATACGCAGGAACTCCATGCACGATTCTACCATGCCTTCCGGGGTGTCCCCGTAGCGCGACATGATGCGGTCGGACAACGAACCGTGGTTCACACCGATACGGATGGCCGTGTGGTTCTCCTTGCAGATGTTCAGGAAGGGAATGAAGCGGTCGCGTATCTTCTGGATTTCTTTTGCATACTCTTCGTCCGTATATTCCAGTTGCTTGAAGGTGCGGGCGGCATCTACGTAGTTGCCCGGATTGATGCGTACCTTTTCGGCATACAGGGCCGCTACTTCAGCCACTTTCGGGTTGAAATGCACGTCGGCAATCAGCGGGGTCTGGTATCCCTGGGCACGCAGGGCGGCGTTGATGTTCTTCAGGTTTTCCGCCTCACGCACACCTTGTGTGGTGAGCCGCACGTATTCACCTCCCGCCTCGATGATACGCTTGGCCTGCTCCACGCATGCCTCGGTATCCATGGTGACGGTGTTCGTCATACTCTGTATACGGATAGGATAAGCGCCACCCATAGGAGTGGCGCCCACATATACCTCGTTCGCCTGTCGGCGAGAATAGTTGAAGTAATTCATTCAGTTAGTTGGTCTTATAAGCGTATTTGACTTCTTTCAGCTCTTCGTTGGCTTTTACGATTTTGTTTTTCAAACCTTCCTTGTAAGCTGCAAACTTCTGGGCCAGTTCCGCATCGCTCAGGGCCAGCATCTGTACGGCCAGGATAGCCGCATTCATGGCACCGTTGATGGCGACTGTAGCCACGGGGATTCCGGGAGGCATCTGGATGATGGAGTAGAGTGCGTCTACGCCGTCGAGTACAGAACCTTTTACGGGAACTCCGATGACCGGAAGGGTGGTGTTGGCTGCAATGACTCCCGGCAGTGCGGCAGCCATTCCGGCAGCTGCGATGATGACTTTGAGGCCGCGTCCGGCAGCTTCTTTCGCAAATTTCTCCACTTCAGCCGGAGTGCGGTGAGCCGACAGGGCGTTCATTTCAAACGGGACTTGCATTTCATCGAGCAGTTTGGCGGCCTTTTCCATGACGGGAAGGTCGGAAGTACTGCCCATAATGATACTTACAATTGGTTTCATTCGTTGTTTTTATTTTAGTTATTCGTTAATAATCTCTTTGTAGGCTGCGGCATCCAGCAGTTCGTCCATTTCGCCGGCATCCGTCGGTTTCAGTTTGATAATCCAGCCTTCGCCGTAGGGGTCCTGGTTTACCAGTTCCGGGTGTTCTTCCAGCTGTGGGTTGACTTCCAGAATCTCGCCTCCGATGGGGAGGAACAAATCGGAAACAGTCTTTACCACTTCGACCGTACCGAACACTTCACCTTTGTCCAAAGTCTCACCTTCGGTGGTCACGTCGATGAATACGATGTCGCCCAGCTGCTGCTGTGCATAGTCTGTGATACCTACGTAGGCAGTGTCGCCTTCCAATCGAATCCATTCGTGTTCGTTGGTGTACTTGATGTTAGTTGGGAATTCCATATTGAATAAATTTAAAGTTTAAGATAATCAGTCTTCAAATAAACAAAATTCCGATGATACCACAAAATAAACCGACCAAAAACCCGCCGCCCACTTCTTTTAAAGTATGTTGTTTGACGATAATCCGGGCCGAACCGAGCATGCCGGACAGCAGGATGAACACGCAGAGCCATTCCACCGGATTGAACTGGAAGATGAAGCTGTAGGACAGCAGGCCGCCTACCATCAGTCCTCCGCTGGCCATGTGGGTGCTGATTTTGACCCGGGTGTTGATGACGGTGCAGATGACCATGCAAATCAGGGTGGCCACGATGATGCCGCTCATGTAGCGGGGCAGGTGGATATGGTACATGGTAATCAGGCAGGCCATGTAGCTCAGGATGGTCATGCCATAGGGGATGAAGCGTTTTTCCCGGTGTCCCAGTTCGCGGAGGGTCCATCCGTTGATTTTCTGGAACAGGTAGATGCCGAGCATCGGCATCAGGATGGTAAAGCAATACACAAGTCCCAGTATGGTGAGCTTGTATTGGAAGGGCATGATGCTCAGATACGTAAAGAAAAAGAGCAGGCAGAATGCCACAAAGGGTACCATGAACGGAGTAAAGACCATCGAAATGATGCGGGCTGTGGTGAACAGGGCACCCTTCGGTCTTTCCGGGTCGCGGGGAACCGGGTCATGGTAAGTCAGTTCATCAGGGATGCTGGTTTCTTCCATATAAATCAGTTATCTTCTTAATCGTGCTACGGGAATGTTCAGTTGCTGACGGTACTTGGCTACGGTACGCCGGGCGATGGGGTAGCCTTTTTCTTTCAGCATGTCGGCCAGTTCATCGTCGGTGTAGGGCTTTTCCTTGTTTTCGCTATCCACACATTCTTTCAGGATGCGCTTGATTTCGCGGACGGAAAGCTCTTCCCCGTTCTCGGTGGTATAGCCGTCGCTGAAGAAGAATTTCAGCGGATAGATGCCGTAGTTGGTCTGCACGTACTTGCTGTTGCTCACACGTGAAATGGTGGAGATGTCCAGTTTGGTACGTTCGGCCACATCTTTCAGAATCATCGGGCGGAGTAAGGATTCGTCGCCTTCCTCAAAGAACGGACGTTGCAGGTCGATGATGGCTTGCATGGTGCTCAGTAAGGTTTGCTGGCGTTGTTTTACCGCGTTGATGAATCCCTGTGCGGCGTCTACTTTCTGCTTGAGGAACATCAGGGCATCTTTCGATTCCTTGCTCTGGTTCTGCTTGTTGCGGGTATGCTCGTCGAGCAGTTCCGTAAATTCCCGGCTCAGCCGCAGTTCCGGCACGTTCCGGTTGTTGAGGCTCAGGTGGATGGTGCCGTCGTCTTCCGTCTCCACCAGGAAGTCGGGTATAATCTGTTGCAGGTTTTTCCCGATAGCTTCTCCCATGGAGCTGCCCGGACGCGGGTTCAGCTTGGTCAGTTCGGCCGTAGCCGCATTATATTGTTCTTCAGTAATATTCAGTTTCTGAATGATTTTCTCCTTGTTCTTGCGTGTGAAGTCGTCACAGCATTTCCCTATGATGTCCAGCTCAATCTGTTTCAGGGGGGAGTCTTCTTTCCGGCGAATCTGGATGAGCAGGCATTCCTGCAGGCTTCTGGCGCCGATGCCGGCGGGGTCGAAGTCTTGGATGATGGAAAGCACGTGCTCCAGTTGTTCGGCGGTGGTGTAGATGCCCTGGTAGATGGCCAGTTCATCGAGCAAGGTGTCGGTCGATTTGCGGAGCAGACCATCGTCATCGAGCGAGCCGATGAGGTATTCTCCCAGCTGTTTCTCTTCCGGCGTGAGGTGCTGCATGTCGAGCTGCTCTTTCAGCGTTTCGTAGAAAGACACGTTGTCCGAAAACGGAATGTCTTCTGCCTGGTCTTCTTTCGAGCGATTGTTTTCCTGCAGTTTATAGTCAGGGATGTCGTCTTCCGTGCGGTAATCGCCCAGTGAGATGTCCTCTCCCATGTCGGTATTCGGTTCTCCGTCTTCGTCGGTGGTGTTGTAATCCTCGTTGAGGTCGTCGGAATTTTCGGGCGTTTCTTTCCCTTCTTCCAGTGCCGGATTGTCCAGCAACTCTGCGTGAATCCGTTCTTCCAACTCCAGCGTAGGGAGTTCCAACAACTTGACAGCCAGTATCTGTTGCGGAGACAGGGTCTGTACCTGTTGTTGCGCTTGTGTTTGTACTTGACGTGAACCTTGTACCATTTTTCTATTTAAATCTAATGAACTGCGTGCAAAAATAATAATTTAAATGAACAACACAGCAAAAGGAAAATTTTTTAATACTGGAAGCTGCTGCCTCCCAGGAACTCTCTCAACAGGGAAGTGGGCGGAAGTTCCTTGTCCTGCACCGATACGAAATAGTTCAGGAACCGTAGCAGGCGGTAGGCTTCGGAGTATTCCGGACAGCGGTTAGGCACTTTCCGTAAGACAGGTTCCACATAGTCTTTCAGTACGGCCAGTTCAAAGAGCAGGGCCGAGTTGAACATGGCGTCGGCATTTTCCTGATAGGGGAATATCCATTTTTCTTCTCCGGCTCTTACACTCGGCCAGCGGGCGATGGTCTCTTCCGCTGAGTAGTTGCGGTATTTGTAGTCGCGGATGATGCGCCGCAGCAACCGGTTGTCGGTGGTCGGAATGTAGTTGTGGTTGTCGAGCAGGATGGTGGTCAGGGCCGACACGTAGATTTTGTATTTGTTTTCTGCCGGGATGTGTGAGGTCAAGGCCGGGTTTAAGGCATGAATACCTTCAATCACCAGAATCATGTGTTCGTCTATCCGGAGCTTCTTGCCGCTCATCTCCCGTTTGCCGGTCGTGAAGTTGTAACGGGGCAATTCCACCTCCTCTTCGTGGAGCAAGGCGGTGAGCTGTTTCTCAAAGAAAGGCAGGTCTACGGCATGGAGGGATTCAAAGTCGTGCTTCCCGTTCTCGTCCAGCGGAGTATCTTCACGGTTCACGAAATAATCGTCCAAAGAGATGGGGTAGGGCTTGAGGCCGTTGGTCATGAGCTGGATGCTCAACCGCTTGCTGAAAGTGGTTTTCCCGGAAGAAGAGGGGCCGGATATCAGAACCAGTTTCACCCGTTTGCCGTCTTGGTTGCGATGGGTGATTTCATCGGCTATCTGTGCGATTTTCTTTTCCTGCAAGGCTTCCGACACGTTAATCAGGTCGGTGGCATGTCCTTCGTTGCAGGCCACATTCAGGTCGCCCACCGTACTGATGCCCAGAATCTGGTTCCAGCGGTGATATTCCTGAAAGACCTCCAGCATCTTTTCCTGTTTCACCACCTCTTCCAGTTTGGTCGGGTTGGTACGGTTGGGAATCCGAAGCAGCAGTCCGTCGTAGTATTTCACGATGTCGAACAGGCGGATGTATCCGGTGCTGGGGACCAGACTGCTGTAGTAACAGTCCACGGTATCGCCCAGGCGGTAGTAGTAAGAGTAGAGTTGTCCGTAGGTGTCGAGCAGGCGGGCCTTGTCTTCCATGCCCCGTTCTTCAAACAGGCGGACCACTTCGTCGGTGTGACTTTCCGTACGTACGTAGGGAATGTCGGCCGCAATGATTTCCTGCATCTTCTGCTTGATGCGCTGCACGTCGTCCAGTCCGATGGTGCGGTCGATGTGGAGCTTGCAGAAATAGCCTTTCGAAATGGGGTGCTCCAAGGAAATACTTCCCTGAGGATAAAGTTCTTCCACTGCTTTGACCAGGATGAAAAACAGCGAACGGACGTAGGTCCGCATGCCCGACGGACTGGTGATGTCCAAAAATTCCACGTCTTTGTTGTAGTACACCCGGAAGTCGAGACTTTCAACTTTATTATTGACTTTGGCACTGACCGGACCGTAAGGCATGGACAGATTAAAACCGTTATAAATATCCAAAAGTGAGCATCCCTCAGGGAAATCTTTTGTTAAATTATTATTTTTGCAATATATTTGTAGCATAAATGTAATATGTGTTACTAACCTTGTGAATAGGCAGTTAATTTACTCATTAAACAATTAAAAGCCTCTTTCCTATTTAACTAATTACAAATGGAATATTCTTTTTATGATTTTTTAGCGCTTCTCGGCTCGTTGGCGCTCTTCCTTTATGGAATGAAAATCATGAGTGAGGGACTTCAGAAGTTTGCGGGCGACCGACTTCGCAGTATTTTAACCGCAATGACTACGAACCGTGTCACTGGAGTTCTGACCGGAATGCTGATCACTGCCTTGATTCAGTCGTCGTCTGCCACTACCGTGATGGTGGTCAGTTTCGTAAACGCCGGTTTGTTGACACTCTCTCAGTCTATCGGGGTGATTATGGGAGCCAATATCGGAACCACCGTTACAGCGTGGATTATTTCGGCTCTCGGTTTTAAGGTAGACATCTCTGCTTTTTCTTTGCCGCTTCTGGCTTTCGGTATCCCTTTGCTTTTTTCGCAGAAAAGTACCCGTAAATCCATCGGGGAATTTATCTTCGGTTTCGCTTTCTTGTTCATGGGGCTGAACTTGTTGAAAACCAATGCGCCCGACTTGAGCCAGAATCCGGATATGCTGGCCTTTGTGCAAAATTATACAGACATGGGCTTTATTTCTGTGTTGCTGTTTGTCTTCATTGGTACGATATTGACCATGATTGTGCAGGCTTCGGCGGCCACGATGGCGATTACGCTGATTATGTGTGCCAACGGCTGGATCAGTTTTGAACTGGGAGCGGCCTTGGTGCTGGGTGAAAATATCGGAACCACAATTACGGCCAACCTGGCGGCCCTGACGGCCAATACGCAGGCGCGGCGGGCGGCTATGGCGCACTTGATGTTCAACGTGTTTGGGGTTATCTGGGTATTGATTCTGTTCAAGCCTTTCCTGGCAATGGTAGACTGGATTATTTCCGATTTCATGAATGTGAGTGAGGCAGACGGAGTGGCTGTTTCCTTCAAGCTCTCGGCGTTCCATACTTGTTTCAATGTGTGCAACGTCTTGATTCTGATATGGTTCGTACACTTTATCGAAAAGACGGTGTGCAAGATTATCCCGCAGAAGGAACAGGAGGAAGAATATCGCTTGCAGTTCATCACCGGCGGTATGCTTTCTACGGCAGAATTGTCCATCCTGCAGGCTCGGAAAGAAATCAACTTGTTTGCCGAACGTATTCAGCGCATGTTCCGTATGGTACGCGACTTGCTTCATACCGAGAATGAGAATGATTTCAACAAGCTGTTCAGCCGGGTGGAGAAATACGAAAACATCAGTGACAATATGGAGCTGGAGATTGCCAACTACCTGACACAGGTGTCCGAAGGCCGCTTGAGTTCGGAAAGTAAACTGCAAATCCGGGGGATGCTCCGTGAGGTGACAGAGATAGAAAGCATCGGTGACAGCTGTTACAACCTGGCCCGTACGATTAACCGGAAGCGCCGGGGAAATGAGGATTTCACGAAAGCGCAGTATGAGCACATCGCGCAGATGTTCCAGCTGACGGACAATGCCTTGACGCAGATGCTGGATCTGGTGAGAGATACCCATCAGCAGGTGGATGTCAACAAGTCGTTCAACATCGAGACGGAAATCAACAACTACCGGAACCAGCTGAAGAACCAGAATGTGATTGATGTCAACGAAAAGAAATATGATTATCAGATGGGAGTACACTACATGGACATCATAGCCGAATGTGAGAAACTGGGCGACTATGTGGTGAATGTGGTAGAGGCCCATCGGGACGTGAAGGAAAAGAAGGCCTGAGAAAGAGGCTTAATAGAATAACAACAGTAATCCCCGCTATAGACGTACACCGTCCGTGGCGGGGATTGTTGTTTGGGATATTATTCGGCGATTTCCACCCGGTTCACTTTCTCCAGCAGGAAGCGGTTCTGGTTCCAGTGGAAGGGCTTGTAGTCGGTATTGGTGTGGATGCGGTTGCGTTTGAAGACCAGTCCGTCTACCGACTTGGCATAGAGGATGGGCAGGTCGAAGGTCTCAAATTCGTTGTCCGTAATCTGGATGGCTCCCGGTTTTCCTCCGTGGAAATACTTCACCTGATGTTCCAAATCGGGGATTTCCGGATAAATGGAAATCACGGCATTGGTAAACTGGAACATGTTGGTCAGGGCGTTCACAAACCGGTTGTGGCGGATAATCACTTCGCGGCAGGCTCCTGTCTCATACCAGCCGTTGCAGTCGCCGCACAGCAGGATAGCAGTTCCGGAGGTATGGTCAAACAGATTGTGTTCCACTACAGTCTTTCGGGGCGTGCTGAACAGAGAACCTCTGGCACGGTTGTTCCGAATGGTGTTGTGGGCAAAATACACTTCGGGTGTCCAGGTCAGGTTTTCAATGCCGAAGGCTTCCTGGTCGTTCAGTTCCTCGGGCAACGGTTGCTGGAAACGGATACGGAACTCCTTGGCGCCATGAGCAGTCGGCTGGTCCTGGGCCGTGATGCTTTCGATGCGGTTGGTCCCGTCCAGCAGTTCCATGGTTTGTGAGCGGATGAACTGTACCTCGTCGCCGGCAAATCCCCAGTCGAATCCCCAGGCCTGTTCGTGCATGTAACGTGCCAGGAGGGTATGGTCGTCAATCCGTTTCGTCACTTTCAGGTAGGTGCCGTGCACGTTGATGGCATCGTCCATCATCCCCTCATATACTCCGTTTACCGATACGATTTCGCCTTTGCATTGCGAGAAATGAGTGGCGTCTGCCTGTGTCGTAAAGTAGCGCGGGTCATTGTCTCCTTTCAGGCAGACACTGAAACCGTCCATGTAGATGCTGTCGCAAAGTTGTGCCAGCAGTCCCATGCCCTGTGCGTAGTGTACCTGGATGTTTTTCAGGGTGGTGTGCGTGTTATGCGACAAGAAGATGCCCGGAGTAGGACGGTCCCAGGAACGCATGGCTACCACCGTACCTTCGGGAAGGCGTTTGTCCTTCCATCGGGGTGCATACACCAGTCCCTCACTCTCCTTGACGCAGCCTTTGGTGGGGCAGCCTATGTCGCTGGTATTATATACAATGTGGTGGCTTTTCGCTTCAAAGGCGATACCCGACATCGGGCGCAAGGTCCATCCGTCGCCGTAGGTCTCAAAGATGGAGTCCTTGGTCAGGCGGTATTTCACCCACGAAGCGGGGCGGAAGGTGATGCCTTTGTCGCCTTCATTCTTTACAATCTGTACTTGGGCAATGTGCGGGTTTTCAAAATCGATGCTGAAGTCTTTCAACGTACAGTTTGTGCTGCGCAGCAAGGAAAGCGGAATCATCTGTCCGTGGAAGATGAATTTTGCTCCGTTTCCTTCCAGTGTGACGGATTGCAGGTCTTCCAATGCCAGACCTACCTTCTTGGGGTTGGCTTGGTCGTGGTTGGAAATATAATATGTACGTTCTGCCGCTTCTTCCGGATAGAAGTGATACGTTCCACTTTGGAAGCGTAATATCAGTGTCTCGCCTTTCTTGGCCTCTTTTTTGATTTTGGCCAACGCTCTTTCCATGCGGGCCGACATGTTGCTTTTCTTCCCGGGGGTAATGCCGAACCGGGCCATGTTATACACTTGCTGGGCAGATAGGGGCAGGCAGAGGGCCGTGGCCAGCAGCAGACATCCTAGTTTTATTCTCATAGTTTATGGTTTTTGGGTATAAAGTTACACTTTTTTAAAATAAGAAAGGTTGCCAAGCAGTGCGTTAATCGTATCACTTGTCAACCTTTCTTCATTATTTATTTATCTGTATGGAATGAATTAATATCCAGGATTCTGGTCTTCTTTTAAAAGCGGGTTCACATCAATGGCGGCAGTTGGAATCGGCATCCACATCAAGCGGTCGTTCCAAGTTTTTTCTACTACCTTGTATTTTGTCCAAGTTTGAGTCTTTGAGTCAAAGCCTCCACAAGGAGCGTATGTAGGACCATTCATGACTTTTGCACAGTAGTCTGTGCCGTAACGACGGATATCTTCATAGCGGTGACCTTCACCTGCCAGTTCGATACGGCGTTCATTGCGTACAAAGTCGATGGCTTCATTTTTGGATAAGGAAGCGGGTACGTGTGGCATACCGCAACGGTCACGTAACTTGTTCAGTTCAGTGGTCACTTTATCATCCCATCCGGTATTTATGATGTGAGCTTCTGCATAGGTCAGCAAGACTTCTGCATAGCGGATCATCGGATAGTCTTCCGCACTGTTTTGTCCCTTGTAAGGAGTCAGTGACACCATTTTCCGGTAGCAGAAACCTGTCCATGATTCATTTCCGTCGGAACCGGCTTTCAAAGGATCCCACATGAAATAATAGTCACCTTGTGAGAAGTCCGTTTCTTGCCAGCCTTTCAGCGGGAACTGGATAGATGCATACAGACGACTGTCACGGTTACGGAATTCCTGCATGTAAGGAATGGATTTGATATCCAATGTCGGTACTAAAGCCAGATAGTCGGTTTGTGAAATGGATTTATATGTACCGTTTTCTGCATCTTTTTTAGAGAAATAAGTAGTCCACATATTGGAGTAACGTTGCAATCTTTCATCAGCCGAAATTTCTGTCGGAAGGGTTTTACCGTCAATAGTCCAGTAGCTGCTGACCAGATCCTGCATCGGCTCGTAAGAACAGTAGCCGGATCCCATTTGACTTGGACGGATATAGGTATACCGTGTCCAGTCGTTATTGTTATCATCGGCCATGTACTCTCTGGTCAAAATGTATTCCGGATTTTGAGGATTGGCGTTTTCTGCATGCCACAGAGTTTCATAGCTGAAAAGACCTTTGATGAATGCATCTTTATCAATCTCCGGATGCTGGTCAAAGTCAATGTATTTTTCCATTTCCTGTGCTTCTTTCTGTTGGGCGGCATTCAGGCTGGTAACCCGGAACAAATCGTGATGTCCTTCGCTGATGACTAATCCGGCTGACTTTTCAGCTTCTGCATAATTACCGAAATAAAGGGCGGCACGTGCACGAAGAGCCAGAGCGGCAGCGCGTGTGATACGTCCATATTCGTAATACTTGTTGCCGTTGTATTCATCGGGTAGCAGGTCGGCTATTTCACCCAATTCCTTCAATACATAAGCCTGCACTTCTTCCTTGGAGTTGCAGCGTACTTTAGGCATGTTGTATTCGGGTACATCCTCAAAGAGGTAAGCCTTACCGAAACGAGTAACCAATTGCAGATAGTTCCAAGCGCGGAAGAAGCGAGCTTCTGCTTTCATCCGGTCTTTTAAGGCTTGGTCCATATTGCATTGCTCTACATTCTGTAGGAAGGTATTTGCGATACGCACAGTGCTATAATCGTAACCAAAGTCGTCTCCAGCTGTGATACCGTTCATCTGAAGCAACTCATAAGGACCTTCCCACGGCTTGTGGCTGTGGGCGTTGTCGGTGTACATTTCATCCCATATATCGAAGCCGGGAAGTTGGGCATATAATCCGTTGAGGGCTGTCCAGGCATCCGCTTCGTCAGTCCAGAAGTTCTCTTTGGAAATTCCTGAGGGAGGTATGACTTCCAAATCACAGGAAGTGGCTAATGTAGCACATAAAAGTGCGGAGAAGGTAATATATTTAAGTTTCATAATCGTTGTGAGTTTTTAGAATGACAGATTTACACCAAAGGCGATAGATTTTGAACCTAAAGCAGAGATACCACGACCGGTAGATGATTCAGGATCAAAGTCCTTCATGATCTTATCTGCACGCATGGTAAACAGGTTTTCTCCTGTCAGGAACAGCTTAAGGGAGGAAATGCCCCATTTGGCTGTTACGTTGTGAGGAATCATATACCCCAAGGACAATGTCTTGATACGGAAGTAATCAGAATCAAACAGTTGGTTGTCCGAGAAGTGCTTGTTGTATTCATCCATGGAAGTTCCTCCATACAGGCGTGGAACCGGTGCATGTGAGTTCGGATTTTCTTCTGTCCAGCGTTGCAGGTGATATTTTCTCGGGTTGGAGTTCAACATAAAGGCAAACACCTGTTCTGATTCAAAGGCTACGCTGGTACCTGACACACCTTGTCCAAAGGCACTCAGTTCCCAGTTTTTCCATTGCAAGCTGATATTAATACCATACGTGAAGTCGGGTACATCTTTTCCAATGATGGTACGGTCGTCATCAGTGATGGAGGCATCTACTTCATCTTCTCCTTCTTCGAGGTCGCAATAGTATTTCACACCTTCACGTTGAGGCACGTATTTCAGGTCACCTGCTTGAGGATGGCGACCGTATACGTAGTAACGTCCGGCATCGATTTCTTCTTGTGTGTACAGTCCGTCTGTTTTCAATCCGTAGAATGAACCGATGGATTCACCTTCCTTCAAAATGTAGCGTATGTTGTCACCGCCATTTTGAATCATATTGTCAGAACCTGCCAGGTTAGTAATCTTATTGTTGTTGGTGGCAATGTTGGCACTGATAGAATAAGAGAAATCTCCAATCTGGTTTCGATGAGTGACGGCCAGTTCAAAACCTTTGTTGCGTACTTTGGCCAGATTCATACTTGGGCTGGACCAGATACCTGTTTCACGGGCTACGTTGTATCCTAAGAGGATATCGCTGGTGTTCTTGATATAATAGTCGGCTGATAAGCTTAATTTATTGTTCAAGATGTCCAAGTCGAAACCGACATCGGCCAGTGCTACAGTTTCCCATCCCAGTGAGGTGTTCGGAATTTGTGCTTCCAGTACCCCTTTTACGGCTGTGTCGCTGAAGTTGTAATTGGCTCCACTTGAAAGTAACTGGAAATAATCGTAATATCCTACGTTATTGATATTTCCCAATGTACCATAAGAAGCACGAAGTTTCATGTTGTTAATCCATTTTACCGGTTTCATGAATGATTCTTCGCTGATACGCCAGCCGGCAGAAACAGAAGGGAATACGCCCCAGCGGTTGTCTTTGTAGAAACGAGAAGAGCCATCGGCACGTACATTCACTTCCAGAAGGTAGCGATCATTGTATGAATAGTTTAGACGGCCAAAGTAAGATAACATTTTACTTTCTACAATGGAATTTCCGCTTGGCACTTCTTTGGATACTTCGTTTCCTTGTTCAATGTCCTGTAAACCGTCGCTGGCATAATCGGTACGTTTGCTGTAGAGGCGTTCATATTGATAATGTTCATAAGAAGTACCTGCCAGCAAGTCGATGGCATGTTTTCCGAAATTCATGTCATATTTAGCAGTCAGGGTAGTCAGCAAGGTACTGTTACTGATCCAGTGCATTGCCATGGAGTTCGGGCTGCTGCTTTCTGTTCCTGGAATTGGATTGCCTGTCTCAAATTGGTTGATGGCCGGATGATTGGCTGTGTAATTTTTAGTTTTGTATTCATAACGTCTGTAGTCCAATTGTCCGGATATAACCAGATTTTTGATGGGTTTTATGTCGAATCCTACATCATACATGGAGTTTTCAGTGGTGCTTTTTCCCCAGTTCTTGTAGCTTAGTGCACGTAACGGGTTACCGTTCATGAACGACTGGGTGGCATCTTTACCTCCCGCAATACTTCCCCACTCTCCGTTGGACTGTTGGGCTACCATGATAGAAGGTACCATGACGAAGTTACCGATGGAAGCGGTACCATGTTTAGTGTCCGATGAATTACGGATGTATTTGACTCCGCTTTTCAAGGTCAGCCATTTCGTGATGTCGGCCTGTACATTCAAATCCAAGTTATAGCGGTCGCTGCTGACACCTGGCATGAAGTCGTCATTATATAAATAGCCTACACTGCTGAAAAAACGTACTTTATCGCTACCTCCACTGAAATTCAGTGAGTGTTGGGTGGTAAGAATATGTTTGTCCAGCACTAGGTCTGCCCAGTTGGTATTAGGGTAATAATCTGGTTTGCTTCCATCTCTGAACCATTGAATTTCCTCGTCGCTATAAGCCTGGTTCTTACCTCCTTCTGGGTTGGCGTTATATCGGGATTCGTTCAACAAGGTAGCATAGTCCCAAGAATCCAATACGTCTGGCAGGTAGGTAGGCATTTTCATACCGACCAGTCCGCTGTAGGATACATTCATTTTCTCTTTCTTTCCCTGCTTGGTAGTTACCAGTACCACACCGTATGCGGCACGTGAACCGTAAATAGAAGAGGAAGCGGCATCTTTTAAAAATGAGATGGATTCGATGCTGTTCGGGTCGAGGTTGGAGAAGAACGTGGCATCGGCAATGGCTCCGTCGATGACATACAACGGTTCTGAAGTTCCCAAGTTACCGCGTCCACGAAAGTTGATGCTCGGGCTTGAACCTGGGCGGGAGATGACTGTAACACCAGGTACAGTACCTTGTACGGCCGACAATACGTTGCTTTGTACACGGTCTTTGATTTCGTCTGTGCTGACAGAGGCAACCGAGCCGGTCAGGTTGACTTTCTTCTGTGTGCCGTAGCCCACTACCACTACTTCATCCAATACTTCTGTATCTTCTTTCAGGGTTACAGTGATAGGCTGTCCTTCCCACTGAATGGTTTGTGTGGCATATCCGATGTAAGAGATGACGATGGTAGCTCCTTTGGCCACATTGTTTAAAGAGAATTCTCCGTCCAGATTGGTGATAACTCCATTTGTGGTACCTTTCACCATTACAGAAGCACCGATTACAGGTTCTCCTGTGGCATCTTTTACTACACCTTTACAAACTGAAGTTTGTTGAGTAATTTGCAAGTGGGTCGCTTCAGCGGCCAGTGTGGTACTTCCTAATCCGGAAGCTACACTCATGACAAATAGCATGGCGCCCACAGACTTGAAATGTTTTGTCATAACGAATAGGTTAAAGGTTTATTTTAAACTGGTGCAAATATATGTAATTTTTAAATATGCCGTTGTAATTACAATAAAAAATTATTATTTACTTCGATAAAAGCATATATATTTTATAATTAATGAATATATATTTGGTTTTTTGTGTTTTTGGACAAATTAGAAAAAGAATATTTATTGGGGAAGACATAAAAAATCCCCGGTACTTCATATATAGAGTACTGGGGATTGTTATTTTTAGAGAATCGGGAAAAGGTTATTTCTCAATTTCCACCAGTTCTACTTCGAAAATCAGTGTAGAGAACGGTTTGATTTTGCCAGCTTCCTGTGCACCGTATCCCAGTTCCTGCGGAATGTACAATTCCCATTTAGAACCTACCGGCATCATCTTCAGGGCTTCTGTCCATCCTGGAATCACACGGCCAACAGCCAATGTGATAGGTTCTTTGGAGCTGTCGAATTCCGTACCGTCAATCAGGGTACCTTTGTAGTTTACTTTCACGCGTGAAGTGTCGGCCGGAATAGCACCTGTACCTTTGGTGATGATTTTATATTGCAAACCGCTGGCTGTAGTCTGAACACCTTCTTTTGTCTTGTTCTTGGTCAGGAATTCTTCGTTCTGTTTCTTGTAGTCTGCATATTTGGCTTCCAGAGCTTTTGATTTGATTAAGTCTGCTTTCAGACGTACGTAAACAGCTGCAGAATCTACCGGTACCAGACCTTGTTTCTTTACAGTAGCGATAAATCCAGCCAGGAAGTTTTCCTTGCTCAGTGACTGAGTAGAGTCCTGTCCGAAAATCTGGCGGTTGTTGTAGTCGAACATGTCACCGCTGATTTGCTGGCCAATCTGCATACCTGCCAGGTAAGCTTTCTGTTTGGCATCTGTTTCCTTGCAGCCCTGTTCCAGACCTTTGATGAAGTCGGCTACGTATGCTGAATCAACGCCCAGACGGCCTTGTACATATTCCATCAATCCCTGAGTGTTGGTTACACCCATCATATAAGACAAAGAGTCTACGTCGCTTTTCAGGTTGGCTTTCGGGCCTTGTGCTGTACATGATGCCAGGCTGGCTGCAGCGGCAAGCATCATAAAAAATGTACCTTTTTTCATTTGCTTCGTTATTTATAATACTTCAATTAATTCAACTTCGAAAATAAGTGTGCTGTGGGGCGGAATCATTTCGCCGGCTCCCTGCGCACCGTAAGCCAGTTCCGACGGGATGTAGAGTTTCCACTTGGCACCTTCCGACATCAGCTGCAGTGCTTCTACCCAGCCTTTGATGACCTGGTTTACACCGAATACAGCCGGTTCGCCACGCTTGATGGAGCTGTCGAACAGGGTTCCGTCAATCAGCGTACCTTCATAGTGGCAGCGTACACGGTCGGTAGCTTTCGGCTTCTTGCCGTTACCTTCCTTGATTACTTCATACTGCAATCCGCTAGGCAGGGTTACTACATTCGGGTTTTTCTTGTTTTCTTCCAGGAATGCTTTTCCTTTTGCTATGTTTTCTGCGTTGGTCTTCTCCTCCAGTTCCATGAAGAACTTGTTCACGATTTCACGTGCTTCTGTATGAGAAATAGCAGTCTGATTTCCTTCCAATACGTCTTTGATAGCCTGTGCAAAGTCATTTACATCGATAGAGCGGGCGCCCATGCTGAACAGGTTTTGGCCAATCCCCAGACCAATGGCGTAACTAAATTTATCCATAAATGAATCTTGTATTAAAATGTGAATTAACGGGGAGCAAAGGTATCTTTTTTCTGTGAATATGAGGAATTTTGATTGATAAATTTTCTTATTTTTGGCGGGTGAACACGTTTCTAAATCATGTATCTAAAATAAGGAGGAGAAGAATATGAAAAATCTGGTTGTATTGACAGGGGCCGGCATGAGTGCGGAAAGCGGTATCAGTACGTTTCGCGATGCAGGAGGATTGTGGGACCAGTATCCGGTGGAACAGGTAGCCACTCCCGAAGGGTATGCGGCCAATCCGGAACTGGTCATCAATTTCTACAACGACCGCCGCAAGCAGTTGCTGGAGGTGAAACCGAACCGCGGGCACGAGCTGCTGGCGGAACTGGAGAAGAACTTCCATGTGACCATCATTACGCAGAATGTGGACAACCTGCATGAGCGTGCCGGAAGCCATGAGGTGATTCACCTGCACGGTGAGCTGACCAAGGTGACTTCCAGTTACAATCCCAATGACCCGCGTTATATCAAGGAACTCCGTCCGGATGAATATGAAGTGAAGATGGGCGACAAGGCGGGCGACGGTTCCCAGCTGCGTCCGTTCATCGTCTGGTTCGGCGAGGCGGTGCCCATGATTGAAAAGGCCATTGAGTATGTGGAGAAGGCCGATATCTTTGCCATTATCGGGACCTCCCTGAATGTTTATCCGGCGGCAGGCCTGCTGAATTACGTGTGCGACGGGGTGCCGGTTTACCTGATTGACCCGAAAGAAGTGCGTATCGCCTCCGGTCGTCCGGTGCACGTCATCCGCAAGGGAGCTTCCGAAGGAATGGAAGAATTAAAAAAAATGTTATTGAATGAAGCAAAGTAAACAAATTCTTTCTATATTTGTTATCATTTTAAACTAAGAACAAATACTAACTAATTAAGAATTGACTGATTATGAAAAAGTACATTTGCACAGTATGTGATTGGGTTTACGATCCAGAAGTGGGTGATCCAGATGGAGGTATTGCTCCGGGTACAGCTTTTGAAGATCTTCCAGAAGACTGGGTTTGCCCGGTTTGCGGAGTAGGAAAAGAAGATTTCCAGGTAGTAGAAGATTAATAAACTTTTCTTGATAAGGACGGCCTTCTAAAAAGTATGCCATATACTTTTGGAAGGCCGTTTTCTTTTTGTCCTATTCCGGCAGGGTGATGCCCATCTTCCGCATCAGGAAACAGGCATTCATGTTCTGTGCCACGCCTTCCCGCAGTTGGTAGGAGAAGGTGAGCTCGTTGTCCTTGATGTCGGCCTCGAAGCAGTAATTCCGGATTTCATCGGGGAACTGTTCGATGAGGCTGCCCAGCAGGAGGTCGTGGGTGGCGATGATGCCGTTGGCTTTCAGGCGCAGGAACTGGCGGATCAGCTCGAAGGAGCCTTTTTGCTTGTCGAGCGAGTTGGTGCCTTTCAGAATCTCGTCCAGAATGATGAAGAGCTGTTGTCCTTGGTTCAGCAGGTCGATGATGCGTTTCAGGCGTTTCAGTTCGGCGAAGAAATACGACTCGTTGTCGGACAGTGAGTCGGACGTGCGGAGGCTGGTAATCAGCTGATGGGGATAGAGCACCAGCTTGTCGCAGCACACGGGAGCGCCGATGCAGGCCAGCAGGTAGTTCACCCCGATGGTGCGCAGGTAGGTACTTTTCCCGGCCATGTTGGCACCGGTGATGATGAGGAAAAACGGGCGCGACGGGAGAGTGGCGTCGTTTTTTACACATTGGGCAGGGGGCATGAGCGGATGTCCCATCCGGGTAGCCAGGAAACAGAACGGTTTTTCGGCCAGTTCGGGATAGGTGTAAGCGGGGTGATTATAGGCAAAGGTGCCCAGCGAGCAGAGTGCATCCAGTTCTCCGATGGTTTCCAGCCAGCCGGTGATGTGCTGTCCGTAGCGGGCTTTCCAGCGCTCGATGCGGACAATCTCCTGTAGCTGGAAGAAAAGGCTTCCCTCCAGCAATACATATAAAAACTGGTTGTTGCGTAAGTCCAGCCGGTCGAGTTCCTTGGAAAGCTGTTGCAAGGCGTCAACGGGTGACTTGCCGTCCATGTCCAACCGGTTCATCAGTTGTTGCAGGCCGGGAGCTTCCCACTGCTCCTTCTTGGCCAGCGCGATGAGCTGGGCATAGCCGTTGAGGCTTTTCAGCTGTTTGCCGTAGGTTTCCTGCACGTAAGTAGCCCGTTTGACGATGCCGAAACTGAGAATCAGAAAAAGGCCGAACGAGAGTCCCAGCCAGGTGAAGGAAGTCCATCCGGCCAGCGAAGTAATTAGGAGCAGCCCGTTGATAAGGGGGACTCCCCACGTAAAGGCTTTTACCCATCCGGCATGCAGGTATTGCGACGGACTCTGGCTCCACGCGCGTAGTTTCTCTCCATCGGACGCTGTGCCCTGATGGATGAGTCCCGTTACCCGGAACTGTTCCCTGAACAGAGGACGCCGACTCAGGTCCTGTACCATTTGTTGGCGTACGCGGATGGCTGCAGGCTCACAAAGGTGGTGTTGCAGCCAGTGGGCCAGACAGTCTTTCCCGAAAATGGTACAAGTGCGGTTCATGGCCTGAAACAGGGAGTGGCGTCCGAACACGTCGAGGTCGAAGGTATAAGGATGTGACGGATTGACGTAGGCTTTTCCGTCGTCGAAGCTGCTGTAGTCGCCGGAGAGTGCCTGTAATTCTTCCTTTTGGACACGTACCTCGGTTTCCAGCCATTTCTTCCGGTAGAAGAGCCGGCTGTGCAGTTTCACGAAGATGAAAAACGGGAGAAAGGTGAGGCAGATGCTGGTTGTCAGCAATGCAGGCTGGTGGAAAAAACAATAGATTCCGGCCAGCCCGGCTGCGAACAGGATTACGCGGAGGGCGCTGACGCGTGCGATTTGTCGTTTGACTTTGCGCAACCGACCTTCTGCCGAGGCCAGTCGTCCGTGGTAGTAGTTTTCAGGGTTCATATTTCTGCATTTGTGTAAACACGGCAAAGGAACGAAAAAGTGTAAGATTGCGGCTGAAAAATCTGTTAAAAGATTGAATCTGTTTGTGTTTTTCATGAATAAATCCCTTCTTTGCAAGGAAATCAAAATGTTTTTATAGAAAGTGTGCGCGGTAACGCGTTTTCTTTTAGAGTAAATGCGTGCTCGCACACACATTTTTTTGAGAACCTATCTATGCAGAAGAACAAAAACATGCGGCTGACCGACATTGCCCGTCTGGCCAATGTGTCGGTGGGTACAGTCGACCGTGTGATTCACAATCGGGGACGTGTTTCGGAAGAGAATATCCGTCGGGTGAAGGAAATCATGGAGCAGGTGGGATACAAGCCTAATCTGATTGCCCGTTCGTTGGCCGTCAAGAAGCCTTGCCACCTGGTAGCCTTGATTCCGGATTTCCGTGCGGGCGACTACTGGAGTGCCATGGAATATGGCATCCGCCGGGCCGAGGAAGAGTTGGAGAGTTATGGAGTGAAGGTCACGGTACTGACTTTCGACCAATACAGTGAAAGCAGTTTCGAGGAGACGGCCTCCCGTTTGCTGAACTTGCCGGAGGCGGTGGACGGCGTGGTGGTGGGAACCCTGTTCAAGGAGGCGGTCATCCGTCTGTCGGCTTTGCTCGATGCACGTGAGGTCCCGTATGTGTATGTGGATTCGGACATCGAGGAACAGCATCGGCTGGCATATTACGGAACGGATTCCGTGGCTGGCGGTGAAATCGGAGCCCGGATGCTGTTGGCTTCCATGGCCTTTCAGGGTGATATCCTGGTGGCCCGGATTCAGCACGGAAAAGGCGGGCTTTCCACACAGGGAGAGAAACGCTACCTCGGTTTCCGCCGTTACCTGGCGCAGCAACGTTGCACCATGCAACTGGTGGAGGTGGAACTGTGGATAGGGGATGAGGCACACAACAGGCAGGTGCTCGACGAGGCTTTCCGGCATCATCCGGGAATCCGTGGGGCGGTGACTTTCAATTCTTCCTGCTACATTCTCGGTGAATACCTGGAAAAGCAGAGAAGGAAAGACATCCGGCTGGTGGGGTATGACTTGATTGACCCGAACGTGAGGCTGCTGAACGAAGGTTATGTGCAGGCGTTGATTGCCCAGCGTCCGGAGTTGCAGGGCTACAACGGGGTGAAGGCGCTGAGCAGGCTGCTCCTTTTCGATGAACGCCCGCCCGTGGTGAACCTGTTGCCGATAGACATTTTGTTGAAAGAGAATTATCAGTTTTATAATAAAGTATCGAATTTATTGCTAATCTAATTATTATGGCAAACGAATTATTTAATGTAGACGGCAAGGTAGTCGTCATGACCGGGGGAGCCGGTGTGTTGGGAAAAGGTATTTCCAAGTATTTGGCTGCACAAGGTGCAAAAATGGTCATTCTTGACCGTAGTGAAGAAGCAGGAAAAGCATTGGTCGCAGAAATTGTGGCACAGGGTCACGAAGCTACTTTCTGGTACACTGATGTGATGCAGAAAGAAGTGCTGGAACAGAACAAGAAAGACATTCTGGAAAAGTATGGCCGCATAGACGTTTTGCTGAACGCTGCAGGCGGAAACATGGCAGGTGCTACCATCGCTCCGGACAAGACTTTCTTCGATTTGCAGATTGATGCGTTCAAGAAGGTGGTCGACCTGAACCTCTTCGGTACGGTATTGCCGACCATGGTCTTTGCCGATGTCATGGTAAAACAGAAAAAAGGAGCCATCGTGAACTTTTGTTCTGAATCTGCCCTCCGTCCGTTGACTCGTGTGGTAGGTTATGGGGCTGCAAAGGCTGCCATTGCCAACTTCACCAAATACATGGCTGGCGAACTGGCTATCAAGTTCGGCGACGGCTTGCGTGTGAACGCCATTGCTCCGGGCTTCTTCCTGACTGAACAGAACCGTACGTTGCTGACCAATCCGGATGGCTCACTGACCGACCGTTCCAGAACGATTCTGGCTCACACTCCGTTTGGACGTTTCGGCGAACCGGAAGATTTGTATGGTACCATCCACTACCTCATCAGCGATGCATCCAGCTTCGTAACAGGTACGGTAGCTGTCATCGACGGTGGATTTGATGCTTTCTCTATTTAATCGAGTACGAACCTTAAAACAAGAAACGTTATGTATTTATGTGAACAAACCTGGCGCTGGTATGGCCCGAACGACCCGGTGTCTTTGTGGGACATCAAGCAGGCCGGTGCCACAGGTATCGTCAATGCCTTGCATCACATTCCGAACGGAGAAGTGTGGACGGTAGAAGAAATCATGAAACGCAAGCAGATGATTGAGGAAGTCGGCTTGAAGTGGAGTGTGGTAGAAAGTGTGCCGGTACACGAACATATCAAGACGCAGACCGGCGATTTCATGAAATATATCGAGAACTACAAGGAAAGTCTGCGCAATCTGGCGAAGTGTGGCATTTACATTGTGACCTACAACTTCATGCCGGTGCTCGACTGGACCCGTACGGACTTGGCTTATACCATGCCCGACGGTTCCAAGGCTTTGCGCTTTGAACGGGCTGCCTTCGTGGCTTTCGACCTCTTCATCCTGAAACGTCCGGGAGCAGAAAAGGATTACACCGAGGAAGAAAAAGCCAAGGCCAAGGCTCGCTACGAACAGATGGACGAAGAAGAAATCCACCGTCTGACCCGCAACATGATTGCCGGACTGCCGGGTTCGGAAGAGAGCTTCACGCTGGAACAGTTCCAGCATGAACTGGACCGCTACAAGGACATCGATGCCGAAAAGCTGCGCTCCAACCTGATTTTCTTCCTGAAACAAATCTGCCCGGTAGCCGATGAGGTAGGTGTGAAACTGGTGATCCATCCGGACGATCCGCCACAGACAATTTTGGGCTTGCCGCGTATCATGAGTACGGAAGAAGATTTCCGCAAGCTGGTGGAAGCCGTGCCAAACGAATCCAACGGTTTGTGCCTTTGCACGGGCTCGCTGGGCGTCAGTGCCAAGAACGACCTGGCCGGCATGATGGAGCGCTGGGGCGACCGCATCAATTTCGTACACTTGCGCAGCACACAGCGTGATGCCGAAGGCAACTTCTTCGAAGCCAACCACCTGGAGGGTGATGTAGACATGTATCACGTGATGAAGAACTTCCTGCTCATGCAGCAGCGCCGCAAGGTCTCAATCCCGATGCGTCCGGACCATGGCCATCAGATGATTGACGACTTGAAGAAGAAAACCAATCCGGGCTACTCTTGCCTGGGCCGCCTGAGAGGACTGGCCGAACTGAGAGGACTGGAAATGGGTATCGCCAAATCAATGGAAGAACAAAACTGATAAATCAGCTGACCGCTGAGGGTGTATAAATGAAGAAAATGGTTCATGGAGGAGAGAATCCGTTCATGGACCATTTTTTTGTGCTTCTTTTAGAATGGAGGAAGGGGGCATTTTGTTTTCTAAATAAAAAGAGAGGGAAAGATTAGTCCGGTTTGGGGTACATATCTTTTTGTTTTTTACGTTTCGCAGGGCCGAGCCGTACGTTTCTCCGCCCGGAAACATACGGCTCCCGATGCGGAAACGTATGTTTCCGGGCAGGGAAACGTAGGAAACGGTGAGGGGTTTCCACATGATTTCTAGGACATTTGGGACTTCTTGTGCAGGCTGAGCTGGTGTAACTGTTAGAAATGAAGCAAAAAAAACGCCCCGACCGGGAAGGGTCGGAGCGTTACAGTCATAAACTATAAGGTTCAGGGTTTATTCACACGCAATGTAGCCTTTCACCGGAGTCATGATGAAAGTAAATTCATAGTCTCCGTAAGGCAGCATGTATTTGTCTTCCGGCAGGGCACCCCAGCTGTTGACACAGCCCAGACCCATCTGTGCCTTGTCAATCAGCAGGTTGGTCAGGTCGGCTTCTTCTACTTCGAAGGAGTGGCTCTGTTTCTTTTCCAGCCCGTCGTCCAAAGAAGCGATGGTGTAGTGGAGGGCAGAAGCGGAGAACGGGGCTTCAGCCACGAACATCAGTCCGTTGCCGGCTACGTTCAGCTGTCTCCACCAGCGGATGTCGGTTTTGGTACCGGTCTCCTGCGGACGGATGTACGGATAGAACTGGTCGCTTACGCTCTGGTTGTAGATGCCCAGGTCGGTGCAGTGGTTGCGGTCTACGTAGTTTTCTATCGGGCCGCGGCCATAGTAGGAAATCTTTTCAAAGGATTTCGGCATGACCATCTGCATACCGAAGCGGAACATCGGCGATACCTTGGCACTCTTGTCGGCCACCATCTTCTGGGTGACTTTCACGGCACCTTCGTTGTTAATCTGGTAGGTGAGATACAGTTTGGCCGATACCTCTGTGAGGTCGTAAGTGGAATTGACCACGGCCAGTCCGTTTTCTACCTTGTAGTTGAAGTCGGTCAGCTTGATGCCCGGGTTCTTCCATGCGGCATATTTTTTCTGCAGGCCGGCACCGAAGTCGTTGTCGGTCGGGGCACGCCAGAAGTTCGGCGTCAAGGCTTCACCTTCTTTGAGCATGCTTACTCCGTTCACATCGTATCTGTCCAGATAACCGTTGCGTTTGCTGAATTCCAGATGGAATCCGTTGCCTTCCACGGCGATGTAGTCCGGATAGTTCGGGTTGATTTGCGGTTCAACCACCTGCTGGTTAGTTTCCGCTACGTTCTTCAAGTCCATGGCAGGAGCCTTGTACGGGTTGAGTACCAGCTGGTCTTTGGCCACTACGGAGCCTGCCGGGAGCAAGCCTTCGCGGTTCTTCTGGATGTATTTCACGTTGAGCAGCCATTCTCCGTACTGGCAGGTTTTGCCCAGGTCAAGTTTCACGGTTGCAGTCTGGTGAGGAGCTACGTTCAGGTTGTCTACACGTCCGCTGCGGATGGTTTTTCCATCTTTCAGCACTTCCCATTCCAGGGCGTAGGCCGACAGGTCGCGGAAGAAGTTCTCGTTGTACACCTTGATCTCTCCCTTGGACAGGTCGCCCGGAGTGGTCCAGATGTTCTGGTAGAAGTATTGCACTTCGTAGGCGTGCGGGTTCGGTTTGCGGTCGGGGCTGATGAGGCCGTTGTCGCAGAAGTTCTTGTCTTCGGAATCATCCATGCGGTTGAAGTCGCCGGCATAGGCATAAATCATCTTGCCGTTCTTGCCGGTCCAGCGGATAGACTGGTCGACGAAGTCCCAGATGAATCCTCCCTGGTATTTCGGATATTTGCGAATCAAATCCCAGTATTCCTTGAAGCCACCTTCGGAGTTACCCATGGCATGTGCATATTCACACTGAATCAGCGGCTTCTGGTATTTGTCGTTCTTGCTGTATTCTTCACACCACTTGTAGCCGGCATACATCGGGCAGTAGATATCGGTCTTTCCGTCGATGCGGGCCTGTTCGTATTGTACGGCGCGGCTGGGGTCTTCTGCCTTGATCCAGTCGTAAGCGGCTTCGAAGTTCGGACCGTAGCCGGCTTCGTTACCCAATGACCAGAAGATGATGCTCGGGTGGTTGAAACCACGCTGCACGTTGCGCTGGTTGCGTTCCAGATGGGCTTTCTTGTAGCTGGGTTCTTTGGCCAGTGTCTCTTCGCCGTAGCCCATTCCGTGGGATTCGATGTTGGCTTCGGCTACCACATAAATACCGTATTTGTCGCAGAGGTCATACCAGAAATTGTCGTCCGGATAGTGGCAGGTTCTCACGGCGTTGATGTTGAGCTGCTTCATAATCTGGATGTCCTGAATCATGCGGGCCCGTGAAACCACGTATCCGCCGTCGGGGTCGATTTCATGGCGGTCAGCTCCTTTGAAGAGTACCGGCTGGCCGTTGACCAGAATCTGTGCGTTCTTGAGTTCAATCTTGCGGAAACCTACTTTCACCGGTACCACCTCACTGGTCTTGCTGCCGTCTTTCAGGGTTGCACGCAAGGTGTACAGGTAGGGTGTTTCTGCACTCCACTTCTGCGGATTGTTGACCTGCATTGTGGCAGATACCTTGCCGGATCCTTTCACGTCGGTAGAAGCCACGGTCTGGTTCTTGGCATCCAGCAGTTCCAGACTGACATTGCCGCTTCCTTTCAGGTTCAGGGTGATGGCCAGTGAACCGTTCTTGTATTCGCTGTCCAGGTCGGGAGTGACGCGGATGTCGTCGATGCGTTTCTTGTTGCGGGCATAGAGGTAGCAGTCGCGTGCCACACCGGTGTAGCGGAAGAAGTCCTGGTCTTCCAGATACGAGCCGTCGCACCAGCGGAACACCTGGAAGGCAATCAGGTTTTTCTGTCCCGGTTTCAGGTACGGTGTCAGGTTGAATTCGGCTTCCAGCTTGCTGTCTTCACTGTAGCCCACGAACTTGCCGTTTACCCACAGGTACATGTTGGAGCTGACAGCCCCGAAGTGGGCAATGATGTCTTTTCCGCTCCAGTCGGCCGGCACCATAATCTCCCGGCGGTAAGAGCCTACATGGTTTTGTTCGGTCGGCACATAAGGAGGGTTGTTTTCAAAACGGCTTCGCCACGGGTAGCCGGTATTCACATAAATCGGGTCGCCATATCCTTGTGTTTCCCATACACCCGGCACTTGCAGGTTGTCCCAGCCTTTGTCGTTGAAGCCGACTTTCCAGAAGTCGGTGGGGCGGGCATCGGCATTGCGTACCCAGAAGAACTTCCAGGTGCCGTTCAGGCTCATGAAGTTCTTGGAGTCTTCCTTGACGGCCTTGGCAGCCATTTCTGCATTTTCATACGCAAAGAAGTTTGCGTGCATCGGTGCCCGGTTGATGGCGTTGACCTCGGGGTCTTGCCATTCTTTGAACGTCTGTGCGCTGGCCGAGAGCACACAGGCACCTAAGATTCCTAACACGAATTGTTTTTTCATGGATAATTATATTTATTAGAATGATAATGATTTTTTATTTCACCACCCAAGCCGGATTGTGCGGAAGAGTGACTCTTGGATTGTAATGCATTTCCGTCTGGTCGGGGATACGGATGAGGTATTCTTTTCCGTTGTGGTTGGGGAGGGAAGTACCCCGTAGCCACGGGTTCATGCTTTTCAGCAGGCTGAAGTTGATGCCTTGTCCCTTGGCAAAGCGGGCCAGGTCGTCGATGTCTTCGGTCACTTTGATGGTCCGATAAGGAATTGGAGGATACAAATCGCTGGAGCGGAGGTAGAAACCGAATTGTTTCGGGTCGGTCAGCAGCATCTTGGCAGCCAGGATGCGGTACACGTAGCGCGAGGTTTCCTCCACGAGGTAAAGGTCGAGGGCGTTGTCAACATATTGTCTGTCCTGTTGCTGGCTGATTCTTCCCTGTCCGGCGTTGTAGGACGCAGCCACGGTTTCCCAGTTACCGAACTTGCGGTAAGCTTGTTTCAGGTACTTGCAGGCGGCTACGGTCGATTTCTCCACGTCGTAACGTTCGTCCACATGGTGGTTCACTTCCAGGTCGAAGTCGCGGGCGGTACCGCTCATGAACTGCCATAGTCCGGCAGCTCCGGCTCCCGAACGGGCCAGCGGATTGACGTTGCTTTCAATGACCATCAGGTATTTGAAGTCGTCGGGAACCCCTTGTTCCTTCAGGATAGGTTCGATGATAGGGAAATAGCGGTTGGCCCGCTTGATGATTTGCAGCGAAGTGCTGTGCATGTAAGTGAACGCCATTAGCTCCCGGTCCATGCGTTCACGCCGGTCATAGCGTGTCAGGTCGATGTCGATGCCGCAGAAACTGATGCTTTTGGGAACTTCGATGCAGCTGTAAGTAGGGGACGAGGCTGTTTCTGTCTGTGCAGTGCAGGAGGTGGAGAACCCGGGTAACAAAAAACCGGTTACAAATAGAGCGGTTGTAAGTGATAAAGTGTATAAGCGTTTTGTCAATTTCATATTCAAGGCTTTCTTGTAACTGTCGGTCTTTTGTGAATCTGTGGCAAAATAAGGACTTATTTATGAAAGTCAGGGGTATAATTTAGGCAAAAGTCAAGTAAAAATCGTTCAAAACTGGTTCGAGTTGACTTAATTCCCCACTTGGCTATGCATATGTTGGGCTATTTTGAGCCTTTAGGGCACAAAAAATCAACAGCTCTTTGTTAAAAAATCGCTCTAAAATACGAAATAAACTTTTGGGAAACGCTACCTTTTTAATTTATTTCACAAAATGAGTTTTTCAGCTTGTTTAGTCGTCTAAATGAAAGCTGTGGAGGATGGTTTCCGGCACTTTGTCGTTGGCCTGGTGGTAGATAATCGAGATGTAGAAGCCGCAGCTTCCGTCTTTAGCCAGCAGGTAGCAATAGACGCATTTTTCTTCTTCGCAATTCCCTTTGAGCTGCACGCCGTGAAACTGTGGCAGCTCAAAAGGTTGCACTTCGCTTTGTGAGGTCACTTCATCGTCTGTGGCGATGGCTTTCAGTTCCTGTCCCAATTCTTCTTTTTTCATGCCATCTCCTTCCAGCAGCTGGATGGTGAGGTAGTAAGTGTCGTTTCCGGCAGTATAGCCTTCGGAGGAATCATCTTCTACGGTGAGGTCGGACGGAGCCTTGAAGGATACTCCATACGAATCCCATCGGGTGATTTTCAACTGTTGTGCGACTGCCGGAACGGCTACAGTAAAGAATGTAATCAGGATAAAGAATAACTGTTTCATGCTTTTCGTTCTGCTACTACTTTTCGTGCGTAAACTTCTTCTTCCTTATTAACCAAAACGCATACGTGTCCTCCCATGTTGGCATAAGGAGAAGTGACAGCAGACAATGTCTCGTCTTTTAGCATGGCGTCCACACCGGCTGATTTCAACAAGCCCTTTACCAATTCAGCTTCCCAGAGGTCTCCTCTGAAAACTTCAATCAATGAATCGTAATCTTTCGCTTCCATAGTCTTTTGTTTTAAGGGTTAATAATTAGAAGTTTGTTTCTCTCATCTATTCTTATGTCAAAGATAACAAACTTTCGGAAATAAACATGCTTTCGGGCATATATTTCTTTGGCAGGGTTGATTATTTCTTTCAGAATATTTTGAATATCTGCTTGAAGTTGTAATTTTGCGATAAACTGTAATCTGAAAATGGCGAAAATGAATCTGAATGAAATATTTCAATCCGTTCGGGCAGCATCCCGTAAACTGGCAATGTGGGATGTGGAAACGGTGAATACACTTTTGCGTGCGGTGGCCGATAAGATAGAGGAGAGAGCAGACAGCCTCTTGGAGGCCAATCAGGAGGACTTGCAGCGGATGGAAGTTTCCAATCCGAAGTACGACCGTCTGAAGTTGACAAAGGAACGTTTGTCGGGGATTGCGGCCGACATGCGTCAGGTGGCGGCGCTTCCTTCTCCGCTGGGACGTGTCCTGGAGAGCTATACGGTGCCGAGCGGGCTGCGGCTGAAAAAGGTGAGTGTGCCTTTCGGTGTAATCGGAGTGATTTATGAAGCCCGTCCGAATGTGAGTTTCGATGTGTTTGCATTGTGCCTGAAAAGTGGAAACGCCGCCATCCTGAAAGGAGGAAGTGATGCGGATGCTTCCAACCGGGCCATTGTGGAGTTGATTCATGAGGTGCTGGAAGAATCTGGAGTAGACCCGCACGTGGTGGAACTGCTTCCTTCGAGTCGGGAGGCGACGGCGGCACTGTTGCATGCCGAAGGATGGGTGGACTTGATTATTCCCCGCGGAAGTAGTAGCCTGATTCGCTATGTGCGTGAGGAAGCTACCGTGCCGGTCATTGAAACGGGAGCCGGTATCTGTCACACGTATTTTGACCAGGCGGGCGACCTGGTCAAGGGAGCGGCCATTGTCAATAATGCCAAGACGCGCCGGGTAAGTGTCTGCAATGCCCTTGACTGTTTGCTCATTCATCGGGGACGTCTGTCTGATCTGCCGGCTTTGTGTGCACCGTTGCAGGAAAGCCGGGTGATACTGTATGCCGATGAACCGGCTTATGAGGCTTTGTCGGGGCGGTATCCGGTGGAATGGCTGCGGCCTGCCACGCCGGAGAGTTACGGTACGGAGTTCTTGGACTACAAGATGGCCATCAAGACGGTGGAGGATATTACGGAAGCGGTATCGCATATTTATGCATACGGCTCCGGACACAGTGAATGTATCGTGACGGAAGATAAAGAAGCAGCCGACTTCTTTACGCGGGCAGTGGATGCGGCCTGTGTGTATGTCAATGCACCGACTTCCTTTACCGATGGGGCTCAGTTCGGTCTGGGGGCCGAAATCGGAATCAGTACGCAGAAACTGCATGCCCGTGGTCCGATGGGTTTACGGGAGATGACTACCTATAAATGGATTGTGGAAGGCGACGGACAGATTCGAAAAAAATGAATAAAAGAGAGATAGTATTGTATTTTTATAGTATATTTGCGAGGAAAAATAAATTTATATACACTTTTACGTATGAAGACTTATACCAATGTATTCGATTTGGGCGACTTGAAGACCGCCTTGGCTGAAGCGTTCGAGATTAAGAAAGACCGTTATAAATACGAAGCGTTGGGCAAGCATAAAACTTGTCTGCTGATATTCTTTAATAATAGTTTGCGTACGCGACTGAGCACGCAGAAGGCAGCCCGCAACCTGGGAATGGATGTCATTGTATTGGATGTGAACCAGGGTGCCTGGAAACTGGAAACCGAGCGTGGCGTGGTGATGGATGGCGACAAGAGTGAGCATCTGCTGGAGGCTATTCCGGTGATGGCTTCTTATTGCGACATTATCGGCGTGCGTTCGTTTGCCCGTTTCGAAAGCCGGGAGGACGACTATACCGAGAAGATTCTGAACCAGTTTATCCAGTATTCCGGCAAGCCGGTATTTTCCATGGAAGCAGCTACGGGACATCCCCTGCAGGCTTTTGCCGATTTGATTACGATTGAGGAGTACAAGCGGACCGAACGTCCGAAGGTAGTTCTGACATGGGCTCCGCATCCGCGGGCACTTCCGCAGGCCGTTCCGAACTCTTTTGCGGACTTTATGAACGAGGCCAATGTGGATTTCGTAATTACACATCCGCACGGTTATGAACTCGACCCGAAGTTTGTGCGGGGCGCGAAGGTGGAATACGACCAGAAGAAGGCGTTCGAAGGAGCGGAATTCATTTATGCCAAGAACTGGGCTTGTCCGGGGGTAACCTGTCCGGAAGACTACGGAAAGATTCTGAGTAAGGACATGAGCTGGACGGTAGATACGGAGCACATGTCGTGGACCAACAATGCGTTCTTCATGCACTGTCTCCCGGTACGCCGTAACATGATTGTGTCGGATGACGTGATTGAGGCTCCGACTTCACTGGTCATTCCGGAAGCTGCCAACCGGGAGATTTCAGCTACGGTGGTATTGAAGCGTATGCTTCAGAGTTTGTAATAATCAGCACTAAAATAAATGCCGTGACGGGCGGAGGGATATTCCCTCTTGTCGGTCACGGCATTCTTTTTTATCTTATCTGCTTTATCGGTGTGAATTGTCCGGTACTTGTTTTATTGCTCAATGTCTTTTCCCAGTTCTTTCCAGTTCTCAAAACCCTTGTCGAGGTTGTACACCTTGAAACCTTTCTTGACCAGCAGTTTGGCGGCGTTCCGGCTGCGGCGGCCGCTCTTGCAATACACGGCTACCGGCTGTTCCGGGTTCAGCAGTTCGTCGGCGTTGGCCGGGAATTTCTCATCCAGCACGTTGATGTTGATACTGCCCGGAATATGGCCTTCACTGTATTCAGCCACGGTGCGCACGTCTACCAGTTGCACTTGGTCGTCACTGATGAAGCGTTCAAACTCGTCGGCCGACAGGTTTTTGAAGTCATCGCCTGATTTTCCTTTGCATGCCACCATGGCTACGGCGAACATGCATATAAAGAACATGAAATAAATCGTCTTAATCATAAAGTAGAGTGTTAGTAAGTAAATTCGTAGCTTACAAAGCCTTTCTCGTATGTGTTGATGCGGAGAATTACCCGGTCGCCTTGTGCAAGCCGTCCTTCGTAAGTCCACAAGGGTACGGAAAGAAAACTCTTGCGGGTGAACGCTTCATAGTCACCGTTCTGGTTGTGATAGAGCGTCAGGTGAAGTGTCCGGCTGCCGTCCTCGTTGTCGGTGATTCCGTCTTCGATAAAGTGGAAGATATGGCTTTTCTCCTTGGCCATAGGCAGCAGAATCAGGTTGAGGTAGCTTCCGGATTTCCATACGCTCTGAACGTTCAGCGGATCGGTTTTGGCAATGCCGTCTGGCAGCTTGTTGGCCGTTACCGGCTTCACGGCGATAATCAGCTGGCAGGAATACAGCAGGGCTGTTGCATTTCCTTGGGTGTCTGTCTCCTTGGGCTCATAGATGGATACCGTCCGGTAGGTCGAATCGGGTGTCAGTCCGTTCAGCCCTTCCCGGTTGAGAATCTGCAACGTTTCTCCCTTGTCGGTGATAAGGTCTTGAAGCCTCCCGTCTGTGTCTGTGGTTACGTCGATGAAAGTGCTTATCACGTTGGGATAGACGTACTCATCCTCCTTGCATGCTCCCAGAGAGAGCAGGCAGAAGAATGTGCTTAAAAGGAGGCGGACCTGTTTCATGCTTCGGTGGCTTTCAGGTAGTTGATGGCCGGGTTGGCATACATTTGCAGGATGCACCGACGGAGGAACGCCTCGTCTTTATTCGGCAACTGAATCAAATCCAGTTTCTGTTGTAGATAGGTTTCGAAACGTTGCTTTTCTTCCGGTGTATATTTGCCGGCGAAGGTATCGGTGCCGTTCAGCAGGTCGCAGGCTACGTAGTTTCCCGGATATATCCGGTAGCTGCGATGGATGTGCCGGTCGATCAGCGTAGCCAGGCGGTTGAAGATTTCCGTCTTGGGCAATCCCCGTAGTGTTTCCAACTCTTCGTTGAGGCAGGGAGCCGTCTGGAAATGTACGCGTCCTTTGTAGCCGAAGATACCGGTCTGCATGTTGGTCAGGTCGTCGGCCTGACTCTTCTTGAAGTCTTCCGAATCCCGTTTCTGCTGCATCTCCTTTGCCTTCAGGAAGTCACACGGGTCATACTCGTACGACAGGGCCACAGGTACGAGGTTCAGTTCCTTCAACCGGTCTACAATATCGCCTTCTCCTCCCATGGCCAGCATTTTCAACACGCTTTCCTGGGTGCGGTCGTTGGAATCCTTGGCTCTTCCTTCACGCTGGGCAATCCACACATTTTCCTTTTTCTGGGTCACGGCAAAGTGGATGTAGCGCGACATGCGGGCCGACGATTCCAGCATCTGCCGCATGCTCAGGGCACGTTGCACGATAAACGACTTGTTCACCCGCACCAGTTTCTTTATCCAAGGGTAAATCAGCAGGTTGTCGCCGATGGCAATTTCCACGGTAGTGGGGAAGCCGTTGTCGAGCAGGCCGACAGATAGAAATCCCGGATCGAGTACGATATCCCGGTGATTGGAGATAAACGTATAACTCTTCTGTTTGTCGGGCAAGGAAGAGGCATCCAGATCGAATCCGTCGCTGTGCTGTTGCATGATGTCGTGGAGCAGCTTGTGAAAGAAAGCTTTCTGCACGTCCAGGTTCGTTTTGCAGTGACGCAGTTGTGCCGCAATCATTTCCATGGGAACACCCGGCATGACCGACTGGATGACAGCCTGAAAGTCCTTGTCGGCCAGCAATTCCTCGCAGATTTGCGGTAGCTCTTCGGGGGTGTACGGACGAATATCGTCAAATTCAGCAGGTATGTTCATGATATAGAATGGCTTGTTCTTTCCAAAGATACAAAATTAATTGAAATGGTCTTCAATAATATCGGTCATTACATCTTTTATATCCAGTCCGGCGGCACGCACCTGTTGCGGAATGAAGCTGGTAGCTGTCATACCTGGAGTGGTATTGATTTCAAGCATGTTGATTTTCTCGCCTTCCGTGATGATGTAATCCACGCGGACGATACCCTTGCAGCCCAGGATGTCGTAGATGGCGGAAGTGAGCTGCCGTACGCGGCTGGTCAGTTCCGGGCTGAGGCGTGCCGGTGTGATTTCCGTCACTTCTCCTTTGTATTTGGCGTTATAGTCGAAGAATTCGTTCTTGCTGACCACCTCGGTAATAGGGAATACTACGGAGTTCTTTTTAGTCTTGTAGCATCCGTTGGCCAGTTCGATACCGTCCATAAAGGCTTCAATCATCACATCGTCCGATTCCTTGAAGGCTTCTTGCAAGGCCGGTTGGATTTGTTCCTTAGTCTTTACCTTGGTCACGCCGAAGCTGGAACCACTGGCATTGGGCTTGATGAAGCAAGGCAGTCCGATTTTGCTGATGACCTCCTCGTCGCTGATGCCATGGCGTTTGTTCACCAGCATGGACTCAGCTACCCGTACGCCGAAACCTTTCAGGTACTGGTTCAGGGTGAACTTGCTGAAAGTCATGGCCGATACCAGTACGTCGCAGGTGGAGTAAGGGATGCCGATCAGTTCGAAATACCCTTGCAGGATACCGTTTTCTCCCGGAGTTCCGTGGATGGTGATATAGGCGAAGTCGGGGATGATTTTCTTTCCGTGGTCCATAAAGCTGAAGTCGTTCTTGTCCACTTTGGCACGGCTTCCGTCGGAAAGAATGGCTTCCCAGTGTGCTTTAGTCAGTTCTACAATATAAAGGGTATATTTTTCCTGGTCGATAAAAGAGTAGATACCCTCTGCACTTTTCATGGAGACTCCGTGTTCGGAAGAGTCTCCTCCTGCTACAATCGCAATTGTACGTTTCATAATTATTCTCTGTTACTGATATACGTTCTCCATCTTTCCAGCAGACAGGTCATGTCTTCGGGCAGTTCGGAAGTGAAAAACATTTCCTCTCCCGTGCGGGGATGTACAAACCCCAGTGTCTTGGCATGCAAGGCCTGACGGGGACAGATTTCGAAACAGTTGTTTACAAATTGTTTGTATTTGCTGAAATGAGTTCCTTTCAAGATTTCATGGCCGCCGTAGCGTTCGTCATTGAACAAGGTGTGGCCGATGTATTTCATGTGTACGCGAATCTGGTGGGTGCGTCCGGTCTCAAGCACGCATTTCACCAGTGTGACGTAGCCCAGCCGTTCCAGCACCTGATAGTGGGTGACGGCATGTTTTCCCTGAGTCGGGTCGGCCATGACGGTCATCTGCATCCGGTCGCGCGGATTGCGCCCGATGTTGCCCACGATGGTGCCTTCATCCTGTTCCACGATACCCCACACCAAGGCATTGTATTCACGCTTGGTGGTCTTGTGGTAAAACTGAAGTCCCAGGTTGGTCTTGGCGTCCGGTGTCTTGGCTACGACGAGCAAGCCCGACGTATCCTTGTCGATGCGGTGCACCAGTCCCACTTGCGGGTCGTTCGGATTATAGGTCGGCACATCGCGCAGATGCCAGGCGATGGCATTGACCAGGGTGCCGTGGTAATTGCCGCAGCCCGGATGCACCACCAGCCCCGCCGGCTTGTTGATGACCATCAGGTCGTCATCCTCATACACGATGTCCAAGGGAATATCTTCCGGAATGATATCGTTCTCGTAGCGTGGACGGTCCATCATCACGGTCAGCACATCCAGCGGCTTTACCTTGTAGCTGCTCTTCACCGGTTTCCCGTTGGCCATGACAAAGCCGTTGTCGGCTGCCGTCTGGATACGGTTGCGCGACGCATTGACGATGCGTTCGAATAAGTATTTGTCGATGCGGACAGGAGCCTGTCCCTTGTCTACCACTGTACGGAAATGTTCGTACAGTTCCGGTTCACCTCCAATCGGTTCGATGTCGTCTGGCGTTTCGTCGTCCAGTTCGTAATCAATCAAATCTTCTGCCATTTCTTAGTCTGTGGAGGTTAGAACCAGGAGTCATCCACCTCAGCCTCGCTGTTTTCAGATGCTCCTTCACTTATCATTACTTGTGTAGAATCCATGGCCAGTGAATCGCGGATGGCCGTGTTGCCCACGCACAAGGTCAGTATGGCCTCGTGGGGTACCTTGTCGCCGCTCATCAGACTTCTGCCGCGGTATTTGATGCCGTAAATCCAGTCTTGCTCTCCCGAAACGTATTCCGGTTCCGTCAAGCGGAAGCCCATGGCTTTCAGTTTGGCTTCTGCCTGGCGCAAAGAACTGTTGTCAATCAGGTCGGGCAATTTCACCAGCGGCACCTTCGAAGTGGTGACGGTCAGGTAAATGGTACGTCCTTCTTTCACCCGTGCTCCTCCAGCCGGGTTCTGGTCCAGTACCATGCCGTCGGGAAGTCCTTTCACATAGCTGGAATCCACCACCAGTCCCTCTAACTTTTGGTTATGAAGTGCCAGTTGGGCTTCTGCCAGTGACTTGTTCTTGACATTGGGTACCACGTAGGCTTCTCCGTGGTGTGTATAGTGGTCGAGCCAGAGCAGTGTGCCCCAGCATGCACCGATAACGACCACGATCATGGCTATCACGTTCAGCCAGAAAAAGCGGTTCTTCTTAAAGGAAAAGAAATCTTTCAGGGTTATCATGTTACGTCAAAGTCTATAATTGGGACAAAGATATAACATTTTGTTGGAATACGGGGGAGTTACGGGTGAAACCTATGTCTTTTTAACATGGTTATCTGTAGCTTTGGGAAATAAATGTTTTTGTAAGAGCTTTGTTCAGATAAAAAACTAAGAATAAAATTTTTGCTTAAAAAAGATTTTTCTTTCTTTGTATCTGAAAAGGTAGGGAATTCTTGTTTGTATTGACTAGGATAAAATATTATGTAATCAGAATAAGATCGTGGAGCAAAAGGAGATAAATATTGGCAAATTAGTAGCGGGTGATGAACGTGCTTTCATCGCGTTTATTGAATATCATTCTTCTGCTTTATATCATTATGCTTTTAATATTCTTCATCAAAAGGAGTGTGCAGAGGAAGTGGTAAGTGATGTTTTTCTAGAGGTATGGAGACATCGGAAAAAATTAGGAAAAATAGAGAATATAAAAGGGTGGTTATATCGTATTTTATATAACAAATCAATATCATTTCTTCGTAAAGATAGCGTTGAATATACCAATCTGTCTTTTGATGAGGTCGAAGACTTTACTTTTGAGTTAGTCCCATCTCAAGAAGAGAAGTTAATAGGGGAAGAAAAATTGTCTATTTTAAATGCGGCTATCGCTTCTTTACCATCTAAAAGTCGTCATGTGTTATATTTGGTAAAGATAGAACGTCTTTCCTATGCAGAGGTCGCAGATTTATTGCATATTTCAGTGAAAACTGTGAGTAATCATTTGACGTATGCAATGAAAAAATTGATGGAAACCTTAAAAGATGAAGTGGTATTGTGGCTTTTTCTACTTCTGTTTTTTCAATAAGGAGTGTGCAAAAAAGCCTGGCCAGAGGCCAGGCTAAATGATTAATTAGTATGCATATTTATAAATTGATAATTCCTTTTAGAGGTAGTTCAGAGGAAGATGGGCCTACTAAAATCTCAAAATCTCCTTTTTCTATGACAAAATTCTTTTTATCAGTATCATAAAAACTAAAAGCGTCTTCATTAAGTAGAATTGTTATACGTTTCGTTTCGCCTTTTTTTAAGAACACTTTTTCGTAACCTTTTAGTTCTTTTAGGGGACGAGGAACAGAAGCTTGACAGTCTTTTACATAAATCTGTGCAACTTCTGCTGCATTCATTTTTCCCGTGTTTTTAAGTTCAAAACTCACTTCTACTTGGTTCTTTTGTTTTTTTCTAAGTTGCAAATTTTCATACGTGAATTGACTGTATGATAATCCGAAACCAAATGGATAAAGTGGCTGTTTTCCTGTACGGTCGTAACCTCTGTAGCCTACAAATATGCCTTCAGCGTATTGAACTCTCTTGTGCGGAACATTACGCTTGTCATAGTAGTTGTTGAATGTAGGATTGTCTTCCCATTTTTCTTCTATAGAAATAGGTAATTTCCCACTTGGAGATATTTTGCCTGTTAGTATTTCTGCTATTGCTTTTCCACCTTCCTGTCCAGGATACCATGCCATAAGAATAGCTTTGACTTTATTTCCCCAGTTACGGAAGTCTATGCCTCCTCCTGAATTTATCACTGTTATAACATTTTTATGTACTTTTGTTACTTCATCAATGAGGAACTCCTGGCCGTATGGTAATGCAAATGGTCTGTCAAATCCTTCAGATTCTGTATTGCTGTCAAATCCTAAGCACATAACTACATTGTCTGCTTTTTTCAATTCATAATTCAGCAGATTTTTATCCAACATACCTGCTTCAAATTTGATAGTAGCTTCACCTACATTTTCAAAATAATCTATCTGTAACTGGTAAAGACTGTCTTTTTCCACCTGCATGAAGGCATTTCTTGAACTTAGTGCATGATTTCCCCAGTCTCCTGAAATTGTTTTTCCGTTGACTAATATTCTGTATCCGTCATCTCCTGAGATCTGGAAACGTATAGTTCCGCTTTGATCAGCCTTATAGATTCCTTTCCATTGAACGGAGAAATGGTCATCCTGAATGTCTGGATATGGAGAACCGTATTTCCATGCATAGTTTATTCTTGTAGTAATTCCCTGATGGCATGGTTCACCGGATAATTTTTTGTCTTTAAAATAATATCCTGTAAATCCTTGTTTCTTTAAACTGATGTCAGTAAAAATATTCTTTGAAATATCTTTATACAGTAAGCTGTCTGATAAAAGGGTTATTTTCTTATTACCTTTTATTTGTGTCATACCTTCATAAACTGATACGGTAGAATAAGGAGTTACAAATCCGCTGCCTCCTCCTGTAGGAATCATGTCTGCGTTTGGGCCGATAATAAGTGTATGTCCCTTTCTGAGTGGAAGTACATTATCATCATTTTTTAGCATGACAATACCTTCTCTTGCTAAATTTAATGCGGTTGCTTTTGATTCTGCGTTATCTCTTTCTATGGATTTATCCTCTAGCGGATTGTCAAATAGGCCGAATGTTATTAAGGTTTGCAGTATATGCTGTACTTTTTCGTCTATGGTTTTTTCTTTAACTATTCCATTTTCAATAACTGGAATCAGTTTTTCTTTTACCATAAACTTTCCTACAGGCATTTCCAAATCAAGTCCTCCATTGGCTGCGCCTACAGTAGAATATACGGAAGTCCAGTCTGACATTAGAATACCTTTGAATCCCCATTGTTTTCTAAGTATTTCTATATTCATCCATGCATTCTCGGTTGCATGTACCCCGTTGACGGGGTTATAACTGTCCATTACGGCTCCGACTCCTGCTTCTTGTACTGCTTTGCGGAATGTTGGGAAGTAAATCTCTTGTAGGGTGCGTTCGTCCACATCTGAACTAGCATGATGTCTGCTCCATTCTTGATTGTTTGCGGCAAAATGCTTAATTGTAGCAATGACACCTTTCTCTTGTACTCCAAGGATATATTGCTTGGCTGTTTCACTGCTTAAATAAGGATCTTCACCAAAATACTCAAAATTTCGTCCGCATAAAGGTGAACGGTAAATGTTTACACCTGGTCCTAACAGGATACTTACACCTCTTGCTTTGGCATCTCTGCCTAGACCATTTCCTAGTTGGCGCACCAATTCTCTATTCCATGTGGCAGCGGATAAAATGCCAGAAGGATACAATGTACTTTTAGTATTGTTGCGTATACCTTGTGGTCCATCTGCCATTCTGATTTCAGGAATACCTAATCGGGGTATTGCTCTGATATAGAATGACCGAACTCCGGAGATGTAATCAATTTTCTCCTCTAGTGTCATTTTTTCGACTAACGCTTTTGCCCTTTGCTCCGTTTGGGGAGTAATTTCCATTTGTGCTGCCGCCTGGCCAAAGGCACAGCAGAAGAGCAGCCCGCAGGCTACTTTTTGTTTGAATTTCATTTTTTGTTAGATTTACGTGATTAATAAAAATTGTCCGATAGCAAAAATAAGATAAAAAATCGTAAGTCTCCGGTTTTTCGTTTAAATTTTTGAGAAAGGATGGAAATAAGTTACTTCCTGAGTGTCGTGGCTACTCCCTCCGGTCATGAAGATAAATTCTCCTTTCTCCACGGTGAAGTGCATGTCGTTGTCATAGTACCCCAACGTTTCGTCTGTGATGGGAAAGGTTACCGTCTTGCTTTCACCGGCTTTTAAAAAGACCTTCTGGAAACCTTTCAGTTCCTTAACCGGGCGTGTAATGCGGGCCACTTTGTCTTGCACATACAGTTGGACGACTTCTTCTCCGTCACGGCTTCCCGTGTTAGATATGTTTATCCGAAGGAAGGCATGCGCATGGTCTGGACGGTCTGACGGAATTATTTCAGGTTTGCCATATCGGAAAGAGGTGAATGATAGTCCGAAGCCGAACGGGTAGGCTGGTTCCGTGGAAGAATCTATATAAGAGGTACAGTAATGTACGTGGGGGCGGGTAGGGCGTCCGGTACTTTTGTACTGGTAGAAGATGGGCACTTGTCCCATATTGGCCGGGAATGTCATCGGGAGCTTGCCGGAAGGATTGTATTTTCCCCACAGTACATTGCAGATGGCGTTTCCGGCTTCGCTTCCTAACCACCAGGTACACAGAATGGCCGGTGAATGTCGGCGGACTTCATTGAATATGAGCGGGCGGCCACACATGAGAAGGCTCACGATGGGCTTTCCGGTCTTTGCTAGTTCTTCCACTAACAGTTGTTGCCCTTCGGGCAGATTGAGATTGGCCTTTGACTTGCTTTCCCCGCTCTGTTCCGCACGTTCTCCCAAACATACGATGACGGCATCCGCCTGCTGTGCCGCTTGAAGCGAGGCGTTCAGGGAGGAAATCTTTCCACTTCGTATGTCATATCCTTCCTGATAAATCACCTTGATGCCCCGCTGAATCAGCGCGTCGTAGAGGGTGACAATCTTACTGCGGTCTACACTTCCAGCCCACGCACCGGCCATGTCGAACTGAGACTTTCCTAAACTGCCGATAAGGGCCACTGTTCGTATCATGTCAGAAAAAGGCAAAGTCTGGCGTTCATTCTTGAGCAGGACCACCGAACGTTCGGCCATCCGTAGTGAACTGTTCCGGATGCGGGAGGAATTTATAGTACGGTTGCTACGCGCTTCATTGCAGAAACGGTAAGGGTCGTGAAACAGTCCCAATTCGTATTTTTTTTCGAGAATCCGTCCTACGGTTTGGTCGATTACTTCTTCTTTCACCTTTCCTTCCTGTACCAGTTCTTTCAGGTGTCTCAGGTAGCATTGGCTCACCATTTCAATGTCCAGTCCGGCTTGGAAGGCTTGTGCTGCTGCGTCTTTTCGGTTTTCCGCTACCCGGTGGTTGATCAGTTCTTCTACGGAGTTGTAGTCAGAAACTACGATTCCCTTGAATCCCCACCGCTCTCTGAGCAGTTCTGTCAAAAGGAATCGGTTGCTGGTACATGGAATGCTTTGAAAGTCGTTGAATGCGCTCATTACAGTGGCCGCACCTGCTTCAACCGCTGCCTGATACGGGGGCATGTAGAAATTTGCGAATTGTCCCATTGACATGTCCACACTGTTGTAATCTTTGCCGCTCATGGGGGCACCATATCCGGCAAAATGCTTGGCGCAGGCCATCATATTGCAGGTGTCTCCCAGTTGTTCGCCTTGCAGTCCTTTCACCCGTGCTTCGGCCACTTTGCTTCCCAGATAAGGGTCTTCACCGGCACCTTCCATCACTCTTCCCCAGCGTGCGTCCCACGAGATGTCTACCATCGGGGCGAAAGTCCAGTTCTGTCCGTCGGCCGCGCCCTCCAGGGCATTGCAGCGTGCAGCTTCCTCCATCATGGCGAGGTCGAAGCTGGCCGCCTCCGCCAGCGGGATGGGAAATCCGGTGCGGTAGCCATGGATGATGTCCAGCCCGAAAATAAGAGGAATGTGCAGGCGCGACTGAAGGGCCAGCGACTGGTATTTTCGGATTTCCTTTATGCCGATGATGTTGAGCATCGTGCCTACCTTTCCTTGCCGCACGTACTCTTCAAGCGGCAGGTGCAGGGTGTCAGGTCCGGTAAAGTTTCCTCTTCCGCTGCACTGGTGCAGTTGTCCGATTTTTTCATCCAGCGTCATCTGTTCCAGCAGGTGGCTGATAAATGACTGTTTGTCATTGAGGGAAATATCTCCCCTGTCTTGTGCTGCAGCCTGGCCAAAGGCGCAACAGCATAATAGCCATAGGGCTATTTCCTTTTTAATTTTCATGTGCATTAGTTTAAAAAAATTGTCCGGAAACAAAAATAGGGAATAGAAAAGAAAGTACAAAGGAATCAGGGTTAAAAGGAATGTCACTTTTCTGCCGGAGAATAGTTATGAACATCTTGTTGATAACTTTGTACGGAACTTCCGGATAAAGAAATATTCAGTCCGTTTTTATGTATTCTCTTGTGCGTATGGGATTTTCTGAGTATCTTTCGACCGGTTTTTTGGTGGTTTCACTTGCTGGCTTTCTGGTTCATGTTTTATAATAAATAATGTATCAGGTATGAGAAAACTGTTTTTTGCGGCAGCCGTGGTGAGCTTGGCTGTCTGGAATCTGAATGTGTCGTATGCGGCGGAGCCGGAACAGGTGCTTACTTCTTCTGGAGTGGAACGTTTGGTGGACAGGGTGTGTGACTGGCAATTGGAGGCTTATCCTCGAATGGACGAAAAGAGAGTGTGGAAATCGGCCGGTGACCTGAGTTGGGAAAACGGTGTGTTCCTTTCAGCCCTTTCACGATGGGCGGAATATACGAAGGATGTCCGGCTGACGGAATGGTACGAGAAGGTATGCGCCCGCAACTATTACGGGACGAGCCAGAAATGGCTTTCCATCTATCATGCCGATGACTTTGCCGTTTGCATGATGTACGTGACTTTATACGACAAGAAGAAAGATCCCCGCATTCTTCAGCATACGCGGGCAAGACTTGACTATACCCTTCATTATCCTTCGGACATACAGTTTGGGGACACGACTTCCCGCAAGTTCGACCGCTGGACTTGGTGTGACGCGCTTTACATGGCTCCTCCTGTTTATGCGGCCTTTTCACGTATTACCGGGGACGATTCTTATCTCCGCTTTATGGACAAGGAGTATCAGGCTACGTATGATTATCTTTTCGACAAGGAAGAACAGCTGTTTTACCGCGACCATACTTATTTTGGCAAGAGAGAGAAGAATGGAAAGAAGGTGTTCTGGGGAAGAGGAAACGCATGGGTGGCTGGAGGGCTGTGCCTGCTGTTGGAACAGATGCCTGCGGATTATCCGTCAAAACCACGTTATGAGTCGTTGCTTGTTACTCTTTTGAAGCGTGTAGCTCCTTTGCAGCGGGAGAGCGGTTATTGGTCTGCAAGTATGCTGGATCCGGAGGCCTACCCGAATCCCGAGACCAGTTCGACAGGCTTCTTTACGTTTGCTCTTCTGTGGGCTGTCAATCACGGGCTTTTGCCGGAAGATGCTTACATTGGGCATGCCATGAAAGGGTGGAAAGCCTTGACGGAAGCCATCCGTGAAGATGGCATGTTGGGATGGGTACAGCCCGTGGGGGCCAGTCCGGAGACTGTGACGGCCGACATGACGGAAGTATATGGTGCAGGAGCGATGATGCTTGCTGGAGAACAGTTAATGCGTTACATCGGGAAAAAATAAGAATTATTTCTTTTTGTAGTCGTTTGAAAATCAGTGATTAGTAGCTAATATTGTATCCCTGGCGAATTTTTCTTGAAAAAAAGAGAAAATTCAATAGGGATTTTTCCCGTCTCTTGCGTCTATGTTAATAGAAAGCCAAAGAAACAATATGAAGCAAGATTATCAGAAATCACCGGATTCCTTGGAAAGCAGGCTGGATGCCTTATTCAAGAGCCAGATGGATTCCGAGGTTGACAGCAAGGCTATTGTGGAAAAAACGCTGGCAAAAATTCGCCGTGAGCGGGTTCGTCGGCGTGCCCGGATAGGCTGGGTGTCTTCCTTGTCTGTTGCGGCTTCGGTCTTTATAGGTCTGGCTGCCTACTACCTTGCCGTCATGCCGGAAAAGGTGGAACATGCCGATTTGCGGCAACTGGCCGGTTGCATGTCCGAAGGCGTATGCAATACAGAACATGTGATGCTGATTACTCCAGACAAGCAGTTGTGGCTTTCGGAAAATGCCTTGGTACAGTATGATGCGCAAGGCACGGCGCAAGTTAACGGGAAGGACGCGTTGAAGAGTGATACCCCTGATGAGGTGTACTGCCAGTTGGTTGTGCCGGCAGGCAAACGTGCCCGTCTGCAACTTGCCGACGGAACCCTCCTGACGCTAAACGCCATGTCAAGGGTCGTTTATCCTCAGAAGTTTGAAGGTGCGGAACGGCGGATTTATGCGGAAGGCGAAGTGTATTTGGAAGTGGCACCAAACAAGGCCCATCCTTTCATCGTAGAATCTTCGGATTTCGATTTGCGTGTGCTGGGTACTAAGTTCAATATATCCACTTACAAGGAACTGAAGGAAACTCAAATCGTATTGGTAGAAGGCTCCGTGGAAGTGACGGAAAGCAGCGGACGGACGAAGGCTGTGCTGAAACCGGACGAACTGCTAAGCTTAGAAAAAGGCCGTATCACGGATTGCCGTCAGGTGGACGCATCAGACTATATAAGTTGGACAAAAGGATGGCTTTACCTGAAAGGGGAACTTTTGACTGAGATTGTAAAGCGTCTGAGCATCCATTATGGTGTGGGTATCACGTGCAAGACATCAGCTGGGAGTAAGAAGATGTACGGGAAGCTGGAGTTGAAAGAAGATTACAAGGACGTATTGGACTGCATCCGGCAAATTGTACCTTTAGAGGTGCATTATGACGGGAAGAATGTGGAACTGAGAGATAATTAATTTAAAATTATGGATTAAAAACCTTTGAATACTATGCATGTAGACACTTGACAAAAAAGAAACGAGCAAATATGGCCGTATTTACTCGTTTCAGGGACAATTTTTTCTTAGAAAGATTTTATCACGTTGAACCTTAAAAAGAAATTTATGCTAAAGAAAACTCTTTTTCTTCTAAAAGAAAAGTTATTTAATTTTTTTTATCGGACAAATACATTTTTTAGGTGTGCGGCACCTTCGTTTGTTCTTCTTTTCGGAAGTGGCTTGCTGGCTTCCTGCGGAGGAGGAAAGCAGACTACAGTGCATTTCATTCCCGACACTACGACCGTACTTCGTAATCCGCTGAATGGATGGGTGATGTATCTGGGGCGTAACTGGGATGAAAACTTCTGGCAGACCCAGGGGTATGATACCATGCGTGTGTCGGACACTGAAACTGTAAAGGTTTCCGATTATGCAAGCACGTGTTATATCCGCACCAGTTGGAGCTCGCTCGAACCGGAAGAAGGCAAATACACATGGAATGATTCCACTGCCCGTCTCACCAAGTTGCTGAAAAGCGCTACAGACAGAAACATGCGTCTGGCTTTCCGTATTGTGGTGGATGGTAGAGACCAAGGGCAGAACACTCCTTTGTACGTGTTTGATGCGGGGGCTTCTTATTATACCGACCCGAACGACGAGAGCCGGAAGTCTCCTTATCCGGACGATTCCGTATTCCAGGCCAAGTATTCACGCTTTATCGAAGCCTTTGCCGAAAAGTTCGATGACTCTTACAAAGTGGATTTCATTGACGGTTACGGATTGGGAAAATGGGGTGAAGCTCACAGCATGGTTTACAAGGACTATGCCAACAAGGCGCGTGTGTTTGAATGGGTGACGGATTTGTATGCCCGCTGTTTCACCAAAGTTCCGTTGGTTATTAATTACCATCGTCTGGTAGGGGCCAATAATGTGACAGGCTGGGGTGATGTGGCTCCTGATTCGGAAGACTTGCTGAACAGTGCCATACAGAAAGGTTATAGCCTGCGCCATGACGCTTTCGGTATGAACGGCTATTATCAGGAGTGGGAAAAGGAGTTCGTGGCGAAATGGAACTTCAAGCGTCCGGTCATTATGGAAGGCGGATGGATAACCGGTGCCCATCACCGTTACTGGATTGACCCGACTGGTAATTACCGCGAGGGGCATTCTGAAGACGTGCGGAAAGGAGAGTATCAGGCTTCGGCCGAGGCGCATGTCAACATGATGGATTTCCGGATTGGCGATGAGACCGCATCCTGGTTCCACAAGTGCTTTGATTTGGTGAAGCGTTTTGTGAAAGAAGGAGGCTACCGTCTGTATCCCGATGAAGTGTCATATCCTTCCGAACTGCGCAATCATGAACAAGCGACACTGACTCACCGCTGGAATAATATCGGATGGGGTTATTGCCCTACCAACATTCCACAATGGAACCAGCGCTATAAAGTAGCCGTCGCATTACTGGACGCGGATGAAGAAGTGGAGCAGGTGTTTGTGGATACAGAATCAGATTTGTCACAAATTATCAAGGGAAAGCCGGTTACTTACGAGCAGAAAGTGATACTGGAAGATGTGGAGCCGGGCGAATATATGTGGGCAATCGGAATTGTCGACACCACACAGGGAAACCGCATCGGTCTTCAGATAGCCCTTCAGGGCAATCTCACTCAAAGCGGTTGGGCTAAGTTAGGAAAAACCACCGTCTTATAAGCAATTAAAGGTATTCAAGTGTAGGTTTAAACGCTATTTAATAGTGTTTAGGCTATTCTTGTGCCTTGTTGAAAGATTACATAAATAAATAGAATTAATTAATCAGCCAATAAGAAATTATGGTAAGGAAAACAGTTTTATCACATTTGACAACCCATTTCCATCGTTACTGTATGGTGGGCGCTTGTCTTTTGATACCTTTTTCAGGTTTTGGTGTTCCGGTGGTTACATGGAATGCTGAGAGTAATTTGTTTACAGTGCAGTCCACAAATTCTACCGTAAAGGATGTATTGGATTACATTGAAGCGAACAGTGACTATATCTTTGTTTATTCTGAAGATGTGCAAGGTTCTCTGGGCGGGAAAGTATCTATTTCAGTGTCGGACAAGAAAATTGATACCGTATTGGATGAACTTTTCTCAAAGACAGACCTTGACTATACGAAGAATGGACGTCAAATCACCATTACAGAGGCTAAGAACGTACAGGGCGTGCAGCAGGAATCTACGGTAACAATCAAGGGTTCGGTGAAAGATGTGAATGGAGAAGGACTTATAGGTGCCTCCGTGGCGGTGAAAGGTTCCGCTATAGGTACCATTACAGATATTGATGGTAATTTCATGTTGGACGTGCCTTCCAACTCTACGGTAGTTGTATCTTATATCGGATATTTATCTCAGGAACTGAGCGTGAAGGGTAGAAAGACAATCAATGTGGTTCTGAAAGAAGATACCCAGGCGCTGGAAGAAGTGGTAGTGATAGGTTATGGTACTCAAAGAAAGTCTGACCTGACAGGAGGACTTGTTAGTGTAGGAAAAGAAGAATTGAATATGGTGCAGAGCAGTAACCTGATGGACCGTTTGGCCGGACAGATTCCGGGCTTGAATGTAACGACAGGAGATGCAACACCTGGAGCAAATCAGACTTTATTGATTCGTGGAGTAAATTCATTGAGCGCGGACAACTCTCCTCTTGTGGTGTTGGATGGTATTCCTTATAATGGTTCGTTAAGTGATATTGACCCGAATATAATTGAAAATTTGAGTGTTTTGAAAGATGCTTCTGCTGCGGCTATTTATGGTTCCCGTGGTTCAAACGGTGTAATCTTGATTCAGACCAAGAAAGGCCAAAAAGGGGCGGCAAAAGTTTCTTACAAAGGGCAGGTTCGCTTGTCTCAGCCTCAGCAGACGATTGATGTGATGACTCCAGATGAATACATTGTGTTTAAGCAGGACATTGCTCGTTTAAAAGACGGATTGAGCGGAGATCAGTTGGCTCCTGAAAAATTGTTGAGTGTGAGTGAGCTTTATAATTATGAAAGGGGTATAACAAATGATTGGCAGGACTTGATTTTCAGAAACGCATTGTCTCATGAACATCAGGTGAGTATATCAGGAGGAACAGAAAGTACCACGTATATGGCTGCGGTTTCTTATCTTTCGCAACAAGGTGTAGTAGAAAATTCAGCAATGGAACGTTATAACATGAATTTTAGTGTGAATCAGGTGCTGAATAAATGGTTGACAATAGGTCTTCAGGCTCAGTTTGTTCAACGGGATGGAGGTGGAATCACTCCGAATATTGAACATGCAGTAAAACAGAGTCCTTACGGAATATTTAAGGATGAAAACGGTAACTATCAAGATGAACCAATGGACCAATCTTTAATTGTGAATCCGTTTGCTAATGTAAATGCCGATCAGGACTCTAATACTCGTAATTTTTTCTTAAATACTTTTGCTGATATATTGTTGCCTGTGAAAGGTTTGTCTTTCCGTACAACGTTCGGCTATAATTATCGTAATAATTTTACTGGAACTTATTATGGTCGGAATACGCTGGATGGTAAGAAAGTGGATGGAAAAGGTAGTATATCAAGTGAAAATTATTGGGACTATACTTGGGAGAACTTGCTTAAATATACGAGAGATTTTGGAAAGCATCATGTTGATGTAACCGGACTTTTCAGTGTACAGCAGACTCAGAAGAAAGGCATGTCGGAATCTGCTGAAAGTTTTGTGAATGATGATTCCAGTTATTATAACCTCAATGCCGGTGAAAAGCAGAAAACTACAAAATCAAGTTTGCAGGAAACGTCCATGTTGTCATATATGTTGCGTCTAAATTATTCTTTTGCAAGTCGGTATATGTTAACTTTGACAGGACGTTCTGACGGATATTCTGCATTTGGAGCCAATAACAAGTATGCATTCTTCCCGTCTGTAGCGGTGGCATGGAATTTGGGTTCAGAAGAATTTATGGAAAATACTCACGACTGGTTGGATATCTTTAAACTTCGTCTTTCATACGGTTCAAATGGTAACCAGGCGATTACTCCGTATCAGACACTGGATCGTTTGGTTATGACCAATTATATTTGGGGCGATGGAGCTTTGGGTGTGAATGGTGCATACTTGCCTAATAATGGAGTGGGTAACCCAAACTTGAAGTGGGAAACTACTCATACATTTAACTTAGGTATTGATTTTTCTTTTCTGAACGGAAGAATCAGTGGTAGCTTGGATACTTATGTAGCTAATACTAAGGATTTGTTGATGAAGCGTACGGTGCCGATTGTTAATGGCTACAATAGCATTATGGATAATGTGGGAAAGACTCGCAACAAAGGAGTTGAGTTGTCGTTGAATACTGTAAATATACAAAAAGCAGACTTTGAATGGAGAACGAACTTTAATTTCTCTTTGAACCGTGATGAGATTGTAGATTTAAGAGGTGATAAAAAGGATGATATAACCAATAAATGGTTTATTGGAGAACCTTTGAGAGTTTATTATGATTATGATGTAGTTGGATTGTGGCAAGAAGGTGATAAATTTACTTATATAGCAGAGGATGGCTCTGAGAAAGAAATCCAACCAGGTGCGAAACCGGGAGCGGCCAAGTTGCGCGATGTAGATGGAAACGGCTATATCAACTCATCGGATAAAATGATTATAGGTTCAAAGCAGCCCAGTTTTCTGATGTCTTTGGGTAATACGTTGACTTATAAGGATTTTGTTCTCTCATTCTTGCTGAATGGAACATTCAAGGTAACCCGTGAGTTAAATGAAGCCAATGTAGGTAGCTGGAGTTATAATATATATAATTATTTGCATGATGCTGATTATTGGACACCGGAAAACCCGACAGCCAAATATTCTTCTCCTGCATACAGTAATTTTGACGGTCATAGCTATTATAAAGATTTTACTTATATTCAGATAAAGAATATTATGTTGGGCTACAATTTGAAATCTTCTTGGGCTCATAAGTTGGGAGTGAGTGGACTGCAAGTGAACTTTAGTGTAGAGAATCCTTATACATTCTGTGATGTGAGAAGCGTGTTGAACTATGATAATAGTTGGTTCGCTTCTTATCCAACTGCCCGTTCATTTGTGTTTGGTTTAAATGTCAATTTCTAAATAAAGTGTTTTATGAATCATATATCAAAAATAGTAGCTTGCTTTTTATTGGCGGCTCCTTGTTGGAGTTGTTCTGATTTTTTGGATGAAGAATTGAAAGGAGAACTAGCTCCGGATAATACTTATACAAGTACTTATGGTTTCGAAGTCGGTTCTGCTGGATTGTATGCTATAGCTCGTAGTGAATATAATACGTGGGGAGAGAACGGTGCGTTCATGCATAATGGCGCTTGTCCTTATGAAGCCCTCCAGATTTCAACAGATATAGCTACGATGGGAACAAAAGATGGATCTATCCAACCTTTTGGGTATTTGACGATGACTTCTAATACGGGTTTTGTAGAGTCATTTTGGAAATGGGCGTACAGTCTGATTGGAGCAGCCAATGAAATATTGGAATATTCAGAAAAGAATACCAATTGGAATTCCCCTAATGATAAATTGTTATTTCAGGCCGAGGCTCGTTTCTTTAGAGCTTATGCTTATCGAACTTTGGTTTATCTGTATGGGGATGTACCGTATGTAGAAACTGTAGAAGATAAGTTTCGTATTGATTTTACGAGAACTCCTAAAAAAGAGGTACTGGATAAGATGATTGCTGACTTGAAGTTTGCTATGCAGAATCTGCCGTCTGATCCTGATAAAGTACAGGTAGGAAAGTTGACCACATGGGCAGCTGAACATTTGCTGAGTGAGGTTTATCTGATGGCAGGTGATTATGTGAATGCAGAAACTTGTGCTGAGGATGTGATAGATTGCGGATATTTTTCCTTGATGGAAGAACGTTTTGGGGCGAAAGCCAAGGATAAAGGTGATGTCTATTCTGACTTGTTTGTAGAAAATAACCAAAATCGGACTAGTGGGAATAGAGAGAGTATTTGGGTTATGCAGTTTGAGTATCAAACAACGGGTGGCGGTACAAACTCTGATGATTGGACTCGTAGAGCTTGGGAACCTAAATATTTTGAAATTCCTGGTTTCGTTTTGGCTGATTCATTGGGAGGTCGTGGCTTGTCTCAGTTGATTCCAATGAAATGGTGGATTGGTGAAGATGCCGGATTCTTTGAGACTGCTGACATTCGTAATTCAGAATACAACATCAAGCGTCGTTGGTATTATAATGATGAAAAGAAACCTGAAACTTATGGGAAACCTTGTCCCATAACGGATGAAACATGGTTTACCTATTATCGGTTGTATCCGGCACTTACTAAATTCTTTTATGGAAAAGAAGATAACTTGTCATTAACCGGCTCTTACCGCGACAGAATGAAATTCCGTTTGGCGGAAACTTATTTGTATTTGTGTGAGGCGAGATTGATGAAGGGAGATTTGCCGGGTGCACGTGATGCGATAAATAATGTGCGTCGCAGGGCACATGCTTCTGAGCTGACAGATGACAGTCAGATGACTTTGGATTTCTTGTTGGATGAGCGTATTCGCGAGCTGGTAGGGGAAGAATCCAGACGCTTTACGTTGTGTCGTACCGGGAAATTGGTTGAAAGAACTCGTAAATACAATGAAGAATCGGGAGATGCAATTCGTGACTATCACGTACTTTGGCCTATTCCTCAAAGTATGATAGATTCAAATGTCGGTGCTGAATTTCCTCAGAATGAGGGCTATAAATAATAGTTTGTGAATATATTCATCAGCCGTCTGTTGCTGGTGTGGCAGACGAGCTGATGAATATAACCTGATAATATCCTATGAGAAATATAGAAAAGCTATTGTCGTGTCTTTTCTTGTCGTGCGTGGTTCATGTTACTTGGGCATCCGTTCTTTGGGTTGAGGCCGAAAGTTTCAGGCAGAAAGGTGGTTGGTCGGTCGACCAGCAGTTTATAGATCAGATGGGATCTTCTTACTTGTTGGCGCACGGGATGGGGGTGCCGGTGAAGGAGGCGAGTACAAAAGTCTGTTTTCCTCAAAAAGGTACTTATCATGTGTATGTGCGGACGTATAACTGGACGGCTCCCTGGTGTGACGGGAAAGGTCCTGGGCGCTTTAAAATAAAGGTGGGCAGAAAGACATTGCCGGCTACATTGGGTTGTGAAGGAAAAAACTGGGAATGGCAATATGCCGGGAAAGTCGCTGTGAAGGAAGGGGAGGAAGAAGTCTCTCTGAAAGATTTGACGGGCCTCGACGGGCGTGTGGATGCCATTTATTTTACGATCAGGGCGGAAGACGTGCCGCCTGCCGGAGGAAAGGAATTGGAGAACTTCCGGAGAAACATGTGTCAACTTCCGGCTTTTCCGGAAAAGAAAGCATCATATGACTTAGTGGTCGTGGGCGGAGGCGTGGCAGGTATGTGCGCTGCGGTTACGGCGGCTCGTATGGGCTGTAAGGTAGCGCTGGTGAATGACCGTCCGGTGCTGGGAGGAAACAACAGTGCCGAGGTACGCGTACATTTGGGCGGTTATGCCGAAATGGAACCGAACAAAGGGCTTGGGCGAATGCTGCGTGAGTTTGGACACTCGCGCAAAGGCAATGCCCAGCCCGCAGAGTATTATGAAGATGATAAAAAGCAGAATTTTATAGAAGCGGAGAAGAATGTTATGTTATATGCCAACTATAGGGCTGTGTCTGTACAGATGAATGGGACTAAGATTTCATCTGTTGTAATCAAACATATAGAAACGGGAGAAGAAATTTGTTTAAAGGCTGCTTTGTTTTCAGATTGTACAGGAGACGGTACTATTGGTTATTTAGCTGGAGCTGATTTCCGCATGGGCAGGGAATCAAGAAGTGAATTCGGAGAATCATTGGCTCCTGAAAAGGCAGATAGTCTGACTATGGGGGCTTCGATACAGTGGTATTCAAAGGATAATGGTAAGAAAACTGTTTTTCCTAAATTCAATTACGGGTTGGAGTTTAACGAAAATAATTGTGAAAAGGTAAAAATGGGTGAGTGGACTTGGGAAACAGGTATGAATAAAAACCAGATAGATGAAGCTGAACTTATAAGGGATTATGGTTTGTTGGTAGTCTATTCAAACTGGAGTTTTTTGAAGAACGAATGGAAAGAGAAGGAAAAATACCGCAATTGGTCTCTTGAATGGGTAGCGTATATAGCTGGAAAACGTGAATCACGCCGTCTTATGGGTGATTATATCTTGAAACAGGATGATATAGACAAGGGAGTGTTCCATGAGGATGCTTCATTTACAACTACCTGGAGTATAGACTTACATTTCCCTGACCCGAAGAACTCGGAACTTTTCCCGGGACAGGAGTTTAAGGCTGCTACGAAGCATCTGTTTATTCATCCTTATGCAGTACCTTATCGCTGTTTGTATTCGCGTAATGTGAACAATTTGTTTATGGCTGGCCGTAACATCAGTACTACTCATGTAGGATTGGGAACAGTTCGTGTAATGCGTACTACGGGCATGATGGGGGAAGTTGTAGGTATGGCGGCAGCATTGTGTCGTCAATATGGCGTTTTACCACGCGAAATCTATCAGCATCACTTACCGGAGTTGAAGAAAATGATGAAGGAAGGGGCAGGAGTTAAATCTGAACTTCCGGATAATCAAAAATTCAATTTGCCTAACCGCTTATTGGAAAAACCGAGGGCATTTGGACAAGGAAAATAGTTATTGAAAAAAAGCGTTATTTTAAATGTAAATATAATTATATAATGATACGAAAAACAGGTATAGTTTCAGTCGTTTTGTTTTGCGGTATTTTATATGGTAACGCACCTGCTTTTGCTGCTTCTGGTAATTGTTATGGCTCATTAAAAAATGATACTCTATATATAGGAAACCAATGTGTTGAAAGAACTTTCCTTTGGAACGGTGGAAACCTGAAAACACTCAGATTGGAGAATAAACTGTCCGGATGGTGTGAAAATACTTATTCCAATCAGCCTGATTTGATTATTACCCGTAATACTGATGCGGCCAGCAATGGAAAACTTTCTACTGAATGGGTTAAGGAGACTGTAATCAATCCGGCTTTTCTGAAAGTGACGGTTTCTTTCTCGTTAGGTGAGTTGGATGTGCAACGTGTGTACAGGGTTTATGATAATTGTCCGGTCATTGGGTGTGATACTTATCTGCGTGGAACTGTAAACAGCGTTTTCGGTGAAAAGCAAGGAAACGTTGCGGATAATAAGAATATTGAATCTACTAAAGATATGAAATCGTCTCAGGTGACCGCAATTCTTGATCGATTTGCATTCAAAGGACAGCATTGGCATACAAAGACAGTTGAGTTTACTGATGTGACAGACTGGAATAATAATTTAGTATGGACAAGAGACTTTATTCCTTATAGGAAATTATCATATCGTGGAAATATATTGTTTGCTGAAAACGGCGAGAGTAAATCGGGATTTTTTGTTTTGAAAGAAGCTCCTTGTTCGGGAGTTCAATTGGCATATAAAGGTGCTGATTTTATTGCGGAATTCGGCCATTTTATGGTAACAGGTATTGGAATAACAGAAAAAGATATTTCACCTGAAAAATGGACACGTACATACAGTTGTGTTTTAGGCGTTTATGACGGTACTGAATTGGATGCCTTGAAAGTGTTAAGGAAATATCAGAAGAATGTAAGGGTTTTGACGAAAGGACGTGATGAGATGGTGATGATGAATACATGGGGGGACAGAAGCCAGGACACCAAGGTGAACGAAGAGTTTTGTTTGTCAGAGATAGAAAAGGCTGCTCGTTTAGGCTTTACGCATTTTCAAATAGATGACGGATGGCAGGTTGGGAAAAGTCCTAATTCAGCTTTGGCAAAAGGTTCTTTCAAGAATATATGGGACAACCCTGATTATTGGAAACCGGACCCTAAAAAATATCCTCACGGATTAAAACCGATAGTTGAAAAGGGACGTAAGTTTGGAGTAGAAGTTTGTTTGTGGTTTAATCCGAGTGTACAGAATGATTTTGCCGAATGGGAAAAAGATGCACAGGCCATAACCGAATTATACCGGAAATACGGGATAAGAGTTTTTAAAATTGACGGTGTGAATATTCCCACAAAGAGAGCAGAGGAAAATCTCCGGTGTTTGTTTGAGAAAGTATGGGAGGATACCAATCATGCTGTTGTATTCAATTTGGATGTTACAGCCGGAAGAAGAGGAGGATATCATTTATTTAATGAATACGGAAATATTTTCCTGGAAAACCGTTACACGGATTGGGGCAATTATTATCCGTATTGGACTTTGAGAAATTTATGGATGCTATCCAAATATGTTCCAACCGAAAAACTACAGATAGAATTCCTGAATAAATGGAGAAATTCTGATAAGTATGGTGATGATATATTTGCACCTTCTCATTATTCTTTTGATTATCTGTTTGCAATTTCTATGGCAGGACAGCCTTTGGCTTGGATGGAAGCAGCAAATCTTCCTGAAGAAGCCTATGGATTGAGTAGTCTTGTAGAGGCATATAAGGATATCAGTTATGATTTTCATTCCGGAATAATCCTACCAGTTGGTGAAGAACCTTCCGGAACGTCATGGACAGGATTTCAATCGTTGAAGGGAAATGGTGAGGGGTATTTTCTTTTATTTCGTGAGAATAATGAGGACAATATAGGTAAAATAGAAACATGGTTAAAAGAGGGCGAACATATTGAATGCACTCTTGTATTAGGGGATGGCAAAACACAAGATTCTCTTGTGAAACATAATGGCGTTTTAGAAATAGAACTGCCTAAAAAAAACTCTTTTGTAATGTATAAATATAAAATAAGGAAATAATATGATTAGTAAATTACGTGATGTATGGCTGTTTGTCTTATTGAGTCTGTTTATGACAGCTTTCGGACAGCCTGCGGAAAGAATGGTAAATATAAAGGTTGTTCCAAACCATGATTCTTGGGTATATAAAATAGGAGAAAAGGCTAAGGTTAAGATTATGGTGTTTGTGAACGGCTCTCTTTTGGATAAAACAGAAATAAGTTATTCTATTTCACCAGACATGATGCCTCCAATAGCCGAGGGAAAGAAAATCTTAAAGTCCGGTGAAACAGAATTGGAATTAGGTACTATGAAAACTTCAGGCTTCTTGCGTTGTAAGGTACAGGCCGAAGTTGAAGGACGTAAGTATGAAGGCATGGCTACTGTTGGGTTTGAACCTGAAAAAATAACTCCAACTGTAAATTATCCTGAAGACTTTTGGGAATTCTGGGAGAAGGCTAAGATGGAAGCATCAAAAGAACCAATGAATCCGAAAATGACATTAATGCCTGAAAGGTGTACATCTAAAGTTAATGTATATCATGTAAGTTTCGGTAATTATTCTTATGCTTCAAGAATTTATGGAATATTGTGTATCCCAAAGGCGCAAGGCAGATATCCGGCGGTATTGAAACTTCCTGGGGCTGGCGTAAGGGCATATCTTGGAGAAGTAGAAAGGGCTGAAAAAGGAGTTATAATTTTGGAGATTGGGATACATGGTATTCCGGTAAATATGGAAGGTCCGGTATATACAAATCTTTATATGGGTGCTCTGAGAAATTATCATTCTTTTAATCTTGACGACAGAGACAGATATTATTATAAACGTGTCTATATGGGGTGTGTGAGAGCTATTGATTTCTTGTATTCATTGCCTGAATTTGATGGAGAGAATTTGGGAACATTCGGGGGAAGTCAAGGAGGTGCTTTGTCTATAATTACAGCAGCCTTGGATAATCGGATCAAAGGACTTGTGTCTTATTATCCGGCATTGTGTGATATGGTCGGATATTTACATGGAAGAGCAGGGGGATGGCCTCATTTCCTGAAAGATGAAAAGAACCGTACTTCGGCACGAATATACACCGCAAGTTATTATGATGTGGTGAATTTTGCTCGTCAGATAAAAGTCCCAGGATTCTATACCTTTGGATATAATGATACAACTTGTCCTCCTACTTCAGTATATTCTGCGTACAACGTTATAAAAGCTCCAAAAACATTGGTTTTAGCGCAAAATACGGGACATTATGCGTATCCTGAACAGACAAGTAAAGCATGGAAGTGGATGATGGATTTGTTGAAAGTAAATAATAAATGATATGGGAATGAAGAAAATATTCTTTAGCTTGTTTTTCATTACTTTTTCTATTTGCTTGGGAGCTTCAGAACAAGCTATGATAAATGTCTATGGGAGAGATTTCCATTTATTGAATGGAAAATGGAATGTCATAGTGGATTTATATGATCAGGGACGTCGTATGGAAGTTTATAAAAATAGAGTTCCTCAAACTAAAGAAGAATTTTATGAATATTCATTTGAAAACGGGATTAGGTTGAATGTGCCTGGAGACTGGAATTCACAATCATCAGAACTAAAATATTATGAAGGTACAGTTTGGTATGGACGTCATTTTGTGGCAAACCTTTCTCCTGATAAGAGACAGTTCTTGTATTTTGGTGCAGTAAGTTATCGATGTCGTGTCTATTTGAATGGAAAAGAAGTTGCTTCTCATGAGGGAGGATTTACTCCATTTCAGGTGGAGGTTACAGATGTATTATTAGAAGGTGATAATTTTTTGGTTGTGGAAGTGAACAATACCCGTTCGGTTGATGCTATTCCAGCAATGGCGTTTGATTGGTGGAATTACGGAGGAATAACACGTGACGTTATGCTGGTGACTACTCCACGCTTGTTTATCCGTGATTATTTTGTACGATTGGATAGTGTGCAAAAAGATTTGATACATGCTACTGTTACTTTATCTGCAAAAGGAGTTCGTGACGTACGGATTGAAATCCCAGAATTGAATATTGAACGTACACTCCAGACAAATGAGGAAGGTGTAGGTCGGGCCTCGTTAAAAGTACGCAAATTGGAGCTATGGGAACCTGAAAAGGCACGACTATATAAGGTTGTGATAACTTCTGAAGAAGATAAAATAGAGGAAGAAATAGGATTTAGACAGATAACTGTGAATGGAACGAGTATTTTGGTTAATGGAAATCCTGTTTTTATGCGTAGTGTATCTTTTCATGAAGAGATACCACAACGTATGGGAAGAGCTTTCTCAGAGGCTGATGCTTCAATGCTTTTGAATGAGGCTAAGGCTTTGGGGGTAAATATGATTCGGTTGGCACATTATCCGCAAAATGAGTATATAGTACGAATGGCTGAAAAGATGGGGATTATCTTATGGCAGGAGATTCCTATTTGGCAGGGAATAGATTTTGAGGACAGAGGTACTTTGGATAAGGCTCGGACCATGCTTAGAGAGATGATAAATAGGGATAAGAATCGCTGTGCGGTATGTTTTTGGGGTGTGGCGAATGAAACTAAACCTTCAGATGCTAGAAACGCGTTTTTGTTATCATTACTGAAAATGGGGCGTTCGATGGATTGCAGTAGGCTTTATGTGGCGGCATTTGACCTTGTTTATTTCAATAAGAATACCCGTCATTTCGAGATGGATGACCCTTTTACAGCAAATCTAGACGTGGTGGCTGTGAATAAATATATGGGATGGTATCATCCGTGGCCTCTAAGCCCTGAAGAAGCAGTATGGGATGTTGTTCCAGACAAGCCGCTTATTATTTCGGAATTTGGTGGAGAAGCCTTGTATGGTCAACATGGAGATGAAGAAGTGGCTTCTTCATGGAGTGAAGAATATCAGGCTAAGTTGTATAAAGATAATATTGAGATGTTTAATCATATTCCGAATCTTTGTGGAGTTTCTCCATGGATATTGTTTGATTTTCGTTCTCCTTTCCGTTTTCATCCGACCAATCAGAGTGGATGGAACAGAAAAGGATTGCTTTCTGATCAGGGGTTACGTAAAAAGGCATGGTATGTGATGCATGAATATTATAAACAGAAAAAATTAGGGAAATGAGATTGAATTGGAATTATTTAGCGGGACTTTTTTGTGGCTTGTGGATGCTGCTTGCAGGAAACGGGTATGCGGGCAACGTGGCAAGTCCGGAAAAAGTAATTAAAGTATTGTCCGTGGGGAATAGTTTCTCACAAGATGCGGTAGAACAGTATCTGCATGAATTGGGTATGGAAGAAGGCTATAATATTGTGATTGGCAATCTTTTCATTGGAGGATGTTCGCTAGAGCGTCATGTGAACAATATTCGGAAAGACGCTTCCGCGTATGATTACCGGAAAATCGGATTGGACGGGAAAAAAGTACATCATAAAAATATGAGTATTTCCAATGCATTGGCTGAGGAAGAATGGGACTATGTCAGTCTGCAACAGGCCAGTTCTTTGTCTGGAGTTTATCAGACGTATGAGACATTTCTTCCCGAATTGTACGGGTACGTGAAAGAAAGGGTAGGAAAGCATTGTAAAATTCTTTTTCATCAGACATGGGCTTATGCGCAGAATTGCCGGAATTCAGGATTTAAGAAATATGGCAGCAATCAGATGGAGATGTATCGGTCTATTGTAGAAACGGTAAAGAAAGCCGGAAAGTTGGTGAAGTTTTATCGGGTAGTTCCTTCGGGTACAGCTATACAGAACGCACGTACTTCTTTTATAGGTGATTATATGAATCGTGATGGTTATCATTTGGATATTGGTGTAGGACGTTATACGGCTGCTTGTACCTGGTTTGAGGTACTTACCGGAAAAAGTGTGTTGGGGAATGCCTTTATCCCAAAGAATATTTCTTCAGAGTACGCTGAGATAGCGCAGCGGGCTGCTCACGAAGCTGTACGGCATCCCGATAAGGTGACAGACCTATCTGATATAAAAGATCACTCTTTATATAAAAATCCAGCATTCTCCATTGACCGGAGAGTAGATGACTTGTTGGCGCGCATGAATCTGGAGGAAAAGATTTATCAGTTGAACCAATATACGTTAGGAAGAAATAATAATGAAAATAATATCGGGGAGGCTGTAAAAAATATTCCGGCAGAGATTGGTTCTTTAATTTATTTTGAGACTACCCCGGAATTAAGGAATTCGGTACAGAAGAAAGCAGTGGAGGAATCACGTTTGGGCATTCCTATTTTGTTCGGCTATGATGTGATTCATGGTTTCCGTACGATTTACCCGATTTCATTGGGACAGGCAGCTTCTTGGAATCCGGATTTAGTATCTCAAGCTTGTAGTGTAGCTGCTCAGGAAGCATATTCTACAGGAGTGAACTGGACTTTCTCGCCAATGGTAGATGTAGCGCGTGACGGACGCTGGGGCAGAGTATCTGAAGGTTATGGGGAGGATTCCTATGTGAACGGTGTGTTTGCCGTCGCTTCGGTGAAAGGTTATCAGGGAGACACTCTTTCTGCCGCAAACCGAGTGGCGGCTTGTCTGAAGCATTATGTAGGATACGGAGCTTCAGAAGCAGGTCGGGATTATGTGCCGACTGAAATTTCCCAGCAGACACTTTGGGATACGTATTTACCTCCGTTTGAAGCAGGAATAAAGGCCGGGGCTGCAACTGTGATGAGTGCGTTTAATAATATTAGTGGAATTCCTGCCTCAGCCAACTATTATACTTTGACAGAAATATTAAAGAAACGTTGGAAACATCGTGGATTTGTAGTATCTGATTGGGATGCGGTAAAACAGTTGATTACGCAAGGACTTGCGGCAAATGAAAAAGAAGCTGCATGGTATGCTTTTTCTGCTGGACTAGAGATGGATATGACAGACAATTGTTATCAAAAACATTTGGGTAAACTGGTTAAGGAAGGAAAAGTCTCTATGGAGGCAATTGATGATGCTGTTGGGAGAATATTACGGTTGAAATTTGAGTTAGGGCTGTTCGAAAATCCATATACCGAGATATTGCCGGATGACAGGCGTTTCTTATTGCCGTCAAGTTTGAATGTGGCTGAACAACTCGCCCAAGAGTCAATGGTGCTATTGAAGAATAATAAGGGTGTACTTCCATTGAAAAAAGGACATAAGATAGCTTTTATTGGACCAATGGCTAATAATCGCTTGCATTTGTTAGGTTCATGGTCTGCGCATGGAGATGAAAAAGATGTGGTATCTATTCTTGATGGTATTAGAAAAGAAAAAGGATTTATCAAAAAGAACATATTGTTTGCGGATGGATGTGGTTTTGATGGCAATGATCGGAGTGGTTTTGCTGAAGCTATTAGAGTTGCGGAACAGGCAGATATAATAATAGCTTGTTTGGGTGAAAAGAAAACTTGGAGTGGAGAAAATGCATCCCGTTCTGTTATATCACTTCCACAGATACAAGAGGAGTTGCTTGAGAACTTGAAAAAAACGAGAAAACCATTGGTCGTATTACTTTCAAGCGGACGTCCTTTGGATTTGTCACGTATAGAGCCTTTGGCTGATGCTATGTTGGAAATATGGCAACCAGGTATTACGGCTGGAATTGCTGTTGCAGGTATTCTTTCCGGCAGATATAACCCATCAGGGAAATTACCTATAACTTTTCCCTATACAACAGGTCAAATTCCTATTTATTATAATCATCGTAAAAGTGGAAGAACACATCAAGGTAAATATCAGAATATTACAAGCGAACCATTATATTCATTCGGACATGGATTAAGCTATACTAAATTTGAATATGGAACTTTGAAGTTGTCGTCTAGTAAAATACGACGTGGAGATACATTGAGGGCAGAAATCGAAGTGAAAAATGTGGGGAATTATGATGGGAAAGAGACCCTGTTATGGTTTGTTGCTGATCCTTTTTCTTCGATAACTCGTCCGGTAAAGGAGTTGAAATATTTTGAGAAAAAAGAAATCCCTGCGGGGGAAAGTAGAATCTTTACGTTCGATATAAATCTGGAACGAGATTTAGGATTTGTGAATGAAGATGGGAAACGTTTGCTGGAGAATGGTATCTTCTATATTATGGTCAAAGATCAAAAAGTAAAGATTGAATTAATTGATTAAATTGTGAGTATGAGGTTAAAATGGATGGCCATGATATTGGCCTGTGCTAATTGGATATTTGGGTATGCTCAGCGTACTGAATGTTTATTGGAAGAGCACTGGAAGTTTATAAAAGAAGATGTCGTTGGAGCTCAGTTGGTTACGTATGATGATACAAAATGGGAGACAGTTTCCGTCCCTCATGATTGGGCTATTTATGGTCCGTTTGATAGAAACAATGATTTGCAAAATGTGACTGTCGTACAGAATTTGGAAAAAAAAACTTCGTTAAAAACCGGACGCACCGGAGGGCTGCCTTATGTGGGAACCGGATGGTATCGGACTACATTCAAGGCTCCCCAGGGAAAGCATACCACCTTGGTCTTCGACGGGGCAATGAGCGAAGCACGTGTATATGTCAATGGAAAAGAAGTCTGCTTCTGGCCTTACGGTTACAACTCATTTTACTGTGATGTGACCGATGTGGTCCATGCAGACGGCAAGGAAAACATTCTGGCCGTAAGACTGGAGAACAAGCCCCAGTCTTCACGCTGGTATCCGGGAGCCGGACTGTACCGGAATGTGCACGTCCTATCCACCGACAAGATACATGTGCCTGTCTGGGGTACGCAGATTACGACTCCCCACGTAGGCAAGGATTTTGCCTCTGTATGCCTGCGCACTCAGATTGAAGGAACCGACACAAGAGAACTGACCGTAGTTACGGACATTCTTTCCCCGGAAGGGAAAGTGGTCGCATCCAAGGAAAATAAAGGTCACATCAACCACGGACAGCCTTTTACCCAAAATTTCCTTGTAGCGAATCCGTCCTTATGGTCGCCTGAATCTCCGGCACTGTATCAGGCCGTCTCCAAAATCTATTGTGAAGGAAAGCTGACGGATACCTATACAACCCGCTTCGGTATCCGTTCCATCGAGTTTGTGGCCGATAAAGGTTTTTACCTGAACGGACAGCACCGGAAGTTTCAAGGGGTATGCAACCATCATGACCTGGGCCCCTTGGGAGCTGCAGTCAACAAATCAGCTCTCCGCCACCAGCTTTCACTCCTGAAGGATATGGGCTGCGACGCTATCCGGACTGCCCATAACATGCCTGCTCCGGAACTGGTGGAACTGTGCGATGAAATGGGTTTCATGATGATGATTGAACCTTTTGACGAATGGGATATAGCCAAATGTGAAAACGGCTATCACCGCTATTTCCAAGAATGGGCCGAAAAAGACATGGTCAATATGCTCCGGCACTACCGCAACAATCCCAGCGTGATTATGTGGAGCATCGGTAACGAAGTGCCCACCCAATGTAGCCCTGAAGGCTATCAGGTGGCTAAGTTCCTGCAGGATATATGCCACAGAGAAGATCCTACCCGGCCGGTCACCTGCGGAATGGACCAGGTGAGCTGTGTTTTAGATAATGGATTTGCTACAATGATTGATATTCCTGGGTTGAATTATCGTACTTCTCGTTATGAGGAAGCATATCAGCGTTTGCCGCAAAATCTTATTTTGGGATCTGAAACGTCTTCCACTGTGAGTTCGAGAGGAGTATATAAATTACCCGTACAAAAGGGATTTAGTGTACTTTATGATGATCATCAATGTTCTTCTTATGATTTGGAAGCTTGTGTATGGTCCAATATCCCCGATATTGACCTGGCACTGGCAGAAGACCACGACTGGACACTGGGACAATTTGTTTGGACTGGTTTTGATTATTTAGGAGAACCCAGCCCGTATGATAAAGATTCATGGCCCAACCACAGTTCCATGTTCGGCATCATCGACCTGGCTTCCATTCCCAAAGACCGCTATTATCTGTATCGCAGTGTATGGAACAAAAAAGTGGAGACCTTACATATTCTTCCCCATTGGAACTGGGAAGGGCATGAAGGAACCGAAGTGCCTGTGTTTGTATATACCAGCTATCCTTCCGCCGAGTTATTCATAAACGGAAAAAGTTTCGGCAAACAAACCAAACACGGAGAAACTCCGGAGAACCGTTTCCGCTTGATGTGGCCTCATGCTATCTATGAGCCCGGAGAAGTCAAAGTGGTCGCTTACAATCAAGCCGGAGAGCCCGTAGCAGAAAAAATGATACATACGGCAGGAAGACCTCATCATATAGAATTGTCTACAAAGCGAGAGTCTTTGGTGTCGGACGGGAAAGATTTGGCTTATGTGACTCTTAAAATAGTTGATAAGGATGGTCGTTTATGTCCGCAGGATGGGCGACTCGTGTATTTTCAAGTAGATGGTGAAGGACGATTTCGTGCAGCCGCTAATGGAGATCCTACTTGTTTGGATTTATTCCATTTACCCCAGATGCATGTTTTTAATGGAATGTTGACATTAATAGTGCAGTCTGGCAAAAAGGAAGGATATATTAAGGTGAAAGCTACATCTCCAGGCATTAATGCTGGGATGTTGCAATTAAAGGTTAAATGACGAAGTGAAATGTTTTAGATTGATCAAAAAGGTTTGTTAATTCCTTAATCTATGTTATAAAACATGTGTAAACGCGCACAATATTTGCGTAATTCCAGAAACTCCGTACCTTTGCATCGTGTTTTTCATAGTATTAGATTTAAGGTTAACAAAGGTTGGAGTTCAGCGGAACTCCTTTTTTTATGCCTTTATCTGAACGAAAGGAAAAACGACAGCTAGTACAGATTATTTAAAGCACAGAAGATGGTTGAACTTTCACCCGAAATGCTCCAGTTTATCCGTGCGCATCGTACGGACGATGTGCGTACCTTGGCCTTGCAGGCCCGCAAATATCCGCAGGTGGATATGGCGGCGGCTGTAGTGCAGATAGCCGGCTGGCAGATTGCCGAGAAGAAAGTGCCCCTTTGGGCGCAGACCGAAGGCATCCGGTATCCGGCCCACCTGTCCATGGAGCAGTGCTCTTCGGAAATTACGGCCCGCTACAAGGCTTCGTGGCTGAAAGGCGATACGATGGCCGATTTGACGGGCGGACTGGGGGTAGATTGTTCTTTCCTGGCACGAAACTTCCGGAAAGTGGATTATGTGGAGCGGCAGGAAGTGCTCTGTGAACTGGCCCGCCACAATTTCCCCTTGCTCGGTTTGCCGCAGGTCACGGTGCATGAGGCGGATGGCGTAGAATACCTGCAAAAGATGGAACCGGTGGATTGCCTGTTCTTGGACCCGGCCCGTCGCGACAGTCAGGGAGGAAAGACCGTAGCCATTGCCGACTGTGAACCGGATGTGCAGAAGCTGGAGCCGTTGCTGGTAGAGAAAGGACGCACGGTGGTGGTGAAACTTTCGCCCATGCTCGACATCTTTTCTTCCCTGCGGGAGTTGAAATACATCCGTCAGATTCATGTAGTGGCTGTGAATAACGAGTGCAAAGAGTTGCTCGTAGTGCTTCAAAAACCGGAAAAATCGGCTTCAGAAGCCTCAGAAGAGGTGTGGATAAGTTGTGAACAGGCTGTTAATAACTTTTTGACGGAACCGTTTGTCTTCACTTATGCACAGGAGAAGGAAGCGCAGTGTCCGCTGGCGAAAGAAATCGGGAATTACCTTTATGAACCGGGGGCAGCCTTGCTGAAAGCAGGACCTTACCGCCTGTTGGGAGTGCGTTTCGGTCTCCAAAAACTGCATGTGAACAGTCATTTGTATACGTCGGAAGTGTTGGTCGACTTTCCGGGACGCCGTTTCCGGGTGCTGGAAGTGTCGGGTTTTGGGAAGAAGGAACTGAAACAGTTGCTGCAAGGAGTGGACAAGGCCAACCTGACGGTACGTAATTTCCCGGCCTCGGTGGCGGAACTCCGGAAAAAATGGAAATTGAAGGAAGGTGGTGATGTGTATCTGTTTGCCACTACCTTGGAAGGCGACCGGCACGTGGTCATCAAATGCGTCAAGGCATAGGCCTCTACTCGAAAATTGTCAAAAAATCATACAGCGGGTGTCTAATTTTTAGACACCCGCTTTTTTTAGGTATTTCATTCTTTGTTGATAATCAGCTGTTTAAAAGATTGGCACGGACTTTGTATAGGATTTAGTGGAAAATAAAACTCCGAAATGAAAATATGAATCCTATAAAACGATAAAATTATGATTAAGATTGAGAACCTGACAAAAACGTTCCGTACTACGGAAGTAGAGACACTGGCACTGAATAAAGTAAGTTTGGAGGTAAGAGACAAGGAATTTGTAGCTATCATGGGACCTTCCGGATGCGGAAAGTCTACCTTATTGAATATTATGGGGCTGCTGGATAATCCGACTTCGGGAAGCTATTTCCTCGACGGAAAGGAAGTGGGCAGCCTGAAAGAAAAAGACCGTACCAACGTGCGCAAGGGAAACATCGGTTTCGTGTTCCAGAGTTTCAACCTGATTGACGAGTTGAACGTGTTTGAGAACATCGAACTTCCGCTGACGTACCTGAAGGTGCCTTCTGAAGAACGGAAACGCCGGGTGAATGAAATCATGCAGCGGATGAACATCAGCCACCGTGCAAAGCACTATCCGCAACAGCTGTCCGGTGGTCAGCAACAGCGTGTGGCCATTGCCCGTGCCGTGGTTTCCGGACCGAAGATTATCCTGGCCGACGAGCCGACCGGTAACCTGGACTCCAAAAACGGACAGGAAGTGATGGAACTGCTGACCGAACTGAATAAGGAAGGAACCACCATTGTGATGGTGACACACAGCCAGCGTGATGCGGGTTTTGCCGGACGTGTCATCAACCTGTTCGATGGCCAGATTGTGGCTTCTATTGCGGAAATGTAAAAACGGTGCCTTATGAAACGTGCATTGAAAGGACTGTTTCGAAAAGGAGAGGCCAATGTGGTCAAGATTGTCTGCCTGAGTGTGGGGCTGGCCATCGGCTTGGTCATGCTGGCGGAGGTCATTTTCGAACGGTCGTATGATAACTTCCTGCCGGGGTTGAAAGAAACCTACCGGGTGGAAGAACGCTACAAACAGAAAGGCGTCGACTGGAAGGAGTTCACGCAGACTCCCGGTGCCATCGGACCGGGGTTGCAGCGTTATTGTCCGGCGGTGGAAGTGGCCACCCGTTTCACGGGGATTGGGTCGATGACGCTGACAACGGAAGACCATAAAGAACTGGATGGACAGGCTTATTTCTGCGACAGTACCTTCTTCCGGGTCTTCCCGCGGAAACTGCTGATGGGCGAGGAGCCTTATACGGGGTTGGAAAAGGCCAACAATGCGTATATCTCTTCCAAACTGCTGGAGGTGGCAGGCGAACAGATTATCGGGAAAACCTTGTCGTGGAAACAATATCCTGAGTTCCATGTGACCGTGGTCGGGGTGTTCGAGGCTTTTCCCGAGAATACCCATTTGCCACAGATGGATGTGCTCATTGCCCTGCCGACCATCGGGCAGGTGTCTTACGATGGAACGAACAACTGGCTGGGAAATGACCGTTACAAGACCTATGTCCGTCTGCGGAAAGGGAGCACTCCGGATGACTTGAAGGAAGGCATGGACCGCATGCTGGAAGCGAATCACGTGACGGAGGCAATGGAGCGTGCGGGAAATGAGTATGACCTTACTCTCCGCCCCGTAGCCGAAATATTCACTTCGTCCGATTACAACCGCATCATGAACATCGTGTTTCTGAGTTTTGCGATTATCATGTTGCTGGTGGCTGTGCTGAACTATATCCTGCTGGTGGTTTCGTCCATGGTGAGCCGTGCCAAAGCCATTGCCACTTACCGTTGCTACGGGGCCGGAAGCGGCGACATTTACCGGATGATTCTTTCCGAGTCGTTGCTGCACGGACTGATTAGTCTGGCTTTGGCCGTATTGATTATTTTCGGCTTGCAGGATTTCCTGCAAGAACAGATTGGACACAGTCTGGAGTCGCTTTTCCCCTTGTCTACCGTATGGGTTTGTCTGGCAGTGACGGCCGGAGTGATTCTGCTTTGCGGAGTGATGCCGGGCTATCTTTATACCCGTATACCGGTGACCTACGCTTATCGCCGTTACACGGAAAACAAACGGAGGTGGAAGCTGGGACTGCTGTGCTTGCAGTTTGTCTTGACTACATTCTTTGTCTGCCTGCTAACGGTCATCGGCCTGGAGTATGACACCTTGATGAATTTCAATCCCGGATTTGAATACCGGAACACCTTGTATGCCGACCTGTCGGGCAGCAAGATGGTGGAACGGGAACGCTGTGTGCAGGAACTGAAAAAACTGCCGGAGGTAAAGGCGGTTACCTGGGGTTACCAGCTCCTGTCGGATCATTGCAGTGGAGACAATGTGTACAATCCCGAAACGGGAGAAGAATACATGAACATTGCCGACATGTATTATGTAGGTCCCGATTATCACAAGGCTTTCCAGATTCCGGTCATCGAAGGAAATGTGTTTATCCCTACGCTGACAGATTCCTTGTCGCAGCAGGTGATGGTGAGCCGTCAGTTTGTGGAACGCATGAAAACACTGGCCGGATGGACAGGCTCTCCCATTGGGAAGTCGGTATATATTACCTCACATTCGGATAATGGAAGCATGGCCATTGTTTGCGGGGTGTACGAAGAAATCCATTTGGGTTCTCAGGTTTTGGAAGAACACGACGAGCGTCCTACAGTGATGTTCTATCGAAATAGACCTTCGGGTTATTTATATGTAGCGTTGAACCAGATGTCGCCCGAGGCCATGAAGCAAGTGCAGCAGGTGGTCGACCGAACGGTTGCTTCCCAGCAGTTGAAGGTGTACAGCCTGTCGCTGGAGATGGGCAACTTGTACAATGGAGTGTTGCACGTGCGCAACAGTGTACTTTTTGCAGGCTTGTGTATCCTGATCATCGCCTTGACGGGACTGGTGGCCTATGTGCGCGACGAAGTGTCACGCCGCCGGGCGGAAATTGCCATCCGCATCATCCACGGGGCTTCTATGGCCGACGTGCAGAAAATCTTCCTGCTCGATTTGCTGAAGATTGCCCTTCCGGCTGTAGTGATTGGGGCCTTGTGTGCCTGGAAAGTCGGCGAACAGCTCTTGCAACTGTTTGCGGTGAAAATCGACCTTACCTGGTACCTGTTTGCTGGATGTATGCTGCTTGTCTGCGTGATTGTCTGGCTGGTGGCCTTCGGACTGGTATGGAAAGCTGCCCGTGCCAATCCCATGGAGAATTTAAGAACAGAATGATAATATGAAGTAAAAAATAATTGGAGGTAAAGACTTATGAAAATTGGAATGAATATACTCACATTGGCCTGTGCCATGGCATGTTTCAGCTGTATGGGAACTGCCCATACCGTTCAACCGAGTCAGAACTATCAGACGGAACGTCGTACCATCGGGAATATACAGGAAGTGGCCACGCTCTCTTCCATCGATGTGGTGTATCACCAGACTTCCGGCCAGCCGTATGCGGAAATCTATGCATCCGACAATGTGATGCCCTACGTGATGCTGAAGGAATCGAAAGGTGCGCTGAGCGTGTATTATCAGGAGGGTACCAGTATCCAGGGAGAGAACCGTTGCCGGGTAGATGTATATGCGCCGTCTGTCAGTCGCTTTACGACGATGGCTTCCGGCGACATTGCCATTCCCAAAGGACTGCGCACGGAAGGAGGCATCCGTTTCCAGACGAATGCCAGTGGGGATATTGAATGTCCCACGGTGCAGTGCGGCAGTTTTGAGGCAGAAACCAATGCCAGTGGCGATGTGGAGGTACAGGAAGTCAACTGTCGGAAGTTGCAGGCTCGCATCAATGCCAGCGGCGATATGAAAATCAATAAGGCCGTATGCCGTGATGCTGCTTTGGCGGTCAATGCGTCCGGCGATTTCATCCTCTCCAACCTGCAGTGCCAGGAAACCTTGGAAGGTACGGTCAACGGCAGTGGCGATATGATGGTATCGGGCCGTTGCCTGAAGGCCGTGCTTCGGGACAACGCTTCCGGTGATTTGGATGCCGGCAGCCTGAAGGCCGAGGAAGTGGATGCAGCCGTCCATGGTTCCGGCGATTTGTCTTGCCGGGCCTCCAAAAAGCTTACAGCAAAATCCTACGGCAGTGGCAATTTGGTATATGCCGGTAACCCTTCGCAGGTGACAAAGGAAGGAAAACATATTTATAGCAAATAAACATAGAAAATCTCTTTTAAAGTTAAGTGGGGGTGAAAGGTCCGGGAGGTCCTTTCACCTTTTTTTATGTTGTTGAGTATCGGCCTTATTTTGCTACGGCATAGAATTGTGGCAGGAATACTGGCGGGTGGATAGAAAAATGCAAGGGAAAAGAGTGGAAAAAGCCCTGCCATGTCTTATGTTTCCCGAGTCGGAACCGTAGGTTTTCCATCCGCGAAACGTACGTTTCCGCACGGAGAAACATACGTTTTCCACCAGGGAAACGTAAAAAATGCCAAGACACTTGTGGGTTTGTGTCTTGGCATTTTTCCTTTTTACTCTGAGAGTGATACGTCTATTTTCCTACGCTGAGTATTTCCACCACTTCCATCACGCCGTCGTATTCTGCGGCAAAGCCTTCAGTGGCCGGGCCTTTCAGCCGCACTTTCAACTGGGCCGGTACAGCGGTATAGGGCGAAGCCTCCGAAGGAAGGGCTGCCTTGTACTGCATTTCCAGCTGACCCGAGGGGTCGGTAATCCAGTAGGCCGTGGTGTCTCCGTCGGCAGTAAAGCTCTGGGCCTCATGCCCCATGACCAGTTGTCCGTGGAGCACCTGGATAGAGTCGGATGCTACAGCCTGCGTCTCGGGACTGTCCGCGGGCTTCTGGCTGCCTGAACCGCAGGAGGCCAGCAGGCTGAAGGCAAAAAGATAAATGATTTTTTTCATGATTCAAGTAGGTTTTAAGGGTTATTGTTGTGAAATTAAAAAAGCCGTGTACGCCACATAACATACCACCAGCAAGGCTCCTTCTATGCGGGTGATGGTCCGTTTCTTGAAGAACCAGCCCACCAGCCAGAACAGGATGGAAGAGCCCACCAGTACCGCCATGTCGATGTTGTTGATGTTGCCCATGGGGAGCGGGGAGAGGGTGGCACTGCATCCCAGCACGAAGAACACGTTGAACAGGTTGCTGCCGATGACGTTTCCGATGGCGATGCCCGGGTTTTTCTTCAAGGCTGCCGTGATGGAGGTGGCCAGTTCGGGAAGGGAAGTACCTCCGGCCACCAGAGTCAGACCGATGACGGAGTCGCTGACGCCCAGCGCACGGGCAATGCCGCTGGCTCCGTCCACAAACAGCTGTCCGCCGAAAATCAGTCCGGCCAGTCCACCTATAATATATAAGGCCGATTTCCAGGCTGGTAATTCCTTGACCTTCTGTTCCTCGCTGCCGTCTTCGTTCCCGTTGCGGGCAATGGCAAAGGTGTAGCGCATGAATATCAGGAAGAATCCCAGCAACACCAGTCCGTCTATCCGGCTGATGATGTCCTGGCTTTCTCCGTCGAGCAGACGGTCGTTGGCAAAGCAGGTCAGTACCAGGGCCGAAAGGATGACCAGCGGGATTTCCTTGCTCATGGTTCCTTTTCCCACCTGAATGGGCAGTACCAGGGCCGTGCAGCCGATAATCATCAGTACGTTGAAGATATTGCTTCCCACCACGTTTCCGATGGACATTTCCGCACTGCCCTGCAAGGCAGAGAGCACACTGATGACCAGCTCAGGGGCAGAAGTGCCGAAGGCCACGATGGTCAGTCCGATAACCAGGTCGGAGATGCGGAACCGTTTGGCTACGGAAGCTGCTCCGTCCGTCAGTCCGTTGGCCCCCACCAGAATCAGGGCCAGTCCGGCAATCAGTAAAAGTAAGTTCATCCACATAATATGTTTCGTTTTTGTTTGAGTCTGTCGGTTGCAAATATAAACAAGAATATGCAAAGACTGAAATTTGCCGTTTCAAATGTGTACAGGTTGCCGGAGGGACAAATGCATGATTTTCTTCTCTTTTTTGCTTGATTTATTGTTGTATGTAATACACTAATTCCCTATCTTTGCACCAAACGTTAACATGTAAAATAATATGAGAAACAGAATCCTGTCTTTATTGTTTTTGCTTCCGTTCATTTCGGAATCGTTGTCTGCCGCACTGGTGGACGAAAAAGATTATGTGGCTTATTTGTTCACTTATTTTACGGGAAACCACATCAGTGAAGAGGCCGTGTGCTATGGGGTAAGTATGGATGGCTATACCTACTATGCCTTGAACCACAACAAGCCGGTGCTTGATTCGAAGGTAATCAGTTCTACGGGTGGTGTGCGCGACCCTCACATCCTGAGAGGAGAGGACGGCCAGACGTTTTACATGGTGGTGACCGACATGGTCTCCGACAACGGATGGGATTCGAACCGGGCCATGGTGCTGTTGAAATCAACCGATTTGGTTAATTGGTCACATTCGGTAGTAAATATCCAGAAGCGTTATCCGGGACAGGAAAAACTGAAAAGGGTGTGGGCGCCTCAGACCATTTTCGACAAGGAGGCAGGAAAATACATGGTTTATTTCTCCATGCAGTATGCCGGTGGTCCGGATGTCATCTATTATGCGTATGCCAATGACGATTTCACGGACCTGGAAGGAGAACCGAAACCGCTTTTCATTCCGCAAGACAAAAACTCTTGCATCGACGGCGATATCGTATTCAAAGACGGAGTATATCATCTCTTCTATAAGACCGAAGGTCATGGCAACGGCATCAAGGTAGCCACGACCCGTGCGTTGACTTCCGGAAAATGGGAAGAACAACCGGACTACAAGCAGCAGACCAAGGAAGCCGTGGAAGGTGCCGGCACGTTCAAATTGATTGGACAGGACAAATACATTCTGATGTACGATGTGTATATGAAAGGGGCTTACCAGTTTACGGAAACCACCGACCTGAAGCATTTCAAGGTGATTGACCATGCCGTGAAGATGAATTTCCATCCGCGTCACGGTACCATCATTCCGATTACCCGTGCCGAACTGAAACGCATCACGGACAAGTGGGGCAAACCGGCCGAACTGGGCGAACTGCCGGTGAATCCGGTGTTGCCGGGCTTCCATGCCGACCCTGAAGTGCTGTATGCGCATCAGACGCAGCGTTATTACATCTATTCCACTACCGACGGACAGCCCGGATGGGGAGGATGGTATTTCACCGTATTTTCTTCTGCCGACCTGAAGGACTGGCAGTATGAAGGGGTGATGCTGGACTTGCGTTCGCCGCAGGTGCCATGGGCCAACGGAAATGCCTGGGCACCGGCCATTGAGGAAAAACTGATTGACGGGAAATACAAATATTTCTTTTATTACAGCGGTAACCCGAATGACGATTCCGGTAAGAAAATCGGCGTGGCCGTAGCCGATTCGCCGGTAGGGCCTTTCAAGGACATGGGCAAACCGATTATTACGGATTCTCCGGTAGGTCACGGACAGCAGATTGACGTGGATGTGTTCACCGATCCGGTATCGGGCAAGTCGTATCTGTACTGGGGCAACGGCTACATGGCCGGTGCGGAACTGAACGACGACATGGTATCCATCAAGAAAGAAACCCTGAAGGTGCTGACGCCGAAGGGAGGTACGCTGAAAGACTATGCCTATCGCGAAGCGCCCTACGTGTTCTATCGCCAGGGTACTTACTACTTCATGTGGTCGGTAGACGATACAGGTTCTGCCAACTACCATGTGGCTTACGGCACGTCGGATTCTCCGCTGGGCCCGATTAAGGTAGCCAAAGATCCGATTGCAATGATACAAGATCCGTCACAGGAAATTTACGGTACGGCACACAACTCTGTCGTGCGGAAGCCGGGAACCGATGAATGGTATATCGTGTACCACCGCATCAACAAGAACTACCTGGACAAGGATAAAGGTCCGGGTGTACACCGCGAAGTATGCATCGACCGGATGGAATTCAATGCCGACGGTACCATTCAGCGCGTGAAAGTTTCCAAATAATCTTTTCATTAAATCTGCTTACTCTATGAAACACCTGACACACCTGGCAGCTTTGTGCGTCTGCCTGACCAGTCTTCCTGTATCGGCGCACGTGCAGGAAGTGATGAACGAACCGGATTCGGTCTATTTGTTTTCGTATGCTACGGTAAAGGATGCAGGGCGCAGCGGACTGAAACTGGCGTGGAGTCCGGATGCCGACCGCTGGTTCAGCATCGGCAACGGCTATGGCTATGTGAAATGCGACTACGGACCTTGGGGGGCTGAGAAACGGATGTTCAACCCTCATCTGACGCGGGATGCGAAAGGCGTGTGGCATTGTGCCTGGCAGTTGAACGAAAGCGGAAAGGAGTGGGGACAGGCCACTTCGCCGGACTTGATGAAATGGAATCCGCAGACGTATTACCTGCAGACGCCGGGAGAAGGAGCCGGAATCCGGGGCAGTGAAACCCGCAAGAAAGCGGTTGTGGACGGGGTTGTAGAACAAGGATATATGCAGAAAGTGGCCTGGGAGGAGGTGGACCGGCTGTTGAAGTTTGTCGACTACCGGGCCTATAGAGACCAGTTGCACAATGAACGGACGGAACAGGATGGCCAGCGCTTTGCCGGGTTGGCTCCTGTATCCTTGCAGCTGACAGTCCGTCCGGAAGAAGCCAAACCCATCAGTGACAAGCTGATAGGAATTTTCTTTGAAGATATCAACTACGGAGCCGACGGCGGGCTTTATGCCGAACTGGTGCAGAACCGTGACTTTGAATATACACCGAAAGAAGGGTCCGCTCAGGGCTGGGATCATGGATATGCCTGGAGTGTCTGGGAAAATGGAAAGTCGTCGGCTGTACAGGTAGCCACGGAGCATCCTTTGCATGCCAACAACCCGCATTATGTGGTGTGGCAGGCCAAACCGGGAGTCTCTCTCCGCAATACAGGCTTTGATGGGATTACGTTGAAGAAAGGTGAGAAATATGACTTCTCTCTCTTTGCTTCTATGCCCGAAGGCAGCAAAGGTGGCAAGCTGGTGGTGCGTTTGCTGGATGCCCAGGGGAAAGAGGTGGCCCGGTCTTCCGTAAAGGTGAAGGCGGGCGACTGGAAGAAGCAGACTGCGGTGCTGACGGCACAGGCGGATGTGGAGGCAGCCGTACTTTCACTGGAACCGGAACTGACGGGTGAACTGCATCTGGACATGATTTCACTCTTCCCGCAAAAGACCTTCAAAGGACATAAGAACGGCTTGAGAGCCGATTTGGCGCAGGCATTGGCCGACTTGCATCCTCGTTTTGTGCGTTTCCCGGGCGGCTGTGTGTCTCACGGGAACGGCATTGACAATATTTACCGTTGGAAAAATTCCGTCGGTCCGCTGGAAGCCCGCAAGCCGATGCGGAACCTGTGGGGGTATCATCAGACGCTGGGGCTGGGATATTTCGAATATTTCCAGTTCTGCGAAGATATCGGGGCAGAACCGTTGCCGGTCCTGGCGGCCGGAGTGCCGTGCCAGAATTCAGCCTGCATCCCGGGCAAGCCTTTGAGCGGCGGACAGCAGGGAGGCATCCCCATGGAAGAAATGGGTGCCTATGTGCAGGACATCCTGGACTTGATTGAATATGCCAACGGTGACCCGAAGACCAACAAATGGGCCAAGATGCGGGCGGAAGCCGGACATCCGAAACCTTTCAACCTGAAATACATCGGCATCGGCAACGAAGACCTGATTACCCCGATTTTTGAAGAACGCTTTGAGATGATTTTCAAGGCCATCAAGGAGAAATATCCGGAGATTACTGTGATTGGTACGGTAGGTCCTTTCTATGAAGGATCCGACTACGAAGCAGGATGGAAGTTCGCTTCTCGCCTTCAGGTGCCGATGGTGGACGAACACTATTATAATACTCCGGGATGGTTTATCAACAATCAGGACTATTACGACCGTTACGACCGTTCCAAACCGGAAGTGTACCTGGGCGAATATGCGGCTCATCTGCCCGGCCGTCCGAACAACATCGAGACTGCCTTGGCAGAGGCGTTGTACCTGACGTCCGTCGAACGGAACGGCGATGTGGTATCCATGACATCGTATGCCCCGTTGCTGGCCAAGGAAGGACATACCCAGTGGCATCCCGATTTGATTTATTTCAACAACAAGGAAGTGAAACCGACCGTGGGTTATTACACTCAGCAGCTCTACGGCCAGAATTCCGGCGACACCTATCTGCCGGCCGACCGGAGAATCGACAATTCCCGTCAGGATGTACAGCGCCGAATCGGTACGTCGGTGGTGCGCGACAGCAAGACGGGCGATGTGATTGTGAAGCTGGTCAACCTGCTGCCGGTTCCGGTCAAGACCCAGTTGAACGGGCTGACATTGCAGGATGGACAAGCCACCCTGCACGTGCTTTCCGGAAGTCCGACCGACCGGCAGGCACGTCCGGTGAAGAAAAAAATCTCAGTGGCGGATTTGTCGCAATATGAAATGCCAGCCTATTCGCTGAGCGTAATCCGGATACTGAAATAACTAATTGAAATTTGTGTGGTAAATAGGAGTAGAATTCTATGTCTAATACATTCCTCTTATTTAATCAAATATTATAATCATGATTAAATAAGAGGATTTTTTTTACTTATAAATTTCATAAATATTGGATGTGTGGTAGTTTGTTTGTCTTTTTTAACGTAATAATTCCTTTTGTAATTTAATTTATTCTATATATTCACAACAATTTGAAAACCGGTTAATTTTATGTCAAACATTAAAAACTATTATGAAGAACATGAAAACAGATTTATTTAAAAACAATCAAAGAATTCTGTTTGCTGGGTTACTTTGTTCAGGTTTTATGATTATTTCTCCTACTCAGGTTATGGGTGAGAATAATGAATGGACTCTTCAAAGTACACAGCAACAAAAGAACGAGATTACAGGATTTGTTAAGGATATTTCAGGTGAACCTATTATTGGGGCTAGTGTTGTTGAAAAGGGGACAACAAATGGTACAATTACAGACTTTGATGGTAAATTTACTTTATCTGTATCTTCAAATGCCGTTTTACAGTTTTCTTATATTGGATATCAGACCCAAGAACAAAAGGCTGTCGTGGGGAAATCTTTGTCTATAATCCTTAAGGAAGATTCAGAGATGCTGGATGAGGTCGTTGTAGTAGGATTTGGTACTCAAAAGAAAGTTAATTTAACAGGGTCGGTAGGTATTGCCAATGCGGAAGAACTGGAATCACGTCCTGTTACAAGTGCTACACAGGCTTTGCAAGGATTGGTACCGGGGTTACAGATTACTACTAATACTGGTGAAATGGATAAATCTATGAATATTAATATTCGTGGAACAGGAACTATTGGTGAAGGATCGAGTGGTTCTCCTCTTGTGTTGATAGATGGTATGGAAGGAGATTTAAATTCGATAAATCCTCAGGATATAGAAAATGTTTCTGTTTTGAAGGATGCTGCAGCTTCTTCTATATATGGATCACGTGCTCCGTTTGGTGTGATTTTAGTAACTACTAAGAAAGGAAAAAGTGGTAAGGCTTCTATTAATTATAATAATAGTTTCCGAATCTCCAGTCCAATTAATATGCCCCAAATGATGGATTCTTATACTTTTGCCAATTATTTTAATAGCGCATCACGCAATAATGATGGTGGAGGTAATGTCTTTACTGAGGATATAATGCAGAAGATGCTTGATTATCAGGCCGGAACTGATACGGCTGGCTTACTGGCTTCTTCTAATGGACAGTGGGGCAAACCAGATTATGACCCATTTACCACTGCTTATGCAAATACAGACTGGTATAAAGAAATTTATAAAAGTAATGTGTTTTCACAAGAACATAATGTGAGTATAAATGGTGGTACAGAAAAAGTCACTTATTATGCTTCATTTAATTATCTTGATCAGAATGGATTGCTTCGTCATGGTAATGACGGCTTGAAACGTTATAATGCTTCTGCTAAAATGAATACTACAATCACTGATTGGTTGAAGTTTAATTATAGTATGCGTTTTACTCGTTCTGATAATTATCGGCCAACAAAATTTAATGGTTCTTTGTATGAAAAGATTGGTCGTCAAACATGGCCTAATTTGCCTGTATATGATCCCAATGGTTATTATCATAATAGTAATGCTGATACTCCAGCTATGCAGTTGGCTTTAGGAGGAGATCGTAATGCCCGTACGGATCGTTTATATCATCAGGCTGCATTATTGATAGAACCGATTAAAAATTGGATTACGCATGTGGAGTTTAACTATAGTACCATGAATGCAAAAGTGGACGAAGTTGAATTGCCTTATTACAATCATGATGTGGATGGAAATGTTGTTGATACAAATGGAACTTCTAGTTTGTATGGTGAACGTAAAGAAGAAAACTATTTGAATCTGAATGTTTTCAGTGAATATTCACACTCGTTTAATGACGCTCATAATCTGAAAGTTATGTTTGGTTTTCAGATGGAGGAAATGAAGCAGGCATTTATGAGCAGTAAAAAGTATGGATTGATGATTGACAACTTGCCTGAGTTTGATTTAACCACAGGAACAGATGGGTTAGGTGTAGAGAAACCTACAGAAACATCAGGATATCATAATGAATGGGCTACAGCGGGTTTCTTTGGCCGTGTAAATTATGATTATCAAGGACGTTATTTAGCGGAAGTTAATATGCGTTATGATGGAACATCTCGTTTTCGTCGTGGTAGCCGTTGGCAGTTATATCCATCTTTCTCTTTAGGCTGGAATATTGCTCGTGAATCCTTTTGGGAACCATTGGCTGATGTTGCAAATACATTAAAGTTTCGTGCCTCTTATGGAGAATTGGGAAATCAAAATACGAATGAATGGTATCCTACTTATCGGATTGTTGACTTGGGTACAAATAATAGTGCTTGGTTATCTCCTGATGGAAAACGGTTAAATACGGCTCGTGTAGGTGATTTGGTTAGTAATACTTTGACTTGGGAAACGATTCGAACTTGGAATTTAGGTTTAGATTGGGGTTTGTTTAACAATCGTTTGACTGGTTCATTCGATTATTATACACGTTATACTAAAAATATGGTGGGACCGGCTCCTGAACTTCCCGCCACATTGGGTATTACAACTCCTAAGACAAATAATTGTGACTTGCAGACAAGAGGATGGGAATTGCAGATTGGATGGAATGACCGATTGAAAAATGGATTAGGTTATGGTATACGTTTGATGCTTTCTGATGCAAAAACCATTATTGATAGTTATCCAAGTAATAATACTAATTCTATTGATACTTATATACAGGGACATGAAATTGGTGAAATCTGGGGTTTTGAAACTATTGGAATTGCCAAAACAAATGAAGAAATGCAGGCGCATTTAGACAAAGTTGGAGGACAAGATGCTATTGGTTCACAGTGGGCTGCAGGAGATATTATGTATGCAGACTTAGATGGGAAACCAGGTATTACGGAAGGTGCTCGTACATTAGATGATCATGGAGACTTGAAAGTTATAGGAAATAATACACCTCGTTATCTGTTTGGCATTGATATTACAGCAGATTGGAAAGGTTTTGACTTTAGATGTTTCTTCCAAGGAGTGCTGAAGCGTGATTATTGGCAAAGTAGTAATATGTTCTGGGGGGTAATTGATGACCAGTGGTGGTCTGCAGGATTTGCAGAACATAATGATTATTTCCGTGCTGAGGCTATTGGATTGCCGGGTCACGAAATTCCTGCGAATATCGATTCGTATTATCCTCGACCAATATTTGGAACTGGATCTAAGAACCAGAAAGTCCAAACTCGTTATTTGCAAGATGCTTCTTATATTCGTTTGAAGAATTTGCAGTTAGGTTATACATTACCTTCTGCTTGGATGCAAAAGATTGGTTTGACTAAATGTAGAGTCTTTATTTCTGGAGAAAACTTATGGACAGGGACAGGACTTTCAAAATTGTTTGATCCAGAGACGATTGATGGTGGTAATACTGATAGTAATGCTAACTCTGCAATTAAAAATGGAGGTAACGCTTATCCGCTTTCTAGAACATGGTCTTTTGGCTTAAGTTTAACCCTTTAATATGATTTAAAATGAAAAATAAATTATATATAGTTTTATTAGCAGCAACATTGATGGGAGGAATGAGTTCTTGTGATGATTTTCTTGATAGAGAACCTTTGTCAGATATTTCTCCTGAGATTTATTTCACTGATGCATCTCAATTGGAGAGTTATGTTATCAGATTGTATCCTGATATAATTACTTCACATGGGAATTGGAGTTATGGGATTTTTGGAAATGATAATGATACGGATAATCAGGCCGGAGCTTCAGCGAACAATCGTTTTGCTGATGGATTGTGGAAAGTTCCTAATACCGAGGATTCTGACTGGAAGTTTGAACAAATCTATCGATGTAATTTTTTCTTAGAGAGTGTTTTGGCTAAATATGGTGAAAATATTGATGGCAGTGAAAACACAATTACAGGGGATTTGGCTACTATTAAGCATGTAATAGGTGAAGCTTACTTTTTGCGTGCATGTGAATATTTTAAACGTTATCAATTATTTGGTGATTTTCCAATTATTACTAAACCTTTAAGTGATAACAAAGAAGAGCTGATAGAGGCGAGCAAGCGTATGCCTCGTAATGAAGTTGCACGTTTTATTCTAAGTGATTTGGATAAAGCCTATACTTTGTTAAGTGCAAAGAATATGGAAACAACCCGTATAAGTGCGGATGTCGCTATGCTACTTAAATCTCGGGTCGCTCTTTTTGAAGGAACGTGGTTGAAATACTTTAAAGGAACTGCTTTCGTTCCCAAAGGGGAAGGCTGGCCTGGAGCTACAAAGGATTATAATGCAAATTATGAATTCCCGAGTGGAAGTATAGATAATGAGATTAATTATTTTTTAGATCAAGCTATAGAAGCTTCTCAAGTTGTAGCAGACAAATATAAAGATCGTTTGACAGTCAATACAGGTACGCTTCAGCAATCATTGTCGGATCCGGCTAATCCTTACTATGACATGTTTGCACAAGAAGATTTGTCGGATGTGTCAGAGGTGTTATTGTGGCGTAGATATGCACGTGGACTGGAAACTCATAATGTAAATGTGGCAGCAAGTCGTGGTAATTATCGTATTGGTTTGACTCGTAGTTTTGTGAATAATTTCTTGATGATTGATGGTACGCCTGTTTATCAACATGGTACTTATTCAGATGGTGACGGATTTTATATGGGAGATAAAACTTTAACGGATGTTCGTACTAATCGTGATCCACGTTTAACCATTTTCTTGAAAGATAAGGGGCAGAAAAATATCTTGATTGAAAATGTGGAAGGAGAGTCTGCACAGGTTATAGAACCCGCGCCACAAATTTTCCGTACTGAATCAGATTATGGATATAGCACTGGATATGCTTTGCGGAAAGGTGGATCTTTTGACCAGAAGCATTATTCTAATGGAGGTGGTTATACAGCAGCTGTTTGTTATCGTGCTGCAGAAGCGTTGTTGAACTATATGGAAGCCTATTACGAAAGACACCAAACTTTGGATGCTACTGGAGAGAATTATTGGGCTGTTTTACGTAATCGTGCTGGAATTACTGGGTCTATTCAATCAACTATAAATGCTACAGATATGAATCGTGAAGCTGAAAATGATTGGGGTGCTTATTCAAAAGGAAGCATATTGGAAGATAAAACTTTGTATAATATTCGTCGTGAACGTCGATGTGAGTTCCTAGCAGAAGGATTGCGGTATATGGACTTAAGAAGGTGGCGTGCCATGGATCAATTAATGACAAAGCCCTATATAGTAGAAGGTTTCCATTTATGGGGAACTCCTATGGAAAGTTGGTATGAACCGGATGAGTTAATTGCAGATGGATCTTCAACTGCAACTGTTTCTCCTAAGGCAAATAGTGAATATCTCCGTCCTTTGCAGAAAAATGCAACTCAAATCTGTTATGATGGATATACTTGGCATATGGCTCATTATTTAAGTCCTGTCATGATAAAGCAGTTCTTATTGACTTCTTCTGATGGTAGTTCAATAGAGACTTCTCCTTTATATCAAAATCCTTATTGGCCAACCGTCGCAGACCAGCCGGCAGAGCAATAAGATAATAAGGTCGTTTAAGAAAAGGCTGCTCAATTTTTGTTGGGCGGCCTTTTTTTAGTGGATACCAGTGATATTGATTGATTATTATTTTATATTTGCTCAATTTCTAATCTTTTTTAGGGGAATAAATCTCTATTTTTGGACCAAAATTTATATATCATGAAATACAAACACACATTATGGGGCGTAGGCCTTTCTTTATTGTTCTCTTTAGGTATTCTTTCTGCTTCGGCAGCTTCTCCGGTAAACGAGGAACCTGCCGCAAAGGAGACATTTGAGGTAGGAAAGGGAACATTTCTGTTGAACGGAAAGCCTTTTGTGGTAAAGGCTGCCGAGGTGCATTATCCGCGTATTCCAGAACCTTACTGGGAACAGCGTATCCTTTCGTGCAAGGCATTGGGCATGAATACCCTTTGCTTGTATGTGTTCTGGAACTTGCATGAACAGCATCCGGGAGAGTTCGATTTTTCAGGAAACAAGGACATTGCCAAATTCTGCCGCCTGGCACAGAAACACGGAATGTATGTCATCGTACGTCCGGGACCGTACGTGTGTGCGGAATGGGAAATGGGCGGACTGCCTTGGTGGTTGCTCAAGAAAAAAGACGTGCAGCTGCGTACACTCGACCCTTATTACATGGAACGGGTCGGCATCTTTATGAACGAGGTGGGCAAGCAGCTGGCCGACTTGCAGCTTTCCCGTGGGGGAAACATCATCATGGTACAGGTGGAAAATGAATACGGTTCGTATGGCATCAACAAGCCTTATGTATCGGCTATCCGCGACATCGTGAAGAAGGCGGGTTTCACCGACGTGCCTCTTTTCCAGTGTGACTGGAGTTCCAACTTCACCAACAATGCGTTGGACGATTTGTTGTGGACGGTGAACTTCGGTACGGGTGCCAACATCGACGAGCAGTTCAAGAAACTGAAATCCTTGCGTCCGGAAACACCGATGATGTGCAGCGAGTTCTGGAGCGGCTGGTTCGACCATTGGGGACGGAAGCATGAAACCCGCGATGCGGCTACCATGGTGAGCGGTATCAAGGACATGCTGGACCGGAACATTTCGTTCAGTTTGTATATGACCCACGGAGGTACGACCTTCGGCTGGTGGGGTGGTGCCAACAACCCGGCTTATTCGGCCATGTGCAGTTCCTACGATTACGATGCGCCGATCAGTGAGGCCGGATGGACCACTCCGAAATATTTCCAGTTGCGCGACCTGTTGAAACAGTATCTTCCGGAAGGAGAAACCCTGCCTGAACCTCCGGCAGCTTATCCGGTGATTTCCGTACCGGCCATTACCGACTGGAAGGTGGCTCCGTTGTTCAACAACCTGCCGCAACCGAAGCAGTCGGAAGATATCCAGCCGATGGAAATGTTCGATCAGGGCTGGGGAACGATTCTGTATCGCACGACCTTGAAAGAGGATGTGAAAGGTACCCTGCATATTGATGAAGTACACGACTGGGCGCAGGTGTTTGCCAACGGCCAACTGTTGGGACGTCTGGACCGTCGTCACGGAGAATTTACCTTGCCGTTGAAGGAAACCTTGAAGAAAGGTACCCAGCTGGACATCCTGGTAGAAGCCATGGGACGTGTGAACTTCGACAAGTCCATTCACGACCGGAAGGGTATTACCCAGAAGGTGGAAGTGGTCAACGGCGACCAGTCACAGGAACTGAAGGGCTGGACGGTATATAACCTGCCTCCGTTCTATGAATTTGTGAGTCAGAAAAACTATCAGGCGGGTAAACCGGTGGACGGCCCGGCCTATTATAAAGCGACTTTCCATCTGGACAAGACCGGCGATACTTTCCTGGACATGCAGACCTGGGGAAAAGGAATGGTTTGGGTCAACGGACATGCCATGGGACGTTTCTGGGAAATCGGTCCCCAGCAGACACTGTACATGCCGGGATGCTGGCTGAAAGAAGGCGACAATGAAATCATCGTACTCGATTTGAAGGGCCCGGCTGAGGCCAAAGTGGTCGGCGTGGAAAAACCGATTCTCGACATGTTGCGTGAAAAGGCTCCGGAAACCCATCGCAAGGACGGTCAGAACCTGAATCTGAAAGCTGAGAAGCCGGTCATGACGGGTACGTTCAAGGCAGGCAACGGCTGGCAGGAAGTACGCTTTGCACAGCCGGTAGCCGGACGTTATTTCTGTCTGGAAGGTGTTTCCAACTACGACGGTACCAACATTGCCGCTGTGGCAGAAATGGATGTGCTGGGCGCAGACGGAAAACCGGTTTCCCGCGAAAGCTGGAAGATTGTCTATGCCGACAGCGAAGAAACCCGCAGTGGAAACCGTACTGCCGACAAGGTGTTCGACTTGCAGGAAAGTACCTTCTGGCAGACGGTGGACAATACCGCTTATCCGCATCAGATTGTCATCGATTTAGGAAAAGAATATCAGGTGACTGGATTCCGGATGCTGCCTCGTGCAGAAGCCGGTGCACCGGGTCTGATAAAGGATTACAAGGTATATGTGAAAAAATCGGATTTTGCTTATTGATATAGATATGTGTTGAACTTAAGGTAATTCAGGAGAAATATCCCACAGACGTCCAGTCCGTGGGATATTTTTTTTATCCGGTGGAATAAAAAAGCCCTTCTTTCATATCTTTATGCCAATTTTTTACGAACTTTGCCGCCCAATGTGAAATTAGGTATGCAAGGAGAGTTTGCATCGGATAACAGATGAAAGAATGAACGATTCAAAACCGACTTTTAAGGAAATAAACGAAAGTTATACACTGAAAGAGGCCATCGCGGAAGCCAAGCGATGCCTGAACTGTAAGCGACCATCCTGCAAGAATGGATGCCCGATTGAAAATGATATCCCGGAATTCATCCATGAACTGTCGAAAGGGAACATGGGAAACGCCATGGCGATAATCAATGAGAAAAGTAATCTGCCGGCCATCTGCGGCCGTGTCTGCCCGCACGAAAAACAGTGTCAGGGACATTGTGTGCTCTACCCGAAAGGAAAAGGCATTGAAATCGGGAAGCTGGAACGCTTCATTGCCGATTTTGATACGGAGATGAATTTGATTCGCGAGAAACTTCCGCAGAAAACCCGTGGAAAGGTGGCCGTGATTGGTTCAGGGCCTGCCGGACTGACCGTAGCAGGTGATTTGGCGCGTCAGGGTTTTAATGTGACCATTTTTGAAAGTCAGGCGGAAGCCGGAGGGGTTTTGATGTATGGTATCCCGGAATACCGCTTGCCCAAGCAGGTGGTGCGTCAGGAAATCCAGAAGATTGAGGCGCTGGGAGTCAACTTTGTACTGAACTGTGTGGTGGGGAAGCAACTGACCATCGACGATATGTTTGCCCAAGGATACGATGCCATTTTCATCGGTTCGGGTACGGCCCTGCCGAAATCGCTGGATGTGCCGGGAGCCGGACTGCGTGGCGTGATTCAGGCTACATATCTGTTGCACATGGCCAATATCTACAACGAAGGTACAGTGGGGCGCGACAAGGTGCCGGTGATTGAAGGCGAGCGTGTGGCCGTGATGGGATGCGGCAACGTGGCCATGGATGCGGCCCGTACGGCTGTGCGTATGGGAGCCGCCAGCGTAACCATTGTGTACCGTCGCACGGAGGCCGACATGCCGGCCATTCAGGCGGAATATCAGGCGGCGGTGCAGGAAGGGGTGAAGTTCCTGTGGCAGACCTCTACTACGGAATTCCTGGGCGATGCGGAAGGAAAGGTCGTCGGCTTGCGGGCCAACACGCCGGAAGGCGTCAAGGAGTATGCTTTCGACCGCATTTGTCTGGCCATCGGTTCCCGTCCGGCCAGCCGGATTGTCTCGACTACGGAAGGCATTGACACCGATGATAACGGCTACGTATTGGTGAAGGATCGTCCGTTTGGCATGACCAGCCGCAAGGGAGTTTTTGCCGGAGGCGATGTGGTGCACCGGCCGCAGACGGTGGTGATGGCCATGAAGGCGGCCAAGAGTGTGGCGGTAGGTATCGCACAGTATGTGGATGCCATAAAACTATTGAGTGAATGACCTAATTATAAAATAAATACTAAAGTTTAGGCGGTATCTCCTGATAACTCAGGAAAAAGCATTAATTTCGCGAATTCAAAGTAAAGTGTAGAATTTAGATACCAAAAATAATTTACGACAATGATGGAGCTTGATTTACTCACGGCTGTATCGCCGATTGATGGCCGATACAGAAGCAAAGCGGGAGCTTTGGCTGCTTATTTTTCTGAATATGCGCTCATGAAATATCGTGTGCGGGTGGAAATAGAATATTTCATTACCTTGTGTGAGCTGCCGTTGCCGCAGTTGAGTTCATTCGATGCGGCTCGTTTTGAGTCTCTCCGCGATATTTACCGTAATTTCTCGGAGGTAGATGCTGCACGTATCAAGGAAATTGAAAGCGTGACCAACCACGATGTGAAAGCGGTTGAGTATTTCATCAAGGAGCAGTTTGACAAACTGGGCGGGCTGGAACATTACAAGGAATTTATCCATTTCGGACTGACTTCCCAGGATATCAACAATACTTCAGTGCCTTTGTCCATTAAGGATGCGCTGGAAGAAGTGTATTATCCGCAGATTCAGAAGCTGATTGACCAGCTGACGACGTATGCGGAAGAATGGAAGGATATTCCGATGCTGGCAAAGACACACGGACAGCCGGCTTCTCCGACTCGTCTGGGTAAAGAAATCATGGTCTTTGTGTATCGTCTGAACCGTCAGCTGGCTGTATTGAAGGCTTGTCCGCTGACAGCGAAGTTCGGTGGGGCTACCGGTAACTACAACGCGCATCACGTGGCTTATCCGGATTATGACTGGAAGGCCTTCGGCAATAAGTTCGTTTCGGAAAAACTGGGACTGGAACGCGAAGAATATACCACACAGATTTCCAACTACGACGGACTGGGAGCGATTTTTGATGCCATGAAGCGGATCAATACCATCATGATTGACATGAACCGCGACTTCTGGCAATATATTTCCATGGAGTACTTCAAGCAGAAAATCAAAGCAGGCGAAGTGGGCTCCAGTGCCATGCCGCATAAGGTGAACCCGATTGACTTTGAAAATGCGGAAGGTAACCTGGGAATGGCCAACGCGATTTTTGCACATCTGTCTGCCAAGTTACCGATTTCTCGTCTGCAGCGTGACTTGACCGACTCTACGGTGTTGCGTAACATCGGTGTGCCGTTCGGACATACTATCATTGCCATCCAGAGCTCGCTGAAAGGTCTCGGCAAATTGCTGCTGAACGAACATAAGATTTATGAAGACCTGGATAACTGCTGGAGCGTAGTGGCCGAGGCTATTCAGACGATTCTGCGCCGGGAGGCTTATCCGCATCCGTATGAAGCGCTGAAGGCGTTGACGCGTACGAACCAGGCTATCACGGAAGCATCCATCAAGGACTTCATCGAGACACTGAACGTAAGTGAAGACATCAAGAAGGAATTGCGTGCGATTACTCCGCACAACTATACTGGAGTATAACTTTAAAAATAAATATCGCCCGAGAGGGTGTCAGAGTATTAATTAGCATTAAACAGAAAAATTATGGCAGAAAAAGAATTCAGACAGGAAGGCGAAAACAGCCAGTCTGGCCGCGATGGTTACAAGTCTTATAACAGAGAAGGGTATAATAAGTACGGTAGAGGCGAGAAAAGCAACAGCTACGGTCGCCGTCCGTACAATAACAATAGAGAAGGGGGAGAGGGCTATCGCTCTTCCTATAATCCTCGTTTCAATAACAACAACGGGGAGGACCGTCCGCAGAGAGGTGGCTACGGCAATCGTCCGCAGCGTCCTTATGGGAACCGTCCGTATAACAATGAAGGAGGTGAACAGCGTTCTTCTTACAACCCGCGTTTTAATAACAACAACGGAGGACGTCCGCAGCGTCCTTATGGCAACCGCCCGTATAATAACAACAATGAGGGGGGTGAACAGCGCCCGTATCGTCCGCGCTTCAACAACGGCGGACAGCAGGGTGGTGAACAGCGTTCCTATCGTCCGCGTTTCAATAACGGTGGACAGCAAGGCGGGTATGGTCGTCCGCAAGGAGGATACCGTCCGCGTACGGCCGACTACAATCCGAATGCGAAATACAGCATGAAGAAGCAGATTGAGTACAAGGATGTGCTGACCGATCCGGATGAACCGATTCGTTTGAACAAGTTCCTGGCCAATGCGGGAATCTGCTCTCGCCGTGAAGCGGATGAATTCATCACCGCCGGAGTGGTTTCAGTGAACGGTGAAATCGTGACGGAACTGGGTACGAAGGTGAAACGTTCGGATGAAGTGAAATTCCACGACCAGCCGGTGAGCATCGAACGCAAGGTGTATGTGTTGCTCAACAAACCGAAAGATTGTGTGACGACTTCCGATGATCCTCAGGAACGCAAGACGGTGATGGATTTCGTGAAAGGTGCCTGCAAGGAACGTATTTATCCGGTAGGACGTCTGGACCGCAACACGACGGGTGTGCTCCTGTTGACGAACGACGGAGACCTGGCTTCCAAGCTGACGCATCCGAAGTTCCTGAAAAAGAAAATCTATCATGTGTATTGCGACAAGAATGTGACTAAGGCGGATCTGGACCAGATTGTACAGGGTATCACACTCGATGACGGTGAAATCCATGCCGACGCCATCAGTTATGCATCGGATACGGACAAGTCGCAGGTGGGCATTGAAATCCACTCCGGAAAGAACCGTATCGTGCGTCGTATTTTCGAATCGCTGGGATACCGGGTAGTGAAACTGGACCGTGTGTATTTCGCCGGACTGACCAAGAAAGGACTTCGCCGGGGTGACTGGCGCTACCTGACGGAACAGGAAGTGGCCATGTTGCGTATGGGGTCTTTTGAATAATGAGAAATAAATGGAACACAGGGATAGGCGGACACCAAATATCTCTGTGTTTTTTAGGTTAATTGATAAAACAGAGAATCAAAATGGAAACAATTCGTAGAACAAAAATTGTTGACCTGCTGAAGCGTGAAGATTTTGGCGCGATGGTCAATGTGAAAGGTTGGGTGCGTACTCGCCGTGGTAGCAAGCAAGTAAACTTTATTGCATTGAATGATGGTTCTACTATAAATAATGTGCAGATTGTGGTCGACCTGGCTAATTTCGACGAGGAATTGCTGAAACTGATTACAACCGGTGCATGTCTGAGCGTGAACGGAGAACTGGTGAAGTCAGTCGGTGCCGGTCAGGCTGCCGAAATTCAGGCACGTGAAATTGAGGTGCTGGGTACTTGCGACAATACTTATCCGTTGCAGAAAAAAGGACACTCCATGGAGTTCTTGCGTGAAATCGCTCATTTACGTCCGCGTACGAATACGTTTGGTGCCGTATTCCGTATCCGTCATAACATGGCAATCGCCATTCATAAGTTCTTCCATGAAAGAGGTTTCTTCTATTTCCATACTCCGTTGATTACCGCTTCCGACTGTGAAGGAGCAGGACAGATGTTCCAGGTAACGACCATGAACCTCTATGACTTGAAGAAAGATGAGAACGGTTCTATCATTTATGACAATGACTTCTTTGGAAGACAGACCAGTCTGACGGTTTCCGGACAGCTGGAAGGTGAGCTGGCAGCTACTGCCCTGGGAGCTATCTATACGTTCGGACCGACTTTCCGTGCGGAAAACTCCAATACGCCGCGTCACTTGGCTGAGTTCTGGATGATTGAACCGGAAGTGGCTTTCAATGACATCAACGACAACATGGACTTGGCTGAAGAGTTCATCAAATATTGTGTGCAGTGGGCTTTGGACAACTGCTATGACGATGTGAAGTTCCTGAACGATATGTTCGACAAAGGTTTGATCGAGCGTCTGCAGAGCGTCCTGAAAGAGTCTTTCGTGCGTCTGCCTTATACGGAAGGTATCAAGATTCTGGAAGAGGCGGTAGCCAACGGACACAAGTTTGAATTCCCGGTTTACTGGGGCGTGGATCTGGCTTCAGAACACGAACGCTTCCTGGTGGAAGAACACTTCAAACGTCCGGTTATCCTGACCGACTATCCGAAGGAAATCAAGGCCTTCTACATGAAGCAGAACGAAGACGGCAAGACCGTACGCGCCATGGACGTATTGTTCCCGAAGATTGGCGAAATTATCGGTGGCTCAGAACGTGAAGCAGATTATGACAAGCTGCTGACTCGTATCCAGGAGTTGCACATCCCGATGAAAGACATGTGGTGGTATCTGGATACCCGTAAGTATGGTTCATGTCCTCATTCAGGTTTCGGACTGGGCTTCGAACGTTTGCTGTTGTTTGTGACAGGTATGTCGAACATCCGCGATGTGATTCCGTTCCCGCGTACTCCGCGCAATGCCGAATTCTAAAAGAAAACAATATATTTGTAAGGAGAAAAAAGCCATTCTGTTTGGAATGGCTTTTTTTTATGCTTTTGGGTAGAAAAAAGTAGATAAAATGCGTGATTTTCAAATTATTTTATAATTTTGTAGGTAACCTAACGAGTAATTCTAATACTTTAAGTTATGAAAATACGTTATTTCTTTCTGATGGCATTTCTAATGCTTTTGGCTGTCGGCAATTCGGTGGCCCAGGATGTGCAGGAGAAGACTCCGATCACTTTGCATGGGGTTTGGCAGATGTGTTTCTATCGTTCTAATTCGCCGGATATTCCCGGTGAACTGAAGACAAGCAATTCTTTGAAGATTCTTTCAGATGACGGGCGCTTTACCAATTTGCTGATGATGCAGACGGGAGCTGTCATTTTGGGGTATGGAACTTATGAAATCAATAACGAAGGTCTTTATACGGAATATGTAGAGAAAAACGTACATCTTCCCCAGCTGAATGGAGAAAAAAATGAGATGCACTTCAAGCTGAAGGAGAATGGTACATTGATGTATGTGAAGTATTTCCTGAAAAACGACGCCAATGGAAACGAAATTGATTCGTGGTGTCATGAAATCTGGAAGAAAGTGGAAATGTCACCGGTTTATCCGGGAGATGAATTACGGTGATAGAATTTGAAACTGAAAGATAAAACAGGAAAGGCGGTTCCGGCATGCGGCTGGATACCGCCTTTCCTGTTTCTGGAGGTGGGGAGTCGTTGTTAATAATCAACCGTTTATCCCGCGAAAAAAAAACTTAAAATCTTTGTCGGTTAAAAGAAAAGCCGTACCTTTGCAAGCCGATTATTATCAACTAGTGATAAATTTTTAATTCTGAGTGCTTTATTCTTCTTTGTCCGGGAAGAGTAGGGCGGGAGGAATTTGTTTTTTAGTAGTTAACATTTTAAAAAAGATTTAAGAGTGGATACTTTAAGTTACAAGACCATTTCTGCAAACAAGGAAACAGCAACGAAAGAATGGGTTGTTGTGGATGCTACCGATCAGGTTGTAGGCCGTCTCGGTGCGAAAGTTGCAAAGTTGTTGAGAGGTAAGTACAAACCGAACTTCACCCCTCATGTAGACTGCGGTGATAATGTAATCATCATCAACGCAGACAAAGTGAAATTTACAGGTAAGAAAATGACTGACAAGATTTACCTGAGCTATACAGGTTATCCTGGTGGTCAGCGTGAAATTACTCCGGCTCGTCTGATGGCAAAACCGAATGGCGCTGAAAAATTGATGAAGAGAGTAGTTAAAGGTATGCTTCCTAAGAATCGTCTGGGAGCTAAGTTGCTGGGCAACTTGTATGTTTACGCAGGAAGTGAACACAAACACGAAGCTCAGACTCCGAAAGTAATCGATATTAATTCACTTAAATAATAAAGAATGGAAGTAGTAAATGCATTAGGCAGACGTAAAAGCGCAGTTGCTCGCGTTTTCGTAAGCGAAGGTACAGGAAAGATTACTATTAACAAGAGAGACCTTGCACAGTACTTTCCATCAACTATTCTGCAGTATGTAGTTAAACAGCCGTTGAACAAATTGGAAGTGGCTGAAAAATATGATATCAAAGTTAACTTGTGTGGTGGTGGTTTCACTGGTCAGTCTCAGGCTTTGCGTCTGGCTATCGCCCGTGCACTGGTTAAAATCAACCCTGAAGACAAGAAGACACTTCGTGCAGAAGGCTTCATGACTCGTGATTCTCGTTCTGTTGAACGTAAGAAACCGGGACGTCCGAAAGCACGTCGTAGATTCCAGTTCAGTAAACGTTAACGAGGGGACAAGTTGGATAAGGGACAAGTTGGCAAGGATACTCTCTTATGGATTATTTCCTTGTTGCCTCGTCAACTGATACCTCGTCACCTAAAGAAGCGTTTAGTATCTAAACTGCCAGGATTCTTCCTGCAGGCATTTGTCGGAAAGACTACCGGACAGTTGGTTCAATAAACAAAAAAGAAAGTAAACGATTAAAATTAAAGACAATGTCAAGAGTAAATTTTGATACATTATTGGAGGCTGGTTGCCACTTCGGACACCTTAAAAGAAAGTGGAACCCTGCAATGGCTCCTTATATTTTCATGGAACGCAACGGTATTCATATCATCGATTTGAACAAAACTGTTGCTAAAGTTGATGAAGCTGCTGAAGCTTTGAAACAAATCGCAAAATCAGGAAAGAAAGTCCTGTTCGTTGCTACTAAGAAACAAGCTAAACAGGTAGTAGCTGAGAAAGCTGCTTCTGTAAACATGCCGTACGTAATCGAACGTTGGCCGGGTGGTATGTTGACTAACTTCCCGACAATCCGTAAGGCTGTGAAGAAAATGGCTACTATCGATAAACTGACTAACGATGGTACTTATTCTAACTTGTCAAAGAGAGAAATCCTGCAGATTTCTCGTCAGCGCGCTAAATTGGAAAAGAACCTCGGTTCTATCGCTGATTTGACTCGTCTGCCGTCTGCATTGTTCGTAGTCGACGTAATGAAAGAAAACATCGCAGTTCGCGAAGCTAACCGTCTGGGTATTCCTGTATTCGCTATCGTAGATACAAACTCTGACCCGACAAACGTGGATTTCGTAATCCCGGCTAACGATGACGCTACTAAGTCAGTAGAAGTTATCTTGGATGCTTGCTGCGCTGCAATGGCAGAAGGTCTGGAAGAAAGAAAAGCTGAAAAGGTAGATATGGAAGCTGCTGGTGAAAACGCACCGAAAGCTGCAAAGAAAAAATCTACTAAGGCTCGCATGGACAAGGCTGAAGAAGAAGCCATCAACGCTTCTAAAGCAGCTGCCTTCATGAACAAAGACGAAGAAGAAGCTTAATATAAAGTAAGTTGAGAATTGAAAATTGAAAATTGGGAAGACTGTATTCTCGATTCTCAATTCTCAATTCTCAACTTTGTTTTTATGCATATTATTAACTCAAAATAAAAGATATTATTATGGCTGTAAGTATGGCTGATATCACCAAGCTTCGTAAAATGACTGGAGCTGGTATGATGGACTGTAAAAATGCTTTGACAGAAGCTGAAGGCGATTTCGACAAAGCAGTAGAAATTATCCGTAAAAAAGGACAGGCTGTAGCTGCAAAACGTTCTGACCGTGAAACTTCAGAAGGTTGTGTATTGGCAAAATCAACTGGCGACTATGCAGCAATGATTGCTTTGAAGTGTGAAACTGACTTCGTGGCTAAGAATGCTGACTTCGTAGCGCTGACTCAGGCTATCCTGGATGCGGCTATCGCTAACAAATGCAAGACTTTGGATGAAGTAAAGGCTCTGCCGATGGGTAGCGGTACAATTGCTGACGCAATCGTAGAACGCAGCGGTATCACTGGTGAAAAAACTGAATTGGATGGCTACAACTTCGTTTCTGGCGCTTGCACTGCTGTTTACAACCACATGAACAAGAACCAGCTTTGCACTATCGTAGCTTTCAACAAGGTTTGTGATGAAAAAGTTGCTCACGAAATCTGTATGCAGATTGCAGCTATGAACCCGATTGCTATCGATGAAGCTGGTGTTCCTGAAGCTGTAAAACAGGAAGAAATCAACGTGGCTATTGAAAAGACAAAAGCTGAACAGATTCAGAAGGCTGTAGAAGCTGCTTTGAAGAAAGCAGGTATCAACCCGGCTCACGTAGACAGCGAAGAGCACATGGAAAGCAACATGGCTAAGGGCTGGATTTCTGCAGAAGATGTAGCTAAGGCTAAGGAAATCAAAGAAACTGTAGCTGCTGAAAAGGCTGCTCATCTGCCGCAGGCTATGATTGAGAACATTGCGAAAGGTCGTCTGGGCAAATTCTTGAAAGAAGTTTGTCTGTTGAACCAGGAAAGCATCATGGAACCGAAGAAGACTGTAGCTGATGTATTGAAGGAAGCTGATCCTGAATTGGCTATCACAGAATTCAAACGTTTCACTTTACGTGCTGAATAATCATTATTCGATATTCTTTTTCGGGCATGCAGTTTTGCATGCCCGATTTGTTTTACTGCTGTTTGTTTCAAGCAGCCGTTTTTTATTGATTATTATCAGGAAAAGTAATCTTTCAAGCTGGATATTTTGTATTTTTGCTGCCGGAAAACATAGAATGAAATTCTAACTTTTAAACAAAATAGATTATGGCAAAGAAAGCGCTTTTAATGATTTTGGATGGTTGGGGATGTGGCGACCATCAGAAAGATGATGTAATCTTCAATACTCCGACTCCTTACTGGGACAGCCTGCTGGCTACCTATCCTCACTCACAGTTGCAGGCCAGTGGTGAAAATGTAGGTCTTCCCGACGGACAGATGGGTAACTCTGAAGTAGGTCACCTGAACATCGGTGCCGGACGTATCGTATATCAGGACTTGGTGAAGATTAACCGTGCTTGTGCCGACAACAGCATCCTGAAGAACAAAGAAATCGTGTCTGCTTTCTCATACGCAAAAGAGCATGGCAAGAACATGCACTTCATGGGACTGACCTCTAACGGTGGTGTTCATTCTTCTTTGGACCACTTGTTCAAGTTGTGTGACATTGCAAAAGAATACGGACTGGAAAATACATTCATCCACTGCTTCATGGACGGTCGTGACACTGACCCGAAGAGCGGTAAGGGATTCATCGAACAGCTGACTGACCATTGTGCAAAATCAACGGGTAAGATTGCGTCTATCGTAGGACGTTTCTACGCTATGGACCGTGACAAACGTTGGGCTCGTGTGAAAGAAGCCTACGACTTGCTGGTAAGCGGTATCGGTAAGAAGGCTACTGACATGGTACAGGCCATGCAGGAATCATACGACGAAGGTGTAACCGACGAATTCATCAAACCGATTGTCAACGCCAACTTCGACGGTACCATCAAGGAAGGTGATGTAGTAATCTTCTTCAACTACCGTAACGACCGTGCGAAAGAGCTGACTATCGTACTGACTCAGCAGGACATGCCGGAAGAAGGCATGAAGACCATTCCGGGATTGCAGTACTACTGTATGACTCCGTACGATGCTTCTTTCAAAGGTGTACACATCCTGTTCGATAAGGAAAATGTACAGAACACACTGGGCGAATACCTGGCCAACAACGGTAAGACTCAGTTGCACATTGCCGAAACAGAAAAATATGCACACGTTACCTTCTTCTTCAACGGTGGACGTGAAACTCCATACACCAATGAAGACCGTATCCTGGTTCCGTCTCCGAAAGTAGCTACTTACGACCTGAAACCGGAAATGAGTGCTTACGAAGTAAAAGACAAACTGGTAGAAGCCATCGGTACACAGAAATATGATTTCATCGTGGTTAACTATGCTAACGGTGATATGGTAGGTCACACAGGTATCTACGAAGCCATCGAAAAAGCAGTAGTTGCCATCGACAACTGCGTGAAAGATACAGTGGAAGCTGCCAAGGCAAACGGTTACGAAGTCATCATCATTGCCGACCACGGAAATGCTGACCACGCTTTGAACGCTGACGGTACACCGAACACAGCTCACTCTTTGAACCCGGTTCCGTTTGTGTACGTAACTGAAAACAAGAATGCCAAGGTAGAAAACGGTGTATTGGCCGATGTAGCTCCTTCTATCCTGCACATTCTGGGTATGGCTCAGCCGGCAGAAATGACAGGTCATGACCTGATTAAATAAGCTGTCTGAGAATCCTCAAGAGAACTAGATAAAGATTCGGACTTCACTGCGGAAAAAGTAGTGAAGTCCGTTTTTTTATGCTTTGCGGTCAAACCGTATGCCTGAGGAGACTTTGTGAATGGGGAGGGATAGCGAAGCAGTGGATGGTTTGCCGTTTTGGAGGCGATGTGCGATTCTTGCCTGGTGAGTGTGAGATGCGTGTGGGCGATGCGGCTTGCTCGTGGAAACTGGATAGAAGAGGATGAAATCGCAAATATACCGTCTTTCAGAGACTGTCCCGTTTTCTTACCGAAACCTGATAGGAAAGAAAATAAAAAGCCGCAAAGTAAAAAAGAGATTACTTTGCGGCTTTTCTGTCAAACAGAGTGCTTGATTAAGCTTTAACTCCGTTGTATTCGTCAGATACAGTTAATTTCTTGCGGCCTTTAGCGCGACGTGCTGCCAATACTCGGCGACCGTTAGCGGTAGCCATTCTTTCACGGAAACCGTGTTTGTTTCTTCTCTTTCTGTTAGAGGGTTGGAATGTTCTTTTCATTTTCGTATATACTATTTATGTTATTATTCCATGCGTTCGGGCTGCAAAATTAGTGACTTTTTTTTAATAATCAAAGTGCTAAATCATTTTTAGACAAATCTTTTTGCGTTTTTTCGTGATTTAGATTAATTTTGCAACCGTATTCAGAGAATAAATCAACTATAACATAATAATAAAAGGATTTAAGTTATGATTAATGCTCAAGACATTAAAATCGGAACCGCTATCCGTATGGATGGCAAATTGTATTTCTGCATTGACTTCCTGCATGTAAAACCGGGTAAAGGAAACACTTTCATGCGTACAAAGCTGAAAGATGTAGTAGACGGATATGTATTGGAACGTCGTTTCAACATCGGTGAAAAACTGGAAGATGTACGTGTAGAACGTCGTCCTTACCAGTATCTGTATAAAGAAGGTGAAGACTATATCTTCATGAACCAGGAAACTTTCGAACAGGTGCCCATCGCTCACGACCTGATTGAAGGTGTAGACTTCCTGAAAGAAGAAATGGTAGTAGAAGTTGTTTCTGATGCTTCTACTGAAACTATCCTCTTCGCTGAACTGCCGGTAAAAGTACAGTTGAAGGTGACTTACACTGAACCGGGTCTGAAAGGTGATACAGCTACCAACGCTACCAAACCGGCTACTGTAGAAACAGGTGCTACTGTACGTGTGCCGTTGTTCATCAACCAGGACGAAATTATCGAAGTGGATACTCGTGACGGTTCTTACGTAGGTCGTGTAAAAGCTTGATAAGATATATCTGTCAGAGAAATCATTCTCAAAAGATAAAAAGAAAGCCGCATTGGACATTCCAGTGCGGCTTTCTGCTTTGTTATACTTTCAGCTTACAAGAGCTGGATACCTTTGTTCGCCTTCAAGTTGACGGTCTGGGTCTTTCCGTTAAAGCTGACTTTCGTCTTTCCTCCTTTTCGGGCCTGGATGTGCAGGGAAGTCACTTTCCCGTCTTTCCATTCCATGTCGACCACGAAACCTCCGCGGGCACAGATTCCTTTCACGCTGCCGTCTTTCCATTCATCCGGAAGAGCCGGAAGCAGGGTGATACTGTTTTCGGACGACTGCATCAGCATCTCGATCACGCCGGCACAACCTCCGAAGTTGCCGTCAATCTGGAACGGAGAGTGGGCGTCGAGCAGGTTCGGATAAGTTCCTCCTCCGCGGCGGGCATCTTTCCCTTTGTAACCGTCCGGGCTGACGTAACGCAGCAGACGGCGGTAGATGTGGTAGGCATTCTTACTGTCCTTCAGACGGGCATACAGGTTGACACGCCAGCCGGTGCTCCAGCCAGTGGTATTGTCACCCTTGATTTCCAGTGTACGGGCGCAAGCCTTGGCCAGGTCGGGCGTGCTTTCTACCGACAGATGGCGACCGGGATACAGACCGAACAAGTGCGACTGGTGACGGTGTTGCGGGTCTTCGTCGCTCCAGTCATGGAACCATTCCTGCAAGTTGCCGTTCTTTCCTACCCGATAGGGCAGCAGACGGGACAGGGTCTTGGCAATCTGTTTCCGGAAGTCCTTGTCCGTACCGAGCGCTTCGGCAGCCTTGGCGGCATCAATCAGACATTCGCGGGTCATGGCCAGGTCGGCCGTGCAGCCGTAGGATGTGGCACCGACATACCCGTCGGGTGTCACGAACTTGTTTTCCGGCGAAGTGCCCGGTGAAGTGAGCAGTTTGCCGTCCTTCTCAATCAGCCAGTTCAGGCAGAATTCAGCCGCTCCTTTCAGCACCGGATAGTATTGCTGCAGGAACGCCTTGTCTTGTGTGAAGGCATAACGTTCCCAGATGTGAGTCGACAGCCAGGCGCCTCCCATGGTCCAGCAGGCCCACGACGGGTCGCCCACGTTCAGCCCCACCGGGCAGGTCATGGCCCAGATGTCCGTGTTCTGTCCCAGGCACCATCCCTTCTGTACCCCGTAGTACGCCTTGGCCGTGGCTTCTCCCGTGCGTTGCAGGTTGGCGATGAATTCCATCAGCGGACGGTGCATCTCACTCAGGTTGGCCGTTTCGGCAGCCCAGTAGTTTTCCTCCAGGTTGATGTTGCTGGTATAGTTGCAACTCCAGGGCGGAAGCAACCGTTCGTTCCACAATCCCTGCAAGTTGGCCGGCACACCCGGTGTGCGCGAGCTGGAGATGAGCAGGTAGCGACCATACTGGAAATACAAGGCTTCCAGTTCCGGATTCTTCTGCGACTGGTCTGTATATTGCAGAAGTTGTACGTCGGTGGGCAGGTTGGCAATAGTCTTGTCGGTGGTTCCGAGATTCAGCTCTACGCGGTTGAAGAACGACTGGTAGTCGGCCACGTGCGCCTTTTCAAGTGTCTCGAACGATTTCTGTGCCGCCCGGTCCATACGCTGTGCCACCAGATTCCGGTAGTCACGGCCTTCTTTCATCGGGTCCTTGTCGAAGCCGTTGAAGCTGGTCACGTTGGCCACCAGAATCAGGGCCTCTTTTCCGCCCGTAATCTTCAGTTCCCCCGACGGGAAACTCTTCACCTGGCTTCCCGGGGCGATAACCCGAATCAGCGTGCGGAAATGCGTACCCCGTTCCGGGTCGTATAAATGTTTGTTTTTCATCTTGTTGAAGTAACTCGGATAGGAATGGTAAGCCGCATATCCTTCGGCCGAGATTTCATTACCGGAAGCCGTGGTGGCATGGGGCAGGAGTGAGGTGAAAGAAAGAAGTGCCTGAATACCCTTCTCGCTTTCTGTCTGCAGACGGAGCACAATCACGGAGTCGGGAGCCGAGGCAAAATAGTCGCAGGAGAAAGCTTTGCCGTTCCGCTGGTAGCTGGTCCGTGCAAGGGCCTGCCGGATGTCCAGGCTCCGCTGGTAGCCGGTCACCTGTGCCGGTTCGTCCAGATACGTGAGGGAGAGTTGCCCCAAGGGCTGGTAGTTTTCGCTGTAATGTCCCTGCACCTTCCGTTGGGCGAGGTCGGCGCCGCGGTAGTCTTCCTTGTCGAGCAAGGCCCGTATTTCCGGGATGGCCTTGTAGGCATCAGGTGTGGTGACTTCCCGGTCGGGTTCGCCGGTCCATAGTGTCAAGTCGTTCAGGGAGAGGACATCCTTGTCCGTGCCTCCGTAAAGAATGGCTCCCATCGTGCCGTTTCCGATGACCAGAGCCTCTTCAAAATATTCCGCAGGCCGGTCGTAGTGCAGCACCAGCCGGTTTTGTGCGGAAAGTGAGAATGTGTGTAATGAAATGGTACAGGCCATTACCACAATGCCCTTCCATTTACGGATAAAAATACTTTTCATAGTGTATGTGTGAATAAAGAAAATTAACAACCGCAAGTTATTAAGAAAATCCCGGACGGGCAAAAAACAGGCTTGAAACATGTGAAAAAGCGGAATAAAAAAACGCCTTTGCGTTTCGATGTAAACGCAAGTACGTTTGAAGTCAAACGCAAGTGCGTTTCATCCAAAACGTAAGGACGTTTTGTTTCAAACGCTTTGGCGTTTTGCTTCAAGCGCAAGGGCGTTTCAGGCAGGTCGTCAAAACTCTTCGAAAGTCTACAAAAAAAGCCTTCCCATCGTCGCGATGGAAAGGCTTTTCTTTATTTTTCCCGAAAAATAATCAATTATTTTTTCTTGTGGTTTGCATAACGGCTCATGAACTTGTCCACACGTCCTGCTGTATCCACCAGTTTAGACTTACCAGTGTAGAACGGGTGAGATGAGCTAGAGATTTCCAGCTTAACCAACGGATAAGTTTCTCCTTCGAATTCAATTGTGTCCTTAGTTGCACAAGTTGAACGAGACAGGAACATGTCGCCGTTTGACATGTCTTTAAATACTACCGGACGGTAGTTTTCAGGATGAATGCCTTTTTTCATTTTAGTATATACTTTTTGTTGTTATTATTGACAAATAAATATGTGGTAACACTGGTAAAGTGTGTAATGGTCTATTTCGGGTTGCAAAGATACGCTATTTCTTTGAAACTAAAAAGAAATAGCTGAAAAAAATATTCTGTCAGTCAAAGGCTTTTATAATATAGGTGGGCAGGTTTTTGTCACATCTACTTTGCATCCTTGCTGCATCTCCGGGTAAATATTCGGATTGAAATTGATTTGCCTCAAGAAAAGACAGAAAATCTCCGATTCAGGATATTGCTAATTCTTTTTATATTGTTACTTTTGCAGGTGGAATTAATTACTAACAATTATAAAACTTACAAAAATGGTTAATTACAAAGAGTTAGGCTTGGTGAACACAAGAGATATGTTTGCCAGAGCAATCAAAGGTGGATATGCTATCCCTGCTTTCAACTTCAATAATATGGAACAGTTGCAGGCTATCATCAAGGCTGCTGTAGAAACAAAATCTCCGGTAATTCTCCAGGTATCTAAAGGTGCTCGTAACTATGCAAACCAGACTTTGTTGCGTTACATGGCAGAAGGTGCTGTAGAATATGCAAAGGAACTGGGTTGTGCACATCCTGAAATCGTGCTTCACCTTGACCACGGAGATTCATTCGAACTCTGCAAGTCTTGCATCGACATGGGATTCTCTTCAGTAATGATCGACGGTTCTCATCTGCCATACGAAGAAAACGTAGCTTTGACTAAGAAAGTAGTTGACTATGCACATCAGTTCGACGTAACAGTTGAAGGTGAGCTGGGTGTATTGGCTGGTGTAGAAGATGAAGTTTCTGCAGAACACCACACTTATACTAACCCTGAAGAAGTAATCGACTTTGCTACTCGTACAGGTTGCGACTCATTGGCTATCTCAATCGGTACTTCTCACGGTGCTTACAAGTTCAAACCTGAACAGTGCCACGTAGATCCGGCTACAGGTCGTCTGGTTCCTCCTCCATTGGAATTTGCTGTACTGGACGCTGTAATGGAAAAACTTCCGGGATTCCCTATCGTTCTTCACGGATCTTCATCAGTTCCTCAGGAAGAAGTGGACACTATCAACAAATATGGTGGCAAGCTGGAAGCTGCTATCGGTATTCCTGAAGACCAGCTGCGTAAGGCTGCTAAATCTGCAGTTTGCAAGATCAACATCGACTCAGACTCTCGTCTGGCTATGACTGCTGCTATCCGTAAAGTATTCGCTGAAAAACCGGCTGAATTCGACCCGCGTAAATACCTGGGCCCGGCTCGTGACAACATGGAAAAACTTTACAAGCACAAAATCATCAACGTATTGGGCTCTGACAACAAGCTGGCTCAGTGCTAATCGTGTTTGACACTTATCACACCTGATAAAATGAATAAAGAGGATGTGTCAAAATGATGCATCCTCTTTTTCGTTATATAATCATCGTTTTGCCATTTTTCATAGAGTATGATTTATGTTTTTCCTATGTCCATGCCTTTGGTGGTATAATGTGCTGTAGATGGCTTATGCCACCCTTATATTTTGATAATTTTTGTCTGTCATTTTCTGATTTTTGATTTTAGCACACATTTTCTTTATATTAAAAGCAATGGCAAAGAAGGCAAAGTCCATTGTGAC
>ENA-OWZO01000048-OWZO01000048.1-human-gut-metagenome-genome-assembly--contig:-NODE-48-length-115892-cov-13.645536_pt1 | contig 115892 bp, 111 predicted proteins | sample MGYA00249260_ERZ652115 | MGnify/ENA primary metagenome ERZ652115 (study PRJEB26925, sample SAMN05827127) | human gut metagenome | biome: ENVO:2100002; feature: ENVO:00000062; material: ENVO:00002003...
TACAAAATATATGAACTTTTCAAGGTACTATAGAGGGGCTTTTGACCCCAACATCATGTATATACCAACATTTTTTATTTTTTTGGTAATTTTGTATATATTTCCAAAATAAGAAGTCTTAGCGCCTGAGGGTGGCGGTTAGGAATTTTTATTACTGCCATTCAAATAAAAAGAGCAAGGTACATATCTCTACATACCTTACTCTCAAAATATTTTTTTAGGTCTAGCCGTTTATAATTATTTTTTTGATATTCAACTCTTCATTCAGCAGCACTACATTTGCTATTTTTCCCTCTGTGATTGAGCCATATTGTTCATACAATCCAACACTTTTTGCAGGGTTCATAGTCGCAGCCGCAACTGCGCTCTCCAGCGGAATACCCATCTCTTTAACTGCAGTTCTCATACAATCCATCAAGTTTGTGACAGAACCGGCAATTGCTCCGTCCGATTTCAAAGTCGCAAGCTTTCCTACTACCTTTACATCTTGTCCACCAAGTGTATAATCTCCGTCTGACAAGCCACACGCTCTCATGCTATCACTGACCAACACGACTCTGTCATTTCCAAACATTTGGAATGTCGCACGGACAACTGACGGATGAATATGAATTCCATCACAGATCAACTCTACCATACAGTGTTCACTGTCTCTTGCTGCTCCGATTACTCCTGGCTCTCTATGTGTAAATGGTGGCATCGCATTGTACAGATGTGTTGCATGACAAGCTCCCAATGCATACCCTGTCTTAGCTGTATCGTAGTCCGCTGTCGTATGCGCAAACGAAATATGCACTTCATCCTTCAGCTCACTGATAAATTCCATTGCCCCCTCTACCTCCGGTGCAATATCTACGAGACGAATCAATCCGTTTGCTGCCTCCTGAAGCCTTCTGAACATCGCAACGTCTGGTTTGTGAATATGTGTTGCTGCCTGTGCTCCCTTTTTCTTCGAACAGATAAACGGTCCTTCCATATTGATTCCAGCAAGCACAGCCGCACCTTCTTTGTTCTCGTAAGTTCCTCCGTTTGCCATGATTTTCATCAGCTCTTCTTCTGATAAAGTCATCGTTGCCGGAACAATCGTTGTAACTCCCTGAGACGCCTCATATTCAGCAATCTTCTCAATTGCTTCTTTTGTACCATCACAAAAATCATATCCCATACATCCATGAAAATGTACATCAATCAATCCCGGGATTGCATAACAGCCTTCTCCGTCAATAATCTCTCCGCTGTCAAACAGATTATTCTTAAAAATACCATTTTCAATTCCAATTGCTCCTGGTTCAAATGTTTTATCTTCTGTAAACACTTTTACATTTTTAATAATCATAACACTTTGCACAGTCCTTGTCCTGTGCCGCCTCCTTCCAGATCAGATTATGCTTCTACTTTTGAATATGCAGCCGCATCACAAATCACAGTCACATCCGGATGCATCTGCAAAATAGATGCCGGAACAGATGGTGTCACCGGTCCGCTAAACGCTCTCTTTACAATATCCGCTTTGTCTTCACCGCTTACTACCACAACAATTTTCTTTGCACTCATAATCGTGCCAATTCCCATTGTATAAGCCTGTCTTGGAACATCGTCCGCTGATTCGAAGAAACGTTTATTTGCTTCAATTGTGCTCTCCTGCAAATCTACACAGTGTGTCACTTTGTCAAATTCTTCTGCCGGTTCATTGAATCCGATATGTCCGTTATGTCCAAGACCTAATAACTGCAGATCAACCCCTCCCAAGGATTTGATCAGTTCTTCATAGTTTGCACACTCTTTTGCCGCATCTGGCTCCATACCATTAGGCACATGTGTATTTGCTTTATCAATGTTAATATGATCAAACAGATTGTGGTTCATGAAGTAATAATAGCTTTGATCATTGTCTCTTGGAAGTCCTTTGTATTCATCAAGATTTACAGATTTCACCTGCGAAAAATCAAGATCTCCTTCTTCACATCTTTTGATCAGTTCTTTGTAAGTTCCAATCGGAGAAGATCCTGTTGCCAAGCCCAAAATACAGTTTGGTTTCATAATTACCTGTGCCCCGATCAAGTTCGCTGCCTTTCTGCTCATTTCATTATAGTCTGCTGTTTTAATAATTTTCATACCTTTTTTCTCCTTTTTCTGCTTTCCCAAATCTCATAATTCCCTTAATTTCATTATAATATATATACTGCTTTCTAGCAATTGCACAATCAGCCGTATTTTGTGTATAATTGCATACTCCGATTTTTGGAATTTTCTTAGAATTTTACCTAAACGCTAAAATAGATTGCACAAAATAGCTTATCTATTTTGTGCAATCTATTTTTAATCAAGCTCAAGATATTCTGACAAAAATCGCAAAGCCCCATCCTCGTTATTGGATAAAAGGATCACATCAGCATCCCCTTTTACTGTTTCAGAAGCATTTGCCATTGCAGCACCAATTCCTGCAAATCTTAACATCTTTCTGTCATTGTCTCCGTCTCCAACCGCAATTGTCTCTTCTTTTTTAATACCAAGCATATCACAAAGCCATTTCAGACCCGATGCCTTACTTACACTACTGTTTTGAAGTTCTATATTATCTGCAATAGAAGAAGTCGCTGAAACTTCCGTTTCCTCTTTCAGCACCATTTTGATTTTTTCCTGTACATTCTGATTTACAAAAAATAAATTAATCTTCTCTATATTTTCAAGCAGTCTATCCTGTGCTTTCAGATGATTTACGAAGGTATGATTCTGTCTGAAATATGAAACAAAATTATCATCTTTGTCAACCTGATTCAGACGGCTGATATTTTCAATATCGGAATATACATTTCCTTCTGAAAAAAATTCTGCAAACCCGTCGGCCACCTCCAGACAATCTGCGATTTTTCGCACGATGTCATATGGAATTGTCCTGCGAAAAAGAAATCTCTGATTTTTCAGATCGTATATACCTGCCCCATTTTCCACTATTGCATAACGTATTCCACTCACTCTTTTCAATTCTTCCGGAAATAGGGGCACGCTTCTTCCAGTGGCAATGACAATCTCAATTCCTCTGTCTATCGCCTTTTGAATCTGTCGAATTGTAAAATCACTTATTTTATTTGCAGAATCCAACAGTGTCCCATCCAAATCAAATGCCGCCAGCCTCACGTCTTTCATATCCATCCCCCTCTTTATCACATCTATCCTATTTTTTCTGCAATCCATGCTTCATAAGGAAGAAATGTCTCAGGAATTTCTGTTCGTTTATAATTGCTGATGACAATCTTCATAGTTTCATCCAGACAATCTCTTACCTCTTCCAATGAAATTTCTTTTTCTGACAGATTCGCTGCCACAAGCCATCTTTTTCCATTCCATGTTCGTTCATATACGAATAATTCTGGATGTTCCGGCAATAACAGATGGTAATCTGCTTCTGTCAAAATATCTTCTGTATGACGCAGTGTGATCAATTTCTGATAATAATAAAAAATGGAATCTTCATCCGCAAGTGCTTCTTTCACATTGATCTCCTGATATCGGTCACTGACTTTGAACCACGGTGTGCCGGTTGTAAATCCTGCATTGTCACTGTCATCCCACTGCATCGGTACACGTGCGTTGTCACGTGCTTTGTTCCAAACCGCCTTTTGAAAATCTTCTCTGCTGATACTCTTGCCAGTTTCCACTAATTCTTTGTACGCATTATGAATTTCCACATCGTCATATTCGTCTAATTCATACTGCACATTCGTCATACCGATTTCCTCTCCCTGGTATATATAAGGAGTTCCCTGCATACCATGCAATACCGTTGCATATGCTTTTGCACATTCCTTACGATATTCACGGTCATTTCCCCATCTGGAAATCACTCTCGGCTGATCATGATTCTCAAAATATAAAGAGTTCCAACCCACTCCATTTACCTTGTTCTGCCACTCACTCATGACTCTTTTTAGTTCTACCAATGAAAATGGTTTCAGCGCCCATTTTCGGTTTACAGATCCTGGAATACGGTCAATATTCATATGTTCAAACGTAAATATCATATTCAGCTCTTTCCGCTCTGGATTGCTGAACAGACTTGCCTCCGAAGCAGTCGACCCTGGTGCTTCTCCTACTGTCATACAGTCATATTTTGAGAGCACTTCTCTGTTCATCTCCTGCAGAAATTCATGCAGACGCGGACCATTGCTATGCATATACCCTGTGTAATACTTCTGCCCTGGCTTCTGCGGATAATCTGGGAAATCGGTATATTTGGAAATTGATGCAATCACATCCATTCGCCATCCATCTACCCCTTTATCAAACCAGTATTTCATAATGTCATAGACTGCCTGTCTCACTTGCTCGTTTTCCCAATTCAAATCCGGCTGTTTCTTTGTGTAGAAATGCAGGTAATATTGTCCTCTTATCTCCGCATATTCCCAAGCGCTTCCACAAAAGCTGGAGCCCCAATTATTCGGCTCACTTCCATCCGCTTTTGGGTCTTTCCAAAAATAGAAATCACTGTACGGATTGTCATCGGATTTATAGCTCTCCACAAACCACTCATGCTCATCCGAAGTATGGTTTACCACAAGATCCAAAATAATTTTGATTCCACGGGCATGTGCCTCTTCGATCAGGCGGTCCATATCCTCGTTTGTTCCAAATTTGTCATATATTTTTCGGTAATCACGGACATCGTACCCATTATCATCCTGAGGAGAATCAAACACAGGACTCAGCCAGACTGCATCTGCCCCAAGCTTTTTGATATAATCCAATTTTTCTATAATTCCGTTCAAATCTCCGAATCCATCTCCGTTAGAGTCTTTAAAACTTCTCGGATAAATTTGGTATACAACTGATTTTTTCCACCATTCACTCATTGTCCTTCTCCTCTTCTTTTATGCAATTCCCAAAACCGATAACACAATGCTAAGTACGATCACTCCAAGAATCAATACTGTGATACTGACATTTTTCTTTTTCAGCAGATAATAACAAAGTAAGGTGATTCCAAGCGGTACAATTCCAACAAAAATCTGATCAAGCATATTCTGAAGGTTCATCACAGATTCCCCCTTCATGCTCACTTCCAGCTTTGAAGTGAATGTCACCATCTGAGCAGTCATTCCTCCGACCATAATCAGACCAACTGTACTCGCCGCCTTCGTCAAAATATTCATCAGACCACTTGCATATACTTTCTGAATATACTGTGAACCAAGTTTATATCCTAAAAATGTTCCGTAATAACGAACTAAAATAGACGGAAGGTTAAAAAGTATTAAAAACACAAGTGGTGCCAATACGTTTCCGCTCTGTCCCATGCTGACTGCAATTCCCGCTGCGATCACACGGAGCACACCCCAAAAGATAGAATCTCCAATCCCTGCAAGAGGTCCCATAAGACTTGATTTTACAGCATTGATCGATGCCGTATCAAAATCCGGTTTCTCGCTATTTTCTTTTTCCATAGAAGCTACAAGTCCCATAATAAATGTCGAAAACGGAACCGTTGTATTGAAGTATGACATACTTCTCGAAAGCGCCTCTTTTTTCTTTTCCGGATCTTTGTAAAAATGATTAAGCGCCGGCATCAGTGAATAACAAAACCCAGATGCTCCTTGTTTTGCCGGGCTTACTGCCGCATACAATGTTGCAGACCGCCAGAATGCTTTTCTTAAAAATTTTCTTTCTTCTGCCGAAACAGATTTTACAAGCTTACTCATTGAAAAATTCCTCCTCTTCCTCATCTAATTCTGTATCTTTTAGATCGCCTGCATACACAGGTCTCATCTGCGCTAGTTTACTCATTTGGTAATCATTCATTCCAATCACTACTGCTATGATCACGCCAAGAACAGCAAGTGCCACAAGTGGCAATTCCAAATATGCCACACAAATAAATCCCAGGAAAAAGAACATACATATTTTCTTGTCCCAAAGCATCTTCATGAGCATTGCCATACCAACAGCCGGAAGAAGTCCGCCGCATACAGTCAGACCATTCATAACTACGTCCGGTATCCATTCAAGAAATGCACTTACTGCCTCCGATCCAAACAGGATTCCAAAAAATGCAACCAGAGAATACAAAGCCCAATTCACTGCCCATAGTCCATAATGCAGTGCAGTAATCTGCTTTTGTTTTCCCTCCTGCGCCAGCCTGTCAAATGTCTTCGCAAACATTCCGACAATAAAAATATATAAAAGTGTCTTAATCTGTAATCCCAAAATTCCAATTGGGAGTGCCAAAGTCAGTGCAACCTCACTGCCTTTTCCCATCATGATCGCAAACGCTGTGCCTACTGCTGTAGCAATTCCAGGCTCCGCCGCAGATGCTCCACCGATATTTACCACTCCCATAAAAACAGCTTCCAACGCTGCGCCTACAGTCACTCCGGTTGATAAATCTCCCAGGAACAGTCCTACAAGCGGTCCGATTACAATCGGTCTGTTTAACATTGTAAATCCTGCTAACTCTGCCCCTCCAACGCAGATAAATACTGCTAATGCCACTAAAAATGCTTCTACCATTGTTCATTCTCCTCCTTTTATCTCTTGTTACTCATCCAGTTTCCCAAGTACATCTTTCACAAGTTTCTGCTCATCATTTGGAACTTGCTGCATACAAACTTTATCGTCCAATTCCACTAGTTTTTTCAAACTTTGTATCTCCTCTTTCGTAAGCATGATAGTCGGTGATAAACTCTGCTTTTTCGATGCCTCAATTCCATCAAATCTTCCTGTGTTTCCAAGATTCAAAAATCCAATCTCTCCAACATTCTCTCTTACAGTCACTGCATCTTTCACAGTTCTTGTCAAAACAAGAATTCGCATTTTTTCTGCTTTTGGATGATTCAGCATTCGAATAGCCTCTTGAACCGGCTTAATCAGCACTTTAATCCCTGCCGGAACTGCCATTTTCAATGCCATCTTCTGTGTCGGATCATTTGCCGCCTCATCGTTTGCAACCACAATTCCCTGTACTTTCAGCTGCTTTGTCCATGTCATTGCTACCTGACCATGAATCAATCTGTCATCAATACGCAATGCCGCAATCTTCGCTGTTGAATTTTCATAGTTTTCCGGCTGTTTCACAACTTGTTTCTTTTCTTGAGTACTCTTTTTCAATTTATTTTCCTCAACCAGACACCCATCTGCACTTACTAGTTTAAGTTCCTGTCTTGCCTCTTCAATCATCTTCTGTAGTTCATCGACAGTCACATCATCATCTGCAAACATAATTTGTATGAGAATTGGTATATTCACTCCGGTAATCAATACCACATTTTTCCTCTCACTGTACTTCAAGAGCTTCTGATTCACACTTCCCCCTTGTATGTCCGTGAATACAAAAATTTTTTCTTCGCCAGCCTGTTCAAAAAACTGACTCATTTGAGTTTCAATATCGTCATCGGGCTCTACATATGCATCAATTGTTGTAATCTCTGCCATGTTTCCTACCAAAAGCTGTATTGTGCGACTCATTCCGGATGCCATTTTTCCATGTGTCGCAATCAGTACTTTTTTCATCTCATTTCCTCCTTTTTCTATGTCATACTCTCTCAAAGTTATGTATGTAACTTATCTTGTTTTAAAGATATCACTCATTTATTTATGTGTAAATAGGTTATATACATAACCTATAAAATAGACAAGAAAATCAAAGATTTTCGCACAAAAAAAACATGAAAATTGTAAATAATGAACAATCACTTTTGCAACTTTCATGTTTTCTATTTTTCTCTTCTGAACTATTTTCTACACAGACTGCCGTGTGATCAACGTAACCGGAAATCGAAATTCCATCTCCAGGTCTGGAAACTCTCCTTCTTTTTGCTCAATTAAAGAAATCAGCGTATCAACTGCTTTTACTGCCCGTTCTTTTATATTCTGATGAACCGTTGTAAGCTTAGGTGTAGTGTATCTGGCATAATTAATATCATCATATCCTGCAATCCCAATCTGTTCCGGAACTTTTATCTTTCTATCCGCCAGAAAGCTCATTGCCTCAATTGCAAACAAGTCTGAAAGAAAGAATGCTGCTGTTTTCTTTGCAAATGGAATTTGACTGACAAGTTCTGCATAATGCTTTTCTCTCTCTGAGCGGCTTCTGCCAAGCGCCATAAAGTAAACTTTTGCTTCTCTCTGTCTGAAATGTCCCAGCGCCTGCTGTGCCCCTTCCCATCGCATGTGGTCTACACCATGATCCCTTGATGCACAGACAAATATCTGATCATAACCAATATTCAAAAGATACTGCGTCATCATATAACCACCACTTATATCATCCAGTCCGATATTCGGCACAATCTGATTCCCTTCCAATTCGCCATATGCGTCAATTGACACGACCGGCTTTTCTATCATATAATACATTTTTTCACAATCTCGCTTTGTGAAAGATAATGTCACAACACCATCAATGTCCCAGGCCATCACCATCCGGAAAATGTCATCTAGATTATCAGCCGAATAGAACATCATATAATATCCAAGTGTTCTTATTTTTTCCTCAATAAACCCGAGAATTTTGCCATAAAAAGGATCTGCCAAAATCGCCTCATCAAATTTTTTATGCGAGTTTATCACAACTGCGATAAGCCTTGAGTTTCCATGTCTCAACACTCTAAGTCCCATCTTTTGAACATATCCCATCTCTTTGATAAGATTCTGTATTTTTTCGATATTGGCAGGTGATACTTTTTTTGTTTTTCCGTGAATTACATTGGAAACAGTTGTCGTACTGACTCCTGCCTTTTCCGCGATATCTTTTATTGTGACCATACTCATCGTCCCCTTTATATCCCTTTATGCAAAAATACCCGACAGCAAGTTGTCGGGTATTCTAATCACTATTGATTTACACTAATTCAAGAAGAACTTCCATAGCGGCATCACCTTTACGTAAACCGATTTTTACGATTCTTGTGTAACCACCGTTACGGCTCTCATATTTAGGAGCGATCTCTGTGAATAATTTTTCCACTAAATCAACTTCTTTTGCACTTCTCTTCTTGCCATCTTTTACTTCAACTACAGGATAAAGAACTTTTAACATTTGTCTTCTTGCATGTAATCTTGAAGGCATATCTTTTTTGATTGTTTTTTCAACTTCATCATAAACAGTAACTTTTTTACCATCTACAACTTCTTTTACTCTCTTGCCGTCTTTGTCTTTACGAGCAACTTTTGCCATAACTTTTACTTCTTCAAAGTTATCTTTTTCTTTTACAGCTAAAGCGATAAGACCTTCAGCAACTTTGCGGATCTCTTTTGCTTTTGCTTCTGTTGTAACGATTTTACCATTGTTAAGTAAAGCTGTTACCTGATTTCTGATTAATGCTTTTCTTTGGCTTGATGTTCTTCCAAGCTTTCTATATTTTGCCATAATAATTATCCTCCATTTGACACGTGGTTATGCTTCTTCGGGCTTACTAGCCATGTGCTTAGTCATGCCATCGGTCTTACTGACTAACATAATTTTCACTAAGTGCTCTACTCTTCACCTTGGCTCAGTTCAAGACCAAGCTCTTTTAATTTAGCTAATACTTCTTCTAAAGATTTACGTCCAAGATTACGTACTTTCATCATATCTTCAGGAGTTCTATTAGTTAACTCTTCAACTGTATTGATTCCTGCTCTCTTCAGACAGTTATATGAACGAACAGAAAGTTCTAATTCATCAATGCTCATCTCAAGCACTTTTTCTTTTTCATCGTCTTCTTTTTCAATCATAACTTCCGCTGCCTGAGCAACTTCTGATAAATCGATGAATAATTTCAAGTGTTCGTTGAGCACTTTCGCTGCAAGACTGACTGCTTCGTCCGGAAGCAATGTACCATTAGTATATACATCAAGTGTCAGCTTATCATAATCTGTAATCTGACCAACACGTGTATTCTCTACTGTAAGATTTACACGTTCTACCGGTGTATAGATAGAATCAATCGGAATTACCGCAATTGGTAAATCCTCTTTTTTATTCTTATCTGCGCTCACATAACCTCTGCCCTTTGTGATTGTAAGTTCCATGTACAGTTTGCTGTCAGCTCCGCCATTCAAAGTTGCGATAACCGCATCAGGATTCATAATCTCAATATCCGGATCTACCTGAATGTCAGCTGCAGTAACTACACCTTCACCTTCAAACTCGATGTAAGCAGTCTTTGGTTCGTCTGTTTCTGAAGTATTTTTGATAGCCAATGATTTTAAATTCATTACAATCTCAGTAACATCTTCTTTTACTCCCGGAATTGAGCTGAACTCATGTAAAACTCCATCGATTTTCACCTGACTGATTGCAGCTCCAGGTAATGAAGAAAGCATAATTCTTCTCAAAGAGTTACCAAGTGTTGTTCCATAACCTCTCTCTAAAGGCTCTACAACAAATCTTCCGTATTTCTTATCTTCTGAAATCTCAGTAATTTCAATATTTGGTTTATTAAAATCAAACACTACAAAGCCCCTCCTTTTGGGTTATTAAAGTATTGAGGGTGAATCAGTTTCTAAATAATCCTAGGGATTATTTAGAATATAATTCGACAATCAACATCTCGTCTACAGGAACATCGATAACTTCTCTTGTAGGAAGTTCTTTTACAGTTCCCTGAAGGCCTTCTGCATTTACATCTAACCATTCTGGAACTAATCTTCCACCTGTTACTTCTAAGATATCTTTATATCTCTGTGAACCTTTGTGTTTTTCTTTGATTTCGATAACATCTCCAGCTTTTACTAAGTAAGATGGGATATTTACTTGTTTACCATTTACTAATACATGTTTGTGGTCAACAATCTGTCTTGCTTCTTTTCTTGTTCTTGCAAATCCCATACGGAATACAACATTGTCTAATCTTGACTCAAGAAGAATCATAAGATTTTCACCTGTCATACCGTTCATTTTAGAAGCTTTTGCAAAGTAATTTCTAAATGGTTTTTCTAAAACGCCATAGATAAATTTCGCTTTTTGTTTTTCGCGTAATTGAAGTCCATATTCGCTCATTTTTCTATTAGCTCTTTTTAATTGTCTGTTAGATTTTTTATCGATTCCTAAATAGATTGGATCCATACCAAGTGATCTACATCTTTTAAGAACTGGAACTCTGTTTACTGCCATGTTCTATATCCTCCTATTACACTCTTCTACGTTTTGGTGGGCGACATCCGTTATGTGGAACCGGAGTCACATCTTTGATACTTGTTACATCAATACCGCATGCCTGTAATGCACGGATCGCTGCCTCTCTACCAGAACCTGGTCCTTTTACCATAACGTCTACTGATTTAAGACCATGTACTAATGCTGCTTTAGCTGCTGTCTCAGCTGCCATCTGAGCTGCATAAGGAGTAGATTTTCTTGAACCTCTGAATCCTAGACCACCAGCACTTGCCCATGAAAGAGCATTTCCCTGAGCATCTGTTAATGTTACGATTGTATTATTAAAAGATGATTGAATGTGTGCTTGTCCGCGTTCAACGTTTTTCTTGACACGTTTCTTTGTCACTTTTTTTGTAACTTTTTTAGCCATTTAAACTAACCTACTTTCTTTGTTTTTGTTATATTGTTTCTTTTCATAAGGTAGTTCTTCTTACTAAATTCGTGCATCGGTATTCCCTCGCACTCATTAAGTTCCGAAGAACAAAGTTCGCACTAACCTCAAGTTGCGTTTAACAACTTGCTTTCGCTAAGTGCTCTACTTTTATTTCTTCTTATTTGCAACAGTTCTCTTAGGACCTTTTCTTGTTCTTGCGTTTGTCTTTGTCTTCTGACCACGAACAGGAAGTCCTTTTCTATGACGAATACCACGGTAGCATCCGATTTCCTGTAATCTCTTGATGTTTAAAGCAATCTCTCTACGAAGATCACCTTCTACCTGATAGCTTTCATCGATAACAGCACTGATCTGTTTTACTTCTTCGTCTGTTAAGTCTCTACAACGAGTATCTGGATTTACTCCAGCTGCCTCCAAAATTTTTGTTGCGCTTACTCTACCGATTCCGTAGATGTAAGTCAAACCGATTTCTACACGTTTGTCTCTTGGTAAGTCTACACCAGCAATACGAGCCATGTAATTTTCCTCCATCTTGAATTTTAGTAAATAAATAACTGCAGCCCGATAAAATATCGCCTGAAATGTGTGCAGATATTTATTCCCATTGGTTAATATTGTCTCAAATTGGGGTACATCATAACGTACCCAGCTGCTAGATACTACAGCCTTTCCCGGAAATGACACCGGGTATTATAAGCAATATACATCGAGGAATAGTTTCCCTGTATATTAATAGTGTTTCCACACCGCCTGGCGTGTCACACTACAGCCGCCTAAATAATGTTTGTGCTCTCACGCACAAAATCGACAACGATAATTATCCTTGTCTTTGTTTGTGTTTCGGATTTTCACAGATTACTCTGATGCTTCCTTTTCTTTTAATGATTTTGCATTTTTCGCAAATTGGTTTAACTGATGATCTAACCTTCACGTCAAATCCTCCTTTCATCCACTGCTTTGCCTGTATTTACCACGTTTTCTAATATTAGATACTAGAAAACGTTCGTTTTACATTATAGCATTATTTTTTATTTAAAGTCAATACTTTTTTATTTATCTCTCCAAGTAATTCTTCCTTTTGTCAAATCATATGGTGACAGCTCTAAAGTTACTTTATCTCCCGGCAGGATCTTGATAAAGTTTGTGCGAAGCTTTCCACTGATATGCGCTAAGACCTGATGGCCATTTTCCAATTCTACTTTAAACATTGCATTTGGTAATTTTTCTACTACTGTTCCTTCAATTTCAATTACATCAGCTTTTGACATTTCTAATTCCTCCCTGTTTCCTTATCAAATAATTTTAGTATTCGCTTTATTGCAACATCGTCCATTCCGGACAGCTCATACTTTTCACATATGAGCTGTACATGTTTCTTTTTCTTTTTTTTCGGGTTCTCAAGTTTTCTGCCGGAACCGTCTATTAAATATACATATGTTTCATCCACCTGATGTATCACATACACATGCCCTTTATCATGTCCGGCTTTGGATCTTGCAAGCATTCCAACTTCATATTTTTCCATACTGCATCCTCTTTTACTTCGATAAGGTCAAAAGTATTGGTTCGTCTTCTGTGATCAGTACTGTGTTTTCATAATGTGCTGACAGCGAACCGTCTCTTGTCACAACTGTCCAGTCATCGTCCAGCCAGTTGACGGCACAACCTCCGATGTTGATCATCGGTTCTATCGCTAAAGTCATTCCTTTTCGAAGTTTCATTCCCTTTCGGTTCATATCGTAATTTGGTATTTCCGGAGCCTCATGCAGCTTTGTTCCGATGCCGTGTCCACACAGATCACGAACTACGCCGTATCCACGTTCCTCTGCATATCTGCCGATTGCGGAAGAAATTTCAAATAAATGGTTGCCCTCTTTTGCAAACTTTATTCCCTCAAAGAAACATTCTCTTGTCACTTGGATCAAGTCCTTTGCCTCTTTGCTGATCTCTCCGATTCCATGGGTTCTTGCCGCATCTGAATGGTAACCTTTATAAATAACGCCTGCATCCAAACCTACGATGTCGCCTTCCTTCAGGACTCGTTTCGCACTTGGAATTCCATGAACAACTTCATCATTTACAGAAACACAGATGGATGCCGGATATCCGTTATAGTTCAAAAAAGAAGGCTCGCATCCATAGCTGCGTATAATCTCTTCTCCCAAACGGTCTATATCAAGTGTTGTCATTCCCGGATGTAATGCTTTCCCCAATTCATCGTGAACGATCTCCAAGATTCTTCCGGCTTCCTTCATCAATTCAATTTCTCTTGCTGATTTTATTGTAACTGGCATAATGTTTACGCTCCTAACACGTTTACGATAGCAGCAAATACCTCATCAATATCTACAGTACCATCTACTTCTACTAAAATATTTTTTTCTGTATAATAATCAATCAATGGCTGTGTCTGCTCATGATATACATTCAGACGTTTCTGTACTGTCTCTGGCTTGTCATCTTCTCTTAAGATTAATTCTCCATGACAGTTATCGCATATATTTTCTTCTTTTGTAGGTGCATATACAATATGATATGTAGCACCGCAGTCCACACATGCTCTGCGTCCCGACATACGGCGGACAATGTTTTCATCTGGAACTTCCACATTGATTGCGTAGTCCATCGCTTCTCCCATCGCTGCCAAAGCTTTGTCAAGTGCCTCTGCCTGAGGAATTGTTCTCGGGAAACCGTCTAAGACATAACCATTGCTGCAGTCATCCTGCTTTACGCGGTCTACGACCAAATCTACAACAAGTTCATCCGGCACTAAAAGTCCCTGATCCATATATGTCTTTGCTTTCTTTCCAAGCTCGGTTCCGTTTTTAATATTTGCTCTGAAAATATCTCCTGTGGAGATATGAGGAATCGAATACTTTTCAGCAATTTTCTTTGCCTGTGTCCCTTTTCCCGCACCAGGTGCACCTAACATTATAATTTTCATATGCTTTCCTCCATAAAAATATCCATATAGCATTTTAACTCGCTGAACTTCTATCCTACCAAGACTGAAATTCAACGAGCTAAATAGCTAAACAATTACTTGCCTACTTATGTTTTTAGTATCCAAGGAAGCTGTTACTGCTTACAGAACCTTTTCCACTATTCAAAAATCCTTTGTAGTTACGTACAAGCATCTGTGATTCGATTTGTTTTAACGTCTCTAACACAACACCTACGATGATGATGATAGAAGTTCCACCAAACGAAACATGTGCTCCAAAAACTCCATTAAAGAAGAATGGAATTACCTGTACAATCACTAATCCAATAGCACCTATAAAAATAATATATTTCAAAATCTTTGCTAAGTAATCTACAGTTGGTTTTCCTGGTCTGATACCTGGAATAAAACCACCGCTCTTTTTCATATTATTCGCAATTTCCAACGGATTAAATGTAATTGATGTATAAAAATATGCAAATAAAATTGTCAAGATAATGTATACAATCAATCCCCATGAATACTTGATATTCTCTGGATTACACCAGTTATTCGAGTTTAATCCTCTTAAAATCTCACTTCCGATACCGTCTCCATCACCTTTTCCAAGGAAAGATGCGATCACGATTGGGAACTGCATTAAAGAAGATGCAAAAATAACCGGAATTACTCCTGCTGTATTCACTTTCAACGGAATGAATGTAGATTGTCCCCCCATATTTTTTCTTCCTTGAATTTTCTGTGAATATTGAACTGCGATTTTTCTCTGTCCATCCTGAAGGAAAATAACAAACACAATAACTGCAAGGATGATTGCTACGATAATGAACGCCGCTAATCCTGCTGTTGCAAGGCTCTTTCCCTTCATAAACTGAGTATATAATGTATTAAAGTCATCTGGAATACGTGAAAGAATATTAATCAAAAGTACGATAGAAATACCATTTCCAACACCTTTTTCTGTAATTCTCTCTCCAATCCACATCAAGAATGCGGAACCAGCTGTCAATGTAAGTACTACGATTGCTGCGTTCACAAAGTTATATTCTACAAGTAATCCGCTGCGTCCAAATCCAACTGCCATAGCTGTTGACTGGATTAAAGCTAAAAGAACTGTCACATAACGTGTAAATGCTGCAATTTTCTTTCTTCCTTCTTCACCATCTTTTTGCATCTCTTCCAATTTTGGAATCGCAATTGTAAGAAGCTGCATAATAATAGATGATGTAATATAAGGTGTAATACTCAAAGCGAATATTGACATTTGTTCAAATGAACCACCTGTGAAAGCGTTAAAAAAATTAAACGCTTCCCCAGTTTGATTTGCAAAGAAATTTTGAATAAAAGTTGGATCCACTCCCGGTGTAGGCAGTTGTGATCCAAGTCTAACAACGAACAGCATTGCAAATGTATAGAAAATTTTCTTTCGAATCTCTTCTATTTGAAATGCTTTCCGAAATGTCTTTAACATTAGATCACCTCAGCTTTTCCACCAAGACTTTCAATTTTAGCTGCTGCACTTGCACTAAATGCGTTTGCCTGAACTGTAAGTTTCTTAGTTAACTCTCCGTTTCCAAGAATTTTTACTCCATCTCTAGGATTTTTCACAATACCAGCTTCAATAAGAGTTTCTACTGAAACAACTGTATCGTTTTCAAATATCTCTAATGCGCTTACGTTAATACCAACGATCTCTTTTGTATTTCTGTTAGTGAAACCTCTTTTTGGTATTCTTCTATATAATGGCATCTGTCCACCTTCGAAACCTGGTCTTGTGCCGCCTGAACGTGCTTTCTGACCTTTGTGTCCTTTTCCGGCAGTTTTACCATTTCCAGAACCGTGTCCACGGCCTCTTCTGAAATTATCACTATGTTTTGATCCTTCTGCTGGTCTTAAGTTTGATAAGTCCATCGTGACACCTCCTTATCTTTTTCTTATACTTCTTCTACTTTTACTAAATGTCTTACTTGTTGTACCATTCCTCTTGTTGCAGCGTTATCTGGTAAAACAACTGTTTTGTTCAGTTTTTTAAGACCTAAAGCTTCAACTGTTTTTTTGTGTTTTGGCACAGCACCGATTGTAGATTTTACTAATGTAACTTTTAAATTTGCCATTTTCAATCTCCTCCTTAGCCTAAGATTTCTTCTACAGATTTACCGCGAAGCTTAGCTACTTCTTCTGGAGTCTTGATCTGACTTAATCCATTAATTGTAGCAAGTACTACGTTTTGTTTATTGTTAGATCCCAATGATTTTGTACGGATATTTTTGATACCTGCAAGCTCAATTACCGCACGAGCCGGTCCTCCGGCGATAACTCCAGTACCTTCCGGAGCTTTTTTCAGTAATACTGAAGCACTTCCGAATTTACCAATCAAATCATGTGTAATACTTTCGTTTTCATCTAAGGAAACAGAAATGAGTTTTTTCATAGCATCTTCTTTTCCTTTGCGGATTGCTTCCGGAATTTCAGTAGCTTTTCCTAAACCTGCACCAACATGGCCATTTCCATCACCAACAACTACTAAAGCTGTGAATCTGAAGTTACGACCACCCTTAACAACTTTTGTTACACGTTTGATTGATACCACTTTTTCTGTTAGTTCTAATTGACTAGCATCAATACGATTTTGTTTCATGTGTGTTCCTCCTCCTAGAATTCTAATCCAGCTTCTCTAGCTGCATCTGCTAACGCTTTGATTTTTCCCTGGTAGATAAATCCACCTCTGTCAAAGACAACAGTGTTAATACCTTTTTCAATTGCTTTTTTAGCAATTACAGTTCCCAAATATGCTGCTGCATCAACGTTGTTAGTTTTTTCTAATTCTGCTTTTACATCTTTCTGTACAGTAGATGCTGATACCAGAGTAGTTCCAACTGTATCGTCAATAATTTGAGCATACATATGATTATTACTTCTAAACACAGCTAAACGTGGTCTTTCAGCAGTTCCGCTGAAACGGTTACGTAATTTTCTATGTTTGTTTACACGAACTTCGCTTCTTGATTTTTTACTAACCATCTTCACACTCTCCTTAATTATTTTTTACCAGTCTTACCAACTTTACGTCTAATAACTTCATCAGCATATTTAATACCTTTACCTTTGTATGGTTCCGGTCTTCTCTTATCTCTGATTTCAGCTGCGTATTGGCCTACTTTTTCTTTATCGATACCTTTTACAGTAATTTTGTTCTGTCCGTCAAGTACTGTCTCAACACCTTCTGGATCGATCATTTCTACTGGATGAGAGTATCCTAAGTTTAATGTTAATTTGTTTCCTGATTTTGCGGCTCTGTAACCAACACCGTTTACTTCAAGAACTTTTTCATATCCCTGAGTAACACCAACAACCATGTTGTTGATCAGTGTTCTTGTAAGACCATGTAAAGCTTTCATTTTCTTTAAATCACTTGGTCTTGTTACTACAACTTCTTCGCCTTCTTTTTTGATTTCCATTTCTACTGGAAGTTCTCTTACAAGAGTTCCTTTTGGACCTGTTACAGTCACTTTGTTGTTCTCAGCGATTTCAACAGTTACACCTGCTGGAATTGCTACTGGCAGTCTTCCTATACGTGACATACCCTTACCTCCTACACTTAAATTTTCGGAGAAGCGGCTATGGCTTCTCTGTTTTCAGTTGCTTTCGGGCTACCAAACAAATGCTAAAACTTCTCCACCTACGTTAAGTTTTCTAGCCTCTTTGTCTGTGATAACACCCTGATTTGTTGAAATGATAGCTGTTCCAAGTCCACCTAGAACCTTTGGAAGTTCGTCTTTGCTTGCGTATACACGAAGTCCCGGTTTAGAAATTCTCTTAAGACCTGTAATAACTTTTTCATTTTTGTCTGCACCGTATTTTAATGTAACACGGATTGTCTTAAAGCTTCCGTCTTCTACGATGTCATATTTTGTAATGTATCCTTCGTTTAAAAGAATATCAGCAATAGCGATTTTCATTTTAGACGCTGGAACATCTACTGTATCATGTTTAGCAGTGTTTGCGTTACGGATTCTTGTAAGCATATCTGCGATTGGATCACTCATAGTCATTTGAAGTTGCCTCCTTATTCTTTGCTTTTATTGTTACATCCTTCAGATGCAGCCGGTGAAAACCGACCACTTCTACTACGGATATCCTAGTTTTCACTAAGTTGCTTTCAGTCTACCAAGAAGCTTTTTTCACTCCTGGGATTTGTCCTTTGTAAGCTAATTCACGGAAACATACTCTGCAGATTCCGTATTTTCTTAAATATGCATGTGGACGACCACAGATTCTACAACGATTGTACTCTCTAGTAGAGAATTTTTGTTTACGTTGTTGTTTGATTTTCATAGATGTTTTTGCCATGAAATATTTCCTCCCTACTATTTTGTAAATGGCATATTGAACTGAGTCAATAATTCGCGAGCTTCTTCGTCTGTCTTAGCTGTTGTAACAAAGATTACGTCCATACCTCTTACTTTATCAACCTTATCGTATTCGATTTCAGGGAAGATTAATTGTTCTTTGATACCAAGAGCATAGTTACCTCTTCCATCAAATGCGTTAGGATTAACACCTCTAAAGTCACGTACACGAGGTAATGCTAAGTTAATCAGACGATCAACGAACTCATACATTTTTTCTCCTCTTAATGTAACTTTACATCCGATAGCCATACCTTCTCTAAGTTTGAAGTTAGCTACTGATTTTTTCGCTTTTGTAAGAACCGCTTTCTGACCTGCAATTTTCTCAAGGTCAGCTACAGCTGATTCTAAAACTTTGTGATTATCTTTTGCTTCGCCAACACCCATGTTGATAACAACCTTATCAAGTTTTGGCACTTCCATAATATTTTTATAACCAAATTTTTTGATCATTGCGTCAACGATCTCGTTCTGGTATTGTTCTTTCAGTCTACTCAAAGTTTATTTCCTCCTTCCTTAGATTAGTCAATAACTTCGCCTGTTGATTTTGCAACACGTACTTTTTTGTCTCCATCCATTTTGAAACCTACTCTTGTAGCTTTTCCTTTGTGAAGATACATTACGTTAGATGCATCAATAGGTCCTTCTTGGTGAATGATGCCACCATTCTGATTAGCAGCACTTGGTTTTGTGTGCTTTGTCAGCATGTTTACACCTTCAACTAATACTTTGTTATCTTTTTTATTAACAGCAATTACCTTGCCTTCTTTATCTTTATCTTTTCCAGCGATTACTTTTACAGTATCACCTTTTTTGATTTTCATAGTTGACATCCTCAGGCACCTCCTTATAGTACTTCCGGAGCTAATGAAACAATCTTCATAAATTGTTTTTCACGAAGCTCTCTTGCTACTGGTCCAAAAATACGAGTTCCTCTTGGGTTTTTGTCATCTTTAATAATTACAGCAGCATTTTCATCAAATCTGATGTATGAACCGTCTTTACGACGAGTTTTGTTTACTGTACGAACAACTACAGCTTTTACTACATCACCTTTTTTAACAACGCCACCTGGTGTTGCATCTTTAACAGAAGCAACGATTACATCACCGATGTTTGCATATCTTCTAGTAGAACCACCTAACACACGAATGCAAAGTAATTCTTTCGCACCTGTATTATCTGCTACTTTAAGTCTACTTTCTTGCTGTATCATGCAGGTAAACCTCCTTCAATACTATTTTACTTTTTCCATAACTTCAACAAGTCTCCATCTTTTATCTTTTGATAATGGTCTTGTCTCCATAACTTTTACTTTGTCACCGATGTTGCATTCATTTGCTTCATCATGTGCTTTCAATTTATATGTTCTCTTTACGATTTTGTTGTAAAGAGGGTGTTTTACGTGATCTTCAACTGCAACTACAATAGTTTTATCCATTTTGTTGCTGATAACTTTACCAACACGTGTTTTTCTTAAATTTCTTTCCACAGTTTTGCTCCTTTCACAATTTTCAACACAATCTTAATTATTATTCAGCTTTAGAAGCTTCTGTAATAACTGTCTGAATTCTAGCAATGTTTTTTCTTACTTCTTTAATTCTGCTTGTGTTTTCTAATTGATTTGTTGCGTTTTGGAATCTTAAGTTAAAAAGTTCCTTTTTAGCAGCTACTAATTCTTCGTTTAATTCTGCAACTGATTTTCCTTTTAAATCTTTTACAAATGTATTAATTTTCACTGTTATCACCGCCTTCTAAATCTTCGCGAGAAACGATCTTACATTTACAAGGTAATTTGTGCATAGCAAGACGTAATGCTTCACGAGCTACTTCTTCAGGTACTCCTGAAAGTTCAAACATTACACGTCCTGGTTTTACAACTGCTACCCAGTATTCAAGAGTTCCTTTACCAGAACCCATACGTGTTTCAGCTGGTTTCGTAGTTACAGGTTTGTCAGGGAATATTTTAATCCAAACTTTACCACCACGTTTGATGTAACGTGTCATCGCGATACGGGCAGCTTCAATCTGGTTTGAACGGATCCAGCATGGTTCCATTGCAACAATACCATATTCACCATTTGTGATTTTATTTCCACGTAAAGCTTTTCCTTTCATAGAACCACGGAATTGTTTACGACGTTTTACTCTTTTAGGCATTAACATAATTATTTATCGCTCCCTTCCTTAGTTGCTTTCGTTGGAAGAACTTCGCCTTTATAAATCCAAACTTTCACACCTACTTTACCGTAAGTTGTGTCTGCTTCAGCGAATCCATAATCAATATCAGCTCTAAGTGTCTGAAGTGGAATAGTTCCTTCGCTGTAAAACTCTGTACGAGCCATATCAGCTCCACCTAAACGACCTGATACTGCTGTTTTGATACCAAGTGCTCCGGATTTCATTGTTCTTGACATGCAAGATTTCATAGCACGTCTGAATGAGATACGGTTCTCTAACTGTAATGCGATGTTTTCAGCTACTAACTGAGCATCTTTATCCGGTCTTTTGATTTCTTTGATATCAACAACTAATTTTTTATCTGTGAACTGTTGAAGTTCTTTTTTCACTTTTTCAATCTCAGCTCCACCTTTACCGATTACAACACCCGGTTTTGCTGTGTAGATGATGATTTTTACACGGTCAGAAGCTCTTTCGATCTCAATCTTAGAAACTCCTGCGCTGTATAATTTCTTTTTCAGAAATGTTCTGATTTTATGATCTTCTACTAAATAATCTGCAAATTTATCTTCTGCATACCATTTAGAGTCCCAATCTTTGATAACACCGACTCTCAAGCCATGAGGATTAACTTTCTGTCCCATTATTGCCCTCCTTATCTTTCATTCAGCACTAAAGTAATGTGGCTCATTCTCTTTTCGATTCTGTAAGCTCTACCCTGTGCTCTCGGTTTAATTCTCTTCATTGTTGGTCCCTTGTTTGCGTAACATTCTTCAATGTAAAGGTTCTCAACATTCATACCGTTGTTGTTCTCAGCGTTTGCGATTGCTGATTCTAATAATTTCTTTATTAAGCTAGAAGCATATCTTGGATTGTATGTTAAAATACCAAGTGCTGTTTGTACATCCTTACCTCTGATGGCATCTAATACGAAACATGCTTTCTGAACAGAAACTCTAGCGTAAGATAACTTAGCTGATGGTCTAGTGTCCTTATTTGCATTTCTCTCTCTTTTGATCTGGGATCTATGTCCTTTTGCCATGGATGAACCCTCCTTTCAAATTACGATTAATTAACGAACTCTTGATTTCTTTTCGTCTTTTCCATGTCCTCTGTATGTTCTTGTTGCAACAAACTCTCCAAGTTTGTGTCCAACCATATCTTCTGTTACATATACAGGTACATGTTTTCTTCCGTCATGAACTGCGATTGTATGTCCAACCATTTGTGGGAAAATAGTAGAACGACGTGACCAAGTTTTGATAACTGATTTGTCACCTGCTTCGTTCATAGCTTTTACTTTTTTCAGTAAGCTTTCATCCGCGAATGGTCCTTTTTTAAGTGAGCGAGCCATAGGTTCTAACCTCCTTGTAAACTGATTTATTTAATACCTTTACCATCTCTTCTTCTAACGATTAACTTGTTAGACTGTTTGTTTTTCTTTCTTGTCTTAAGACCAAGTGCTGGTTTACCCCAAGGTGTACATGGACCTGGACGACCAATTCCTGTCTTACCTTCACCACCACCGTGTGGATGGTCATTAGGGTTCATTACAGAACCACGAACTGTAGGTCTGATACCCATGTGACGTTTACGTCCGGCTTTACCAATGTTAATCAGGTTGTGATCTCCGTTACCTACAACACCGATTGATGCTCTACAGATGATCGGCACCATTCTCATTTCGCCTGATGGCAATCTTAATGTTGCATATTTTCCTTCTTTAGCCATTAACTGAGCGCTGTTACCAGCTGAACGAACTAACTGTCCGCCTCTTCCTGGATATAACTCAATGTTGTGGATCTGTGTACCTACTGGGATCTCAGAAAGCGGTAAGCAGTTTCCTACTCTCACTTCAGCTTCTGGTCCGTTCATTACTTTCATTCCATCTGTTAAGCCTTGAGGTGCAAGAATATAAGCTTTTTCACCATCTGCGTAGCAGATAAGCGCGATATTCGCTGTTCTGTTTGGATCGTACTCGATTCCGATTACAGTTGCCGGAATACCATCTTTCTTTCTCTTAAAGTCGATAATTCTATATTTTCTTTTAGCTCCGCCTCCGCGGTGTCTTACTGTGATCTTACCTTGATTGTTACGACCAGCTGTTCTGCTTTTAGAAGCTAACAAAGATTTCTCTGGAGTTGTCTTTGTGATTTCTGAAAAATCAGAACCTGTCATATGTCTTCTGGAAGGTGTATATGGGCGATATGTTTTAATTCCCATTACTGTCACTCCTTTCGTTTACGATTATTTATTATCACGGTTTTAATCCGTATGGTTTCTATTGTTGGGCTGTCTCTTACAGTCCTTCGAAAATTTCGATATCAGCGCTTTCAGCTGTTAACTGAACGATTGCTTTTTTTGTCTTAGCAGTTTTTCCGAATGTCATACCACGTCTTTTTGTTTTTCCATCAAGATTCATAGTATTTACGCTTTTTACTTTTGTTCCTGCGAACATTTTTTCAACTGCTTCTTTAATCTGATTCTTTGTAGCCTGTGTGTGAACTAAGAAAGTGTATTTCTTGTCAGCCATAAGCTCCATAGATTTTTCAGTGATTACTGGTTTAAGGATTACGTCATAGTATTTAATGTCTGCCATTATGCGTACACCTCCTCGATTGTTGCAACAACAGCTTTCGTTACGATTACTGTGTTGTATTTTAAGATATCGTACACATTAATTGTATTTGTCCAAGCTGTTTTCACATTTGCAATATTTCTTGCAGATAATGCTGCATTTGTGTTTCCATCTTCTAACACTACTAATGCTTTAGATACTTCTAAGTTGTTTAACATGTTCTGGAAATTCTTTGTTTTAATTTCACCAAAGTTCATTTCGTCAAGAACGATGAATTTGTTTTCTAATACTCTTGTTGTAAGAGCTGATTTCAGAGCTGCTCTCTTTTCTTTTTTGTTTAATTTGAAAGAGTAGTCTCTTGGTGTTGGAGCAAATACAACTCCACCGCCTGTCCATTGTGGAGATCTTGTAGAACCTTGTCTTGCATGACCTGTTCCTTTTTGTCTCCATGGTTTTCTACCACCGCCTGAAACTTCTGAGCGAGTTTTTGCTTTCTGAGTTCCCTGACGTTTATTTGCAAGTTGGTTCACAACTGCCATGTGTAATAAGTGTTCATTTACTTCAACACCGAATACAGCATCATTCAAGTCGATTGTTCCAACTTCTTTACCTTCGATATTATAAACAGATACGTTTGCCATCTGTGTGTTCCTCCTTTCCTATTAAAGACTAGATTGCTTTTACGCTTTCTTTAATTGTTACTAAAGATTTCTTAGGTCCCGGAACTGATCCTTTTACTAAGATTAAGTTGTTTTCAGCATCTACTCTTACGATTTCAAGATTTTGAATTGTAATTCTCTTGCTTCCCATGTGTCCTGGCATCTTTTTACCTTTGAATACTTTACTTGGATCAGATGCAGCACCATTAGAACCTGCATGACGATGGAATTTAGAACCGTGAGTCATAGGACCTCTGTGTTGGTTATGTCTCTTAATCGCACCCTGGAATCCTTTACCTTTTGAGATTGCAGTAGCATCTACTTTGTCTCCTGCTGCAAAGATGTCAGCTTTGATTTCCTGTGCTAATGTAAATTCCTCAGCATTTTCAAATTTGAATTCTCTTACAAATCTCTTGCTTGAAACACCAGCTTTGTCAAAATGTCCTTTTTCTGCTTTTGTTGTACCATGTCTGTGTACAATCTCTTTTTTACCATTTTTGTCTTTGTTCACGATTTTGTCTTTTTTGTCAACAAAACCAACCTGAACAGCACTGTAACCGTCGTTCTCAACTGTTTTGATCTGTGTTACTACACAAGGACCAGCCTGAAGAACAGTTACTGGAGTTAATACTCCGTCTTCGTTGAAGATTTGAGTCATTCCGACTTTTGTAGCTAAGATAGCTTTCTTCATTATTATTACCTCCTGTGATTTACAGCGGAACACTTTCGTGTTCATCCTAAATTATAGGATACTTACTGTCTCTTAATTTGATCGAACTCTTATTTGTTTTTCATTTTGATGTCGATATAAACACCAGCTGGCATCTCTAATCTTGATAATGCATCAACAGTTTTCTGTGTTGGTGTGATGATATCGATCAGTCTTTTGTGAGTTCTTTGTTCGAACTGCTCTCTGGAATCTTTGTATTTGTGTACGGCTCTTAAGATTGTTACTACTTCTTTTTTAGTTGGAAGTGGTACCGGTCCGCTCACCTGTGATCCATTTTTCTTTACAGTTTCGATAATTTTCTTTGCAGATGCATCAACCAATTGGTGATCATATGCTTTCAGTGTAATTCTCATTACTTGACTTGCCATAAAAAAAGTCGCCTCCTTTTCGTACTATTAAACTCAAGTACGACAAGCGGTGACTGTACACTCTCCCGTGTGTGTCGTGAGAACTCACACGTTGTTACCGTTTTTCATCGGTTGTTATTGATTCGTACAGTGACTTGTCGCCAGTTTCCTAACTTGACATTCGCTCCACGGAACACCTACTATTATAAGTAGCAACCTCACGCTTCAACGCTATCATGTCACAGCTTTTTTAGTATACATGATTTCTTTTCATTTTTCAAGACTTTTTTTTATTTTTTTCTGCCAGTTCGTTTACAAGAGAAAATTTCTCATAAATCTGCTGCAAAACCGACTGCTATACCACTGTTTCAAGCTTTTGCAGCCGAACTGTTACTCTTATATTTATAAATAGGAAGAAACGCTGAATCTTAGGCTTTTTTCGGCACTTTACTGAACTAAATTTCACCTTTGAATCCATTGACTTTTCCTATTAAACTTGTTACAATTATCAATAGATAAAGACATATTTTTAACAAGGTATATTCAATATCGGGGGCTTTGCATATACTATCTCTTTGATATGTCTCTATTTTTTACCAATTTTCAAAATTTAATATTTAATCTGGAGGGATATTATATGAACGCTACTCTTATTTTACGTATCGTTATTATTGCTTATACTGCAGTTTTTGCTATTTACTGGATTGCCGACTGTATCAAACATAAAGAAGAATTTACAGGCAAGAAAGTTATCTCATTGTTACTTATTGGTATTATCACTAACTTTTTCGATACATTAGGAATTGGTAGTTTCGCTACCACTCAGGCAGGTTTCAAATTTACAAAGTCTTGTGATGACGAAGTAATGCCAGGTACTCTCAACGTTGGAGATGCGATTCCTGTCGTAACAGAATTCGTACTCTTCCTTGGATTGATTGACTTAGACACAGTTACATTAGTAGGTTTACTTGCAGCAGCTGCAATCGGTTCTTACATCGGTGCAGGTATCGTTTCAAAACTTCCTGTAAAACAGATCCGTATCGCTTTAGGTGTTGCATTACTTTCCCTTGCAGTGATGATGGGTTGTAAATTAATGGAAGTTGGACCATTCGGTGCTGCCGGAACAGCTACAGGTCTTACAGGCGTAAAACTTGTTCTTGGTATCGTAATCAACTTCTTCTTAGGTGCTTTGATGACAATCGGTGTTGGACTTTACGCTCCATGTATGGCTATGATTGGTGCACTTGGTATGAATATTAAATCTGCATTCCCTATTATGATGGGTTCTTGTGCATTCTTAATGCCATCTTGTGGTATCAAATTCATCAAAGAAGGAAAATACGACAGAAAAGCTTCTGTTATGTTAACAGTTGGTGGTATGATCGGTGTATTCATCGCTTACTTCTTAGTAAAAGAGATGCCAACTACAGTGTTGACATGGATTGTTATCGTAGTAATGATTTACACAGCACTTACATTCTTCAAAGATGCGAAAAAACTTTCATAGTTCTATATACGCAAACAGAAACCGGAGCAAAAGCTCCGGTTTCTTCTTTATTATAATACTATCGCTTCTCTTTTCTCTTTCTTTCCATTAGGACAACTAACATCGATACTGCTACTACAAGCCAAACAATCATAGAATTGTTATCTCCTGTTTTCACACTCGATTGCTCTTTTGGATTTTCTTTTGGATTTTCTTTCTGATTTCCACTTTCCGGCTTATCCGGTGTTGTGCCACTTTCAGATTTTTCTTCCAATCCCTGAACTGCCGCTCTCAGCATATCTGATGCCTTTCTCACATCAGCACTTGTCGCATTCTCATCAAATGCAACTTTCTTTGCAAACTCCAATGCTGATTCCACCTTGCCTGCTGATTCCTCAGTATATCCTGTAAGATCCATTTGTTCCACATCTTTGATCAACTCTTCTAATTTTTCCTTGCTCGGAATTTGTCTCAGATCAAAAATCGCCTTCTGCAATTGTCCAAATGCTACATCTACCGCTTCCTGAGTTGCCTTTTCATCCTCATATACCTCTTTTGCAAGTTCATAAGCTTTCACAAAAGCTTCTCTCGTTACAGGTGTATAGGAATCAAGCTCTTTCCTGTATTGTTCTGCCTCATCCAGTTTCTTCTTAAGATCTTCTTTTTTCACAGGCGTGCTCGGAATCAACTCCAACCCTTTTTCTGCTTCCTGCAGCCGTTTTAATGCTTCATCAACTGTTTCTTGTGCCGACTTTTCATCGTCCAATACTGCTTTTGCATTTGCAATTGCATCTTCCATCACTTTGCGGCTCTGTTCCGTGTACATACTCAGATCCATTTTAGCCGCCTTATCATAGGCTTCCTGTAGTTCTGCCTTGTCAACCGGCACTTCTACCTTTTTCGGTCCGGTAATGCGAATCTCAGTAGCGGAAGCATAATTATTAGAATCCGTCGAAAGAGACTCTACCGCATAGACACGGACATTTGTTGCCTCCACTTCTGAAAAACTTGCCTTTTTCCAACTGTTTCCAGAACTCCATGTTCCACTGCTCACTTCCTGATAACTCTGTCCGTTGTCAGCGCTCACTTCAATTCTGTATTTTGTGATAACTCCATTTGTTCCACTTGTTCTTGGCAACAAACGGATTCCATCCACCAGTTGTTTTTCCGGAAGCCGGATATCAATCCACAGATCTTCTCTCTCTGCTCCAGCCCATGAAGAGTGCCACAGCGTTCCTGTATTGTTATCCAGAACATATTTTGCCAAGCCTTCCGTCTCACTTCCTGCCTGCTCACTTCCGGCAGTTGCAGTCATTCCTTCCAGAGAGATATCAAACTCATCGTTCTCTGCAGGATCTTTCGGAATCTGGCTTACAGAATACTTATCAAGAATCTCTGTCCCCAGCTTTTCCAAATCCATACCGTTTGCTTTCGTTGGATATTCGTTATTGCTCCGAGCCCACGCCCATTCCATTTCAAACCAATCTGCTGCTGAGTAATTTTTTGACTCTTCTCCTGCCAATTCTTTTTTCCGTTCGGCAATCCATTTTTCCCAGCGTGGTTTATAATAGTCGCTTGTAAGTCCTGACCACTGACGATTGGAATAATCAATCAAGCCTCCACTGTTTGCCTGCTCGATACTTCCCCATGTTGTGATAAGGCCACGTGCATTTAGCTCATACAATTCTTTTGTGAAATCGTCTGCATTTTTCGCAAGTGCTTTCGCCGATTCCAGCCATGTGCCAAGCATAAATTCTTCCTGTGTTCCGGTTACTTCCTCTACCTTTGTAATAATTTCAAGGAAACTGTTTGACATTTTTTCAAATTTTTCAGCGTCCCCCTCGCGGAATGCATCTGCCATCTTCTTCTGATATTCCTGAGCAGTGTTCGATAACACCTGCTCTAATACATTTGCAAGATCATATTGATAACCGGCACTGTCTTTTAATTTGTCATAGTCTTTTAGCAACAGTGCTGCCGCTTTTTCCAGTTCAGCCTTATCATAATCGATCACCGCATTTCCCCAAGTGGAAGCCGCTCCAATATCTAATCCCGGACGGGCGTTGACAACCGACTCCGGCGCTCCCTGTCCTTTCATATTCAGCTCTGGATTATACACAGTATCATTCAGGATTTGCATTGCTTCATACGCCGATTGGCTCTCTGCCCCATATCTTCTCGTTGTGTAATCCTTAAACCATTCGTCCAGATTGATCGCTGATAAATTCTCACCATCATCTGACCAGATTGTCTCGAAGAACAGATCATACAGTACCGGATTATTCACAGATGCTTCCGGTGTGATACCGATTCCCGCCATATGGTCCGCCTGTGCCGCTGCCTGCGCAACACCATTTACAAAATTCTCAATATGTCCGTGCAGTCCGAGACGCCCTCCGAAGTTATTCAGCATGCAGTAAACCCAAGGAGTGTTCAAAAATTCTCCACCGCCTTCTGCTCCACCGTAAGAGCCAGGATCTGTCTCGTTCCAGTGCGGAGTTTTCTCTGCATAGAGATCAAGTACAAGCGCATGGTCACGTGCTGCATCTAATCCCTGAAGCAGAGCCGTCGACGGATTTCCCTGCCATGACTGAATAATCCAGATACCATTTTCGTCTGCCTCCATCATGTTTGCCAACACTTTCTCGGCAATGACTGTCGGGCTCATACCACCTGTGTTTCCACCTTCATGGAACGGATCTGTTGCATAGTAGTCAGATACATCTCCATATACTTCCTTTTGTACCTTATAGAACAACTGCGCATATTTGTCAAATGTCTCACTATCTGTCTTCAGCATACTCGGTCTTTGGAACGAACACCATGTCCCCTGCTTGATTACCTGTGCACTTGGGTCTTTATCTGTAATATCAACAGGAACCATACCGCTATAACCTTGCAGTACCGGCTGCATGCCAAGTTTTCTCATAATAAGCTGATTTTTTCTCGCAAGTTCTGTTCTCTCCGTGAACCAGCTGTCATGTACCGGTCCTCCAAATCCGGAGAGATTTGCCATATATGCCCATGCATAGTATGCCGGCCCTGCGATGAAATCTTTTGCTTCTTCGTGCGAATATCCAAGTTCTCCCAAAAATCTTCTCCACACTTCTTCCTGCGCTGTTGCATCGAGAACAACATTTACACCATTCAATGCAAGCCAGTCCAATTCATTTCTCCATTCTTTCTCACCCCAGAACGCCATAGAATATGAAAGCGTACAGTAGTTATAAGAATAGCGGACCGGGAATTTTGTCTCTTTATGTACCGTTCCCTCAATTGGAACAATGCTCTTTGGCATCTTCACCTGATCCCCAACCTGAGAAATATTTACGTTACAATAATATTTCAAATAATGGTTCAGCCCTGTCGCAAGAGAGACACCATCGTTTCCTTTGATGTGAATCTTTCCATCTTTCTGAGATAACTCAAAGTAATCATATGCATTGTCGCCTTCTGCCACTTCCAAGGTAAACCAGTCAACATACGCTGAGCCGATTCTTCTTTCAATGATCCCTTTCACTTCATCAATCGTATCTTGTTCTGTAATCTGCACATCATATGCGGAACCCGCAAAATCTTCCACCTGAACTTTTGGTGTCTCCTGAATTTTCGTTCCGCTTTCCTTTCCAAGCACACGGATTTCATTGATCAAAGACTTTTCCGAAGTCGACTGATATTCCATATATACACGAACAATTCTTGCTTCTTTTCCATCAGCAGCGTATTTTTCACCGTCTGCCGGACAGCTTTCTTTACTTGTTTTTTCCGCAAGCTTATCAAAATCTCTTCCGTCCATACTCGTATAAATCGAATACTGGGAATATCCTGTGGACGGTGTAAACACTTGAATCTCATCCAGATTATAATTTTTCTCCAAATCAATATCAATGTATGCCGGATATCTGTCCCCCGACCACACATTCGTTGTAGAGCCATCATTCACTCTGGATACTGTAGACTGACCTGTGTTAGTATGAACCGGTTTTTTATATGCGATACTCTCAGTATCTTCTACATTGCTTCCGTTTGCATCTGCAAAGATTTTAAATTCCGCCAGCGCCGGCCACGGATCTCCGCCTGTGCTCGCAATATCAGTCACATTGATGCGAATGCTCTTTAAATTCTTGACACTGTCTAAAGATAATGTCTGAATATGTCCATCCTCCAGACGCGTTGCCTTCACTCCTGCAAATAACGTCTGCCACTCGGTGTCATTTTTACTCTTCCCAAGTACGTCAAATGTAAATTCAAAGCCATTTTCATCCGGATCCACAAGTTCAAAAGCCGCCTCCATAGATTTTACCGGATACTCTCTGTCGAGCTCCATCTCGATCCATGCGCCGTCTTTCAAACCGGAGATACCTCCATTGTTGTAAACGTACAATGTCTCATAATTATCATCAACCAGATTGCTTTTTACTCCGGCATCCCCGCCAACAGATGTGATTGTCGCCTGCGGCGCCACATTGGTCAGATCACTTTCCTCGGAAGATGCCTCCGCCCAGATTTCCACCTCTGCAATAGCCGGCCAGAACGCTCCCGGCTGTCCATCGTTTTGCGGATTAGACAATGTAATATACGTGTGTGTAAAATTCAAAGGTGTCTCATATTCAAATTCATAGACATCATCAAAACAGTGATTCACTTTTGTATCATCCACAACAAGATCACTCGTGACGTTATTCAATGCATGTGACAGTTGAATATCCACCGTCCAAGGAGTATGTCCCTGTTCAAACTTTACAACGATTTTTTTAATCTTTTTTGTATTATCTGCAGGCAGCTTCAATGATACCTCACTCGGCCATGTATCACCGTTTTGCACCCACAAGGTCGCATCGTCACCGTCAACCAGATTTTCTTTTTCTTTCCCCGCTTCCGAACTTGGGACTGTAATCTCTGATTCCGGTGCGATATTCACCAATTTTTCCTCTCCTTTTTTCTCTCCGGCAGCGACAAGTGTCGGTACCTGGATCGAAGTCATCACAAGACTCAATACAAATATTCCTGCAAGAATCTTATGAAATCCCTTATATATTTTCCTTTTCATTTCTTTTTCCTTTTTCCCTTTTCCCTTTTAAAACAACCGGCAACTTTCATTGCCGGCTATTTTATTATTCATCCATTTTTTTCTTTTTTAAGATTTCTTTTCCTGCAATTACGGATGCTGCTGCCGCAAGAACCATCATCATTGGCGCCGCAGTCGAATCTCCTGTCACCGGTTTCTTTCCTGATTCATCTGAACCACCGGCAGATGGAGTACTTGGTTTCTTATTTTCCTCTTTTTTCACTAAATCCTTAGCTGCCTTTGCAAGTTTCTCTGTAGCTTCCTTGATTTCCTCTGCTGTTGCATCTTCATCATCAAGCACCGTCTTGGCATTTGTGAGTGCTTCTTTATATACTTTCCAGCTATCTGCTGTGTAGTCAGCTTCTTTGTAGTATGAAACACATTCATTGTAGTATTTTTCCAAAGCGCTCTTATCTACTTCGCTCGGTACTACAGGTTTGTCAGCTTTTTCTAACTGTTCAACTGCTGCTGCCAACTGTCCCTCTGCTGCATCTACAGCATCCTGATCAGCTTCCGGATCTTCCATAACTACTTTCGCCTGAGCAAGTGCATCTTCAAACACTTTTACGCTCTCTGATGTATATCCGCTCAGATCCATCTTCTCTGCTTCTTTGATTAAGTCTTCCAATTTGTCTTTGTTTGGAATCAGTCTCAATTCAAAGAGAGCTTTTTGAAGATCATCATGTGCTTTTTTCACTTGTTCTTCTGTTGCTTCTTTATCGTCAATAACTGCTTTTGCAGCGTCCATTGCATCTGCATATGCTTTCCATGTACCTGGCGTGTACTCTTTTTCGTCTCTGTCAGCCGCTACACAGTCATCATACAATTTCTTAAGACTGCCTTTGTTTACTCCATCCGGATCTACCGGTGTGTCAGATTCTTCAAACTTAGCAACCAATGTCAGGTTATCTTCCGGTGTTACTTTGTAAGAAGCTTCCTTGCTCACTTCATTTCCGAAAATGTCATACCAGCCAACGAATTTGTTTCCTTTATCTGCCTTTGCAGTAAATGTAACTTCCTCGCCTTTAATGATCTGCTCTTTTGAAACTTCTGCTGTTCCTCTTCCTTCTACATATGTGCTGATGCGAAGTGGTACTTTTGTCAAGTCCTCTGTTCCTCCAAGCACTTTGAACTCTGCCGCACTACCGAAATCATTCTGTCCTTTTGTAACTGTCAGTCTTAATTTTGATGTGTTGATTGGTTTAAATCTCACATTTTTCTCAGATCCGTTAGAAGCCCATGTTCCTTTATCTACAGCTTTCTGCCAGTTTCCGGAAGCATCTTGATATTCCAATGTATATTCTAAGATATATCCATTATTTCCTGTCTGTCTTGGCATATAGTAGAATCCATTGATATCGTAATTCTTCTTCATATCAATTGTGATCACAGCCGGAAGTGGTTTCTTGTTTGGCGACCACTGTGTATGCCAGATTGTAGAAATATTATTATCAAATGCATTTGTAATTTTTCCATCTGAGTTTTCGTTGTCAGCTGTCACTGTGAAGTCTTTTGAATCGATTGCTCCCTCTGTCAAATCTTCTTTTACCACTTTAGAAGTCAACACAATGTTATCGATCACTGCGTTTACCGCATTTGTCTTAGAACCAATTCTTTCTGTCGGCAATGACAATGACGCACGTGAGATATTAGATGCTTTCAAATCGCCTTCATATGTGTAGCTTCCTGTTGCAGTATATTTCTTGCCATCTGCAATCAGAGAAGTCACATCTCCGTCTGTTCTGATTGTCAGAGATACTTTCTGATTTACCGGAAGCTTATATCCAAAGGAATAGTCATAACCTTCTCTTGTAAATCCAAGTGTTCCATCTTCCATGATACGGATATCATATGTTCCGTACTCTGCATCTGCCTCGAATAAAATTTCTCCAGGCATTCCAGGTTTTTTCATTGTAATGTCGAAAGAAAGTTCCTTTCCAGGGCCAACACGGTCAAGCGGAGTAGAGACATAGCTTTCTTTTCCGTTCAATACAAATGCTTTATCTTCTACTTTTGCGTTCACTGCATCTTTTGCATCATAGCCGTTTCCGGATTCATCATTCAGACCTTCATCAAAATCGTATGATACAATAGTGTCCCCCTTGCTGTCTACTTTGTCATATGCATTTGTGCGAGGAGCTTCTCCAACTGCTTCACTGACTTCTGTTGCCTCTGCGTAAGTCTTTTCTTCATCTCCCCACAAGCTTGATGCGTAGAATGGAGCTGCATCGTTGAAACGGTCATAAATTTCCATCTCAGAAAGACCATTTGCTTTCTTATCTACCATGTCATTCCAAATTGCATAAGCTCCACCGAGTGTCTGTTCAGAACCAACCGGAACTCCCATACGTTTTGCCGGATCATAATTACTGTATAAGTGCTGTTTATTCAAATAATCACCATAATATCCGGCTGCCGGAACAATGTAAACTGTTCCATCGTTCATATCAATCAGATCATATCCTTCTTTGTACATCTCTTTTGGATTTGCCCAACCGTCATTCCAGATATTCATCTGTACATCTTCGCTTCTTACATCTGTCTGACCTTTTCTTGCAGTAAGACTTCCCCAAAGACGAACTTGATTACCTTTCTCTTGAACATGTGCTAACAAATCATCTGTAAATTGGCGGAACTGTTCTTTATATGTTTCTGAATATTCATCTGTTCCGATATTAACAATTGTCTCTTCATCGAATACAGGATTCTCACCTTCCAAATATTCATCCCAAAGACCTTCTACAAATTCTAAAGACTTCGCATATGGCGTTTCACTTGCATCACCCCCACTAGGAGTTGCCAAATTAAAGTGATCATTCTCACGTCCATTTCCACCCATTTTAAGGTCTGGACGAACCTTTGTAAATGCAAGAGAGTGTGCCGGTGTATCGAACTCAGGTACAATATCCATACCGATTTCACGGTAATCCTGAATCATCTGACGCATCTCATCTTTTGTCCAGTACATGTCATCACTTGTCAAATCTGCCTTATTCAGATTTCCATCTGCTTTGATATCAGACTCCAAACGGAATCCCTCATATGCAGTCATCGGATCTTCTCCTGCAGTTGTGTAATCTTCCAAGAAGATATAGTTGTCATTTAAGTGAAGCTGTAAGTCGTTCATCTTGTACCATGCCATTGTCTTTGCAACTTCATTGACAATTTTCTTAGAGAATGGTCTTCTTCCGACATCAAGCATGAATCCACGCACTTCGTATTTTGGATAGTCACGCGCCTCACCTTTTGCGATTGTTCCATCTGTCTGTTTTAAAATCTGAAGAATACTTCTTGTTGCCCAGTATGCACCTGTTGAAGTTTCTGCTTCCACTGTAACTGAATCACCAATTTTCAGATTGTATCCTTCCTCTTTCAGACCTGTTCCTGCTTCTACAAGTGTAAAGAAGAAATCTCCGGCATTTGCGCTGTCCGCATATACAATTTCAAGATCTTTTCCAAATAAATCTTTATAATCTTTCTGGAACTCTGTTGCCGCTCTCTGAAGCGCTGCTTTATCTTTGTTTGCAACAACGATACGGCTGCCGTCCTTCACTGCAAACTCTCCGCCTTTTGCACCTTTCCACTCAGCAAGTTCCGGAATTACTGCTGGCTTTGCGTTGTCTCCCTCTTCCTGCTCGTATTTACCGGTAACAGTCATTGTATATTCTTTCGAGTCAACTGCTTTTCCATCTTTTCCTTCTGCTTTTACATTGAAGTTCATCTTAATCTGCTGTGTAACCAACGGCTGATAAACTGTCAAGTCTCTGTCTAAAATCTGCTCATAATCTGCTCCGACAAAGCTTATTTCAAACCCTTCCGGAACTTCCGGCATTGTAAATTTCTTAGAATCACCTTCGATCGATTCAGGCAGCTCTAAGTTATCTGCAACTTCCTGTGGATCCTGAGTGTTTTCCGGCTCTTCTAATTTTCCGGCATAAGTCTCAAACTCCCAGATACCAACTGTGTTCCATGTCACCTCAGCTCCGTTTTCCGGCGCCCCTTTTGGATCGAATTCTTCAATGAAAAGGCGTACATGCTGTGTGTTGATCGGTTCATCTAAGTTGATAATCTGCTGATAGCTGTCTGGTTTTTTCTCAAAACTTACAACCGGCTCCCAGTTTGTACCGTCTGACGATTTTTCCAAACGATATTTTGTTGCATTCGTGCGCTCCCAGTGAATCTTGAATGACTGGATAGAAATTTCTTTTCCATAATCTAAGCTAATCCAGTGTTGTCCTAACTTAGCCGGACTTGCCCAACGCGTTGTATCATCTCCGTCAACTACTTTACTAGGTTGGAATTTTTCAAGATTATCTTCATATCCGTCTGCTGCTACTGTTGCACCTTCACTCAAGTTCTCAGCCTCTCCGAGTACTTTGAACTCATAGAGAGATACAGACTGCCAGTTACCCGGGTTCAACGTATACCCGTTCACCGTCAAACGAACAAAACGTCCTGTTGCAGCTTTCTCAAGATTGATCCTGCTTGTGAGAGATGTAATATTCTTACCATCTTCCTTTACATAAACATCTTTATAAGTACCATCTTCTGTGTCAGAAACAGAAATCTTGAAATTTGTAATATTGGTTCTCTCCCACTCAATTACAAACTGACTGAATGTCTTTACTGCCCCCAAGTCTAATGTCAACGTTCTCGCTTCCTGTGTGGTGCTCTGTGCTGTTGACCAGCGTGACTGTTCCGGTTTCTCAGCATCACGATTCACAATGCCATCTACCGCTTTCTCCGGTCCCCACTGATTTGCCAGTTCCTGATTGCTCGCAGTTACTTTTGAATTAAGAGCATAGTTAACCTCATAACCCGCTTTCTCTTCCACATTTTCTGCCTTTACAGCCGGCGCTACAGTTACAGACCCCAATACCATTGCCGCAGAAAGGGCGCCTGCACTTGCACGCATCCATGTTCCTTTTTTCTTCATATCTTTCCTCCTCATTATTTATTATCAGACGAATCTTTACAGCAGGAAAATATTCTGCTTTGCACTAAAAAACCGAACTTTTGGAACAGACTATACAATTTTACATTATATACTCTGTTCCAAAAGTTCGGTTTTGCCTAAAAAGTAACAACCCGCCTGTATAATATTAATTTTATTAAAGCACTTTTTGCCAAAATTTGCAAGTGAATATTTTATTCTAAATCCTATATCGTTAGATTTCCTCTTTCATCTTCCTTATTCAATTTGCTATTTCTGTGTATTCAACTGCTTGTATCTCTTATAAATTCAAAAAAGATTGCGCATCTTTGCACGAAGTGCATTTTTTTGAATTATAGGATTCCAAAGGAATTTCCTATAATTCAAGAAAAACCCCGGAAACTTGCGTTTCCGGGGTATAAATTCAATTAGTTCAAATCACAAATCAACGATTACTCAATGATTGTAGCAACTCTTCCTGAACCTACTGTACGTCCACCTTCACGGATAGCGAAACGTAAACCTTGTTCCATAGCTACTGGGTGAATTAATTCGATTGACATTTCTACGTTGTCACCAGGCATGCACATTTCTGTACCTTCTGGTAAGTTACAAACACCTGTTACGTCAGTTGTTCTGAAGTAGAACTGTGGTCTGTAGTTGTTGAAGAATGGTGTATGACGTCCACCTTCATCTTTTGTCAATACGTAAACCTGAGCTGTGAATTTGTGGTGGCAAGTTACACTACCTGGTTTAACAAGACACTGTCCTCTTTCGATTTCAGTTCTCTGAACACCACGAAGTAATGCACCGATGTTATCACCAGCTTGAGCTTCGTCAAGAAGTTTACGGAACATCTCGATACCTGTGATAACAACTTTACGAGATTCTTCTTTGATACCAACGATTTCAACTTCGTCAGATACGTGAAGTGTACCACGTTCTACTCTACCTGTAGCAACTGTACCACGTCCTGTGATAGAGAATACGTCTTCTACTGGCATCAAGAATGGCTGATCTGTTGCTCTCTGTGGATCTGGAATGTAGCTATCTACTGCATCCATAAGTTCCATAATTTTGTCTCCCCATTCTCCGTTTGGATCTTCAAGAGCTTTAAGAGCTGATCCCTGGATGATTGGAGTATCATCTCCTGGGAATTCGTATTCATCTAATAATTCACGAATTTCCATTTCTACTAATTCTAATAATTCTTCATCGTCAACCATGTCACATTTGTTCATGAATACTACGATGTAAGGTACACCTACCTGACGAGAAAGTAAGATGTGCTCTCTTGTCTGAGCCATAACACCATCAGTAGCAGCTACAACAAGGATAGCACCATCCATCTGAGCAGCACCTGTGATCATGTTTTTAACGTAATCGGCATGTCCTGGGCAGTCAACGTGAGCGTAGTGACGTTTTTCTGTTTCGTACTCAACGTGAGCTGTAGAAATTGTGATACCACGTTCTCTTTCTTCTGGAGCTTTGTCGATGTTTTCGAAATCTACAGCAGCGTTACCAGCAACTCTTGCTGCAAGAGTTTTTGTGATAGCAGCTGTTAAAGTTGTTTTACCATGGTCAACGTGTCCGATTGTACCAATGTTAGCATGTGGTTTTGTTCTTTCAAATTTAGCTTTAGCCATTTTGAATAATCCTCCTTAATTATATGCCCCTTATAAAGGGGCTTTTTTCATATTTTTGATTTACTCGGTTATCTCTGATTATATTTCAAATCATATAGATTTTCAAGTCTTTTTAAGATTTTCGTCCCGAAAATTAGTAAGAATTATGCATTTTTATTAGATAATACTTTTTCCTGAACGTTCTTCGGTACTGGTTCATATTTCTCAAAGAACATAGAGTAGTTACCACGTCCCTGAGTTCTTGAACGTAAGTCTGTAGAGTATCCAAACATTTCTGACAATGGAACGTAAGCTCTTACGATCTTACCGCCGCCTAAGTCATCCATACCTTCGATACGTCCACGACGTGCATTGATGTCACCGATAACATCACCCATATATTCTTCCGGCATTGTTACTTCAACTTTCATAATTGGCTCAAGAAGTACCGGAGCCGCCTTTGCCATAGCATCTTTGAATGCTAAAGATCCGGCAATATGGAATGCCATTTCACTTGAATCGACTTCATGGTAAGAACCATCGTATACAGTAGCTTTAATACCAACTACCGGGAATCCACCAAGTGTACCAGATTTCATAGCTTCTTCAATACCTTCTCCTACTTTTGGAATGTATTCTTTTGGAATCGCTCCACCTACTACTGTAGATTCAAAGAAGAATGTCTGCTCGCCATTGACATCTGTTGGCTCAAATTTAACTTTACAGTGTCCGTACTGTCCACGTCCACCTGACTGTTTTGCATATTTGCTGTCTACATCAACTGCTTTTGTGAATGATTCTTTGTAAGCAACCTGCGGTGCACCTACGTTTGCCTCTACTTTGAATTCACGAAGAAGTCTGTCTACGATGATTTCAAGGTGAAGCTCACCCATACCAGCGATGATTGTCTGACCTGTTTCCTGATCTGTATGAGCACGGAATGTCGGGTCTTCTTCTGCAAGTTTTGCTAAGGATTCACCAAGTTTACCTTGAGAAGCTTTTGTTTTTGGTTCAATAGCTAACTCGATAACCGGCTCTGGGAATTCCATAGATTCAAGAACTACCGGATGCTGTTCGTCACAGATTGTATCTCCAGTTGTAGAGAATTTGAATCCGATCGCAGCTGCGATATCTCCTGAATATACTTTGTCAAGCTCTTCTCTCTTGTTTGCATGCATCTGAAGGATACGTCCAACACGTTCTTTCTTTCCTTTTGTTGCATTCAATACATAAGAACCTGAGTTCATTGTTCCAGAGTAAACTCTGAAGTATGCTAACTTACCTACGAATGGGTCAGTCATAATCTTAAATACTAATGCTGAGAAAGGACCTTCATCAGAAGATTCTCTTACAACATCGTTTCCGTCTTCATCAACACCCTGGATTGCAGGAATGTCAAGTGGTGAAGGCATGAATTCGATAACTGCATCAAGAAGTTTCTGAACACCTTTGTTTCTGTAAGCTGTACCACAGCATACCGGAACAGCTGCACAAGTACATGTTCCTTTTCTTAATGCTGCTTTCAATTCTTCTACAGATGGTTCTTCTCCTTCTAAATATGCCATCATTAAATCGTCGTCTAATTCGCAGATTTTTTCTACTAATTCTGTACGATATAACTCAGCATCATCTTTCATATCTTCCGGAATATCAACGATAGAAATGTCATCACCTTTATCATCATTATAGATATAAGCTTTCATTTCAAATAAATCGATAATTCCTTTGAAGTCATCTTCTTTTCCGATTGGCAACTGAATGCAGATTGCATTTTTACCTAATCTTGTCTTAATCTGTTCAACTGCTGCGTAGAAGTTGGCACCTAAAATGTCCATCTTATTGATGAATGCCATTCTTGGTACGTTGTATGTGTCAGCCTGACGCCATACGTTTTCTGACTGTGGTTCAACTCCACCTTTTGCACAGAATACACCTACTGCACCATCAAGTACACGGAGTGAACGCTCAACTTCTACAGTAAAGTCAACGTGTCCCGGAGTATCAATGATGTTGATACGGTGCTCTAAAGCGCCAGCTTTAGGTTTGCAGTTTTCCTGCAATGTCCAGTGACATGTTGTAGCTGCTGAAGTGATTGTGATACCTCTTTCCTGCTCCTGAGCCATCCAGTCCATAGTAGCAGTACCTTCGTGAGTATCACCAATTTTATGGTTAACACCAGTATAGTATAAGATACGCTCTGTTGTTGTTGTTTTACCAGCATCAATATGAGCCATAATACCGATGTTTCTTGTTCTCTCTAATGGATATTCTCTTCCAGCCAAGATTTTTTCCTCCTATTATTTGAATCAATTTCAGCAAGCTGAAATTAGAAACGGTAATGAGCAAATGCTTTGTTTGCTTCTGCCATTTTGTGCATGTCTTCTTTCTTCTTTACAGATGCGCCTGTGTTGTTAGCTGCATCAAGAATTTCGTTTGCCAGTCTTTCTTCCATTGTTTTTTCTCCTCTTTTACGAGAATACAATGTAATCCAACGAAGTGCTAAAGCCTGTCTTCTGTCAGCTCTTACTTCGATCGGCACCTGGTATGTTGCACCACCGATACGTCTTGCTTTTACTTCAAGTACCGGCATAATGTTGTTCATTGCTTCTTCAAATACTTCGATAGCTGGTTTGTCAGCTTTCTCAGCAACTCTTTCAAATGCTCCGTATACAATCTTCTGTGCTACACCTTTTTTACCATCTAACATAATGTTATTGATAAGTTTTGTAACCACTTTGTTGTTGTATAATGGATCCGCTAATACGTCTCTTTTTTGAGTATGTCCTTTACGTGGCACGGTTCTTCCCTCCTTAATTATGGTTTCGAAATTTTCATTTCTAATAAAATTAATTCATCGGTACTCACATTTTCTGAAATATGAATGTGTTCGCGCGGGACTTACTATCTATCGATATAACCCGCAACCTACAGGAATCATAGTTCTGTTTGTGATACGATTGTTACATAAAATGTAGTTCGCACTACACTCGCGCTATGCACTTGCTAATATTCTATTTCTTAGCGTCTTTTGGTCTCTTAGCTCCGTATTTAGAACGAGCCTGACGTCTTTTTGCAACACCTGCTGTATCAAGTGTTCCACGAACGATATGGTATCTTGTACCTGGTAAGTCTTTAACACGACCTCCACGGATAAGAACAACACTATGTTCCTGAAGATTATGTCCCTCTCCTGGGATATAGCTTGTTACTTCGATACCGTTAGAAAGACGAACTCTGGCAATCTTTCTAAGAGCTGAGTTAGGTTTTTTAGGTGTAGCTGTCTTAACTGCTGTACAAACACCTCTTTTTTGTGGTGCTGAAGCATCAGTAGCTTTCTTTCTTAAAGAGTTGTACCCTTTCTGAAGAGCTGGTGCTGTTGATTTCTTTACAGAAGTCTGACGTCCCTTTCTTACTAACTGGTTAAATGTTGGCATTCCTTTCACCTCCTATGAATACTGTTGGTTGCTGTTTTAACTTATTCTAAGTTATACGTGCACAAAAAACAATGCGTTTCGATGCACACTTAGACAGTGTAGTATGATTCTTTCCAAAAGTCAAGTATCCAAATCAAAAAAATAAGAAATAATCCCAAAAAACTGAATTATTTCTTACTCTGTTTCACTTAACTCATCATATTTCTATATTCATTCGCCGACATTCCGACAATTTTCTTAAACACTCTGGAAAAATGTGCCATGTCCAAAAATCCTACCTGCTCTGCAATATCACCAATCCGAAGAGACTGTTCTTTCAGCAGCTCCTGCGCTTTTGCAATCCTCGTTCTGTTCAAAAGCTCAGAAAAACTGTGACCGGTATGCTTATTCAACAATTTACTCAGATGCCACTGACTGACATAAGTCTGCTCTGCTACTTCCAAAAGCGTCAATCTCTCTGTGTAGTGATTTTCTATATATCTCATTGCATTTTTCACAATAAAACTATTTGCCATATCACATTTTTCTTTTGGGCCCTCCGCCTTAGAAATTGCTGCTTTCTTTCCGAGTCCTTGAACCATAGCCTCCACCGCTTCTTCAATCTCTTTCATGCTGGAGGGTTTCAAAAGAAATCTTCGCACGCCTAGCCGAACTGCTTCCTGCGCATACTCAAAATCGCGATATCCTGTCAAAATACTGATCTCCATATCCGGAAACTCTGATTTTAATCCCGCTATCATCTTCAACCCGTCAACTCCTGGCATGGCAATATCAGAAAAAACAAGGTCCGGATGATACTGTTCGATAATCTTGCGTCCTTCTTCCCCATCGCTTGCCGTTGCAACGATTTTGCAGTTCCACTGCTCCCACGGGAGTGTCTTTGTCAATCCTTCTACGATAATCGATTCGTCATCAACAATTACTACTTTGTTCACTTCTCACACCCTCTGCCTTACATCAACAAACCATCTCTTATTATACACGTCCCAAAAAACTTGTCAAAACCTTTTCTGCCCCTTTCAGGGAATCCCGTTTAAAAACGCCCCGTCTCTTCCAGACGTTTTCTTACATTCTCCCGGCTGTCACGCTCCATCTCCACTTTCTTTTCACGTACCGGAATCACAATCGTTGACACAATATATTCCCCCTCTTGTTCAATACAAAGTCCATACTCTTCTCCATAGATCAATTTCACCCGCTCGTTAATATTCCGAATCGCAAGCGAGACATGATGCCCCATCTCCTTGGCAATCTCCTCCGGTCTTTGATTCAGCAATGTTTCAATTCGTTCTTTCGCCTCTTTTGTGAGCGGTTTTCCACTATTCATCACCTGAAGATAAACGTTTTCCACGTCGCTGTGTATTTTTATCTTAATTATCCCCTGCTTAATTCGTTCAATACCGTGAACGACCGCATTTTCTATCATCGGCTGGAGCACAAGCTGAGGAACTTTGATTGAAAGCAGTTTCTGATCAATTTCCTTCTCCACGGTAAGTCTCTTTCCAAAACGCTTTGATATAATATGAAAATACGCATCCGCACAGCGAAGTTCCTGCGAAAGCGTTGTCAGACGCTTTGATTCCCGATTCATATTATAATCAAGTACAACTCCTAAAGATTCAATCATGCTCGACACCTCCAGATTGCCTGACATTCTTGCCTGCCAGTTCATCATTTCCAGCGTATTATTTAAAAAATGGGGATTGATCTGCGCCTGAAGCGCCATGATTTTTGCATCTTTCCTTGCCATTTTTTCATCATAAGCATAATCAAACAAATACTTTACCTGTTTTGACATCTTATTAAATGCTTCCCGCAAATACTCAAATTCTATATTCGGCATCTTTTCATCCTGCACAATTGTCCCGATCGCCCCTCGTTCAATCGCTTTTGATGCATCGATCATCTTTGTGATTGGCTTGGAAATATGAATCTTCAAAAAGTAAAACACATATACAAACAGAGGGATCATAAGCAGGATAATAAAGAGAATCACTTTGTAAAACTCGTACACTTCAATATACAACTGTCTGCTTGAAGACAGATAGATGATTTCTAAATTATAATACTCCTGACGATTGCTTCGCATATATCCGCTGTACTCCAGATTATGTATACTAATCTGCTTATACGATTCCTTTCGTCCAAACTGCTGTAAAAGCTCCTTCTCCATTTTCTTCTGCCATTCCTCTTTAATTTTGCCCTGTATCATCACACGATTCTCTACTTGGTTCAGATAAATCGCCGTCTCCTCTGCTATTTGGGGCTGAATATCATGAAACAGTCTGGATACATTCAGTTCAATTGCCAATGTTCCAAATATCCCCTGCGCAGAATCCGCATACAGATTTTGCACGATAAAAATACGCCCGTCTATCACGAGCATCTGCACATCCAACCTCTCCTGCTTTCTAATTTCTCGAATTGGCTCATGTATATTCTTCATGCAGTCAGGAACTGTACCTCCCTCTCTTACACTATAGCAAAAAGGAAATTCTTTTCCCTTCTCGTAAAACAAAAATGTGTCATAGCTTTGTTCTAGATAAAACATACGTTCCAGCCGTTTTTTCACCCTCTCACGAAACAGCTCTTCTGACTGCTTCTCACTTTGATATTCTCTCCATGCATTTTCATATTCTTCATCGTATGCTACTGCTTTGCAGATTTCAATCGCATGATTCAATCTTCCGGAAATCAGCGATGAGACATACTCCATCTCATTCTCCACCATAGACTCCGTTTTTTCCATAATTCCCCGCCTGTAAGAACTTGCCACAAACAGGACAATAAAAATAACCGGCACGATCCCGCACAGCAAAATGATCCCCATAAGCCGGTTATTCAAAGACTTCCCCCACTCTTTTATTTTCTTCAACACCCACACTCCTCTATTTCTATTTTTAGCTACATTCCTAATGCCACACACCAAATTGGGAGCGTGATAAGCGATACTATCGTCGTGACAAATATCATTCCCGTAGCATATGTCTCGTCCCCGTCGTATTTCGCTGAAAGCAGCGCCGTTGTGATCGGAGCCGGCATTCCTGCAATGATGACAGCAATCCCGCGAAGCAGCGGATCAATGTCCAAAAACATCGTCAGTAAATCGACACTATTTTGTTTTCGTATCAAAAAGCCGATTAAAACAAGCAGAAACATCATCATCTGCATGTTGAGCATATTCTTTAATACCATCTGTTACAGTCCCAGTATATCTGAAATTTTGCCCATCTCTTCCAATGCAATATCAATCAAGTCATCCAGGCTTAACTTAGTAAATTCGATGGATTCCATGTAATCACGGTTCGCACCTGCCGCAAATCTCATCTCATTGAAACGTTTCATAACGGATTTATGTTTTACGCTTGCAATCTTCTTATCCGGATAAATCTGTGCAACTGCCTTTACAAATCCGCTCATCGGATCCGCCGCCAGCACTGCGTACTGAAGATTTGTCTTTGCTTTCACACCACATTTTGGATTGTGTGCACAGATTGCGTCATGCAGCACCTTATCGTCCACTCCTTCTTTTTTCAGGATTTCGACAGAAGTAGACCCGTGTACTTCTGGGTGGTTCTTCCAGTCACAATGTTCTTCATCCAGATCATGCAGTAATCCTACGATTCCCCAAAATTCCTCTTCTTCCGGGGCGAGTCTCTTTGCAATTCCTTTCATAATCGCTTCAACCGCATAAGAATGTTGAATGTAAGCCTCTCCTTTCATATATTTCATTAAAATATCATGTGCTTGTTCTCTTGAAATACTCATTTCTTCAAAACTCCTTTTCCAAAACTCTTTCTCTCTATTCTAATACAAATCTCACTTTCTGTAAATAGTCTTGTTTTTTTTGCTATATTCCTAAGAATTGGCAAATAATGCCAAGAAATACAATTGTATTTTGTCAGAATTAGGAGGATAATAGAAATAGTTTGAAAACACACAAATATCTTACAGAATTAGGAGAATTATTATGCATTACACAGAACCTTACAAACTTCAATTGAATCTAGAAATCTCCAGTTCAAACATGTTGGAAATTCTAAAACAATTGGCACGTCTTTCAAAAGACAGCAACATCAATACGTCTTTCACACTTCCCGAAGCCATACCTGATATTTCCGGCGAGCCTTTGGAAACTCGTATCGTATCTCTCATACATGAGATTGGTATTCCCTCTCACATCATGGGGTATCAGTATCTGAAAGATGCCGTACAGATTACGATGCACGACAGAGATACACTCAATGCGATCACAAAAGTATTATATCCGGAAGTTGCCATAAAAAACAAAACAACTTCAAGCCGAGTGGAGCGTGCCATACGCCATGCAATTGAAATTGCATTTACCAGAGGAAACTCAGAATTTATCACCTCCTTATTTGGTTACAGTATCAATCCTGCTACCGGAAAGCCTACAAATTCCGAATTCATTGCTGTCATTTCTGATTATCTTCGTATGAAACATCATTAATCTCCCAGACAAAAGAAAAAAATCATCGGTCTTTAAAAAGATTCCGATGATTTTTTCTAATGATTGTTTTTAATATGCCTCTACAATCTCTTTTAATAATTTCCATACATTGTCGATTGACTGCTTGGACACACGCTCTTTTACCGTATGTACATCCATCATATCCGGTCCCATGGAGATAATATCCACGTTTTCCATCTTGCCATCCCAGAATCCACATTCCAGTCCTGCATGAATCGCCTCGATCACTGCCTTCTTTCCAAATAACGCTTCATATTTTTCAATCGCAAGATCACGAAGCGGAGATTCTTTCTTAAACTCCCAGCCCGGATAGTCGCTTGAGGAGATGCTCTTTCCGCCAAGTACATCTGCAACTGCTTCGATCTGGCTCTTCACAATGGATTTCTGTGATTCTACCGAACTTCTCACAAGACTTCCGATCACAAGCTTTCCATCCTCTTCTTCCATCACACCTAAGTTTGTAGATGTCTGAACAAGACCTTTCACACCCATTGACCAGCTTATGATACCATTTGGCAAAAGCAGTAACGCATTCTTCACATTCGAAGCTGTCTTTTCTGTGTAAACCGTACAGCTGTCCACTTCCGGCTTGACCTCAACGAGAACCTCTACTTCATCTGAGAACTGCAGCTCATTCTGGAATACAGCCTCACATGCTTTCAGACATTCTGTGAATCGCTCTACATCTTCAGGTCTCACAAAACATTCCATCTTTGCCGAATGACAAATAACGTTCATCTTGCCTTTCGCCTCCACTGCTCCGATCTCAAAACCAAAATCGTTCAGCGCATAGAGAATTCGTCCTAAAAGCTTGATTGCATTTCCTCTCTCCAAATGGATATCCGCACCGGAATGTCCACCCTGCAATTTGCCAAATGACACTTCCACCGGCACATATGTTCCATGTTTTTCTTCTCTTTCTATCGGAAGCTCAAATGTATTGCGCACTCCACCGGCACATCCGACACAAAAGATTCCCTCTTCTTCCGAATCCAGATTGATCAGCGCCTTTCCTTCCAGCACACTCATATCCAAATTCTCTGCACCTTTCATGCCGACTTCTTCATCCACTGTAAAAATAAATTCTAACGGTGGGTTTTTGATATCTTTGCTGTCTAAAAGCATTAACGCATAGCAGACTGCAATTCCGTTATCTGCCCCAAGCGTCGTATCTTTTGCATAGAGGAACTCCCCATTATCCAGAACCTCGATTCCGTCCTCATAACGATGATCAGAGTCTTCTGTCTTGACATAGACCATGTCAATATGTCCTTGGAAAATAATTGGTCTTCTATGCTCTTCCCCCGGAAACGCCGGTTTCTTAATAATGACATTGTTGTATTCATCCTGAATCACTTCAAGATTACGTTCTTTTGCAAATGCCACCAAATAATCACTGATTGCCTGCTCATCTCCGGAAGTTCTTGGTATTTTTGAAATTTGTTTAAAATAAGAAATAATCTTTTCTAAATCTGTCATCTTTACTCCTTAAACCGGTACAACTGTTAATTCTTTGCTTAAATTGTTCAGTACTTCACATCCGTCTTCTGTAATCAGTACCAAATCTTCAATACGAACACCTGCTACACCCGGAACGTAGATACCTGGTTCTACTGAGAAACACATACCTGGTTTCAATACGTTTTCATTGATTCCGGAAACATCACCGTATTCATGAACTTCCATACCAATGTTATGGCCTGTTCTGTGTGTAAAATATTCTCCGTATCCCATCTCTGTAATATAATCACGCGCTGCATTGTCAACATCACAATATCTTGCTCCCGGTTTTGCCGCTGCAATTCCGCGTCTGTTTGCCTCTAAAACGATCTCATAGATCTTTCTCGCTTCGTCAGATACCTCTCCGATGAACACTGTTCTTGTCATATCTGCACAGTATCCGTCTTTGATACATCCGATATCAAGTACTACCGCATCTCCGACTTTTCCTGTAGAATTGTCTGACTCATGATGTGGATCAGCCGCATTGTCGCCATATGCGATAATTGGCTCAAATGAGTGTCCTTCTGCTCCGAGTTCCAAATAGATCTCTAAAAGTTTATCTCCCATCTCAAGTTCTGTATAACCTTTTGACACAAGTGGAATCAGTTTTTCACACCCAAGATCATTCAATCTGGAAGCCTGTCTCATCAAGTCCTGTTCTTCTGCACTCTTGATCTGACGGATATTATCAACGATAAATGAAGCATTGATATATTCTGTTCCCACGCCAAGCTCCATCAGGCGAAGTAAAAATTTTGCAGGCCAGATCTTATCAACTCCGATCTTTGTGCCTTTTCTCATGTAACTTGCTAATTTTGCTACACAGTCCTCTGTATCGTCAAAGTAAATAACTTCTACTCCCATCTCAGGTTGTGGGAATAACTTTCCGATAACAAATTTGTGATTCCCTTCCACATCCAGATACAATACCTGCATTCTTTCCATACAGTTTACATAGCGTCCTGTCAGATAATTGATAGATGCCGGGTCTGAAATGAGCAGCTGCTCAATTCCTGTTTCTTTCATTGATTCTAATACTCTGTTTAATTTGTTTTGATCCATGGTTATACACCTCGTCTTCATTTTTTTAGTCAAATTCATTATAAACTTCCTCTATTTAAAAGTCAATCTGGCATCGGTTGCTTTTCCAAACAAATCGCCCTGCATATAATCAAAAATCATATCTTCTACGAGCTTTAATTCTTCCATCTCCGCCACTCCTTCGAGGCAGACCTCTATCTCCATGTCATGACATATTTTTACTATAAACCGGATGAAATCCAAATCAAAACTGCTTTTGACAACACGGCGCACGATTGTTCTGTCCACCTTCACGATATCTACCAGATCGTTTTTCAGCAGACCGATCGATGCGTAATCTGCGCCAAAATCATCCAGCATGATCTTCATACCGCTTTCTTTGATAGCTCTGAAAGCCTGTTCATAAATCTTCATATCGCTGATAAAATAACTGTCCACCACTTCGATTACAATCTTTTCCGGCAGAACCTGTGAGCTTTTTACAATCATTATAATTTCCTGAATATAATTCCAGTCCGAAAGCTGCGCATAAGACACGTTCAAATTTAGAGACAGATTCCAGCCCTCCGACAGCCACTTTTTCAGTGCCATGCATCCAGTCTGGAACATCCATCGTCCGACTGGATTCAATAACCTGTTCTTTTCTAAAAACTTACTCAGCTCATCATACTCCAAATTTGCAATGTGAGGATTGTCCCATTGCAAAAGCGCCTCAACAGCTATCACTTCCTTCGTCTCACCTTCCACAATCGGTTGATATTTTAAAGAAAATGCTCGAAAATTGTCCGAGATGTCTTCCTTTAACAGTCGGATGATATCCAGTTCTCTGGATCTGTATGCCAACATTTCCTGGGAAAACAGTTCCAGACAGTCTCTTCCGTTCTCCTTTGCATATTGCAGCGCATAATCCGTATACTCATACAGATCAACAAAGGAACCTGCATCTTTCGGATATTCTGCATAGCCTGCCGACACTGTCATCAAAAGTCTTCTCTTTCCATTCCCCCGGTAACACTGGCAGCGCGAGCGTATTGCATCATACAATTTTTTCACAATTTCTTCATTCGGATATTTCACAAGAATTCCAAAATGATCCCCTTCCAGCCTGTAGACACGAATCCCCTCCGGAACCAGCTCTAAAATTAATTTTGCCACTGTCTTTAACACCTTATCCCCTGTCTGCCTTCCGTATCCCTCATTGATATTACGAAATCGGTCAATCCCCACGACAAACATTCCAATCTCACCAAATGCATTCTCTTCCAGCATTTTCGCAAAATCCTCTGAGAAAACTTCACTCGTGTAAAGCGAAGTCAGCGCATCGATTCTCGGCTTTCTGTCAAGTTTACTGAGCACTCCGGCAAACACTGCCGGCTGATCCTTCTCATCCCGCATGAGATATCCCCGACATTTCACCCAGTGATACTCACCATCCCTTGCACGAATCCGAAATTCCACAAGGTGATTATCTTTTCCTTCTTTCCCAATCTCCATATTCGACAGATAAAACGTTTCCCAGTCATCAGGATGTACTACCTCTTTCCAATAAGGCAGAGGATTTTTTATCACTTCCCTCGGAAACTGAAATTCTTTCACCATTCCCGAAGGATAACGATATACTCCGTTCTTCATATTACATATATATATATATTCATCTGTACTCCGAATCAAAGCGTCATATAACAGTTTTGTGTCATATGAAAATTCTCCCACCAAACTATGTTTCAACTCCTCTCACTCTTTCTAACTGTAAAAAGGAATGTGCAAAGCACATTCCTTTTTCTCTATTCCTGAACGGTCAGTTCTTCCGCATTCTCTTCTGTTATTTCTTCTGTAAATTCTTCCGAAGTTTCATCCACTGCAGTCTCTTCTACTACACCTTCTGTCAACTCTTCAAAATCTTCCAGTGTAATCTCATCATCCATCTCGAGTTCTGTATCTAATTTTACATCACGATACTTTCTCATACCTGTACCGGCTGGAATCAATTTACCGATAATTACATTTTCTTTCAGACCGATCAACGGATCGACTTTTCCTTTGATTGCTGCCTCTGTCAGAACTTTTGTCGTCTCCTGGAAGGACGCTGCTGACAAGAAAGAATTCGTAGCAAGAGAAGCTTTTGTAATACCAAGCATTACCTGTTCTCCAACTGCAGGTTCTTTTCCTTCTGCAATCAATCTTTCATTTGTATCTTCAAAATCAAGTGTATCTACCATTGTTCCCGGTAAGAAGTCAGAATCACCATTCTCTTCGATACGGATCTTCTTCAACATCTGACGAACAACAACTTCGATATGCTTATCGTTGATTTCTACACCCTGAAGACGATATACACGCTGTACTTCCTGAATCATGTAATCCTGCACAGCACGCAAACCTTTAATCTTCAAGATATCATGAGGGTTTACGCTACCTTCTGTAAGTTCATCTCCGGCACCTAATTCTGCTCCGTCCTGAACTTTGATTCTGGAACCGTATGGAATTAAGTAAGCTTTCGACTCACCTGTCTCATGATTTGTGACGATAATCTCACGTTTTTTCTTTGTGTCATTGATTGTAGCAGTTCCGCCGAACTCTGTGATAATTGCAAGTCCTTTTGGCTTTCTTGCCTCAAAAAGCTCTTCGACACGAGGAAGACCCTGTGTGATATCGCCGCCGGCAACACCACCGGTATGGAATGTACGCATGGTCAACTGTGTACCCGGTTCACCGATTGACTGAGCTGCGATAATACCAACAGCTTCACCAACCTGGACAGGCTCACCTGTCGCCATGTTCGCACCATAACATTTCGCGCAGACACCGATGTGTGATTTACAAGAAAGAATCGTACGAATCTTCACTTCTGTAATCGGTCCACCGTCTTTGTTCACACCAAATTTCATTACCTGTTCTGCACGTTTTGGTGTTACCATATGGTTTGCTTTTACGATGATATTTCCATCTTTATCATAAATTGTCTCACATACATAACGTCCTGTGATACGTTCCTGTAAGCTTTCAATCTCTTCTTTTCCATCCATGAATGCTTTTACATACATTCCCGGAATCTCTGCCCCTTCTTCCACACAGTCAATCTCACGGATGATCAAATCCTGAGATACGTCAACAAGACGTCTTGTCAGGTATCCTGAATCGGCTGTACGAAGCGCTGTATCGGAAAGACCTTTACGAGCACCATGGGCAGACATGAAGTATTCGAGTACGTCAAGACCTTCACGGAAGTTAGACTTGATTGGCAACTCGATTGTACGACCCGTTGTATCTGCCATCAAACCACGCATACCAGCAAGCTGTTTGATCTGTTTGTCAGAACCACGGGCACCGGAGTCAGCCATCATAAAGATGTTGTTGTACTTATCCAGTCCGTCAAGCAGAGCTTTTGTAAGCGCATCATCGGTATTCTTCCATGTCTCAACAACTTCTTTGTAACGTTCTTCTTCTGTGATAAGACCACGTTTGAAGTTCTTTGTGATTCTGTCCACAGTATCCTGTGCTTCCTGAATCATCTGCGGTTTCTGAGGAGGCACTGTCATCTCAGAAATAGATACTGTCATCGCAGCTCTTGTAGAATATTTGTATCCTGTCGCTTTGATCTTATCCAACACTTCTGCTGTCACAGTTGCTCCATGTGTATTAATAACTTTTTCAAGAATCTGTTTGTTCTGTTTTTTACCTACAAGGAAATCAACTTCCAATAACAGTTCGTTGCCCGGAATGCTTCTGTCTACGAAACCTAAATCCTGAGGAATGATCTCGTTGAATAAGAAACGTCCAAGTGTAGATTCTACATTTCCTGTAAGTGTCTCGCCGTTTGGCATTGTCTTTGTCACACGTACTTTGATACGTGAATGAAGTGTGATAACTCCATTTTCATATGCAAGGATTGCTTCGTTCAAGTTCTTGAAGAACTTGCCTTCTCCTTTTACTCCCGGTCTTTCCTGTGTCAGATAGTAGATACCAAGAACCATATCCTGTGAAGGAACAGCTACCGGACCACCGTCAGACGGTTTCAGTAAGTTGTTCGGAGATAACAGTAAGAAACGGCACTCTGCCTGAGCTTCTACGGAAAGTGGAAGATGGACAGCCATCTGGTCACCGTCGAAGTCGGCATTGTATGCAGTACATACAAGTGGGTGAAGCTTAATCGCCTTACCTTCTACCAGAATCGGTTCAAATGCCTGAATACCGAGTCTGTGGAGGGTAGGGGCACGGTTTAACATAACCGGATGCTCTTTGATAACATCTTCTAATACATCCCAAACTTCTGTCTGAAGTCTCTCTACCATTTTCTTTGCATTTTTAATATTATGAGCAGTACCATTTGCCACTAATTCTTTCATAACGAATGGCTTGAACAGCTCGATTGCCATCTCTTTCGGAAGACCACACTGGTAAATCTTAAGTTCCGGTCCTACTACGATAACGGAACGTCCTGAGTAGTCAACACGTTTTCCAAGTAAGTTCTGACGGAAACGTCCGGACTTACCTTTCAACATATCAGACAATGATTTTAACGCTCTGTTACCAGGTCCTGTTACCGGACGACCGCGACGACCATTGTCGATCAATGCATCAACAGCTTCCTGAAGCATTCTCTTTTCATTACGAACGATAATGTCCGGCGCTCCAAGCTCTAACAGTCTTCTCAGGCGGTTATTTCTATTGATAATTCTTCTATACAGATCATTCAAGTCAGATGTTGCAAAACGTCCACCATCCAACTGTACCATCGGACGCAAATCCGGTGGGATGACCGGAATGACTGTCATGATCATCCATTCCGGTTTGTTTCCTGAACCACGGAAAGCTTCCACTACTTCAAGACGTTTTACGATTCTGGCTCTCTTTTGTCCTGTAGCGCCTTTTAAGCCTGCCTGCAGTTCTTCATATTCTTTATCAAGATCAATTGCCTGTAAGAGTTCCTGAATGGATTCCGCTCCCATACCTACACGGAAAGCGCTTCCCCATTTTTCTCTTGCTTCCTGATACTCTTGCTCTGACAATACTTGTTTGTACTGTAAATCTGTCTCACCTTTGTCTAATACGATATAAGATGCAAAGTATAATACTTTTTCCAGTGTTCGCGGTGATAAATCAAGGATCAATCCCATACGGCTTGGGATTCCTTTGAAATACCAAATATGTGATACCGGCGCAGCAAGATCGATGTGTCCCATACGTTCACGACGAACACTTGCCTTTGTTACTTCAACACCACATCTGTCACACACAACACCTTTGTAGCGGATTTTTTTGTATTTACCACAGTGACATTCCCAGTCTTTGCTAGGTCCAAAGATCTTTTCACAGAAAAGTCCGTCCTTTTCCGGTTTTAAAGTTCTATAGTTGATTGTCTCTGGTTTTGTTACTTCGCCTCTTGACCATTCCAAGATTTTTTCAGGTGACGCCAAACCGATTTTGATCGCATCAAAAGTCATCGGCTGGTATGCTGGTTCATTATTTGTTACTGGCATTATTGGCAATCCTCCTATTCTTCGTCTAACATATCGTCAAAATCGATATCATCCGGTTCATCAAATTCATCTTCCTCTACATCCACAAGTTCCTCGCCTGCAAATTCCTGCTGACTGAAACCATGTTCTCCATAAGATTCATTCTCAGAATTGTATCTTCTGTCTCCTTCAATAATTGAATGTAAATCTGTTTCACCGTAATCGATTGTCTCCATAATCTCAACTTCTGTCTGATCTTCACGCAATACTCTCACGTCAAGTCCCAGTGACTGAAGTTCTTTCAGGAGTACCTTGAATGATTCCGGAATACCTGGTTCCGGTATATTGTCACCTTTGATGATTGCCTCGTATGTCTTCACACGACCAACAACATCATCGGATTTTACAGTTAAGATCTCCTGCAGTGTATATGATGCACCGTATGCTTCCAGTGCCCAAACTTCCATCTCTCCGAATCTCTGTCCACCGAACTGTGCCTTACCACCTAACGGCTGTTGTGTTACCAGTGAGTAAGGACCAGTAGAACGCGCATGGATCTTGTCGTCTACTAAGTGGTGCAGTTTCAGATAGTGCATGTGTCCAATTGTAACAGGGCTGTCAAAATACTCTCCCGTACGTCCATCACGGAGACGAACTTTACCGTCACGTGACAGCGGAACACCTTTCCACAATTTTCTGTGTTCTCTGTTGTCTGATAAATACTGTAATACTTCCGGAAGTAATTCTGCTCCATGTTTCTTTTCGAATTCTTCCCATTCAAGGTTTACATAGTCATTTGCCAGATCTAATGTATCCATAATATCGATCTCGTTCGCACCGTCAAATACCGGTGTTGCGATATTAAATCCAAGTGCTTTCGCTGCAAGACTCAAGTGAATCTCAAGCACCTGTCCGATGTTCATACGTGAAGGCACACCAAGCGGGTTCAACACGATATCAAGCGGACGTCCGTTTGGAAGGAACGGCATATCTTCTACCGGAAGTACACGGGAAACAACACCCTTGTTACCGTGACGACCAGCCATCTTATCACCTACAGAAATCTTTCTCTTCTGTGCGATATAGATGCGAACTGCCTGATTCACTCCAGGTGAAAGCTCATCTCCGTTCTCTCTTGTAAATACTTTTGCATCTACAACAATACCATATTCTCCGTGAGGTACTTTCAGGGAAGTATCTCTTACTTCTCTCGCCTTCTCACCAAAGATGGCACGAAGAAGTCTCTCTTCTGCTGTCAGCTCTGTCTCTCCCTTCGGAGTTACTTTACCAACTAAGATATCTCCGGCACGAACCTCGGCACCGATGCGGATGATACCTCTGTCATCCAGATCTTTCAATGCATCATCACCGACACCCGGAATATCACGTGTGATCTCTTCAGGTCCTAATTTCGTGTCACGTGCTTCTGCCTCATATTCTTCAATATGGATTGATGTATACACATCATCCTGTACTAATCTTTCACTCAGTAATACAGCATCCTCGTAGTTGTAACCTTCCCATGTCATGAAACCGATCAGCGGATTCTTACCAAGAGCCATTTCACCGTTAGATGTCGAAGGACCATCTGCGATCACCTGTCCGGCTTCTACTTTCTCCCCTTTGACAACGATTGGTCTCTGGTTGTAGCAGTTGCTCTGGTTACTACGTAAGAATTTTGTTAATTTATATGTTTTCTTTGTTCCATCATCATGTTTAACAACGATCTCTTTTGAAGTAGAACGCTCGATCACACCAGCCTGCTCTGCCACGATACATACACCAGAGTCTACTGCTGCTGTTGTCTCGATTCCCGTACCGACTACCGGAGCCTCTGTCATCATAAGCGGTACTGCCTGACGCTGCATGTTGGATCCCATAAGAGCACGAGTAGGGTCATCGTTCTCAAGGAAAGGAATCAATGCTGTCGCTACAGAGAATACCATCTTCGGAGATACGTCCATGTAGTCAAACGCTGTTCTTTCATATTCCTGTGTCTCTTCACGGTAACGACCCGCAACATTCTTATGAATGAAGTGTCCTTCTTCATCAAGCGGCTCATTCGCCTGTGCCACATGGTAGTTATCTTCTTCATCCGCTGTCATGTAGACTACTTCATCTGTTACGACAGGATTCTTCGGATCTGCTTTATCAATCTTACGGTATGGCGCTTCAATAAAACCATACTCATTAATTCTCGCATAAGTAGCCAGCGAGTTGATCAGACCGATGTTCGGACCTTCAGGGGTCTCAACCGGACACATTCTTCCATAGTGAGAATAGTGAACGTCACGCACCTCGAATCCGGCTCTGTCTCGCGAAAGACCACCTGGACCAAGTGCAGATAAACGTCTCTTATGTGTCAACTCACCAAGCGGGTTGTTCTGATCCATGAACTGTGACAACTGTGAAGAACCAAAGAATTCTTTTACAGCTGCTGTTACCGGCTTGATATTGATCAATGACTGTGGTGAAACTCCTTCTAAATCCTGAGTTGTCATTCTCTCACGAACCACTCTCTCTAATCTTGACAGACCGATTCTGTACTGGTTCTGAAGCAATTCGCCAACCGCACGGATACGTCTGTTACCTAAGTGGTCGATGTCATCATCTGTTCCCATTCCATATTCCAAATGGATATTGTAGTTAATAGAAGCTAAAATATCTTCTTTTGTAATATGTTTTGGAATCAATTCATGTATATTTTTATGGATCTCTTCTTTTAATTCGTCAATGTCCCCAGCTGTTTCTTCCAATAATCCAGCAAGTACCGGATAGTACACTGCCTCTGTTACGCCAACTTCTTCCGGATCGATATCTACAACTGCTCCTAAATCTACCATCATATTAGAAAGCACTTTGATATTACGTTCCTCACCGTCCACGTCAATCCATACATATGGAACAGCCGCATTCTGGATTGCTGTCGCTTTTTCTCTCGATAACTTCTCACCTTTTTCAGCAATCACTTCACCTGTGATGGCATTCACAACATCCTCTGCTAACACCTGGCCTGTGATACGGTTCTGAAGCGCTAACTTCTTATTGAATTTGTAACGTCCTACTTTTGCAAGATCATAACGTCTTGCATCAAAGAACATACTTGTGATAAGACTCTCTGCACTGTCCACTGCAAGAGGCTCACCCGGACGAATCTTTTTGTACAACTCTAACAGACCTTCCTGATAATTCTCAGCAACGTCCTTTCCAAAGCTTGCTAAAATCTTAGGTTCCTCACCGAATAATTCTAAGATCTCTGGATTTGTTCCGATACCAAGTGCACGAATCAACACTGTAATCGGTACTTTTCTTGTTCTATCAACACGAACGTAAAATACGTCATTCGAATCTGTCTCATACTCCAGCCATGCACCACGGTTCGGGATTACTGTAGAAGAATATAATTCTTTTCCCACCTTATCATGTGCAATCGCATAGTAAATTCCAGGAGAACGAACTAACTGGCTTACGATAACACGCTCGGCACCATTGATAACAAAAGTACCTGTCGCTGTCATAAGCGGAAGATCTCCCATGAAAATCTCGTGCTCGTTAATTTCATCTGTTTCTTTATTATAAAGTCTTACTCTCACTTTCAAAGGTGCCGCGTAAGTCGCATCACGCTCTTTGCATTCTTCAATCGTGTACTTTACATCATCTTCGCATAGTGTAAAATCTACGAACTCAAGGCTCAGATGACCGCTGTAGTCAGAGATTGGCGAAATATCTTCAAATACTTCTTTTAATCCGGCGTCCAAAAACCACTGATAAGAATCTTTCTGAACTTCAATTAAATTCGGCATCTGCAATACTTCTTTTTGCCTTGCATAGCTCATACGCGAACTTTTTCCGTTTGTGATGGGACGAATTCTGTTTTTCTCCATTGACGTTTCACTCCTCGTATATATATTTTTCTGGGTTACATTGCATTCAATAGTCCATACTACTCCACAATAGTGCATCTTTAACCCTATCATAAAAAAACAGGCTTGTCAATCATTTTTTTCAAAAAAAAATAAAGCGGAAAATCCGCCTTACTTTTTTTCTTCAATTGTGCCATAATACTTGCCGTATTTGCCACTATAGTATCCATATCCTTTTCTATCCACTTTATTCAACACAACTCCCAAAATGTTGCATCCACTGCCTTCAATTTTCTTCTTCACATCTTGAATCTGTCTGTACTTCACTTTTCCAGCTTCCACAACGATCACTGCTCCATCACATTCCTTCGCAACAATCGCACCATCAATAACAAGTCCAAGCGGCGCCGTATCTAAAATAATATAGTCATAGACATCTTTCAGCGATTCTATCATCTTATGAAAACGCTCTCCTGATAGCAATTCCGTCGGATTCGGAGTCGCCGGTCCCGCAATGGCAACATGCAGTTTCGAAACATTCGTTGCACAAATCACATCTGCAAGCTGACACTGTCCCGACAGAAAATGAGACATACCATACTTCACATTCTCCATCTCATATCTTGTAATCATCACTGATTTTCTCAAATCCAAATCTATCAATAAAACTTTCTTATTTAACTTGGCAAGAGAACGTGCAAGATTCATAGAAGTCTCTGTCTTACCTTCTCCCGGAATGGTACTTGTCACTACAATTACTTTCTTATCCACACCACAAAACAGCAAGTTCGTTCTAAGCGTCTTCAGTTCCTCTTCTGTTGTATAATCCATTTCTTCTACATTAATATTTACTTTATTCATTCTCTCTCTCCTGTTTTCATGACTTTTTCAGCAGTGCTTGCTGATTGCCGAAAAATAACTCCTGTGCATATTTCTCTCCCATCTTTTTGACCACATAGGAACGACACAATTCTAAATTAGGTGCTCTCCTCTGACTGTCGTGCGCATCACTTCCTATAAAATGGATCTGTTCATTCTTAAGTAACCTTCTGGAAATCATCTTTAGTTTCCAGCCCTGCTCTCCCAAAAGTGCTCCCGCATCCACCTGTATCCATGCTCCGAGTTCGATCAACTCCTCAACTAACGCCTTCTTATCCACCACAGCACGATACCTTTCTACATGTGCGATAATAGGCCTAAATCCTGCTTTCACCAACTCGTAAATCCAGTTTCTGATCTGCACGAAGTTGTGCCTTGATGAAAATTCCACCAGCACAAACTTTCCTCCATTCATCCTGAATCTTTTATTTTCCGTAAACTCTTTTACCATCTCAGAATTCGCATGATACTCGCACCCTAAGTGCACCTTCATATCAATTCCGAGCGTTTCTATCTCTCGCCTGACATAGTCCGCTCTTTTTTTTACAAGTTGCTCAGTTGGCTCAAACATCCCTTTCCGATAATGCGGTGTCATCACAATGTGTCTCACACCACTTTTATACTCCATCAAAAGCAACTCTCTTACATCTTTTTTTGTTCTAGCACCATCATCTACCCCAGGTATGATATGACAGTGCATATCAATCATCTCTGGCATAACCCTTCTCCCACAATTCAGAAAAATCTCTTCTTCCTAGGCCGCCCTAACAAGAAGAGATTCTCAACTCTATACCACTCTTAACAAAACTATTTTACAAATGCTTTCTTTCTCAGCACTGCTGCCCCAAGCACTGCCACGATTACCACAGTGCCAACTGCTGGAACTGCTGTATTCTCTCCTGTCTCCGGTGATGTCACAGCTGATGAAGAAGTATTCTTATCAACTACAAATGCAACCGGTGATAACGAATCGAAAGTTGCTGTGATTGTTCCATTACCCGCTTTAGAAGGCTCCACCTGCCAAGCACCATCTACATAATGAAGTACTGCTACTTTTGTTGTAGACAAAACACCAGGTACTTTGAATGTAATTGTTAATGGAAATTCCACTAAACTTGCATCCCCAACAATTACTACATCACGCACATCAATCACTTCCATACCATCAACATATGCGCTTCCAAGAACTGCTTTTAAAGCGGATACATCTTTGATCTCTTCTGCCAAATGCTTATATTCTTCCGGAAGTGACTGCACATCTATTTCTACTGATCTACCATTCTTATCTACTGCCTGTAGTGCCTCTGTCACAATTCCATCTGTCGAAGGACTGTCTGCTGCGACTGCCTGAAAGCCCATCATTAAAACAAGTGACATTGCTATGATTGCTCCAAATATTTTCTTTTTAAATATCTTCATGTTAATTTCCCTCCATCATATTATCGTTTCCGAACTTACACAATTACAGTATAGCATCATTCTACCGGTTTGTAAAATAGTTTTATCACTAAATCCCGCAATTTTTCATTGTCCACAATGAACTCATCATGCTCTTCTCCCTGTTTTACTTCCCCTGGAACTTTTTCAATCGTCTCCTTCATCTCATAGGATTTCATCCGTTCCATCTCGTCTACTGATAAATCCATTGTAATATATTCCTTAGCTCCTTCCAGCAGTTGGCGATACCAGCCTGTATCCTTCCCCTGCATCTGTCTTGCTAACGCTTCCATAAATTGCGCCTGTCGCTCCATACGCTGTGTATTGCTGCCAGATACATTCACATCCCTGTATCTGACATATTTCTCAGCCTGTTCTCCTGCAAGCACAATGGTCTCCCCTGCTTTGAATGCCGGATCAATATCCATGTAATCCTCCGGAACTGTAAGCGTCACTCCTCCCATCAGATTTGTTATGTCAGCAATTCCATCCACACCCAGCGCCAAATACGAATCAATCGGAATCTCATACAGCAGCTCTGAAACAGACGTCATCATCATACGGCAACTCTTCTTCTTGCCATCGCCATAAGCATATTGGAGTGAAATCTGTCCTCGCTCTGTGGAAAGATATTCTCCGTTCATATCATATATATCAATGTCTGTCATCGCATCTCGCGGAATCTGCAGCAATGTCGTCGTCTTATTCTCCCGATCCATGCTCAAAAGAATCAGCGTGTCCGCCTGTCCACCTTGTCCAACCCCTGTCTCTGTCATCTCCTGAGATTTGTCCACACCTATAAAAAGCATGTTCTTCAAATGATAATTATACTCATATCGTTTTCCTTTATACGTAATATAAGACTCATCTTCATACTGTTCTGTATTTTCCTTTGCAGTCTCCTTTGCCGCATATTTTTTCCAAATACCATATCCAAAAAGTCCAACCAGCAAAACCACTGCTATCACTATCATAATCGCTATTATCTTTTTACGCTTACTCATCAATCTCTACCGCCTCCACAAGAAAACGTTTATCCGGCTGCCCACCAATACAGGTACTCAGTGTGATGATATGGCTGTTCTCATCCACTTCCACTCCGCTTCGGAACTGATTCTTCAAGCTGCGCGATTCACTGAGTGATTCCAGAAATGCTTTTCTGTCACTGATGTTATTATTATCGAAGCTGTACATCAAATGCCGATTATCATAGACGACCGCCGCAAAAATCTGATACGTCTTGCACTCATTCTCCGTATAAATCGTAACCTTATCATGCTGTTCAAAAAAATCAGCATCTTCAAACTTGTGTAAATCTTTGAACATGGAACCGTCTTTCATATCATGTCCATATATCACTGTATTAAAATCAGAAAAGTCTTTTGCATTCACTTTTTCCGTATAAATTGATCCCGGATAGCCTTCCTGACCGTCGATTGTGTGGTTCAGGTAATACGAATCATCGTCCGCACTTTGAACAATCGGATAATTCACATTCGTATCCGGAATCTCAATCCATGCATAAATATCCGGGTTCGTCTCTTTCAATGACGCAAAATCAATTGGAATCTCATCCTCTGCGTCTTCTTCCTGTTTTTTTTCTTCCACTTGCTTTTGTACTTTCTGATACACATCCTCGTTCTTGTCTTTTCTAAAATAGTAGATGGCAATATATGCAAGTCCCAAGACGCAAACCACAATGCACAGCCAAAACAGTATTTTCCCTACTCTTTTTTTCATTCATATACTCCCTTCTGAAGACATATTTAAAATCCATATACCTTCCCTTGGAAAAGTATATGGATCCCATAATTCTTTAACTAACTCTTTTTCTTCTCTTTTTACGTCTCTCAGGAAATGCCGCTAATGTGTTCACACCTAAATACTTCCTCACATCATCTTCATCCTTCACTGTATCATCCAACATATAGAGTAAGACAATCGCTGCAATGGCTAAAGCCACTCCAATCAGTCCACCCATCATAATATTTTTACTTAGGTTCGGACTTACAGGCGCCACCGGCTTCACTGCGCTTTCCATCAGATTCGGTTGATCTGTATCCATGACTTTCGCCACCTGCTTTGCAACTACATCCGCCATCGTATTGGCAATGTCCTTTGCCAGTTGTGCATCTTCATTCGTCGCTGTCACTTTCAGCATATGCGATCCCGTCGGATTCTCAATGACAACACTTCCTGCAAGCATCTCAGATGTCACACCTTCTCCAACCTTCTCAGCTGCCTCTTCCAATACCGGACGGCTCTTCGCCAAAAGTAAAAAATCCGCTGTCAACTGCTCACTCAAAGACAGACTGATTCCGCTTCCAGATACATTCGTCGTACTTGATAAAATATAAATTGTCGAGGAAGCCGAATACTGTGGTGTCACAAAAAATTTTGTATATACACCAAGAGCTCCTGCTCCGATAATACCGCATAATACAATCAGCCACCATTTTCTCAACATAACATGTATTATTTCCAGTAAATCAATCTGCCCCTCTTCTTGGTTCTCATATTGTTCCTGCATACTATCTCCTCATATGTTCATATTAATCGTTTCTTATTCATTCTAGCACAAAAAACTTTTCAATACAATATGGTAAATTCCAAGGAAAAATCACTTCTTCCTGCGCTTTTTCAGCCATGTTGCAAAATAATAAGCCCCAAAACCAATTTCCGCTCCCAGTACATTTCCAAGCATATCATCCACCTCGAACATCCCTATGTGCATCACACCTTGAGCAGTTTCGATCAAAACCGAAATCATAAACGCGGTTAAAACAACTTCTTTATTTTTTTCAAAATGTTTGAAACACAGTGGTAGCATCGCTCCTAACAACACAAACATCAAAACATTCATAATAATTTGAAGCTGTATTTCCACATTCCCTTGTCCAAATGCCTTCACATAAGACTCAAACGGCAAAAAACTTACTTTACGTTCCCCTCCGGGACTTCTTCCGTATAATGTCATGACAAAAATAAATCCAACTTCCAAAGATAGGATCAAACCACATATTAGTGATTTGCACGACTTATCATCAGATCTTGTATATCCTTTTTTCATCAGCAGCCAAAAAATCCCTTCCAGCAACAGACCTATGACAAGAATGGGGATCACGCGTTGTATATTGAGTCTTATATATGCCTGCGCATAAATCAGCAATTCTTTCATACGTCTATCTTCTCCTTTACATGAGCAGGCAGATCAATATTTTCTATTGCAAACACCTTCATCTCTTCAAGCTTCTCTGATGAAATCATATTCTCCCGCAGCTTATCTTCAAGCGACAGCAGTAAAAATACAAGCGCTTTTTCTCTCTTTCCTACAACTTCTTCCCGATTCCACCACTCAATCGCACCGTCCAGATTCTCCTCTATCTTCCGAATCTCACATTGCGCATTTTCCCAATCGCCCTGCTCCACAAGCGTCAGCGCCTTATTGATGTGATATATCGCATCTCCCATCATCCAGTCAATTCGCTCCAAAACATCTAAGACAGATATGTTTAGTTCCGAACCCTCTCCTCTGCGCGCCACAAAACAGATATTGAGCAGTGCCGGATTGTATTTTCCCTCAAATATCTGGTCAAAACACTCTGACGCTTCCAAAAGCAGGTCTTTACAGACATCTTTTTCTAGATGAATATAGGCTTCCACCGCCTCATGTATTTTATCTGCAGCCTGCTTATACTCTCTGTACTTTTCGTGTTCTTCCAAATATTTTTCATATTCTCTCTGGTCTAGTTCACTCACATAACTTTCATTAAAATAAATCCATTCTTCATATAATTTACTTTTCTCGCATACTTGAGTCGCTTTTTTGCAGATTTCCTGCTTTTCATATAAATTCTCTACGTGGGCAACATAAATTTGCAGCATCCTTACGACATTCTTTACAATCAGCGGACAGCCTCCCTCTTTCTCACATAGTTGTATCGCATATTCTATATATTTGCGGTCCACATGCTCTTTTAACTTCAAACGTTCACAGACAACTGTAATCACCAAATGTGCATAGTCCAAACATCCTCTGCAATTTTGAATTTCTTCCATATCGTATTCTTGAACGGTTTCCGAGGCAATTTTGATTCTATTTCCGGTGTCTGTTTCTTCATCAGCCTGTATCCTGTATACCCTAATCAATAAGTGTGAAGGTAAGTTTTTCTCTCTTATCTGTGAAATGACATCTTCTATTGCAAATCCACCATCTGCCTTCTCCTCATAGATTTCAATAAGAATGGCATAAAAATATTCTAAAATTTTCTCATTTTCCGCATACATTGCCCGGATAGTACACAGCAAATTCTTATGTTCCTCCGTCAGTGTTCCCTGTAGCTTTATCTGCCAATAGACTGCATTTAATACTAATCTCGCGATTTTTTCATTGCCCAGCTCTCGACTTCCGGATGTAACAACTTCATTTAAAAGATTTTTTTGCTCCTCGCCATCAACCAATTCTGACTTTGCCCCCAAAAGAAAAAGTCGCTGCTCTTCCAGAGAAGCAATTCCAAGCATCTTGTCAAATACATGTATGAGTTTTTCTTTCCCAAAATCTTTTCCGGGGTATGGCATCGCCCCCATAATCTTTTTCAAATATTTTGCCATCTCTTCTTCCGAAATATCTTTTTTCTTTGCAGTAAGTAAATTCAAAACCACATCCAAAAACGCAAGCTGATCACTCATATCTTCAATTCTATTTTGACTTGGAACCATTGGCATAATCACGCCCGAAAGAATATGTTCCAAATCATCTGTAGGAATAAACATATAGTCCATCTTTTTCAAAATACTTGTTGTACCTACAATATCTTTTCTAGCAGCCGACTCATCCAACAAAATAATATTTTTTTCAATATCCCCCAAGTGCTCCTCTACATAATCCAAACGGCGCTTCCATGACTTTGTCGGGAAAATTTCTATCTTCTCAGGTAAAAATCCATCAATCAAGTCGATATAATATTGAATCGGATTGCTGAACAAGTTCGGGGATTTAAAACCAAATCGAGCGATAAGCGCCGACAGAACATCCTCAGCCGGTAGCGCTATATCTTCCGCTTTATCGTCTATTCTGTTTTCAATCTCACTTCGCATATCCATTTTCTTCTCCGGCAAAACAAACACAACCTCTTCGTTCTCCTTAAGCCACTCCGGAAGTTTTTCATAATCTTTTCCCGAATAACAAAACCAGATCAATTTATAGGGCAGCGCCGCATATTCCAAACGCTCTTTGAGTTTTGACATGATCACATCATCTTCCCAACCACTATATCCGATGACAATCGGTGACTTTGTTTTCAAAAACTCTTCAATCGTTCCCGCTGTTGTTTTGATTCCCTGTCCCTGCGCAATTTTCGCAATCTCACTCTCCAAATTGCAGCAATCATAAAATTCGTACGTTCCGTGGACATGCATAATCTGAACTGTTTTTGAATTTGCATTCAAGGCAATATTGTCCAACATATTATTCGCCGAAAACACATCATAGTTTCCAAGCAAATTCAGACTTTTGAGCAGATGATTATCAAAATTCGGTGTGATTGCCGTCGTCGCAATCGTCTTTATGTTCAAAATTTGCGCTAGCAAAAGATTGCTCATGGAAATTCTGGAATTATTCATAATACTTTTTAAATACTGCTGCCTGTGAATTTTATTTTTGTATGCCTACTCAAACCAATAAGAATAATATTTCGCGCTATTTTCTCCCAGTCTCTCTGCCGTATCGCATATCCTTTGCAGCTTTTCTTCGTCTCCCTGACACAACTGTTCCACTTTCTTTTTACATTGGTCGATAATGCCATTCGCAGTCAAGATTTCCGGTGCTGAAATCCCCGCTCCCACAATAAACAGATATGGGCAGCCCGATTCCATCTCCCGCCCTATCTCCACCGTCTCCCATATTAAATTGATCGCCTCTCGTAAACTAAGTATTTTTCCCATTTGGATTTTCCTTCTCTCTTCGTACATTCCAAAACTGTTCTATAAAAATAATTTTAGCAAATTCTTCCTCATATAACCAGCCTTATTTTTATTCTAACCACTATAGAATTCCTCTGTCTTTTCTCTGAATATTTGCCTGAATTGGCATTGACTTGTTTCTTCCAAGCAGCTTCGACCAGAATGGCTTAAGCTGCTTAAGATTTGATCCGGCTTAACCGAAAATAGATTTTACAATGAAATTTTCTCTTCAAACTCTTCCAACGATTTTGATTGAAATGCCAGCTGTGTCCATTGCTTCAACACTTCAAAGTCTTCTTCCTTCTCAATGCGCTCACACAGCGACTCCTGAACCGTTCCAAGATTTTTCAAATACAAAAGTAATGTGCTTTTCGCATTTTCAAGTCGCAATGCAAGACCTTCTGCACGTCCTTCTGCAATGCCCTCTGCGCGTCCTTCTGCGCGTTCGTCTCTCAACATCTCTTCAAAAATCATAAAGCGTTCCTCCATCTCCCGGTTTGATTTGACCTCGTGAATAAATTTCTGAAGTCTCTCCACATATGAATCGTGGAATTCTCTCTCACTTCCATCAACATCTTCTCGTATGTAATGCAGAAGTGTTACCAGTTCTTTCGGAACCTCGCTTTCATTCTTTCCATGCGTATTTAAAAATACAACGGTTCTCCCATCCTCAAACTCCGCTTCGGCAGACTCTTCGCATTTGATCCGCAAAGTATAACGATATTTCCCTTCTCCAATAGGATCAAAATCGCAAATGAATATCACATATGTATTCGGAAGTTCCGCATAATCCTCTCCTGCCAGTAACATCTCCATGTCCATCTGGCTTTGGTAATAACGACTCCGCTTTCCAAGTGCCGGCTTTTTCTGTACCTGCATCTCTACATTATAGCGAGTCTGATTTTCATCTTTCGCATACACATCGAGCCGTACGCCTTTGTACTCCGGATGATAAACAATGCTCTTTTCTTTGCTGATTTCCACATGATCGATTGGAATCTGCAACACTCTTTCTAAAAGTCCCTTGCAGTTCTCCTCGTCCATCATCACTGCGCCAAACATGAAATTATCTTTGATCGTGAGTTCCTTCAACTGTTTTTTTCTTCTCATATGACTCCTCCATACTCAGAGGAATTCTATGAGATGATTGTAGCAGATAAAAGCATAGATAGCCAGTATGATTTCTGAATTAATTTTTTCAAAAAAAATGATTCAGCAAATGGCATATTATACTAATCTTATGTTATACAAGATCAGATATCAAATACATAAGCCAATTTGATTCCCTACAATAACTTCTAATATTTTATCAACAATAATTCTTTTAAATCTCTTATCATCATTTCATAACTGCCTTTTAATGGCTCAAAATATTTGTATATATAAATCCAACCTGTAATCAAGCCAACAAACATTAGTAAAAGCACAGCAAGAAGTATCCATGCATTAAAATTTATTCCTAATATCCCCAGATTTTGAAAAGAAATTGTCAAAATTCCTGCACATGCCGAAAAAAACAATAATATAATCTTCTTCCGTTCTTTTTCTTCTTGATTCTTTCCAGTTACATATTCATGTTATAATTTTTATTAGTTTCTCATATACTCTCTATATATCCACACACTTGCCGCAACCGGTGGAGTTATCCTCATGCGTTTTGCCCTATCATTTTCCATTTGTGGAACTTCAATTAAATTGTTCTTTATTTTCGCCTCTTTTAGTTGCTGCCAAGAAATAAATCCTATTCTCTTATTAACTGAATTCACTCCATTTTTTACATTTTTATTAAATTGTGTTTTTATCTCTCTAGAACTCAACTTACTCTCTATATGAACTAACAATTGTGGTTTTCCCCCTTCAACCCAGTCCCGATAAAACGCCAATGTATTTTCTTTCATATCAAATTTATCTAGTATTATATTAATCTCTTCTTCTATTAGTTTTCTGATACTTTTTTCTAAAACATCTATCGTAAATCTTTTCGGATTTGCTTTGCAATCGTTCGCTACTATAGCAGTGCCAAATGAAATGCTATGTTTCTTCTTAGATATCGAAGCATCTTTTCCGCGCAAGATATAAAGAATATAATTATCACTGGTTTTCACAATTACATTTACACCTAAATGGTTAGAAAAAGGCATATCTTCTAAAGGATAAATTCTTTCCCCCATTGTAAATATCTTGCGTAGCGAAAGACCATCTTTCCAAAGATAATCCATTGCCCTATTTGTTGAAAGTGATTCAAAAAATGTTGTCCGTGATGTATACAATTTGATTTTTTCTTGCGGTTCATTTAAACTCTCATCTTCTTTTTCCCAACGGTCCACACGAATCAAGTAGTTGTTATATGTATGCGATTCACCATGAGCCAATATATTTTCTTCAAAATGATGCGCAATCACTTCTGGCAATACATAATATTTTCCCGGCTTATCCTCTAACTCTAAAACAAATGACTTATTTGGTTTTTTACCCATAATATTTCTTCTGGTAATGTGCATTCATACTCTTTATTTTTGATTGTCAAAAATTTATTTTTCGACTCTTTATACTGAGATACCAACTCCTCATAATCTGGATTTAATTTAATTAAATCCTCTATTTTCCCCATAACCCACCGAATGCATTTTCCTGCAACTATGGCAAAAATTGCTACCGCTATTATACTTAGTGCTGTAATAACTATCTCTTGTATCAAATTTTCTTTAAGTTCTTGATATAGAAACTTGCTCTTAAAAAATAAAATCCAAAATAGAATAAGTATCAAAACACTAAAAAAAACTGACAATGCTTTTTCTATTGTTTCCTTTCTCCATTTTCGCAAATTTCTAATTAACCAACGCTTCATTCCCTTTTCTCCTACTCTTCCATATGTTTTAGAATCTCTGTGAGTAAATATTCAAAATAATCATACGGTTTCAGATTGTTTGCTTTTGCTGTTTCAGCAATGGTATAGATGACTGCACTACCTCCTCGCCTGCGATATACTCTGATAGAAATGTCAAAGCAAATAAAGCTACTAGACAAGTGCTTACTTTATAAATCTTCCCAGTTATTAAAATCTGCATCAAAAATCTTCTCAAATGTATCTTTTTCTGCATTTTTATCTAACAAAATATCATAACAGTATTCCTGCCTTGCAAACTCTATGAAGCCCTCTAATAACATTTGTTCCATCCCCCCGCCTCCTCACGAATGTCCATAAAAATCTCCTTTTCTTTCACACAATATGTTGTTTCCGCATTTGCTTCATCAAATAACGACTGAATCTTATTCTGAAACTCACAGAAGTCTTTATGTACACACAAATCAAATATTTCATTTGTAGGCAAATCTAGAATATCCGCACGAACTACTTTGGGCAAAACTTTTTCTCCTGTACGATTTTTTATCTTTCTGCAGGTTCTACTTGCCGACTGTAAACCTATTTTGCGTTTACTAAATTTCAGCCGTTGATAGAAAAATATCCGGCCACTTTTTAGTAACTGAAATACCTTGACAATTCACATATGATTTATGATTGATTTGAGTTTTCTGTTCGGCGTTGGCTCTCAACTTTTACCTTTTCATTCCATGGAGCAAGTTGATCCAATTCATCGTCACTCATACTATCATTTAGCAGCTTTTCTAGAAGATAGATTAAATAGTGATAGACATTTACTCCATCTTGTTTTAAGCCAACCAGTATGATACACACCTCATAACACCTCTTGACCATTCTTCTGAAAAATTTTCTGACTTTCTTCAGAATAGAATTTTGCCTCATCATATCGTTTCATTTGAGATAATAGTATTGCATAGTTACGATAATCCTCTGCCAAATCAACATGATTCGCTCCCCGAAACATCAAATCCATTTCAATGGATTTCTTTTGCCATTGTTCCGCTTCTAAAAATTCACCATTTTCTCTCTTCAAAACAGCAAGATTATTATAATTAATTGCCAATTTGGGATCTCTCGGATTGTTTTTTTCTCGAATGCCAATGGCTTTCTGCTGATAATCAATTGCTTTTTCTAATTGTCCTATATCTTTTAGAATAAAGGAATACAAATTATAGGCCACTGGAAAATCTGGATGATTTGGATTATCTTGATGATTTTTCTCTAACTCTTTAATTACACCCTCTTGGATTTCATATGCTTTTTCACAATCTCCCTTGCGTCTATAAACCATAGCAAGATTCCGCATCACATTCAAAATTTTTATATGCCCCTCTGGAAAATATTGTTTTCTAATCTCTAGAGCTTTATTCTCATATAGAATCGCCTGTTCATAATTTTTCAACTGAATATATGCTCCCCCTAAATTATGAAAAGAATTAGATTTTAAAATAGGTTCTATAATTTCTTTATTTTTTTCATCATTTTCCACAGCACGTAATGCCCATTTTTTACTTTGCTCATTTTGGTTTCTCATATCCATATACAAATTTGCCATCTCATTGTATACTTCATTTTTCAAAATAATCGTTTCTTCAGTTTCTCTTTCATCCTTGATTATATTTTCCGCCTGTTCCTGCCATTTCTTTGCAATATCATATTCTCCATTTACCCGATAAAGAACACCTAAACGTTGAAATAAAAATCCTAACAGAGTGCTTTTCCCCTCACTAACTGTATTCAAAAAATATCGTCCTATAGTCTCCCCATAAGGCAAATACATAAATGCATCTAAATAATTCTTTTCTTCTTCCAATAAAAGTAATTGGATAAAACTTTTAATCATGGAAAGACAATCTTCTAATTGAGGAATAGACATTTTTCTCACACTGTAAGCAATAATGGGATGCATTAAATACTCATTATCTTTCGTACGTTGAATCCACCCCACGTCAACTAAATTTGATAACTCATTCTCCTCACGATTCAATTCTAACCATAATAATATTTCTTTCTGTTTCACACTCAAATATGGTAAAACAGAAAAATTTTTCATAATATGCATAGCCTGTGCATTGTTTTGTAAATCAGATAAATTAAAAAGAATCATAAAATGTTTTGATAACGCAGCATTTAACTTTTCTCCATTATTATCCCAATTAGATTGAACTACAGATTGAATATCAAACTGCTTTTCCTTAAGAATTTCATAAAATTCTTGAAGAAAAATCCCTATTTTTTGAGCTGTTTTAGCAAGTAACTCAACTGCTAATGTCAAATACCCCGCCATATGAATAATCTCATTCATAATTTCATTATTTTCTATCGTATAAAAAGTTTTAAATATTTCTTTGCAATCCTCAAGTTTCATAAACGATAATTCATATCCCAAAAACATATCCGGATTCTTGCTTCTAGAAGTTACAACAACATTGCATAATAATTTTTCTAATTCTTCCACACATTCCAAATTGTCATTAAAATTATCAACAAAAAGTATCGCTTCTCTTCCCAAACTATTTAAATACTCTATCACACTTTGATATTGTTCTTTAAGAGTTTGCACCTCTTTTGTATCTATGCTATTGATTTTGATATTTGTTGCTAATGCATATTCAAAATTTTCTTGACATGGAATCCAACCAATATAAGAAAACATGCCTTTTGCAGTGGAACATCTATTCTTTCCACCCGAAAACCTCCGCAGAAAAGATGATTCCGTTATGCCTGATTACCAAGCCGTCTATGAGCGGCTAACTATGCCAGGAAGCAAAGCAAATCTCTTTTATCTGTGGCTGAAATACAAGAAGGACTGTCCTTCCGGTTATCAATATACACAGTATTGCCTGTATTTTAAACGCTTCGTTGAAAAGCATTACGGCTCGGAAGCTGTCAGCATGGTCGTGGAACGGATTCCAGGAGAAAAGGTTTACATCGACTGGGTCGGTGATCAACCGGAAATTCTTGTGGATTCATCAACTGGTGAAATAAAAAAGGTACATTTTTTTGTTACAACTGTTGGAGTAAGCAACCTTATTTATGCGGAAGCCTTTGAGGATGAAAAACTGCCCAACTTCATTGCCGGTACTGTTCATGCATTGGAGTCCTATGGTGCAGTGCCTAAATATCTCGTACCAGACAACTTAAAAACTGCAATCACCAAGCATACCAAGGATGAACTGGTAATCAATAGTGTCTATCAGGACTTAGAGAATTTCTACGATGTAGTAATCCTTCCACCACCGCCTCGCAAGCCGAAGGGAAAACCAACGGTGGAGAAGTACGTTCAGTTTCTGGAGACACATCTGTTGGAAGACCTGAAAGAAAAAGTTTACTACAGTATCGAAGATATCAATCGTGATGTACGGCAAAAAATAGCGGACATCAACAACGAGAAAAGGACCTCCCAGTCCCTTTCCAAAATGGAAAGTTTCCTTCGATATGACAAACCACAGATGAAGCCACTTGCCGGTGAATCCTTCTCGCTGTGTGATTATAAATACTTTGCCCGTGTACCGAATAATTACCATCTGTTGTATGATGACCACTATTATTCAGTATTGTACACGTATTATAATCAGCCTGCAATTCTTAAGGCTACAATGGCAGAGGTACGAATCTGCGACCGGAATAACAAGCTGATTTGTACCCATAGAAGGTCCTACAAGGACTTTCCCAAATACATCACCAAGCCGGAGCACATGGCTCCAGAGCATCAATACTACAAAGAAGTGAATTCTAAAGATGGCGCTTATTACAGACGATGGGCCTCGAGTATCGGTCCATATATGGGTAAACTTATTGATTCCGTGCTTCTTACACCTCAGCACGAAGAACAAGCCTATAATAGTTGTAACGGCATTCTTCATATGTGTAAGAATCAATCCAGACTTTTGCTGGAAGATATCGCAAAAACATGCGTGGAAAGTAATGCCTGTAGGTATTCTTATTTCAAAAAGCTCCTGAAAAATATGCAGGACAATCATTCGGTACCGACTACATCCTCACTTCCAGAGCATAGTAACTTACGAGGGAAGGAGGAGTATCGATGATAAATAAAAACCAACTTTCCACAGAGGACTACGAAATCTGCAGTAAGCTTAAAAGTATGCGGTTCTCCGGTATGGCAGAAGCATTGGAGGAAGTGTTTGCAGATCCCAATGCAGAACTTCTTCCATTCAGAGAAAAAATACAGCGTATCGTAGATGCTGAATGAAATCTGCGCTATTCCAAGAAACTGAATCGTTTTATCAAAAAGGCAACCTTGAAATATCCCGCTGCTGATCTGGATGAAACGCTTTATAATCCGGAACGACAGCTGGATGTGCGCATCATAGAGGAACTTTCCAAATGTGAATGGATTGAACAGGGAAAAAATCTTGTCATAACAGGAAAAACCAGTTCCGGTAAAAGCTACCTTGCCAATGCACTTTGTATTTGTGCCTTGCGGCAGTTCAAGACAGTCCGGTACATGAAGGCTAGCCAGTTGATAAATGAGTTGTCCAAAGCAGAAAAACTCGACACTTATCAAGAAGAACTGAATCTGTTCGCTGGCTATGATCTTCTTGTCGTTGACGATTTTGGATTGATGAACATGGATGTTAATAAGTGCCGAAACTTATTTGAGGTATTCGACAGCAGAGATCCTCATAAATCCATCCTTGTAATCTCTCAGTTCCCTGTACCTGCCTGGTATGACATGTTTCAGGATCATACTTATGCAGAGGCGTGCCTTGCACGCATGCTTAGTGGAGCCTATCGTTTGGAGATGAATGGTAAGAACATGAGAGATATGGAACCTATTAACAAGTAACAACAAACGGATAACGCACCGCTGGTGCGAGCCTCTTACACCGCTGACGCGGGAAAGGGGCTCCGTTTATCCGAAATGTGCAAATATGAAACATTTTGTTCTTCTGTAATCCACTCCCATAATTTTCCAAGTGTTTTTTCAAGTATCGTTTTTATAAATGACTCCAACACTTCTGCCAATCCCCCCTCGTCACACTCTCTCATCCTTATCTTTTTATTATCTTTCTTCTTGGTGTTCAGACTCTTCAATGATATGCTCTGCAACATCTGCGATTTTAGATAATAATTGTGCAATACCGCTTGGTGATTCCGCCATATTCTCTCCTCCTTTCTCCTTAACGATTGGAATCTTAGCTCCAACGAAATCAAGGTTATAAATTACTTTTTATTAAAATCCCCCTCTTTTTTGTCAAAAGACATTTGACAAATCGCCCAAAATTTGTAGCGAAGTCGATTGAATATATTTTATTTCTTCGACCGGAGGTGATTTTCATAATAAACAGATATAATCTATATAAATACTCTAGATTTATATACTCTCTTCAAAGAATTCGCCACTTCTATAAAAAATATCTAAAATTCACAAAAGGCTGCCTTGCACATGCAAGACAACCTCTCAGCTGTTCCTTAACAGAAAACCTAAATATCGTATTCATATCCACCTGTTTCTCAGGCTATCTCACCACTGTTTTCTTCATTATACTCTCTTTACCTCAATGTTACAAGGAAGGATTATATCTTCTTTCCAACTAATTTCATCACGTCTCCATACACCCAATCCACCACATATGATGCCATCAGTGACAATACCACAAGTGTCAGCATAATCACAAACACGTTTCTCGAACAGAATACGAGTGTCGGTGTAAATATCATGTAAAACTGCATATGCGTCAACCACATATTTGTAGAATGTTTTCCGAAAAACAACAATATCTTCTCGCCGAGTTTCCCCCAATTATATGTTCCAAACAGAATAATCAATGTGACTGCTGAAAATGGCGCAAATATCATGTGACGTAAGATTGCTCTTACTGCAATCACAATAATCAAAAATATCCATGGTAATACTGGATTGTTTCTGATTTTTGATAACAGCTTGGAACGATCCAACATATTTTCTTTTGCCAAAATCATACCGATTACAAACGAAAACTGTGACCGGAGAAGAAGCATCAACGCATTGACAAACAATCTAACTGCCTCAATTTCTATTTTCCCTAAAACAACGTACTCAATTCCAAATGCCGCAACATAAAGCACAAATGAAATCGGTAACACAATCCAGTATGGGTGCTTCTTAATCAGCTTAAATATCACACCGGACAACAATGACAATATTGTGTATGTCTGCACAAACCAAAATGCTCCCACATAACTACTCTTGACTAAGCAAACATTTAAGATAAAGTTTAAAACACTTCCTGGAAATCTATCTCTCATTCCGAGTGCAAATCCCACACAACATGTAAAAACCATAATAATCCAAAAACGAATCAAAAGCCTCAGAACTCTATACATTCTCTTTTTCATATTACTTCCAGAGTCTTCACTAATATAAAGTCCATATCCACTGCAGAACAGATAAATCGGAACACACGCATCAAATATGTATGAAATATGTGTCAAGAGAGGTACTCCTCCCAGGTATATTTTTACATTATAGTAATTTGAAATATCACTCCTATTAAATAAATGGAGTCCTAACATAAACAGAATCGCAATTCCTTGTAAGCACTTTGTTTCATTTCTCCTCAGTTTCATCTCATTCCTCACTCTCAATGGTTAATCAAATGCTCTCATTCGTTTCTCAAAAGCAGCTACATATTTATTTTCTGTGATCTTTGCTATCATTATATTTTCTATTTTTCCAAATAACTTTTTCCTCATAAATTCTAATTGAACAAAATCGCTGCGCGATGGCCTGCCAAGGCTGTGGTGCAGTTTCTTATTAGTTTTCTAAAAAAGCAGTGACAGGATTGTCCCAAGATAGTATTGTTTAAGTACCACCAAAAACAAACTTCGAATACGGGCTTAGTTCCCTACCACTGCCTATGAAAAGAATACCATTTTTACACCGTTTCTACAAGCGGTTTTATCAAGCAAATGCTCCTCCGTAAAGGTATGTGGAACTTATATATTTTCATTTATTTTACGGAGGATATTTTATGTACGAAGATATTTATAATCAAATCAAACTTGCTGCGGAAAAGAAAAATTTAAAACCATCCACAGCTAATGCCTACTGTCATACGATTAGACATTTTTTAGATTATACAGGGAAACCATGGAATGAACTAATTATTGATGACGCGGATGCTTTTTTAACCGCAAAAAGGTTATCTGGAGTCATGCCGGAAACTTATAATCATTATTATTCTGCTATACGTTTTATGTATAAAAGAATCTTAAAACTATACTGGGATGAAGATGAAATCTCCCGCATGAAACGTGACCGGGCTCTTCCTGTTATTCTGTCAAAGGATGAAATCAATTCTATTCTTGATGCAACTAAAAATCTGAAACATGAAGCAATAATTGCAACCATGTATTCCGGTGGACTTCGCGTATCAGAAGGGGTACATCTGCACTATGACGATATATCCAGAAGCAATAAGTCTATTCATATACGCAATACCAAAGACCGAAGAGATCGATATACTATTCTTGCCGACCGTACACTTGATTTACTTACAGAATACTGGTTTCAATGCGGTAAACCAAGGGGTATACTGTTTCCAAGTCAATGGACTCATAATTACCTTGATATTTCAAGCGTAAATCAATTCTTAAAAACAAGTGCAAAAAAGGCTGGCATTACGAAACATTTTTCTTCTCATACTTTTAGGCATAGTTTTGCAAGCCATCTTTTGGAAGCGGGGTGTGACATTAAATATATTCAAGCATTATTAGGACATACAGACCCAAAATCTACAGAAATATATCTTCATGTGAGTAACAAAACACTATTGGGAATTAAAAGTCCTTTTGACGTACAGGAGGATTAGGCATGGAAAATCCAACTGTACAGGATATATTTCACTCTTTTTATCTCAAATATCTGGACAGATATACACCTTCTGCGGAACAGGCAAAAGTTTCACATTGTATTATGAACTGCAAGACCGGATCTTATGGCGCAAATGTCAGTGTTTGTGAAGATTGTGGCCATCTTCAGATTCACTACAATTCCTGCCGTAACAGATGCTGTCCTATGTGTCAGGCTCTTCCTACCGAAAAGTGGATGGATGCCCAACGGGAAGACGTTCTGGAAGCACCTTACTTCCATGTGGTATTTACAGTCCCTCAAGAACTGAATCCATTAATCTATTGTAACCAGAAACTACTGTATGATGCCTTGTATCATTCCGTCTCTTCCACGATAAATGAACTTGCTGAGGATGAAAAATATCTGGGTGCAAAGGTCGGATACATCTGCATCCTGCATACATGGGGATCTGAAATGAATTTCCATCCCCATATCCATGTCATTCTTCTCGGCGGTGGATTGACTGCTAAGAATCAGTGGCGTGATAAAGGTGAAGAGTTCTTTTTTCCTGTTAAAGTATTATCCAAACTTTTCCGTGGAAAATATCTGGATGAACTGAAAACTTTATGGAAAAATAAAAAACTTCACTTTCACGGAAGCAGTGAAAAATACCGAAATCACTATGCCTTCAAAGAGCTGATAAATATCTGCTATGAAAAAGACTGGATTCCACACTGTAAGAAAGCCTTTAACGGTGCACAGTCTGTTATTCATTACCTTGGTAAGTACATACACAGAATTGCTATCAGTAATCGCCGTATTATCCGCATGGATGAAAACACTGTCACATACTATGTGAAGGACTACCGTGAAGCTGGTAAATGGAAAGCACTGACTATTCCCGGAGTTGAATTTATCCGCAGATTCCTTATGCATGTGCCACCCAAACGCTTTGTCCGAATCAGACATTATGGTCTGCTGTGTACCCGAAGTAAAACCAAGCATCTTACACTATGTAGAAATCTTCTTGGCTGCAGGCAATATCTGTCTCGGTTGAAAAATATGGAAACAGCTCAAATATTGGAAACACTTTATGGAATCAAGGTTTCTGTTTGTAAATGCTGTGGAGGACATCTCGGAAAACCCCAACAACGGATACCTTTACGGATTTAAAACCCAATAATTAAATATTTTTACGAAGCCTCAGAAATGAGGTCTGTTTGTTGTGGGAAAATATCTTTTTCTATAAAGAAATCTGATATAATATTTTAATCAAAACAGTTTTTTTCTACAAGAGGAAAGGAATTGAAACTCCATATATTCCGGCTATCCGGACACGACTTTGTTCACTATAGAAAAATCGAAATTGGTGCAAACGATAGGGCAGTTTATCAGCAATCTATAAGCTGCTTTATCGTTTACGCCAACTTCGATTGGTTTCTAATCAAGTATATGAATAAACTATATATCAAAAATAGCACAATCGTGATTACGTAAACACATAATTGGGGAGTGTCCCACAAACCTTATCCAAAATTCCATGGCTAGAATTTTGGAAGGCTAACATTTTACTCTATTTTAATGCTACATTGTTCCTGCACATCTATGTTCCATGGTGCCAGTTGATCAGGTTCTTCATCTGACATGTTTTCGTTTGGACGATGCTCTAGCAAGAACTTAAGATATTCATACAGATTCAAACTGTATGCTTTTGCATTTCAGCGATAGTAAGATACATTGTGGTTGCAATCGCACCATCTGGTGTATCAGAGAGCAGACAGTTCTTACGCCCAGCACCTACTGGACGAATACTGTTTTCGCTCAGATTATTGCTTAAACTATAGCAACCATCTTCGAGATATCTCATAAGTAAGCGCCTAATGATTACGAAAAAATATATCTCAGATTTCAGCAGAACGATTTGCAGTTAGTAAGTTAAGATGATGAAAAACATTTTAACTTGTACTAAATCTTGACATAGAACCAATCCTTACCAATTTAAAAATTCTATTTCTAATCCCTTCTATTCCTAATGACAATATAAAAATAACTATTGCATATAACAAAACCATTAAAATATTTACTTCTGTAAAATTTAATATCTTGTGCAATACGGTCTTCATAAGAAATTGTGAAACATATTGATTATCATGAATCAAATATACACCAAATGTCATTGATGATATCAGCACAATAGCTTTTTTCATTGATTCTTTTCTAACTTCTATAGTTATAAAACTACAAAACATTCCTATACTTGCAAATAAAATTGTTGGAGAGGTATAAGAAAGAAACAAATTTCTCTCACCTATATATTCCATCGTATTTCCACCTATCCATGTGCTTAATATAAGCAAAATAAACATTGTAATCCATTTATATTTATTTAGTTTTTCAGCAACATCGTATGTCTTTATAGCTGCTCCCAAAATATAAAGAAAGCACAACCATCCTGCACTGTATCCTGCTCTTATTGCAAATGCATCATTTCCCCATATTGCTGGAAAAATAGAAAGTAAAATCACACCCCCTACCAATAATCTTTTTATTTCTTTTTTCGATAACAATTCAATTGCACAATTCATTATTGGTGCTAAGAGAAAAACAGCCGTATACGCTGTAAAATACCAATACCGTACGGTTGAAATCGGAAAAAACTCTTGAATTATTTCCCGTATCCCCAACTTTTGAGAAAATATTCCGTATGTAATCATAAATATAACTGAATAAAACTCTACTGTACACCAGAGATACATTAATTTAGAATACTTTATTTTCTTATTACTAAGGATAAAGCCATTGGCTAATGCATAGCAATTAACTGCAACATAACAAATGGTTTGCAGTAATTTAAGTATTTGATTGTTTAGATCATTTGAATTTACTTTTATTAGTTCTCCCTTTGTCAATATATGTAATATTACAATTAAAAACATCGAGATAATTTTTAATAAATCAATACCAAGATTTCTTTTTCTATTTTCCATACTAATTTCCCCTATAAATTCTCCAATAAGTATTTGTATAGATAAGATTCAAAATAAAATAAGCTTTTTTTATTATAAGCCATTCTATTACTTTCTCTTTCCGAGAAGAGTTTTTATCAATATAGATTTTTTTTACACCAGAACTTTGTTTGAATTGTTTAATAGATTTTTTTAGAAATCCAAGTTCCTTGTTCCATATCTCTCCATTCAAACAAACCGTTAAGACTAAATGCTTACATATATAAAGCAATTTTTCTTCTAAAGCTTTATCCCATTTCTGCATCTTAGGAAACGAGTCACAAAACTCTCGGGTCTTACTTAGCATCTCAGCATTCCATATCACAAAATTATCTGATACTTTTTTTGAAATAGAACTTTCTGAATCTCTATAATAATAATAAGCTTCATCTACAAAAATAATTTTTTTGCCGCTTCAAAAGCATATAAAGCAAATATATTATCCTCTGAATACTTCATTCCATTTTCGAAAAAAATTTTATTCTCTTTAATTAAATTTGTACGATATAATTTCCCCCATACATATCCTAAATCAAGATTTTCTCTTTCTCCCTTTAATTTAGGGTATATAAGATTTGCAATCAAATCTTCTTTATTCCTAGCTAATTCGTTTAATTCATATATACCCTTACTCCCATATATCTCTCTTTCTGTCTTTCCAAAGTACCGAATCGCATCGCTTTGGATAATATCAGCTGTACTCTCTTTCATTTTTCTCACCAGGTTTTCCACCATAGTTTTTTTTATAAAATCGTCTGAATCAACGAACATCAAAAATTCGCCTTGAGACATTGTAATTCCCTTATTTCTAGCTTCTGAAACACCCTTGTTTTCTTGATAAACGGAAATAACTCTTTTGTCTTTTTGGGTATAATCTTTACAAATTTTCTGCAATTCCGGTTCAGCCCCATCCAATATTAAAATAATCTCCAAAGCTTCATATGTCTGTTTTATTAGACTTTCTATGCATTCTACTAAATATACATTCGAAACTTTATATATAGGACAGATAATACTAACTAATCCAGCTTCTACCATTTCTTATTCTCCTTTAACCGTATTGTTTTTTCGAATTTTTCTCATCAACATCCCTTTAACTTCCCCAAATTCACTTGTCTTATGAAACAACATAATAAATAAAATATTAGTAATACCAACTACAAATACACATTTCACTATGAAATTAAAATATATATTGGATCCAATAGATATTCGTTGTGAACCTATATACATAATGAATCCTGTTATGGCAAAAATACTAAAATGTTTTAAACACTCCACAATATTATTTATAAATACTTTTCCAAACAAATACTTATACACAATATATGCCCGAATCCAGTATGATAAGAATATATAACTTACTAATGTCCCAATAATAACTCCTAAAATACCATATTTTTGTGCCAATATTATAGACATTACCAAATTAAATACCGCTTCAATTAACGTAACATACCTATCAGGTTTAAATAGTCCCGCTGCACTTTTTACCATTTCAATAGCCGAATTTTCACCTTTAAAGTAGAACAATAAAACCGATGAAATTAAAATCCCTTTATCTAATATAAATTCCTTTCCTAGCCATATTTCTATAAATGGTTCAATTAAACACAGCAAACATATTGCTGAAAATGTATATAGCCAATAGTTAATAAAATTAATTCTTTTATAAACTATATAAGCTCTTTCAGTATCTTCACTTACAATGAGATTTCCCATGCTTGAAACGATGCTACTTGTAAATGTAGAAACAAAACCAGTTACCGAAGTTATTAAAGTTGTATAATTACTGTATAATCCTAGACTACTTACACTTACAAAAGAAGATATAACTAGATTATCTGAACATTGTGAAACAATGTATCCTAACTTTGTAATAAATAACGCTTTAATATTTTGAAACATTTTTTGCTTGATGTCCTTATCTAGTTTTTTTACATTTTTTTCCTTTAAATAAGGATATCTTCGATCAACAATATATGAAAACACAATATTTTTCACTAAATTTGTTACAATGTCAATTACTAAAAATAGCAAATAATCTTTGGTGAAATATAAAACCAAAACCTTTATTATCAAAACAAAAATTTGGGTTATGGTATTTACAACGGTAAATAGATACTTATTTTGGTCCGAATTATTTAACGTCACTTTATATGAAAATAAATATGAACTAACTGAACTAAATAAGAAAAGAAAATATATAATTGTTGTATTTCCCACTGTATTTCCAGTCAGAAAAAACGGTAAGAATGGATAAAAAATCAACCCAATAATCGCTGTTCCTAATGCCAAAATATTATATGCTCTCTTATAGAAAAGCATTAATGATTTTATTTGCTCTGTATCATTCTTTGCCAATGGTGCATATAGATTATATCCTATTACCAATCCAATTCCTGATTCAGCTAATGAAAAAATGGTGAGAATATTAGTCATTAACCCATTGATTCCTAAATACTCTACTCCTACACTATATATAAGAACTCTTCTTGAAATAAATCCTAACAATATAATAACAATTTGTGACACTATAGAAGTTGCCATATTGATAATAGATTTTTTAGTACGCATATTAACTCCCTTACTACACTAAATATCGTTTATATTCTACTCTTTATTATTTTTGCTGGTACACCTCCCACTATAGAATAGTCTGGTATATTGCCAGTCACAACTGCTCCCGCTGCAATAATACATCCATTTCCTATCTGAGTTCCTGGCAAAATCGTTACTCTGTCTCCAATCCAAACATCATTGCCGATTGTGATCGTTGTACTTTCCGAAAACCCTTGTCGATTCATAGGAATATCCGTCCTATCAAAACGATGATTTCTACATATAATAATGCACTCTCTTCCCATCATGACATCATCTCCAATAATAGTTCTTCCACCAATTATTGCATTCACACCTATCCCCGAATTATCTCCTATTTCACAAAGCGATTCAAATTTAGCACCTTTTTCTATATTGATATTCACACCTACTTTCGCCATCATATATTTCGCACACCACCCTCTCAACTTCTTTGCTCGCATTCCTCCTTTTTCATAAGAAATTGGTAATTTTACTGCTATGTGTCTATAAATCCAAAACGCCATTTTTTCTCTTATTTTTTTCATTACATCTTACCCCTATACTAGCTCAAAATTTCATCTATCGTTATTGTATTCAATTTACTACTTGAAGTTCTATTATTTTTCTCTAAGTGCATTTTTAAAATTGGTTTATCAACCAATTCTAAAATAGCTCTGCTCAAACTTTGTCCATCAACTTTTGTAATTAATGCACTTTCTCTATCTACAAACTGCTCTCTCATTCCACCTACATCAGTAGTAACAATAGCCTTTCCTAAAATCCTTGCTTCATTTGTCGTAGTACAAAACCCTTCTGTTCTAGATGGCTGAACATAAATATCACATGACTTCATATACGGATACGGATTTTCTTTTTCTCCTAAAAAAACAAAATTTTCATCTACATGCAATTCATAAGACTTTTGTTTCATTTCCTTAAAAAGTACTCCGGTTCCACATATATACCAAATAAAATCAACTCCTGTATCTTTCAATATTTTACCACATTCTATGGCTATATCTATCCCCTTTTCATAACTAATTCTCGCTACAGTAAGAATCTCTAGTTTCTTATTCTTTTTCACTTCTTCTTGATTTGCCAATTTTTTTATTTTTTCTTCATTAATATGATTATAATACACCTTGCTCTTCTCACTGTATTCCGGGTAATAAAACAAAAACTCTTCTCGTATCATTTTAGAAACAAAAATCATTTCATCAAATTGAGAATAATAATCCTTAATAATGTTTTGAGGAATACGATCTTGTATTATATTTCCATGAATCCAAATTTTCTTTTTATCTGCCTGTAAATTATACAAAGAATAAAATGTAGAAAATCCCAGTGGTCCATCATAAGAAATGACCACATCATATTTTTCCAAATTTCTTTTATATAAAAATTTTTTTTCTTTAAGCTCATCTATATATTTTCTAGATTTCAAAAATCTATTTTTTAATAACGAAAAAACACCATTAAACATTTGTATTGGATGTACCATACTATATTTAAATTCTTGAATATTCAAAGCATTCTCAAATATCTTAATATTAATTTCAGCAGGTAAAAAGTTGTCTTTTACTATCTCTGGCAAAAACAAATCCACACAAAATTTAGAATAATCAATATCATGCAACATAGAAATCAGTGCCTTTTCTACTCCACCAACTCCTATATTTTTACTAACAATAGCAATTCTCTTCATTTTATCTCCTCAAACTATTTTTTCATCCATAAATTTATTAAATGCATATTCCCCAAGCAAAGTAAAATGCCTGTTATCCATTCTCCTTTGTTAACAGGTGAAAAAAGTAATGTTTTTCTAATATATTTTTTTTTCATAATCTTTTTTAATTGTATTTTTTTCTCTTCATCAGATATATTTTGTTTTACCACCTTAATGCATATTGCTAAATATTGAGCATACAATGTAGTATCGACATATGCCTTTTTGATAGGTAATTTTCTCATTTGATTATGCAGTTCTATGTAAATCTCTATATCCTCTTCTCTAAATATAGATGTTGCATTTCCCGCATCTGAACGATGCATATATATGTATTGTGCTTCCTTCAAAACCTTCCATGCATTCACGTGTTGCAAATATAATATATTAAACATAGAGTCTTCACTCAATCGAATATTAGGAAATCGAATATCATACTTCTGTAATATCTCCGTTTTATACAACTTGCCACAACTAGAGTGGATAAAACCATTGACAAAAAAAGTTTTTGATAGACTTCCAATATGATTTCCAAAATCTTCATCGAGAACAGACTCTAGATCTTGATAAACTTCCTTGACATCATTTATATAACGATTAATAATTCCCGAAACAACATAATCATATTGACATGCTTGATGTAATACTTCTAAATATTTTTCTCTGATTTCATCATCTGAATCTATAAATGTTATAAATTTTCCTTTTGCCTTTTGAATCCCTAAATTTCTTGCAGATGATACTCCTCCATTTTCTTTAAAATACACCCTTATAAAATTATATCTTTCTTGATATCGTTCAACAATTTCTTGACTGTTATCTGTAGAACCATCATTAATTAAAATAAGTTCAAAATCTTTAAAAGACTGATTCAATATACTTTCTATACAATTTTCTATATATTTTTCTCCATTATATATTGGAATAATAATTGAAATTTCACACATGTTTTCTCCCATCAGTTATTAATTAATCTATCAAGTTGTATACTTTCTCAATTTCTCTTTTTGTATCAAACTTCTGTTGTACCTGAAGATTTCTTAAAATCATTGTATATAATTCCTTATCTCTAATAAGCTCTAAAATTTTTAAAGCAATATCCTTTTCATCAATATTACATAGTAAACCGTCTTCTTTATCTTCAATCAAACTACTTGCTGTTGAAAAGTTCGTGCAAACAATTGGCTTCTCTAAAATTTTAGCCTCTATAACAGTTAATCCTAATCCTTCATTACGGGACGTCTGAACATAAATATCACATCTTTTCATATATACATATGGATTTGTTTTTTGTCCAAGTAAAATAATCTCATTCTCAAGATGATATTGTTGACACAAAGAATTTATTCGGTCTCTCTCAGTTCCTTCTCCTATAATAAACCACTTAAACTCTAATCCCTCTTTCTTTAATCTACTGGCTGCCCTTACAAGCAAATCATAGCCTTTGATTTTTTCTAATCTTGCAACCGTTAATAATTTAAGTCCCTTATACTCCATACCCCCATCATATTGATCATTAAGCTCTGATAAACACTCAATCAGCTGCGGATCTACTATATCATTTACAACCTCAACTTTTTTATAAAATGGATATTTTTTTAAAGATTCCCTTATAAAATCAGATACAACAACAACATGATTTATTTCTTGATAGCAAAGTGCATCATAACGTTTATTGTATTTTGTTTCCACATAATTACAATTAATCCATGCAAGTTTTCTCTTTGCTGTAATATGATTCGAAACATAATATGTCGGCATACCTTGGTTATACGCTATGGCACAATCGTACTCTTTTTCTTGATTTTTTAAATATGATTTCAAACTTTGATATACAATCTGTTCTGTATGATACTTTTCCTTAAATAAACCATTCACTCTTAGTAAAAAAGAAGTTTTCAATCTATAATAGATGTCTTTTAATTTCCGATTTTTTCTCAACTGAAGTTGTTCGAAATAATGTGGTGCCAATATAATATGTACATTTTCTGGAACTAATGATTCAAAAGCTCCTCCCCTCTTAAACATCATCAAATCCACATCAAACTTTGAATAATCAATAAGATTGAGAAGTGTCACTAGACTTTTTTCTGCCCCTCCACAAGTCAACGAATCAATCACAAATAACAATTGTTTTTTCATTTTCTCACCTTTTATCGTTAAATATTTTTTCTAAAACATCAAACTGACTTTTCGCACTTTCATAAATAACTTTATCTCTTTTGAATTGTTTATCATTGTTCAAAATTCCTTGAATAAAATTTTCTTCTAAAATTTTATCACACTGTTCGATTTTTACTATTTCATTATCAAATCCATTTTCCTTTAATACATTACTTGTCTTATCACTATACACCAATGGCAAAACCTTGGTATTACACAGGATTCCAAGTATATTGGCATGAAATCTACTTGCAACAATCAACTTACTTTCTGCAATAATATTTAACGTCATTTCAATGTCACCGTCATAATTTATAATGTCTATTTTATTTCGTATTTCTTCTGGCAAACTTTCTACAATTTCTTCACATATTTGCAAATCCCCTTCTTTTTTACAAAAAGACATTAAAACACATTTAAAATCATTTCGCATATTATTCTTTATTGACTCTGAAAGAGTCCAAATATACTTCTCCCTATATTCTTCTAATCCTTCTTTATGATTCGGCTCTATAACAGAATACACTATCTGATCTTTCTTATTTCTTTTTTTCACATCTAATTGAAATACAATATCTGACTCACTTCTAACAACAGATATATCAGAAAATAACTGCTTTGAATACTTTTCTCTAAAACAAACATCATGACAAGAAGAAAAGAAATCATGATAAGCCTCTAAAAACTCATTTGAATAAAACGGTCCAAAGTTTGCTCCTAAAACCAATACTGGTTTCCCCTTTTTTCTAAATGCCTGTAGCATCTTCTCCCGAACTTTATATAAGTCTTTCCAATAATCTTCTTCCCGAAAAATAGAGCCTCCCAAAAATATTAAAACATCATATTCTTTGCTAAGCCGATTTGCATCATTTATATAGTCATATATTTTCATCCGATTTAATAATTTATATTGAATCGGGTATTCCGATTTTTTCACATTGCTATAATTAGCTAAAAACTCATCATAATCATCTCCATAATAATTAACCACAAATTTCACATTTGGAAACCTATTTGATAAAATATGGATAAACAAGTCATCTCCTAAATTCTTAGCCAAATAAACATCTACATATACTTTCACTTTATCATCCCTTTCACAAATCTTTTTACACTACCACCTACCACTCGTAAACTATTCACACCAAAAATGTATAATTTTAATATAAATATTCTTTCTTTAAATGCCAATTTCAAAATTATATTTTTATCATAATTTTTACGAAAATACATTAGCCAAAAATCTTTCTCTTTCAATTTTAAAATCAACTTTCTTTTTTCTTTACTAACCCGAATCAAATTGGAAAGTGTTTCTGATATTTTATCATTACTATACTCACTTAAAGTTGTTTCCGGTATATTTAACTTTTCTAACTCTCTTATTAGTCTTTTAAAAAATTATTCATAATTATTTAAATAACCATCACTTATTTTTTTGCTGATACTATTTTCGTTAAGCCGATTATAATAATACAAATTTTGAGGAATAACACCCCATTTAGTAATATATTCCACATACTGCAAAACAAATATCATATCTTCGCACATATATAATCTTTCATCCAGTTGGATATCATTACCTTTAACAATAGATGTTTTGAAAATTTTCCCCCAAAGAACTCCTCCCGTACCATTTATAATACAGTGAATCAATTCTTCTCTAGAAACGTACACTTTAGTAAAATCATTCCAATGAACAGTTCCATATTGACTGATATCAATATATCCACAACATACTAAATCCACACCATTACTTATTTTGCGAACTAACTGCTCAATATAATTACTTTCAATATAATCATCTGCATCAATGAACATCAAATATTCTCCACAAGCTTCTTGAATTCCTCTATTTCTAGCAGAAGATGGTCCCGCATTTTCTTGATAAACATAACAGAATCTAGAATCTTTCTTGCAAAAATCCTGCACAAGTAATTTGCTATTATCAATTGATCCATCATCAATTACAATACATTCAAAATTTATATGTGTTTGCTTTCGTATTGATTCTAAACATTGAATCACATATTTTTCTGCATTATATACCGGTACAATAATTGATACTATTTTATTTTCCATAACAGCCTCTCTGTCCTATATCTAAATATTGTTATAATATATATCTTCTAGTTGATTAATTGTGTTATTAATACTAAATATAGACATTTCTATTTTTTTATTATCTATTGCTATATCATCTCTCTTATACTGTTTCTCTATTTCCCTAATCCACCTTTCTTTATCCTCTAACGACAAATAAATCACTGTCCCTAATCCCATATCAACTTCTCTTGGAACCGTATCCGATAAAAGACATTTGCATTTACATGCTTGTGCCTCCACAGCCACAATCCCTAACCCCTCTAGTTTTGAAGGAAATAGAAATACATCAAACAGATGCATAAACTCTGGTACTTCTGAACGGACTCCAGAAAAAATAACATGCTCAGATATCCCTTTCTGTTTTGCACAATTTATTAACTTTTCTCTCGTTTCCCCATCTCCAACTAATATAAGCTTATAAGCTGAATTATGTAATAATAATTTTTCTAGTAATTCTATTAAAAATAGTTGATTTTTATTTTCTGAAAAACTACCGACATTTCCTAAAATAATGTCACTCTCTCTTATATTAAATTCACTTTTTAATGATTCTATCATTTTTAAATTTGGAGTTATATAACGCCTTAAATCTATACCATTTGTAATAATCTGAAATTGCCTTTTCCCAAACAAGGATTCTCCTGCCTCTTCAGAACAAGCACAGAAATCTGTAGCATATTTTCTTATTAAATGCTGATTCAACCGAATCATATACTTATAAATGATATTATGTTCAAATAACAACTGCTTTGCATGTGAATGAACAACGATTTTCTTCACGCCTGCACGATGTGCTGCATATGCAATAAATCCGCCTTGCCAATCCATATGTGAATGCACCACATCTATCTTCTGAGACTTAAAAAAAGAAATCATTTCTTTAATATAGCTAAATATTCCCACTTTTTTCATACTTTTCGTATAATAAAAATTCACACCTAATTTTCGAGCTTCATCATCGTAAAATCCTTTTTTTTCATCAAAAAGTAATACATCAAATTGCATTTTTGTTTTGTCAATTTTTCGTACTACATTCATAAATAAAGTTTCTGCTCCTCCTGTATCTAGTCTTCCTAAACAATGGATAACCCGTATTTGTTTCATAATCATTCTCCAATTAACTTATATATCTTCTCAATTTGACTCTCATTACTATAATGCGCTTTTTTCATATTTGCGATCAATTTGTTTTGTAAATCTAAATCTCTAATAACTCGTACAATTCCTCTCGCACATTCTTTATTATCCAGTGGCACAATTACCCCATCATAACCATCTTCAATTTGTGAATGAGCTGTTGCATAGTCTGTTATAATAACAGGCTTCTGCAAAATTTGAGCTTCTCTAACCGTAACTGCTTTTCCTTCGTATCTAGATGGCTGCACATAAATATCACAATTTTTAATGTATGGATATGGATTATCTTTTTTCCCTAAAATAATCACTCTATCTTTCATTCCATATCTTTCAATATTGTCTCGGATTAATTGCTCATCTCCGCCAAACCCAATCAAATACCATTTGATATTAAGTCCGCTCTCTAAAATGTATTTGCAAATTTCTGGTACATTATCAAAATTTTTTGCATAAGAAAACCGTCCAACAGACAATAATTTAATATGTTTTTCTTTCTCAAATTCTATATTCGTTGGTTCATCTGCCTGTTCCTCTACCGTGCTGTTAGTAACAATATTATCAATTCCAACTATTTTCTCTTTTAATGTAGGAAATTTCTGTAAGAAAGCTTCTGTTGCCTTTTGAGATATTGATGCGATATAGTCATAACCTTCCCACATGCTCAACTCAGTTTCCACATCTATGTCAATAGTAGAATAATCTGTATGTATCCATGCGATTTTCTTCTTCGCCTTTACATGATTTAAGCAAATATAATGCGGTGTCAAAAAACTGATTGCTAAATCATACTTCACATCAGGATTGATATCATCCATATACTTCCATGTATACCTGTGGCTATAGGTCAATTCAACTTGATTATCTTCCTTGAGTCCCAATTCTTTTACTTTCTTTTTTGCCAAATACTTCGCTTTTAATCTCCCATATAACATGCTTATTTCATGTTTAGAAATCAAAGATTTCATTGGCACTGCCAAATATCTTGCTTGATTCATTGGAAGTAAATTTACTTCCTTAGGAATAAATTTAAATAGTTCTCCTTCTTGTCTCATTAAAAATAAGTCTACTTGATACTTCGAATACTCAAAACTATTTAACAATCCTAAAAGTGCCCTTTCTGCACCGCCTATTTCCATCGCATGTGCAATTACAATAACTTTTTTTTTCATCATAATATCACCTTAAAAGATTTTGATATGATTAAACAAATCATATGTAATACTAATTGCTCCAAGTTTAGTCAAATCTAATAAAAAGTAAACAAAATAAAATGAATAATAAATTAATATATTAGCTCTTCGATGCTCATTTCCTTTATACATTACATTCAACATCGTTGGTATTGTAATAGCATTTAATACTGAAAAATATGTTCCAATTCTCGCAAAATAAATCGGATTGTAAAACAATCCCAATGAAATCATTAATGCATTTATAATCATCATATTTATTCCGAGAAATAGCAACGGATCATTCGTCTTGTTTAGCTTTTTTCTGCTAACCCATGCAAAAAAAACTGGTACAATTTCAACTAAAACTCTAAACGGATTAACAGTATAGTCCGTCATCTCTTCAATACTGTAATCTTTTCCAATCATTCCTGCTATATTTAATAGCATTTCAAGATTTAACGAAACTATCAATGTTACCCCTAAGATAATTGCCATTTTTCTATTCCAAATATTTTTGGTAAAAAGCGGTATAATTGCTAAGCAAATAATATATGGATGGAAAGTCATTGCTAGTAACATCCAAATAGCAAATTTAAAATACTTTTTCTGTAGTAAATTATCAATTGCAAATAAACTTAAGCTCATTGCCATTATTTGCTTGATTCCTGCCATACTAAATATATATGTCCCTAATATTAAATAAGAAAAAACTGTTAGTCCAAAGTATTTGCTATATTTTACATAAAAATTCATAAATATAATATTTACTATAACTGAAGAAAACAAAATAAGCACTTGTGGATTTTCTGAAATGTATTTTTTTAGTAATGCCTGGAAAATTGCAAATCCTCCATACGGTTCAAAAATAGAAAATACATTTACATGACTAGTTTCTAACATTTGATACCCTTGCATATATGTCTCAGTATCATTATATGTTGTTCTCAATCCCGAAAAGAAAATAAGTATTAAAACCAATATAAAATACAAAATTTTCACTGACCAATCTTTTTTTATAGCTTCTCTAATATTTATATATTGTCTGCTTTTAACTTCTATCTGATTTACGAGCAAAAAGCAACCCCCAATCATTATAAATAAATCTATCATATTTATTTCATCCTTCTTTTATGTAAATACTCATATATTGACATTGGAACTAATCCTACTATTAATGGTCGTAAGACATAAATTAAACTTGATGTAGATAATTTAAACTGTGTCATAATTAACCATTTAACATATGCCTCATTTATCCTATATTTATATTTTCTTCTCTGAGTTGCATTCCTATCGTCTCGCATTTTGTATAATGGCTCTTGCAAATTATATCCTTTGTATCCTTCGGAATACATTTTAAACCATAGATGATAATCTTCTACCCTTAATAATTTTTTATCTACAGAATATCCTTTCACACACTCATATGCCTCTCTTCGAACCATACACGGAGCATGACAGAATGGCGTTGCCCTAACCAAATCTTCTTTCTGCGGAAATTCTAACATATTGCTCTTTCCCCATTCTCCATTTTCATCAAAATAAATCATATTTGTACTTACAATTGCATACTCTTTATGTTGATCTAAAAAAGCCACTTCTTTTTCTAATCTCCTTGGAAGAGATATATCATCTCCATCCATTCTTGCAATATATTCTCCCTTTGCTTTTTCCAAACATTTATTCAAGGTATAATTTAATCCCATATTTTTTTCATTCTGAAAAGCAATAATATTTTCATATTGTCTTGAAAAACGTGTCGCAATTTCATATGTGCTGTCCATGGAACCGTCATCGCACATAATCAATTCCCAATCATCATATGTTTGTTGTAAAATAGATTCTACTGCTTCCTCTAGCGTATCTGCACAATTATATATTCCCATTATAATTGATACTTTCTTCTGCATTCTAATTTTTTCTCCTTATATAAATCACATATCTTTTAAAAAAGGTACCAGCATAAAGATTGGTACCCTAAGATGTCTCATTAAATATGTCTTCTTTATCTATGTATTTCTCATACTATAGCGATTCACTCAATAATTCTCGCTTTCTCTGATATATTTTTTCACGCAATACCTTACTGTCAAATGATTGTTCAACAAATTCTCTAGCTGCCACACTATATTTTCTTCTAGTATCTTCATTTAAAAGTCGTTTCATTTTCTCACACAAATCATTTTGATCTTTCAATTTGCTTTGTAATCCGGTTACTTCATTTTGCATCGCATCAATCGGTCCTGGAATATTTGATACTACTACAGGAACTCCCATCGCTTCTGCTTCGATAACAACATTCCCAAACCCTTCTCGATAACTCGGAAGAACTAGGACATCTAACGCTGCGTAATATCTTTCCACATCATGTACACTTGAAACGAACATCACATTTTCTGACTGTTTTGCCCAGTGCACTTTCTCCTGCTCTAATTCTTCTTCGCCTTCAAAGTTCCCCACCAGCATTAATATGCTATTCGGTGCATTTGAAAAAAGATTCTGAAATGCTCCCAATAATTCATTAATTCCTTTGTCTCTTGTTATTCTCCCCACAAATCCGAATACTGTTTGTTCCTCTGCAATTCCATACTTTTCTCGAATTGCGCATCTCCACTCCGTTTTTTTCGAAATATCAAACCGTTCTAAATCAACACCCCCTGTACTTCCATTCCAAACAATAGTTGCCTTGCTTCGTGGGAATATATTGTCTCTTAATGCAATTTCCATATTCGAATTGCTTACACATTCTATGTGCGTAGATAATTTACAAGAAATCTTTTCCATTGTCTTAAGAATAGTTCTTTTAATACCTTGATCGCCCTCATACCGGAGTCCCATCAAATGATAATTACGAATTTTTATTTCACTGATTTTACTTGCAATAGATGCATTAAATGCTGCATTCGGTGTTGAATACTGTACTAAATCATATTTTTCTCTCTTAAATATTCGAGTCAGTTCTTTAATAGCTTTAATCGTACCACCAACACTAATCCCTCTTGGCATGTTCAATGGTATATATTTTATCTTTTCCCCCAACAACTCTTGAAGTTCATCATCTTCTGAACAAATAACATGTACTTCAAATTCTTGTTCCGATAAGTAGCTCAATTGAGGAACAAAAAAAGCTCTTATCGTTGTTGGAATCGTTACTATATAACATATCTTTTTCATTTATATCACCTGTGTATGATTCTATGCTAATTATTATTTTAAATATTAATATAATATATTTGCATAATTTAACTTTCAATTTCATTAAGGTTTTCCCTCGAGTCTAATCCTTACATAAAATGACAATCACCATTTTCCTGCATCTCTCTTAAAATTAACTCTGTATTAGTCCTGGAGTATCCATCCCCATTTATTATTCTAAATACACTTTTTCTCTTACATACAATCCATCCTGATTCCTAAACCAAATGCTCTTCATTCCTAGCATCTCTGGAGCAATAAAATCTTTGCAAATATTGTCTCCTATATAACACATTTGACCATATTCTTCTCCAAATTTTCCCGCTAAAATCTGAAATGCTTTTGGGTTAGGTTTACGAAATTCAATTCCGCCAAGTTCATCAGTAATAATAATCTCATCAAAGTACTTTTCTAACTCTAATGCTCTGATTTTTGCTTTCTGTCCTTCTGGTCTCCCATCTGTAACCAAGCCTAATTTATATTTTGATTTCAATCTTTCTAGCATCTCCCTTACACCATTATATAAATGAATATCTGGTTCTTGGAAACGATACACTTTTAAACATTCTTCTTTTTTATCTTTACAGTTAATTTTATTCAATAGCTCATCAATAGCAGGCTTCCCTTTTTCAAAATACCCCCAAAGTTCATCTGCAAATGATTCTTCTCCCATTAGTTCTGCCACAGCTTTATATCCACTTCTAACATATTGTTTTTCAGAATACAAGGTATCATCTAAATCAAAAATCACTCCGACTATCCCATCAAGATGCTGTTCAACCTCCAAAATATTCGTTATTGTTAACATCTAAATCTCCTCTTGTCTTACATAATATCTTTATGCTTTTTTTATTTTTACCTTTAAACTAGTACATATTTTAGATATTTCTATCATTATCAGATATATTAGTTTTACTTGAAAAAGCTGATTCAATACCTTATAAGTGAAGCCATTGTAAGCATCCCATTTATATGGATAAAATTTTTCTTTTCTTAAGATTTGAAGTACAGAAGCCGCTTCTTTGATCCCCAAAATTCCTAACATTCTAACTTGGAGAAAAAAAACATAAGAAAAAATTCTTTGTTGCAAGACCGTCAAAAAATCGGATGAACTATTTTCCTCATTTTCCTTATATAATTTTCCTAAATACTGTATTGCATACAAAAAGTCTTCACACACCTTCTTTCGATGCTGAATGTTTTTACTCGTTGTCGTACTATTAGGATTTCTATAATAACGATATACATCAAAATTGGTAAATACAATCTCTTTTGCCAAAGAAAATAATTTCATTGTAAACATACCATCTTCACAGTAACGACCATTGATAAAATTCAAATGCTCTTGTAATACCAATTCCTTTTTTATCCAATACCACCATGGTCCATTATTGCAAGATTCTTTTGAAAAACACTCTTTACCTGAAGTATAATACTTTACTAAATTATTTTGTTCACTTTTGTGGCAATCTAATTCTGCAACTCCTTTAATTCCAAAAGTAAGAATATCCGGAGATGCTGATGTATATTGCATTAATTTCTCTATTACATTATCTGCTATATAATCATCTGAATCGATAAACCAAAGATAAAAACCATTGGCTTTATCTATTCCATAATTACGAGCAGAACTTTGTCCACCATTTTCTTTATAATAATATTTTATAAAGGAATATTTTTTTACATATATTCCTATTATTTCCGCAGTAGAATCCGTTGAACCATCATCAATGCACAAAATTTCTACCTCTTCCCTTCCAAATTTTTGACGCAGCAATGAATCTAGACAGTTTTTTATGTAACTTTCTCCATTATAAACGGGAATTATTATTGATAATCTTATTTTTTCTTTCATTTACAGCTCCATTCTAATATGTCTACTTTCAATTTACTCTCACACTTTGATCATAACGACTATAAATAGCACCATCTGTCGCTGCTTTCTCTTTATATTCTAGTTTTTCTCCATTAAGCATCTTAAGCACTTCTTTTGCACTATTCGCTCCTGCTTTAATACTCAACGGTGCTCCTCCTCCAAATCTAGGATTTATTTCAATGTAATAATTCTCTCCTGTAGTTTTGTCTTGAATTAATTGTACTGTAATCTGACCACAAGGTTTATAATCAGATATTAGCAATTTCATTTCCTCAATCATTTTTTCATCTTGACAAATGCGCGTTTTTAAAACCTCTCCCGCTCTTACTGCAAGACGCTCTCGTGGTGTAATATATACCGGGTTTCCACTATAATCACAAAAAATATCTATTGTGTATTCTTTTCCATCGATATATGGCTGTATAATATAATCTTTAACTTTTTCTGCATAAATTTCCAAATCTTGAATATTGCCCACTTTATATGCATCTACACTAGAACTTCCATCTTTAGGCTTAATAAATGCCGGATATCCCGAATTATATTTCTCTATCGAATCAACTGGTAAAGGTGATTTTAATCCAATCGATTGGAAATAATCTGCTGTAAATCTCTTATCTCGACATAATTTCACCTTTTCCACATCACTTACCAAAACCTTTGTTCCAATTTCCTCGAATTTTCCTTTATTTTTTGCCAGCAATAATAAATCTGTATCAATTGTTGGAATCAAGCAATCAATTTGATCCTTTTGGCAAATTGCAAGAAGTTGTGGTATATATTTTTCATCACTAATTCTGCAAACAATTTTTGTTTCATCACAAAAAAATAATGCTGGAGCTGTATCAGTCACATCTGTACCTACTATTGATAATTCTATGCCCATTTCATCTGCTGCCATATGAAAGGCTTGCATAAGTTCAACTCTTCTTCCTACACTAGTAAATAATATTTTCATTTTATAATAATTCCTCAACTTTTAATATTTTTTGTATTTAAAGGTTCTTCTGTTCCCATAAAAACTTCCATAGTCACAGCTGTATCCGAACTAATTCCATCTCGTTTTAACACATTCCAAATCGTCTGAAAGATAATCTTCCAATCCCCAAGAAATGTCACATGATCCACATACTCCACATCGTATTTGAATTTCTGCTCCCAGCTAATCGCATTTCTTCCGTTTGCCTGAGCAAGTCCGCTAAGTCCCGGACGCACTTCATGGCGGCGTTTTTGTTCCGCGTTGTATCTTGGAAGATACTCAACCAAAAGCGGACGCGGTCCAATGATGCTCATATCCCCTTTTAAGATGTTAAAAAGTTCCGGCAGCTCATCCAAACTTGTGGAGCGCAAGAATTTTCCGAACTTCGTAAGTCTCACTTCATCCGGAAGCAATTCTCCATTTTCATCCCGCTCATCTGTCATTGTGCGGAATTTATACATATTGAATATTTTTTCGTCCTTCCCCGGACGCGGCTGCTTGAACAGTACCGGACTTCCAAGTTTCACCCGCACCAATACTGCCACAACCGCTATAATTGGAGATAATGCAATAATCGCCAGCAAAGACAATAAAAAATCCATCCCTCGCTTGATATATTTCTTATACACTACTCGCTCACCCTTACTCTATTTCTGAAATAACCCTCTCACTACTTTGATAATACGTTCCATATCTGCTCTCGTATTCTTAATATCACTCGGTAGACAAAGTCCCCTGTTGAAGATATCTTCTGCAACACTCGTTCCGTCTTCTTTCGCTGTAATAAAATCACAGTTTTCATATACCGGCTGCATATGCATTGGTTTCCAAATCGGACGACTCTCGATATTCGCATCTCCAAGTGCATTAATAATGTCCATTGGCATTACCTTGCTGTCCTTTGAAAGCGTCATCGCTGACAACCAGTAGTTTGCTTCACAATCTTCCGGAATTGGATTCATTGTAATTTCCGGAATATCTTTGAATGCATCTTCATATGTCTCATAGATATTTCTCTTCAATGAAATATTCTCATCTAAATAATGAAGCTGTCCTCTACCAATACCAGCTGTAACATTCGACATACGGTAGTTGTAACCAATCTCTTTATGCTGATAGAACACTTCCTGCTCTCTCGCCTGTGTTGCAAGGAATTTTGCCTTTTCAATCGCTTTCTGATCTGGTGACACAAGCATACCGCCTCCGGATGTTGTGATAATCTTATTACCGTTGAATGAGTAAATACCAAATTTACCAAAAGTACCGGTCTGCTGTCCGTGATATGTTGCGCCCAAACTTTCTGCTGCATCCTCAATCAAGATTGCATTGTTCTCTTCACAGATTTTCATAAGCTCATCCATTTTCGCCGGAGTTCCATATAAATGCACAATCACGACAACTCTCGTATCCGGATATTTTTTAAACGCTATACGCAGTGCTTCCGGATCCATATTCCAAGTATCTTCCTCGGAATCGATAAAAATCGGCACTGCATTCTCATAGCAAATCGGATTACATGTTGCTGAGAATGTAAGAGAAGATACGAATACGTTCTCACCTGCTCTGACACCTGCAAGCTTCAACGCAAGATGGATTGCCGCTGTTCCAGCGCTGACTGCCGCTGCATATCCGCCATGTACATACTGAGCAAGCTCTTTTTCAAATTCATTGACATTCGGTCCAAGCGGAGCTACCCAGTTTGTATCAAATGCCTGTTTTACAAATTCCTGTTCCAATCCACGAATCGTTGGGGAAGATAAGAAAATTCTCTTTGCTTCCGGTTCTTTATGCTCTTTAATCACATATGCAGGAACGATTTCTTTTACGAGCTCTCGGATGTTATCACTGTTGTTATCCGCCGCAATCTGTAAAGATCTCAACTGTCTTAAAAATTCCGTCTCATCGAATTCAATTGGTTTTCCGATATGAATCAGCTTATTCGCTGTATCCTGCATTCCTTCTTCATCCATTAGAAGTTCTTCATACAACTTCTCACCCGGACGAAGTCCTGTGTATTTAATCTCAATATCTTCTCCGACTTTGTATCCTGACAAACGAATCAAGTTCTTTGCAAGATCTGCAATCTTAACCGGCTCTCCCATGTCAAGCACAAAAATTTCTCCGCCTTTTGCATAAGCTCCTGCCTGAAGCACAAGAGATACCGCTTCCGGAATTGTCATAAAGTATCGAATAATATCCGGATGTGTAACCGTTACCGGTCCACCTGCTGCAATCTGCTTTTTAAAGAGCGGAATAACACTTCCGTTACTTCCAAGGACATTTCCAAATCGTACCGCTACGAATTCTGTATCATATTTATTGTTCATTGTCTGTATGATCATCTCACAGATACGTTTTGACGCACCCATGATACTTGTCGGATTCACCGCTTTGTCTGTGGAAATCAGTACGAATCTGTCTGCTCCGAAGGTTCCGGCTGCAGTTGCCAGATAATATGTACCGACGACATTATTCTTGATCGCCTCATTCGGGCTGCTTTCCATAAGCGGCACATGCTTATGCGCTGCTGCATGGTAGATTACGTTTGGACGGTATTTTTCCATAATCTCATTGATACGATGAGAGCTTCTGACAGAGGCAATCAGCACAACTAAGTCGAGATTTGGATATTTCCGCTGTAATTCCTGCTGTATATCATATGCGTCATTCTCATAGATATCCACGATGATCAGCCGTTTTACATCGTGTGATGCCAGCTGACGGCATAACTCACTACCGATAGAACCTCCTCCACCGGTTACCATGACAACTTTTCCCTGAACATATCCAAGAATCTCATCTAAATTCGTCTGAATCGGCTCTCTTCCGAGCAAATCCTCAATATTCACTTCTCTTAACTGTGACACGCTGACCTCTCCGTCAATCATCTGGTAGATTCCCGGAAGGATCAGAAGATCGCAGCCTGTATCTTTGCAAATCTCTACCAAATCTCGGATCATCTGCTTAGAAGCGTTCGGGATCGCGATGATAATCTTGTCGATATGGAAACGCTCTACTGCTTTTTGAATCTTATCACGTCCGCCAACAACCGGGCATCCTTGAACGTATTTCCCCTGCTTTTCAGGATTGTCATCAATCATACAGCATGCTCTTCTTGTGACATTCTTACTCAGGCCAATCTCTTTTACAATGGCAGCTCCGGCATCTCCGGCTCCTATTACCATAACATTGGCAATCTTCTCTTTCTTGCCGCGTGCGTGGAATTCATTGCGCATATAACGCACAAATCGATACCAAAAACGAATCACGACAACTAAAATTTCTAAAAATGTAATATATAAAATCGGATAGCTATTTGGTGCGCCCACACCTGCAATCCACATAACAATCCAGTTCAAAATCCCGGCTGCCAATACTGCCAGCCCGGCATTCACCAACTCATTGACACTTGCATACTTCCAAAGACTTGTATACAGGTGGAACAGTGCAAATATCGCCACTGTAATCACAACATTGAACGGCATATACCCATATACCGACCGTAGTACATCTGTTCCGATATCTGAAAATACGAACTCACTCTGTACCCAAAGTGCAAGGAACGATGCGACCCCCATCGCAATAATGTCAAGCAATAACAAAACAAATGCTCTGACACGCCACTGAAAGTTTCCCAAAACTTCTCTCATCTAACCATCCTCCAACTGTTTTATTTTGTCATATCTTATTAAAATGCCTTATCTTACCTAGTATGATATTATACGCTTCTTTAATGTTACGACATTTTTCTACTTTTGTCGACTGTTTTCCCAGAAAATTTTATACAATTTTTATTCACTTTTTAAACCACTGTATGAGTCACTATCTATCTCCTACTGCCACACCGCATAAATATACACCAAAAAAACAGGTAAAAATACTCTTTATCAAAGCATTTTCACCTGTTTTGAATCTTATTGCTCCTTTGAACTCCCTTTCAGTTTCCCGGCAATCACATGTAACACCAGCGCCAGCAAAATCATACTCCCCGCTGCGATTTTTCCCGGAACAGTAACAACCGCCGCCAGTATTCCGCCAAGCATCGGCACACTCAAAGTGACTTTCCCAAGGAAGTTCTCATAGCTTACCGGCTCCATATCCTCTTTTGCATTCGCATCCCCTTTGGTGACAAACTCACCGGATACACTGTTGTTTGACACAACACGGTGCGTGATGATTGAACCATTCTCTAAAGAGCCGTAAAATGCAATCACATCACCTTTTTCGATTCCGGACGGAGCCGTATTTTTTACATATACAAGGCTGCCTGTCGGAATTGCCGGCTCCATACTTCCACTGATCACTGTGTAGATCTGATACCCCGCAATCCGCGGAACTGTCAGCGGAATACATACGACAATGACAAGCGCCAGAAGAATTGTTCCCACGACACTGCACACCGTCGCTGCAATTGGTTTTTTCATCTAGTCTCTCCCTTTAGAATGTCTTATTTCTTTTTAAATCGTTTCACATATACAAATCCGGCTGCCGCCAATGCAGCTACTGCTACTACTGCAATTGTTGCATAGATTGGAATACGGTTTGTTGTGCTTCCCGGACGATCCAGATCTTTGTTGTCCAAAGGCACATCTTCATCGTCCAAATCTACTACATTTTGTGGAACATCCTCGTCCGGAACTTCTGTTGTGCCCTGCGCGTCTCCGTTTGCTGTATTTCCACCGGTTGTTGTTCCCACATTTTGTCCGGCATTGCCGCCTGCGGTTCCTGTCGTTCCGTCCGGTCTTGTGATCACTTCTGTCTCAGTTGTCACCGTATCCTCCGGAACCGGCTCATATACGAATGTAAATACATTTTCTGCTTCATTCTTGCTCAAGGTCTTTGTCAGGTTGTAAGCCTGTGGCTGATAACCCTCAATATAGTGGTAGGCAACCATCGGTCTGTCGCCGACGTTTCCGTATAAAACCTCCTCTTATGAAATTGTTCAGGAGATTTCCTTCCTCGAAAACTCCTGCTTGTAAAATTTGTGAATTGAAAGCATGAATTTTCTGAAAGGACGGATTTTTCTAAAATCCGCTATATGAAATGTACTAGATTCCGGTTAGAACCGGTTAGAATAAATAGAAAATATAATGCTTTTTTTCATCATATCATTGAACTCTCTGGCTTGCAAGAACTTTTAAAGCGCTCCTTGCAAAGCATCTTTTATTACACAGGATGCAGCTTCCTTGCATAGAATATAAAACACCACGCAACTGAGGTGACCCCCAAAAGTTAGACTTTTGGGGGTCGGTTCAAACCGCGTGGTGTCTCACATTTTATTCAGCATATCCTTCCGGATTATTTGACTGCCATCTCCAAGAATCCTCGCACATCTCATCAAGTCCTCTTTCTGCTACCCAGCCAAGTTCTTCTTTCGCTTTTGTTGGGTCTGCATAACATGATGCAATATCGCCAGGTCTTCTCGCCTTGATCTGATATGGAATCTCTTTTCCGCATGCTTTTCCGAATGCTTTTACCATATCAAGTACAGAGTATCCGTTTCCTGTTCCAAGATTGTAAACTTTCACTCCTGCTTTTTCTTCGATCTTCTTCAACGCTTTTACGTGTCCAAGTGCAAGGTCTACCACATGGATATAATCACGTACCCCTGTTCCATCCGGTGTATCATAATCATCACCGAATACTCCAAGGCATTCCAATTTGCCAACCGCTACCTGTGTGATGTATGGCATTAAGTTGTTTGGAATTCCTTTTGGATTCTCTCCGATTGTTCCGCTCTTATGTGCTCCAACCGGATTGAAGTAACGAAGTAATACTACGTTCCACTCTGAATCTGCTGTATGAAGATCTGTTAAAATCTGTTCCAGCATTGATTTTGACCATCCGTATGGATTTGTGCACTGTCCTTTTGGGCATTCTTCTGTGATCGGTACAAATGCAGGATCTCCATAAACTGTTGCAGAAGAACTGAAGATAATGTTCTTCACACCTGCATTTCTCATCGCATCACAAAGCACCAAAGTTCCTGCAATATTGTTATCATAATATTCTAATGGTTTCGCTACAGATTCACCTACTGATTTCAATCCTGCAAAATGAATTACTGCATCAATATCTTCTTTCTCAAAGATATTTTTCATCGCTTCTGCATCACGAATATCTGCTTCATAGAACTTAATTGTCTTTCCGACAATCTTTTCCACACGGTCTAACGCTTCTTTACAAGAATTACATAAATTGTCTACTACAACCACATCATATCCTGCACTGATCAGTTCAATACATGTATGGCTTCCGATATATCCTGCTCCACCTGTTACTAAAATCGTCATAATTGTATCCTCCTTTTAATCATCTTGTTAACAAGGACGAGAGTTTTTCTCCCGCCCTTTATTATAATACTTCACTCTAATATATACAACTATTTTGTTTCAAAACATTTTTTCTGTTATGAATTGTATTTTTTAATAATTTCCTGCATTGTATCCCATTTTGCTTCCATGTCTTCTACAAGTTTAAACTGTGTGCGACATCTGTCAAGGTTATGGTTCTCTCTGTGGATCTTAAAGTATGTATCTCCCTGAAGGTGGTCAGTAAGGAATCTCATACCACATTCAAATGTCATTACTTTTGCTCCCATCGGCATCATTTCAATTTCTTTCTGTGTCAATTTGCCGCCACATCCTTCAATGAAACCTTTTGCATACACATCAAACAATTCCATATCACAAGATACTTTTGAAAGATCCTGCTCGTCTTCTGCTGCTGTGCTTGCACCAAAACGGATAGAATCACCAAAGTCATTCATTGCAAGTCCCGGCATAACAGTGTCTAAGTCAATCACACAGATACCTTTTCCAGTCTTGTCATCAATCATGATGTTATTCAATTTTGTGTCATTGTGAGTAACACGAAGTGGAAGTTCTCCATTTGCAAGCATATCTCCGAATACATTTGCAACGTCTTCATGTGCAAGCACAAAATCGATTTCTTTCTGTACAGATGCTGCACGTCCGCACACATCTTCTTCTACCGCTTTCTTGAATGTAGCAAATCTTGCTTTTGTATCATGGAAGCCTACAATCGTCTCGTGAAGTGTCTCTGCCGGATAGTCTGCAAGCAGTCTTTGGAAATTACCAAATGAAACTGCGCTCTGATAGAAATCTTCCGGTGTCTCTACCTGATCATAGCTTGTTGCTCCTTCGATGAATTTATATGCTCTCCAGTAATCTCCCTGTGAATCCACAAAATATGGTCTGTTTGCTACAGTGCGAATTACGTTCAAAGTCTCTCTTTCCGGATCTCCACCGTTCTCGATAATCTTTTTGCGCAGATAAGAAGTCACTCCTAAAACATTCTCCATAAGTTCTACCGGTTTTGTAAAAATGGATTTGTTCATGCACTGTAAGATCACGCGCAGTCTTCCCATCTCCCCGATATCAAATGTCAAAAGGAATGTATCATTGATGTGTCCGTTTCCATATGGTCTTTGTTCAATCAATGTCCCTTCAAATCTAAAATTTGCAATTGCTTCATCTATTTGTCTATCTGAAATTCTTCCCATTATTTTTCTCCCCACAGGTTCTCTGGATACAAACCTGATTCTTTCATATTTTTAATCGCATTCACTACAACCGGTTTATCTTCTTTATATGTCACTCCGTACCATTTGTCTGCTGATGTCAGAACTGCCACTGTTGCACGGTCTTCTGCAAGCAGATTACTTACAACTGTCGGAAGGAAGTATTCACATTTCAAAGGATTTGTCTTAAGTCCTTCATCTAAAAATGCTGTAAATCCGTTCTTAATCTCCTCAAGGATGCTTGCTGTGAATCCCCACATATTCATAGAAACAATGCTTCCTTTTGGAAGTTCTGTCCATGTCTCTCCCTCATCTTCTGTGTACGCTGCTCCGTCTCCTTTTTTCTCGATGCGTGTTCTTTCCACAACGCTCACAAGTTCTCCGGCTTCATTCATCGTGCAGACACCACGTGCCACATGACCGTTCTCAGTCAATGTATTTTCTAATTGATAACCTACCATTGTGTAACGGAATTTATCATCGTCTTCGTGTGTTGACAGATAGTCATAAATTTTCTGGAATGCATCTCTTCCATAGTAATCATCTGCATTGATTACTGCGAAAGGTCCGTCAATCTCATCGATACAGCTGAATACTGCATGTGCTGTTCCCCATGGTTTCATACGTCCTTCAGGCACTTCATATCCTTCCGGCAAGTTATGTAAATCCTGGAATACATAAGACACTTCCATTACTTCTTCCATACGTTTTCCGACAGCCTCTTTAAAATCAGCCTCATTTTCTTTTTTAATGATAAATACTACTTTTTCAAATCCCGCTTTTTTTGCATCATAGATTGAGAAATCCATAATGATATGACCTTGCTCGTCCACCGGATCAATCTGTTTTAATCCGCCATATCTGCTTCCCATTCCTGCTGCCATAATTACTAATACTGGTTTTTTCATGATTAAGACCTCCAAACCCCAATTTCTTTTCTATCTTTTATTCTAGTACAAATGTCTTTAAAAATCTTTATCTGATTAATCTCTATGTTTGTATTATTTACACTTTTTCTTTGCATTCTAGAATTCTATAAGATATAATATCATTAAAAACGCCTAGAATACAAGGGAGAAGATTTATATGAGCAATCGACGTTATGGTCTTGAGGAGACCGAACTTGAAAAACTGAATATCCGTTTACTATATATCACTCAAGCTCGATATGATACAGACTGGCACAGCATTGCCCATACGCATCATTTTACAGAATTATTCTATGTCGTTCAGGGCAGTGGCTATTTTCTTGTGGAGGATAAAAAATTTCCGGTCAAAGAAGATGACCTCGTCATCATCAACCCAAATGTTTCTCATACAGAGCTGGGCAGCAAAGGCAGACCACTTGAGTATATCGCACTTGGAATCAACGGCCTGAAATTCAAAGATGGGAATCTTGACACCACCTATGATTACAGTCTGCATAATTTTCATGAATATAAAGAAGAATTCTCTTTTTACTTAAAGACACTTCTTCGGGAGATTCAAAATAAAGGAGAGTATTTCGAAACTGTCTGCCAAAATTTATTGGAGGCGCTTGTATTAACATTGGTTAGAAGAACAAAGAAACAGCTGTCATTCACACCAACAAAAAAGATTACAAAAGAATGTCGTTTTGTCGAACAATATATTGATGAGCATTTTATGGAAGATATTACACTTCAGACGCTGAGTGATCTCACTTATTTGAACAAATATTATCTTGTTCATGCATTTAAAAACTATAAGGGAGTGTCTCCAATCAATTATTTGATTAACCGAAGACTTGTTGAAGCCAAACATTTACTTGCTACAACCAATTATCCAATCTCCAAAATTGCAGCTTCCATCGGCTTTTCTTCCCAATCCTATTTTTCCCAGGTTTTTCGAAAAGAGACAGGCATGTCGCCAAATGCCTACCGACAAAATGAAGAGTTACAAAAAGACACCGGACAATCATAATCCGGTGTCTTTCTATCATAATCTCTATTTATATCTGTGGTTGTATACGAACAAAAGAGTCAGCAGCCCAACAAGTCCAACAAGTTCCATCACAAGACCTGAGACTGAGATATTTCTTTGTCCAATAATGATCAGAGCCAGGCAGACAACAAATACGATAATCATAATAATGTTCCTTACTGCATTATTCATCTCATCTACCTCCTAACCTTTCAATCCACCGAGAGTCATACCCTCTGTCAAACGTTTCTGAACACAAATGTACAGAATCAACGTTGGCAACATAACGATTACAAGACCTGCATACATGATACCATAGTTTGTTGCTGTTCTCTCTACTGCCATCAGGTTCTTAAGTCCCATAGCAAGAGTGTCATTACCATCCATCAATGTGTAAGCAATGATATATTCATTCCAGAATGACAGGAAGTTAAACAAGATTACTGTAATAATACTTGGTTTTGCCATTGGAATCATAATCTTTGTCATCGTCTTAAAGTGACCACATCCATCGATGTAAGCGGCTTCCTCAAATCCTTTTGGAAGTGTCTTAAAGTACCCACTCAACAGATAAATCGTAAATGGAAGGGCACTTGTCGCATAGATAACTGCCAAAATAAAACGGTTATTCAAAAAGAACTCTACTCCCAACGCTCTGTTTGCAGAACTTAACATCAAGAAAATCGGCACTACAATGTAGTTGATGTTTACAAAAAGTCCCGCCATAAATGCACCGTTTAAAAATTTTCTTCCTTTAAAATTAAATCTTGCAAGTACATAAGATGCCGGAAGTGCAAGCACCAACAGCAGTAACAATGCAATTGCTGTTACAATTACAGAATTCAAAAAGAAAGTTCCCATGTTTGCATCTTGGAATGCCGTGATAAAGTTCTGATAATGAAACGTCTTCGGCAAAGCCCACGGATTTACATCTCCACCAATGAATTCTGCATTTTTTTTCAAACTCGCCATAAACACCCATGCAACTGGCACAATAATGGAAACTGCCAAGGCAAAAAGAGCTACATAGATTAATATTTTAGATATAATTTTTCCTGGTTTTTTCTTCATCTTTTCGCTCTCCCTTCCTAAAATTCATATACTTCACGGTCAGTAATTTTATTCACAATTCCTGATAATACAAATGAGAAGATAAATACTACTACACCGATTGCCATTCCGTATCCGTATGCACCATTTCCATATGCCTGTTTATACATATAGTTCAAGAATACTTCTGTTTTTCCATTCGGTCCACCATCTGACATAATCTGAACAAACAAGAAACTCAAGTTGATTGTACTGATAATGTAGAATGTAAGTGTTGTACGGATATTGCTCCAAATCAACGGGAATGTAATCTTAGAGAACATCTGAAGTTCTGTTGCACCATCAAGCGATGCCGCCTCATAATAATCCGGTGGAATTGCAGCCATACTTGCCATATACATAACCATATAATAACCGATTGCCTGCCATACCAACGCAAAAATTACCGAATAGATTACAATGTTAGATTCGGACATCCAGTTTCTCGCCAAGGCATCTAACCCGATTGCTCTCAAAAATGTGTTTAACAAACCAGTAGTCGGATTATAAATCGCTCCAAAAATACCAGCAATAACAACTATACTTAAAATATTAGGAATGTAAAAAATAATTCTAAAAAAGTTGTTTCCCTTAAAGTTTCCTCTCTGTAATAATGTTGCAAATAAAATTGCAAGCACAATTGTGCAGATTGTCACAAGAACAATAATCAAAATAGAGTTCTGCATCGCCTGTAAGAAGTTCTTGTCTCCCATTAATGTCTTAAAGTTCTCAAATCCAATAAATGTTTGTTTATTTGTAATACCTCCCATACGATACAATGACATTCTAAATACATTGACTGTAGGGATAAAAATAAACAGAGATACTAAAATAACTGCTGGAGCAAGACAAATAAAAATAAATTTTCTTTCTGCGCTTTTTCTGTTCATATATCTTCCTCTTTCTCCTAGAAAAGCGGTGAGTTATTGGAACTCACCGCTTTTAATAAACATTCAAAATTTACTTTGAGTCTTATCTTAATTATTGAAGATTCTCTAAGCATTTTGTCCATGCATCAATCAATTGTTGTTGATAAGCGTCTGCTGTTAAGTCACCAGTGTTAAGTGCATCAATTGCTCCGTATACTGTCCCTTTCATATCAAAGCCATCGATAGCTTTTGTTGTTGCCCAAGTACCAGCTACTGCATTATATCCTTCTGAAGATGCTAATGTGTATGTATCTTTAACAACACCATCCTCCAATTTGTCAGATGCCCCAAGAACTGGTGACACAATCGGTGTTGCGACTTTTTCGCCTGTTTCTTTATTCTCAGCTTTGTTAGCTAACATAAGATCTACTACTTCATCTGAGTACATGAATTTGATAAATTCTTTTGCTAATTCCATGTTAGGAGCTTCAGCCGGTACCCACATTTGCTCTGTAAATGTGTAGATATAATTCTCCTGATCAGCTGTAAATTTCGGCGGTGCCATCATTCCCCAGTTAAATCCTTCCGGAGTAGAGTTTGCCATCTCTCCAATCACCCAGTTACCGTTTGGCATAAATAATGCCTTATTATCAATTACTGCCTGCTGATTAATTTTGAATCCACCGTCAGCATTTGCATTTGCAACTGTATCTGACCATAAATATTCTGGTGAAGCCAATTTAGCAATTGTATCAATAACTTGTTTTCCTTCTGCTGATGTCCATGTGTTTGCATCATAGTTAACAGCTTTGTTGTAGAATTCCATTCCACCAGCCTGAGCTAACATCTGATACATTGTTGCATCAAAATAACCTGGTTGTGGATATGTAAATAATGCAATTCCATCTTCTTTTGCCTGTTCACCAAGTGCAAAGAACTCATCCCATGTTGTTGGAAGTGTGTATTTTCCTTCACCAAACATGTCTTTGTTGTACCATAATCCTGTTGGTGTATAGATAATCGGTGCAAGATAAACTTTTCCGTCACCATATGGCTGAGCTGCAGCATTTTCTGTAATGCCACCAACCAACTTGGATTTCAGTTCATCATCAAACACATCTGAAATATCTGCGATTGCATGCTCTTTTAACATCGTCTCTGTGAAACCGCTTTTTTGTCCTAAGTTGTAGTATACAACGTCCGGAATATCTCCATTCTGGAAATCTTTTGTAAGATCCTTGTCCAATTCAGAAGATAACTCTAACTGAACGTCTACATCTTCGTGAGATTCTTCAAAAGCCTTTTCAATATTTTCCCAAATTTCAGTACCGTTACCACCTTCAAAAGCAGCAAACTTTAATACTTTTTTTCCATCTTCATTTGCATCTTTACTATCGTCTTTGCTTCCGCAACCAACTGCCATAGATGCAACCATAGCCACTGAAAGTAACATAGCTACAACTTTTTTCATTTTCATAACAATTTCCTCCTTAATTGTTCATTCTGTTTATTTCTTGATATTTATCTTACACCACTACCGTCATTTTTTCTATACGAATTTTGCTCTATATTTTATATATATTGCTTTTCCATCCATATTTTTAGATTAATTACTCAAAAAGATTGCTTTTCCGACAAAAACTTTTTATCATATTAAATAAGAAGATTTTTATTATATTTATAGAAAGGATTTATGCTTTTATGACACAACCTAATATTTTACTTCTTATGTGCGATCAATTCCGTGGGGACTGTTTATCTTACTCCGGACACCCAGATGTAAAAACTCCTTACCTTGACAGTCTGGCTGCACAGGGCGTTTCTTTTGATAATGCCTACTCATCCTGTCCAAGTTGTATTCCGGCAAGAGTGGCACTGTTTACCGGGAAGAGTCAGGAAGGGCACGGTCGCGTCGGTTATGAGGATGGAATCGACTGGAATTACGAACATATGATGGCAGAGGAATTCAGCTCAAACGGTTACCAGACAGAATGTATTGGAAAAATGCATGTGCACCCCGCAAGAAAGCACTGCGGCTTTCAAGGTCTCAAACTCCACGATGGATATCTCGGGCATTATCGCAGTCAAAACATTCCGCATCATCAGCATCAAGAGGTTACAGACGACTATCTCTATTACTTAAAAGACAAGCTCGGACAACATGCTGACATTACCTCAACTGGGCCGGAATGTAACTCCTGGATTGTGCATCCTTGGATCTATGACGAAAAATTGCATCCCACCAACTGGACAGCAGACGAAAGCATCCGTTTTTTGCAAACCCGCGACAGAACAAGACCATTTTTTTTAATGACTTCTTTTGTCCGTCCTCACCAGCCTTTCGATCCGCCACAAACCTATTTTGATTTGTATAGAGACAAGGAACTGCGAGCTCCGGCACAGGGAGATTGGGTAGACCCTACCCTCACCGAAAAGTACGGTTTTATAAAAGATTCTATTTTTGGCTGCAATGATTCCGAATCACGCCGCCTTGCAATGGCCGGATATTATGCATGCATCACACATGTGGATCACCAAATTGGGCGCATTCTCACCGCACTCGCCGAAACAGGCGACTATAACAATACTATAGTCTTATTTTTGGCAGACCACGGAGAATTGCTTTTTGATAATAACTTCTATCGAAAAGCACTCCCTTATGAAGGAAGCACACACATTCCTTTACTTGTGCACGTCGGAAAAAATGTTCAGAACATTACACCTTTCCGAAGCGACACACTCACAGAATTACGGGATATCATGCCTACAATCTTAGATTTTGCCGGCATTCCAATTCCCGACAGCGTGGATGGTTTTTCACTTGCACCTGAAATTCTTGGAGAAGAGAAAAACGAACGCGAATTTCTCCACGGCGAACATAGTTTTCACTCTAGCTTATCTTCTCAGTTCATCGTAACTAAAACAGATAAATACATATGGTACAGTGAAAAAAATGAAGAACAATATTTTAATCTAGAAAAAGATCCAAGAGAAGAGCATAATGCAATCAACGATACCAAATATCAAGAACGGATTGCATACCTTAGAAGCGTCTTAATTCAGGAACTGAAAGATCGCGAAGAGGGCTACAGTGACGGAGCTTCCCTCAAAACAGGATGCACTCCTTTAAATAGCCTTTCACACATCTTGAAATGATTATGCTTCTTATAAAATCAATTATCGCTACGCCAAACAAACAGTTTGACGTAGCAATAATTAGTTGGAATCAGCACATAAATTCCCACTATGACTACTTATTCATTTTGCCACTATATGCCTGCATGATATTTTCCAATAACATAGCCCTTGTTACAAATCCATCACCTTTTGAAACAGGCGTGATATATGAAACTTTTTCCATTACATCATTCAACTCCACATCTCCACATAACTTTCCATTTTTGTCTCGGTTCATTTCCACATCAATAACAACTGTTCCTTGCTTTAACCATTCTTTTTTCACTAACTTTGCTTGCCCCATAGCAGATACCACAATATCCGCTTGTCTCACTTCTTCCCAAAACAACAGCTTTTTTCCCTTGAGGATTCTCTAACCCAATTTCTTCTAAAATTCGGATAATTCCTTTCGGCGCACAAGGAACAAACGTGTTATCTCCGATATATAATTTACCCACATTTTGCGTATGAAAACCGTCCACATCTTTTATCTTTTAGCGGACTAATTGTTTCAAGCACACGTTTTTAATCAATATATTCCGGCAGTGGTAACTGTACCAGTATTCCATCAACAGTATCATCCGTATTTAATTCTCGTATTTTAGATAAAAGGTCATTCTCTGAAATATAATCATATCTCAAAGTAGTGTTGAGTATTCCAACTTCCTCACAATCCTTACTTTTCCTTTAACATACGCATTACTTGCTTGGTTATTACCTACTAAGATGACCACTAGTTTAGGTAATCTTTGATTTTTTTCTTGCAATTTATCAATATCTCCTTTTATTTTGCCTTTAATTTTTTCTGATATATCTTCTATAAATTATTTTTTCATGGTATTTTCCTTTCGTATATTTTATCAGTATCGTTCTCTCCAGAGTAGTCAAATAAAATTCAAAATTTTTGCTTTATATCAAATACCATTTTTTCTTTGTTCCTTTTCTTTTCAGTTATACAATAGTATAATAATACGTTAGGTAAACAATCAAGGAGATTGAATTTATGAGAAATAAAAATTATTATTCAAACGGTTCGCCCCAAAACATGATAAAAGTATATAAACATCAAGAACAATTATTAGACAAAAAAATCAAATCTGTAAACTCTTTAAAATGAAACAGCCTCGATATTAACGCACTGTCAATATCGAGGCCACCTACTCAAAAATAAATTTTATTTAATTTTCTTTTTTTTCGCATTGATTACAATAACAATTACTAAAGCAGTTATCATCCACACAACAACCGACACTCCTGTTGTATCTCCTGTTGTTGGTGTTTTATCATTTTCCTCCTGACCTGCATTCGGTTTTTGCGAATCAACTTTCTTTTCCTGCAAACCATCAATTGCTGCACGAAGCATCTTTTCTGCCGCTTTCACTTCTGCGTCAGAAGTATTTTTATTTTCAAATACTGATTTTGCATTTGCCAGTGCTGCAGTAAAAGCTTCTGCTGTCTCATCTGTATACTTGTCAATATCAATCTTTTCCGCCTCGTTAATCAAATCCTCCAGCTTACTCTTATCAGGAATCTCTCTCAGTTCAAAAATCGCCTGACGAAGTGAATTATATGCCGCATTTACCTCATCCTGTGTTGCTTCAACAGTATCATATACTTTTTGTGCCGCAGCTCTTGCTGCCATAAAGGCATCAGCTGTTGCCTCTGTATACTGATCAATTCTATCTGCATATTTTTGAGAATTTTCCAACAAATCTTTTAATTTTGTTTTATCTGCCAAAACAATGTCTTCTAATCCGTTTATTGCAGCAAGTAATGCTTCTCTTGCAGCGTCAATTTCTTCTTGAAGTATATTTCCTGACGCAATAATCTCTTCTGCTTTTGCAATTGCATCATTTAATACCTGTACAGATTCTGGCGTTTTCCCTTCTGTATTTGTTGTCTTTACTAGTTCTAATGCAAGTTCCAAGTCCTCTGTATTTCCTGTAAATCCTAACAAGTGTACATTGGCAAGAAGTGCATCATAAGCAGCATCCACCTCTGACTGCTCTGCTTTTGTGTCTTCTAATACTGTTTTCGCTTCTGCAAGTGTTTTTTCAAACAATTCTTTCACTACATCCACAACATCTTCATATTCTGCCTTTTCTTTTTGGCTTTCTGCATATGCAACTAAAGCTTCTAAGTTTGATTTATCTACAGATGGTTCTGGTTCTGTAGTAACCTCCGTCACTCGGATATTATCAAGTACAAATGTTGCTCTTGCATCGCTGCTTCCTTCTGCATTTCTGCTCAGTGTCAGATAAATTCCCGTTTCATTTGTCGCATCTACTTCAAACTCTAACACTTCTGTTGACGGTCTCGCATTGAATCCTTCGCCTGTAATTGTACTTGGTTTCAATGGATGAGATTCAATCACTTCTCCATTTGCATGTCTCACATCAATATTAAAGTATGATTTTTCCAACGGATAATTGTATCCTACATGTTTTCCGCTTTCTGCTTCTAATTGCTCATGATAAGTTGCATGATCCATTTGCACCACATATTTATTTCCTTGTTTAAAATCAATCGTGCTAGGAAGTGTACGCATAAGCACACCAGTACCGGTCTGGCGACCTTTCAGTGAAACGAGATTGTCCTCATCCTCTGTTCCATCTACATTATCCAATGTATAATATTTCATTTGACCGCCTTCCGGATTCTTGTAAGCTAAATGAGTCCATGGCTGTCCTCCCACCTGAGAAATAAATGGTCCCCAGTTTTCATCCACATTTTCAAAATCTTCGAAGTAATAATATTCCTCTTCTTCTGCTTTTGGCGCTGTAAGCCATTCCCAGCAGCGGAAATCATCTACATATACCGGCTGTTCTCCTGCTTCTGCCGAAAAACTAATTGTTGCTTCTTTTACACCTTCCGGAATAGTAATATCAACTTTAACTCTCTGATAGTTTTTCCCATTATATTTAGACGGTCTCACCTTAATCGGAATTCCTGCTGTTGTCTCAACACTTGCTTCCTCAACTTCTTTTCCTGCTTTCACAGTTAATTTCGGAGAACGTATTCCCTCTGCCATTGTCCATGCCGAGAATGAATATGTTTTTCCCGATTCCACTGTCACGTTTTGCGAAATCGAGCCTGCTACTTGTTCTGCAAACATTACACGAGCATTTCCTTTTGTGCCTGTAATAGTTGTGTCAATTGTAATTTGCTCTTTTGTTCCTTCTGTTACAGTCTTTTCCCAACCATCAAATGTTTTTCCTGAGAAACCAAAGTTTTCAATTGCACTTCCATATCCCCAAGGATGTTCTTCCGATGTAGGAAGCATTACAGTTGCTCCGTCTTTTTTCATTACAGAGCCATCCGCATTATAGCGATGTGCCTGTGCTGCTTTCTCTTTTACCAAAATATAAGGTATCGACAAATCTAGCTGCAATGTTACCTGTCCATTTTGTACTGCCACTTCACCTACATAACTTCTTCCGTTTTCTGTAAGCTGATATAACTGTGCTGTTGTTACATCTTCCCAACTATTTGGAACGCTCCATGTACTTGTTCCATTTACATCATTATAGCAATAAATTTTATCTTCCACTTCCGGACTCCACGGAATAAAAATTTCTGCACTCTTTGGTGCAACCGGATTTCCGGACTGTTCATGGTATGCTTTTAAATTGCTTGTATTGATTTTTGCCAACAACTTCTCATCTTTATAAACCAAAGTGTAGTCTCCCTCTACCTTTGTTTTCACATTATCCGAGAACATTGCTTCTTTATTTACATCCCATTTTAATAAATCAAAATGCTGTAAGTATTTTGTAGGAAGATTATTTCTATAAAATACTCTCTCTCCTTCATTGAAATCATTTACATTTCGCCAGTCTGCAACCCCCGGCATCAAAGCTCCCAACAAAGCGCGATCCGGTGCAGCCAAGTCTCCAACTCCATGTGTCACAAATTTCAGAACTTCACTTTGTCCGCCGCCAGTAGAATAATACATATCCGTATTCCAATGAACAAAATTAATTAACTGATTAAAATCACCCAACGCTTCCGTTCCAACACTTGCTCCATTTTCATTCATATATCTATAAATGAGCAAATTTGAAAAATTGCACAAAACTACACTGCGAATTTCATAAA